>Ga0157370_10007099_pt1 | contig 12229 bp, 14 predicted proteins | sample C35metaG_FD_113463 | JGI IMG/M metagenome (GOLD analysis project Ga0157370, IMG submission 113463) | Corn rhizosphere microbial communities from Kellogg Biological Station, Michigan, USA - C3-5 metaG | ecosystem: Host-associated > Plants > Roots > Rhizosphere > Soil | place: USA: Michigan...
ATGCACGAAATAGAACCATATTACAAATGGCGGGATGATTACATCGCAGCGGAGGACGAGTATTCGCCCTTTTACGCTACGGAGTATAGTGAGTTTGAGTTTGATAAGCAGATTTACAATTTCCTGCTGCATCCTCAATGGGATTCGTTTGGTTCAAACACATTATATCTGAAAGTATTGTTTGTCGACTACGATCGCCATTACGCCATTATTGAATTTATTGGCGAGTGGAACGATGCTATCAATAACGACATTATGTTGCTTAAGCGCGAGGTGACAGAATTGATGGTAGACAACGGTATTAACCAATTTATCCTCATCGGCGAGAATGTGCTGAACTTTCATTCGTCTGACGACTGTTACTATGAAGAATGGTTCCAGGATGTGGAGGACGGCTGGATAGCGGGCATCAACTTCCGCGAGCACGTTATCGAGGAGTTTAAACGCAATAACATCGACTACTACATTAATTTCGGCGGTGAGCTGGACGAGTTGAACTGGCGGTCACTGAAGCCTCTGCAGTTGTATAAAAAGGTGGAAGAGCAGCTTACAAAGCGCTTAAACTAGATATGAGATGCGAGTATTGAGACCAGAGTTAGTTAAACCATATTTTAGTCATTATATCTTAGAAGCGTCAATTTAAATTAATGACGACAATAAAATCTCAAATTTCACGTCTCATATCTCAAATCTAGGTTTATGTAACGATTTAAAGATTAAAGACGTAAGAAGTAATAATTTCTCTTATCACAAGTTTCATATCTCAAATCTATTATTACATTCGTATAATTAATAACTCTGAATAAAATGGAAAATAATAATCCAAACTACGTTTACGAAAACGTAATACAAATAGACGATGCAGCTGCGTCGCGAAAATTTATTGCTAACGTGTTTGCCTGGATGTTTATTGCATTAGGCATTTCTGCAATTTGCGCTTACTGGTTTGCTAATGATCAATCGTTATATAGTTTACTCAGAGATCCTGTTACCGGTGGCAACACAGGATTAGGCACTATCGTAATGTTTGCTCCGCTAGCATTTGTGCTTTTGATGAGTTTTGGTCTTAACCGTTTATCATACCCGGTTTTAGCTTTATTGTACGTTGCTTACGCAGCAGTAACCGGTTTTAGCTTAAGTTTTATACTGTTTAACTTTACTGCAGGCTCGATTCTTAGCGTATTTGTAAGCTCATCTTTGCTTTTTGGTGTAATGGCTATTGCTGGCTATACTACTCATCAGGATCTGACCAAATTTGGTTCATTAATGGCGATGGGATTGATAGGTATGATAATAGCCACTGTCGTTAATTTGTTTTTACACAGCAGCGGCTTAGATATGGCTATAGCTTATATTGGTGTAGCTGTATTCATTGGTTTAACTGCTTCTGATACTCAAAAGCTAAAACGTATCGGCGCAGGTTTAGAATACGGTGATGCAACCTCAAAAAAATATGCTTTGATGGGTGGCCTCACACTGTATCTTGACTTCATCAACTTGTTCTTGATGCTGCTGCGCGTTTTTGGCCGCAGAAGATAATATTTAACCGCGTTACACGATGCCGGTAAAAATGTATAAATCAATTTGTATGTTTTTACCGGCATTTTTATTTACGCTTCATTTAAATGCGGTCACCCCTCGCCTGGACAGCGCCCGCACCCGGCAAAAGGCAAAAGAAGCTTTTGCGTTTTGCCACAAGAAAGGCTATAATACCGAATATTGCATTTTAATTGATATGAGCCTGCATTCAGGCATCAAACGATTTGTATTGTGGGATTTTAAAAAGAACGATATCGCTGTATCCGGTTTGGTAAGCCATGGCTGCAGCAGGTGGCCCTGGGCCAGCATCTGGTCGGCCGATAAGCCGGAGTTTAGCAATGCCGACGGTAGCCATTGCACCGCTTTGGGCAGATATCAGATCAATAACAGGGCCTATAGCAACTGGGGCGTTCATGTAAAATATTACCTAACGGGACTGGATGCCACCAACAATAAGGCGCTCGGCCGGCAAATAGTATTCCATTCCTGGGAACTGGTACCCGAAAAAGATGTTTATCCCTCAGGCACACCCGAAGGCTGGGGCTGTCCTGCCATTTCCAATAATACCATGAAACTGGTTGATCCGATATTGCGGAGACAAAACAGGCATGTATTAATGTGGATCTACAATTAATATCGCTAAACAAAAAGTTTAAAATCCTCGTTGTTTGTTATTAATATTACAGCATGAAACATTACGGACTTATCGGTTTCCCGCTTTCGCATTCATTCTCTAAAAAGTTTTTTGCCGAAAAGTTTGCAAACGAGAACATTACCGACGCGGTGTATGATCTGTATCCGCTGGAACATATTAAAGATCTGCAGGATCTGCTCGACGCCCACCCCAATCTGTGTGGCTTGAACGTTACCGTACCTCATAAAAAAAATGTATTGCGCTACCTGGATTGGATAGAGCACGACGCCCGCAATGCAGGCGCTGTAAACTGTATCCGTATCACCAAAGAAAGTCCGGTGCTGGCTGCCTTTAGCGGCGAGGTTGGTGTTGAAGGGCATGATTTCAGGCTGGAGGGTTTTAATACCGATCTGTATGGTTTTGAAATGTCATTGCGCCCTCTGCTCAAAGAGCAGCATACAGAGGCTCTGGTTTTGGGCGATGGTGGCGCGGCACAAGCCGTAAAATGTGTTTTGCAGAATTTGGATATCGCCTACAAGGTAGTGACCCGCAAACCGCATGGCGATAATTTATTGTTCAATGAATTAAAACCGCATCATATTAAAGATCATAAACTTATTATCAATACTACACCGCTGGGCACTTATCCTAACATCAATGAGTGCCCGCCGATACCTTACGAGGCTATAACCGACGAACATTTACTGTACGACCTGGTATATAACCCACCCGAAACGGAATTTTTACGCCGCGGAGCGGAACGAGGCGCGATGCCTAAAAACGGTTACGAAATGCTGATACTACAGGCCGAGAAATCATGGGAAATCTGGAACTCAAAAGAAAAACCATGAGAATATTTGCACTAGGTATGATGGGCATTTTGTTGCTGGCATCCTGCGGCGACAATCGTGATTATGCGCCAAAGCCGCGTGGTTACTTCCGCATTGAGCTGCCTAAAAAGGAGTACCAGGAGTTTGTGTCCGATTATCCGTTTACGTTCAAGTATCCAAAATACGCCGTCATCCAAAAAGATACGCAAACCCGCATACCGCCTAAGCTGGCTAACATGACGCATTTGCTCAATATGAAATTCCCACAGTTTGATGGCATTTTGCATTTGAGCTATGAAACCATCACCTCAAAAAAAGTATTTAATGAGCTGGTGGAAGACGCGCATAGATTTGCCTTCAAAAACACGGTAAAAGCCACAGATATCGAGCAAAGAAACATCAGCAAACCTGCCGACAAGGTGTACTGCGTTTATTACGAAATAGGCGGCAACTCGGCTTCGTCTGTGCAGTTCTATTTAACCGACAGCACAAAAAACTATCTCCGCGCTGCTTTGTATTTTAACACACAACCCCGCCTTGATTCCATACAGCCGGTCCTGAATTTTATCAAAAAGGATATTGATGTGATGATAGGCAGCTTTAAGTGGAAGAAATGATTTCGGATTTCGGATGTTCAATTTCGGAATTAAATGATTTTGAATTTCTGAGCTAGTCGATGCATTAAATTATTCAAATCACAAATAAATCAATCCCAAAATAGAACAAATCCGAAATCGAACATCCGAAATCCGAAATAAAAACGCCGATATAACACACATGTCTCAAGTAAAAGTATTCCCTAATAATCCGTTCCAGGAAAACACCCATATCGTTTATGATGAAACCGGCGAGTGCGCCATTTTCGACCCTGGGATGGATACCGCCGCCGAACAAAATGCGGTAGTGAATTTCATCAAAAACAATAATCTGAAACCTGTTTTGTTGTTGAATACGCATTGCCATATCGACCATATTCTGGGCAATAAGTTCATTTTTGATATGTACGGCTTGAAACCGCAGTTTCACAAGGGCGAGGTGCATTTGCTGGAAGCCGGCGTTGCTTATGCGCCGCAGTTTGGCCTGCGTTATGAGCCCTCGCCGGTGCCTGATGTGTTTTTGGGCGAGGAGGGGACAGTAAGCTTTGGTAATACTACCTTGAAGCTGATCTTCGCGCCGGGCCACTCGCCTGCGCATTTGTGTTTTTATGATGAGAAAGATAATTTTTTGATTGGTGGCGATGTGTTGTTTGCCGGCAGTATCGGCCGCACAGATTTGCCCGGCGGTGATTTCAGAACACTGATAGATAACATTGAGCAGAAATTGCTGATATTGCCCAACGACTGCGTGGTTTATCCCGGACATGGCCCGGCTACTACTATTGAGCGCGAACGGCTGACTAACCCTTTTTTAGTGTAATAACGCCGGGCATAAAGCGTTTTGCTTATTTTTACCGGTAGCTAAGCTTTATCGCAACGCAAACAGACCAAATAAAACATGAATACCTCCATTTATATAGCCCGCCGCTACTTGCTTTCAAGCAAGAAAATGCATGCGGTGAATATTATTTCGGGGATATCAATGTTAGGCGTGCTGATTGGCACTGCGGCCATGATCATCCTGCTTTCGGTATTTAACGGACTTGAGAAGGTCATCGTATCATTAAACAGCAACTTTTCGCCGGCTCTTAAAATTGAGGCCCGCATGGGCAAAACTTTCGATCCGCGTACGCCATTTTTTAACAGTCTGCGTCATGACAGCAGGGCATTCTCTTACACAGAAGAGCTGCAGGACAAAGTAGTTATTCAATATCGCAACAAAACCTACATAGGCCGCATAAAGGGTGTAAGCGATGATTTTTTGAAGAATCCACGCTTAGACAGCGCCATTATTGAAGGACGATTTAGTTTATATACCGGCAATACGCCAACAGCTGTTATTGGCGTGATTATTCATAATAATTTGATGATCAATGTGGGAAATTCAGACTTCCCTATGCAGATATTTTCGCCGCGACGGGGAAAGGTCAATTCTATTAATCCTACAGATGAGTTTATAACCCGCAACATCTATCCATCAGGCGTATTCTCTATCCAGCAGGAGGATGATGACATGATGATTGTCCCCATCGCGTTTACGCGCGAGCTGTTTGAACAGCCCTACAACGTTTCATCTATCGATATCAACCTGAAAAAAGGTGTCGACCTCGCATCCGTACAAGACGAATTGCGCGCAAAGCTGGATAAAGAATTTACCGTGAAAACGCGGCAGGAACAAAATACAGCACTGTATCGCACACTCAGTTATGAGAAATGGGCCATGTTCATGATCCTGGCTTTTGTGGTAGTAATAGCGGCGTTCAACATTATTGGCTCGTTAACTATTCTGGTGATCGACAAACGAAAAGATATCGCCATATTAACCAGCCTTGGTGCGGGTAAAAATCTTATTCAGGGTATTTTCTTTTTCGAAGGATTAATGATATCGGTAATTGGTTGTGTGGTTGGCCTTGTGTTAGGCTGGGTATTTTGTATATTGCAACAAGCCTTCGGGTTGATTCCTGTCGAAGGCATGAGCGTACCTAATAATGCCTACCCTGTTGCTATAAAAGGCAGCGATTTTGTGATGGTGTTTTTCACGGTAATGGCCATTTCGGTTATTGCATCGGCTATAAGTGCAACGCTTAGCATAAAGGGCCTCGACGATATTAAACAGGATCTATAATATTTGCTGATATGCGGGTTAAAAACATTTCTGTAGTTTTATTATTACTGGCGATGGCCGTACTTGCGGCTTGCCAAAGCGACGTGAAAAATGGCGAAACCACTACCGGTACTATAGCTCAAACTCAGGGTACGCCAAATGCACCAATAGTTTTTAAGGGTACCTACAGCTTTGCACCGGGCGCCAAGATATTTCAGTATTGCAATAAGCAAACGCAATTTTGGATGATGGATAGTTCTGCACAATTGGAACTAAAGTATTCGCAATTGATTACTTTTGAGCAGTCGGGCACGCCGGTTTATACCGAGGTTGAGGGATACAAAACCAAATCGGCAGTTAATGGTGATGCTGCTGCTTACGACAGTACCATCGTGGTTAAAAAAGTATTAAAATTAACTAAAGATATACCCGCCGACTGCAAGTAGCGTTTTTAGCGATATATTGTCAAACAGATTAAAATTCAAACCCTATTGCCTGTTTGGCGTTAAACTAAATATCACAGTTATTATGGAATCAAAACGTCAGCAAAAATTTGCCGGAGTAATACAAGAAGATCTTGCTGCTATTTTTCAGCGCGAGGGTATGAACTATTTACCAAATACATTGGTGACCATCACCAAGGTAAGGGTTACACCCGACCTGGCAATTGCGAGGGTGTTTTTGAGTTTCTTTAATAACACCAATGTCACCCAGGCGCTGCAAACCGTAAAGCAGCATGCCTCAGAGATACGCTATAAACTGGGCGCCCGCATTAAAGACCAGGTAAGGGTTATCCCCCAGCTGGAGTTTTTTGTAGATGATACCAGCGAGTATGTCGACCGTATGGAAAAGATCTTCGATAAAATACATCGCGAAGATAGCCAGCACGGAAACGAGTAAGCGTCTTATCTCAAATTTTCATGAGCCGCACCGATCAGCTAATTGCCTGGATTAAAGCAAATGCAACTGCTATAGGTAAGGTGGTTGATTATGATCCCGGTGCAGATAAGCTTTATACTTTCGATTTTACATCGGCCAATACTGAGCTCGATATTGATACCATAACCGATAGCGCAAGCTTTAGCATCTGGATCAATAAAAAACTGGATGAAACCGGCAGCCGGTACGGTATTGGGGGGTATATGGAGCATCGAACGCTGTATGCCCGCAGCCCGCTCTTTAATATAGACGACGAACCGCGCCGTTTACATTTAGGGGTGGATATCTGGGCCGAAGCTGGTACGCCGGTTTATGCACCAATGGATGGTGCCGTTCACAGTTTTAAAGACAACAATAATTTTGGCGATTACGGCCCGACCATCATTCTGGAACATAACCTCGATGGATTGACATTATATACGCTTTACGGCCATCTAAACCGCGAAAGCCTGAGCGGGCTTGCCGTAGGTCAGCCCATCGCCAAAAATCAACAAATAGCCCGATTGGGCGATATAGAAGAGAATGGCCACTGGCCCCCGCACCTGCATTTTCAATTAATGTTTAATATGGAGGGCATGGCCGGCGATTATCCCGGCGTAGCCCGGTTTTCTGAAAAAGAGAAGTGTCTCCAAAATATCCCCGATCCAAATTTGATATTGAAATTCCCCACCTTGTAGAGACGCGATGCTTCGCGTCTCATCTCAACCACATCGTCGCGAGCCAGACAAAAAAAGAGACGCAAAGTATTACGTCTCTTTTTTTGTTATCCTGAACGTAGTGAAGGATCTTATACGCCATGCCTGCCAAACGTATAAGATATTTCGCTACGCTCAATATGACAGTGAAGTGTATCGCGGATATTATTATTTACCGTATAACGCCTGTCCCACCTTTTCCAATTCATCGCCTTTTGTCCAGGTGGCGGTTTGCGGATCGTTGGCGATATTTTGGGCCGCCAAAATGTAGGCGCTCACAAATTTCATCATGTATTTCATGTCCATATTGCCAACTTCATCACTTAACTGGTGATAACGTTTAAATACTTCAGGGCCAAAACTTTTCATACCAAAACTAAAAGTAGGAGCGGGTACACCTTTTTTAGCTAATGGGTAATTGTCGCTTTGATAAAACAACTGGCCTCCTGTTGGGTCGCCGTTTACTGTCATGCCGTAGGTTGCGCAGGCCATTTTAATATCTTCGTCAGCAGTGGTGCGGCCCAGGCCAACCAGCGATATCAGATCGGTGTTGTCATAACTGGCATTGTCGATATTCAGGTTATAAACGATATTTTTTAGCGGAACAACCGGATGCTCTGCATAATAATGACTGCCTATTTCGCCACTTTCTTCTGCCGTATAGGTAATAAATAGTATCGACCGTGCCGGTGGATATTTGGCAAAATAACGCGCTGCATCAATCACGGCTGTGGTGCCAGAGGCATTGTCGCGGGCGCCGTTATAAATGCTGTCCAGCTTGCCTTCTTCCATTTTTGGTTTGCCAACGCCCAGGTGGTCATAATGCGAGGTGAGTAATACATACTGGTCCTTCAATTTCGGGTCGGTACCTTCAACATAGCCCATCACATTTTTAAGCGCAATCGACCTTCTCTTTGTACCAGACACGGTAAAGTTAGCCCCGCCGGTATAGCCTTTGACAAGCAGTGCCTGTAGTTCAGGCGTATCGTTGATAATGAAGGTATTTAAACCTGTAACCTCATCAGGTATTTGCAAGCGGGTGCCGTTATAACGCGCCGATGTGTTGCTCCATGCAGACGCCTTGCCAATAAAACGAACCGCCAACGCCATAGCTCCTTTTTTGATTAACGATGCCTGGAACGCAGGCAGCTCACGAAAGTCTTTTCTAAAAGCCGTACCATCGGTCTGAGACCCCATATCCACCAGAACAATCTTATTCTTCACGTTCATACCAGCCAGATCGGTCTCGTTTACGCGACCTGCATAGATCAACTGCGAATTTAAATTGGCATCTGTCGGCATCACTTGCACAAAGTCTTTACCCAAGGCAAAGTTCAGTTTACCAATGCTTGCACTGCCTTTTTCGCCCGGAATAAGCGTCCATAGTTCAAGGTTCTGGAAATAGCCATCTGCGCCGTTTACGGTTTTTACGCCGAAACTTTTAAACTGGTCGGCAATGTATTGTGCTGCGATATTGATCTCGGGCCGGGTTATGCCGCGACCCATTAATTCGTCGGATGCCAAATAGCGCAGTGGCGCCAACGCCACATCCGGCGGATTAACTTCTGCAATCTTTTTCACGGCGTTATCCTGCGCGCAAGCCAAACCGCTGCAGGCAATTAGTAAGGATAAAAGGATTCGGGCTCTCATATTGTCAAATATAAGGTATGTGGACGTAGAGACGCAATACTTTTGCGTCTCGTCTCCACAGCGAAATTAAAATTCCAACTCCAGCAATACCGGGCAATGGTCTGAATGTTTTGCTTCAGGTAAAATAGCAACTCGTTTAATGTTTTCTTCCAATTCTTTGCTCGCTATGGCGTAATCAATGCGCCAGCCCAGGTTCTTGGCGCGGGCGTTAGCGCGGAAACTCCACCATGTGTAATTGTGTGGTTCTTTGTTTAAATGGCGAAACGTATCAACATACCCCGACTCAATAAAATTCTCCATCCACTCACGCTCCTCCGGAAGGAAGCCCGAAGAGTTAGCATTCGATTTTGGGTTATGAATATCAATAGGGCGATGGCAGATGTTGTAGTCGCCGCAAATCACCAGTTTAGGGCAATCCACTTTTAGCAGGGTCAGATATTTACCAAACTCATCCAGGAACCTGAATTTAAAGGCCTGTCGCTCCTCGCCGCTTGAACCTGAAGGGAAGTAAACGCTCATAACCGATACATCGTCAAAATCAACGCGAATATTGCGGCCCTCGCGGTCAAAGTCGGCTATACCGCAGCCATACTCAATGTGTTTCGGCGTGTGTTTGGTGAGGATGGCCACGCCGCTATATCCTTTCTTTTCGGCAGGATACCAGTAATGCTGATAGCCCAGCGCTTCAACCAGGTGCAGGTCGGTCAGTACATCAGGAGTAGCTTTAATTTCTTGCAGGCAAACCACATCTGCATTAGTTGCCTGCAGCCAGGCCAGCCAGTTTTTATTGATCGCCGAACGGATACCGTTGACGTTGTAGGTAATGATCTTCATGTCCCTTAACCCTCTAAAGGAGGGTTTTTATTAATAAATTTGATTATTTGTTTTTATCCAGTTCCAGTAGCTTGTCTAATGCCTTACACTCGCTTTTCGAAAGTACGGTAACCGTCATTGGCACATCTACCAATGGGCGGTCATGTGCATCTTTTTTCACGGCAGCAATCAGGTCGACCATATCAATGCCGGTAACTACCTCGCCGTAGACAGTATAATTTTGGTCGAGATGCGGCGCACCTCCAACGGTTTCATATACCTCGCGCTGCGACACAGGTATCGGACGACCCATGCGGCGGGTATAGATGAGTTTATTCAGGTCATCATCCGTAAAACGTTTACCCTCTACAATGTAAAACTGGCATCCGCTTGAGGCTTTTGTGGGATTATCATCGCGGGCAGCAGCCAACACACCGCGCTTGTGGTAAAGGCTGTCGTTAAATTCGGCGGGGATGGTATAGCCTACGTCACCGTCGCCCAGCGTTTTGCCAGGTTTGTTTTTGGTAGTATCCTTGGAATCCGGATCGCCACCCTGTATCATAAAGTTCTGTATCACCCGATGAAACAGCGTGCCATTATAAAAACCTTTTTTGGCCAGCTTGATAAAGTTATCGCGATGTTTTGGTGTTTCGTTATACAAACGGATAATGCAGGCACCATACGATGTACTGATGCGCACATACTGGTTTTTCGGCGGACCGGCAAATGCCGTCGCTGCACTTAGTAAAATAATCAGGGTAAATAGTTTCTTCATGTGTCAGTTTATTTCTTCTTCGAAATAATTTACAATGAGCGATTTGATGAGCAGCTCCTGTTCAAGTAATGTATAGTTGGGTATGGTCTTTACCAGTTTCCAATGCGGCCAGCCGTCCTGATCCTGTCCTTCAAGCTCATAAAAACCCATCATGCTCATGAGTTTGCAGGTGGCAATGTGCATCAGTTCTTCCTTTTGGCGCTTGGTGAATTTGCGCGGGCCCTGGCCCAGTTCCTGCACGCCAATTAGAAATAGCATCACTTTAACATCGGGCTTGTCGCTGTCAAAATCAAGGGCAATACGCTCTTGTAAGTCACTCCATTTTTTGTTGATCTCTGCCGGTGTCATAACCACAAATATACACCGAAGCAGCCGCTAATTGAACACAAAAAATAGTTGTATTTGCAACAATATTGCTTTTGTGTGTTGATTTTTGGTTTTTATGCTTAATTTTGCGCTTAGTTTAGAAAAAGCATCTGCTTATTTTGAAAAAAAACAGGGTAAATATTTTTTTCGCATGGGCGATATTGTTCAGTTTTATAGCCGGACAATACGTTGTTTATACCCACCAGCATAAAATTTTTGCGCGCATTACTGCAAAAACCAAAACTCAAAAGCTTCACATCCCACGCGCAACGTTGCAGGAAAAATGTTCGGTTTGCGACGCGATGCACCATATAAATGCGGTAATTAACCACTACGTTTATTTTGGTCCTAATATTGTTACAAAGCATTTTTACAAGGCATGCAGTTATGATTTTGTAAGCATTGCATTGGTCTTATCGGCCGGCCGGGCACCTCCGGTTACAGCTGCTTGTTAAACCATCATCGCGCCAATTAATCTATTGGTTTAGCGATCTTATCTCAATTAACATTTTAGAGCAACCGGTATGCGCCGATCAAGTTTGAAAGGCCCTGCCAATATAAAATTTGAAATGAAGTCTTACCTTAAAATACTGAGCCTGCTGTTTGTTTTGCTGGCCAATACTATATACACAAAAGCCGCCGAACCCGCACCTGCTACCGTAACGGGGACGGTAACTGATAAAAAAGATAACTCACCCATTCCAGGCGCAACTATTAGTATCCCCGATTTAAAGACGGGTACTATTACCGATGCCAACGGTAAATTTATTTTAAGCAACATTCGCCGCGGAACTTACCTGGTACAGGTTAGTTGCGTAGGCTATGCCGGTGTTGTGCAGAAGGTTGATTTCTCCAAAAACCAAGTTATCAATATTCAATTGCAAGCTTCGTTTATTGAGGCCGGCGAAGTAGTGGTGACAGGCGTAAGCCGTGCTACCGAAATTAAGCGTAGCCCCATACCCATGGCTGCTATGGGTAAATTGGCTATCGACCAACATGCTGCCGCAGGTAACGTTATTGATATGATTGCCAATATACCGGGTGTAAGTGCGGTAACTACCGGCCCGAATATTTCTAAGCCGTTTATTCATGGCCTGGGTTATAACCGTGTGATCACTTTGATGGATGGTATACGGCAGGAGGGCCAGCAATGGGGCGATGAGCATGGCGTTGAGGTCGACCAAAACTCGATAGACCGGGTAGAGGTAATCAAGGGCCCGGCGAGCTTAACTTACGGATCGGACGCTATTGGTGGTGTAGTCAACCTGATTTCGCCGCCGCCGGTACC
>Ga0157370_10007100_pt1 | contig 12229 bp, 12 predicted proteins | sample C35metaG_FD_113463 | JGI IMG/M metagenome (GOLD analysis project Ga0157370, IMG submission 113463) | Corn rhizosphere microbial communities from Kellogg Biological Station, Michigan, USA - C3-5 metaG | ecosystem: Host-associated > Plants > Roots > Rhizosphere > Soil | place: USA: Michigan...
CCGACTTTGCCAGTGGACCACGTGGCCTTCACTTCCTCGGATCCCGTCTCGGTGGTGTAGCCCTTGGCGCGGCCATTGAGCCAATCGACCACGTACTTCATCGCGGTGCGCTCGGGCGTGTCGCCCACCGTTGGGCATCCTTGCGAGCGGCCCGTGCCCGGCGCCTCGGAATGGACCACCGCGAATCCGCGCGGCACCCACTCGTTCACCATCTCGCGCGAGATCCGGGTGCGAGTTCCATCGTACGGCGCGGATAGCATGCGCCCGCGCGGCTTCGGTTGGGCATTGAGCTCCTGGCGCACATCCCAATCGACCTGGTCGCGCGACACACCGGCGTAATAGGGACTCGATCCATAGATGACGGCGACCTTGAGACCGGTGTCGGTTTGGCGAGGCCGCGTCACGTCGACGTGGACGCGATCGGGTTTGCCATCCTGATCGCTGTCGAATCCCGTCTCGACCCACAGGTCCTGCCGGATCCACGCGGTGGAGTCCGCGAACGCAGGCACCACTTGGGCGATGCCGCCGGCGAACGTCGGCTTGGCCTGGGCCGAATCCTGCGCCGTTAGGCATGGTGCGGCGCCGAAGCAGAGGGTGGCGGCGATGCGTGCCGCACGTAGCGAAAATCGAAGCACGTTCATCAGGATGTGCTGTCAAAGGTTGGCACACGTTGCGCGGGCGCACCGTCCGGAACAGGGTGGATCGGGCTCTGCGTCATCTCTGCAACCGAACTACGTCACGTGACGTATACAGCCTCCGGCCGCGATGACGCACGTTCCCTCCAGGCGATCGTACGACAGTACCACGACGCGCCACAACCTTTCGCTGAGGGAATTCGCCATGCATACACCGACTCTTCTTCAAGCGGCCGGACTTCTGTTGCTGGCGGCCGCGGCCGGCAGTGCCCAGGCACAGGGTGCGCCGACGCTGGCGCCGGGCACACGGATTCGTGTCACGGATCACTCCCAGACGCAGATCGGCACGGTCCTCTCGTCTGGAGACAGCGTGATGACGTACGTCGGCACCCGCGCGGATACAGAGTCCATCGCCATCTTCGGCATTTCGCGGCTCGAGGTGAGCACAGGGATGCACCATCGCATCTTGCACGGCACCGTCATCGGAGCGTTGGGTGGCGCGCTGGTCGGTGCAGTCGTCGGCGCGGCAACGTATCGGAAGCCCAGGTGCGACAACACCCAGCCGTTCAACCTTTGTGGCCTGTTCGATCCGGGCGCAGGAGGTGCCGCGGCAGTGGGCACGGTGGTGGGTGCGGTCGGCGGCGCCACCATCGGATCGATCCTGGGCTCCGTGTTCCGGTCCGAGACATGGAGTTCCATTCCACTGAAGTCGCATCGACTGCAAGCGACCGTCTCTCCGACGCGCCATGGACTTGCCGTACAAGCGCACATTGCGTTGTAGACGCCGTACCGTCCCGGCGAACGGCCGGCCATGCCGAACGCATGGCCGGCGCGAGCGCGAGGCGAAACACGCTCGATGGACGCCGACGAAGCGCCGATCACGTTAGCCGCGCAACTCAGGACGTGCTGTCGTACGTCACGACGCGCTGGACAGCCTCGAGCTCATCCTGCTGCGGCGCGCCGGCAATGGGTGCGACCGCGGTACCGACGGCGAAGAACTCGATCGCATTGGATCCCCAGCCCCAGTTCGATTCTTCGACGCGCGCGCCGACCACGCCGACGCCGCCGCGTTGGGCCGCCTCGGCCTGCATCCGCTCGAGGGCGAGCTCGCGCGCGGCGTACGTGGCCTCGGTGTAGATCGTCATCTCCTGGTTTCGGCCGACCTGCTTGAGCGCCTGCATGAAGCTCATGTGCGCAATGTGATACACGCACGCGCCCATCGCGAGACTCACTGGGCGATAGCCGCCGCGCACGAGCTTCCAGAGATCCTGTCCGCTCAGGTCGGACGTGAACGGCCGGTTGTCCTTGGTGCGCATGCTCCCGGCCTTCTCACGGTGCCGGATCGCGGTGCCCACGGCCTGGAACTCGAGCACCCCCTCGTCCATCGCGTATTGCTTGAATACCAGTCGCACACCGACGATCCCGTCGGCGCCGAGGATGTCCGCTTCTTCTTCCATGCGCACCATGGCGAGCTCGCGCGCGCTGTACATCGCGTGCGTCAGCACGGGGAGCTCCTGGCTCACGCTCCACTTCTGCCACTGGAACCCCACGTGATAGATGCAGGAACCGAGCACGAGGCCTAACGCTTCGAAGCCAGCGTGCTCGACGAGCAGGAACTCGTCGACCGACAGGTCGCTGGTGAAGAACGCCGGACGGTCGCCCGTGCCGCGCATGGCGCGCAGCCGTTGCGCCGCGCCTTGTGGCAGGTTGGCGGTGGACCCTGGCACGTAGTCCGGCATGATGAGTGGTCTCCTGTGGATTACGGGTTTGTGGCCTTCAACCACGACTGGATGGCCCGGCGTCCGTGCTCGGTGCGGCGGAGCTCGGCGTCGAGCGCGTTGCCTAACTCAGTAAGGAATGCGTCGATCTCCAGCGGATCGGTTCGGATGACGACGCCGCGCACCTGCTGCTGCCGGCTCGCCTCGAAGGTATCGTTCGCGCCGCGCTGCAGCACGTAGATCGCATTGCCCAACGGGAGGCGAATGGCCGTCACGCGGCGCCGAATGAGGCCGCGCTCGACCTTGACGCCGGGCACAACCTCGGAGAGCATCGTCACGAGGTCGTCGAGCAGCGCGCCGCGGTCCTCGCGGCTGCGCTGCGCGAGGATCGCCGCCACGCTGACGGAGTCGAAGTTCGGCTCGGAGCCGGTCATCGCCGGCCCGACGCTGCGGCGCGCGACGCGCTCATCGTGCGCCGCCGAAAACCAGCACGTAGCCGTTCGGATCGCGCACCTCGAACTCCCAGTCGTTGTACGGCCGGTGCGTGAGCGGCGACTGCACGAACGGTTTCCCGTCGACGGTGCCGTATAGCGCACCGACGCCATCGACGCGGACGTACACGTCCCACAACCCGCCCGGGCGCCGCGCGCGGAGGTCGGGCTTCTCGTAGCCGGCGAGGTTGAGCAGCATGATTTCGACCGGCCCGAGCATGATGCTCGCGTACACGTACGGCGGCTGTGCCGGCAGGCTCCCCGCTTTCTCGAAGCCGAGGTTGGCGGCGTACCAGTCGACGGTGGCCGCGATGTCGGACACGAGGAAAGTCGGCGCGGCAGACCGGATCGTGACGCCGGCGGATGGGAGCGCGGTGGCATGCGTCATGGTATTCCTCCCGGCCGGACAGGCGCGCGATTCTGCCTAACGGATGCGGCAGGTGATGGCCCGCGCGCGTGGTGGCCACCGACAAGATGATGGCGGGACGCGGGAGGCGCCATGTCGTACCAACTCTTCGCGCGGGGGACATCGGCCTCAAATCGACCCAATGTGTGAGGCGGCCTACCCAACGCGCTATCTTTGCCGGACACGACGACCTGCAGTGTCCGGCCACACGAGCGAGCTCATGCGTGCCTGGGCGACGGCTTCCGGATTCACGCCGTGCACATCGAGCGGCATTCACATCAGATCGAGCGTCTCGTCGCGAAGCTCTGACCGGAGGCGTCGCAACTTACGGATGGATACGGTGGAGCAGATGCCTAACGAAGCCGTGGTGCCTCATGTCCGCGAGGTCATATAGTACCAGTTCTGTCCCTCGTCTTCCGTTTCGCCGATCATCGCCAGGCCGGCGGCTTCCACCAGACGTCGGTACCGGTCGGCGCCCAACGATACCGACGGCCGGCCGGTCATGGCATCGTTCCATTCGCACTCCTGATGGGGCGCCGTGAACACGAACCGTCCGTTGGGCGCGAGCGCGCGCGCGACTTTGCGAATGAGACGCTCCTGGACAGCCGGCCGCAGCAGAAACAACAACCCCCAGGCAATCGCGCCGTCAAAGACGCGCCCGAAAAATGTGGACGTTTCGGCGCGCTCGCAGACGACGTCGACGCCGGGGAATCGGGCGCGCATAGCGGCAACCATGCTGGGTGCGGCGTCCACGCCGTAGACCTGCAATCCCGCGTCCACGAGCGCCTGGGTAATGGGATAGCCGGGGCCGCAGCCCAGGTCCAACACCGCGCCGCCCCGTCGGACGGTCGCGGCCCAATCGCGCACCTGGCGTACGCCAATCGTACCGCCGGTGCCGCGGCCTGCGATGTATTCCGCCGCGATGGATTCGTACCCGTTCGCGTCATCCCGCATGACAGTCGCAAACGGCGCAGTTTAAGCAACGCTCACGGCCGAAACCGTGGCAGCTTGGCCAACCGGCTGTCGAGACTGTCCAGCGACGCGCCGCTCACGACACGCGTCGACGATTCGACGTAGCACGACCCATCGAAGGAATACGTCGCGTCCGTAACCGACTCCGCGCTCAGGTGGCTGACCGTTTCGATCGCGGGGAAGCTGTGCGCAGCCGCGCCGCCCACGACGAGCGTGCCGCCGAAGACCGTGCCTAACGACTTGCCGGTCGCCCCGTCCACGATCGCGTAGTCGCAGCCGCCGTTCCCGCACAAGCTCTGCGCCGATTGAATGATGTAGTCCTTGGTGCCGTCGCCGTTCAAGTCGACCATGACACCCTGCACCGAGCTCGTGTCGTCGTACTCGAGGTCGCCGAGCTGGTTGCGTATCGCCGGCGGCACGCTGATGACGGCGACGTCAGCTCTGGTGAGTACCCATCGCTTGGGCGCCGCCGATTGGGCGTGCGCAACGGCACACGAGACGAAAAGCAGGAGACCGGTGCCCCAGCGCGTGTTGCTCATGCCCGTTTCCAGCGCATCGGATAGTAGCTGCCTACTTTGTAGGCATCTACTATCTGAGCGGCGAGGTAGCATACCGTTCGCGCGCCGAGTGCGATTCCGCGCCTCGAATCGGTCACCAGAGATCTCCCTTCGTCACCGCGAACCAGCCCGACCAACCGCATCGCGATACGACCTGACTCCGAAAAAGATGAACAAGAAGGCGAGCACCATCGACTAACCAAGCAGCCGCGGCGCGCGGCGGATGAACCGGGGCTGCTCGAGCTCACACAGGATGAAATCGGCGAGATCGGCGCGCGACAGCAGCGGGACCGGAGCGATCGTGCTGATGCTCTCGCCCGACCGGTAGCGGCCCGTGCGGGGACCCGTCGTGAGCTTAGGCGGCCGGACGATGGTCCAATCGAGCTGGCTGGCTTTCACCACGCTTTCTTTGACTTCGTGATCGCCGATTTCGTGGCGCAGCGGAATCGGCGCGACATATCGAAGGATGAATCCGACCGCGTGGCGGCTCTCGCGCACGCCAATGAACGACACGTAGATCAACCGCCGCACACCGTGCGCTTCCATGGCGCCGACGATGTTGTGAATGCCCGCGATGACGTCGGCATCGTGTTCGAGCGGCGTACCGACGCCGAGCGCCGATACGACCGCGTCGTGCCCGCGCACGGCTGCTGAGACGGCATCGGCATCGGCCACGTTGCCCGAGACCATCGAGACCGAAGCGGGTGCGTTTTGCAGCTTGGCGGGCTGGCGGACAAATGCCGTGACGTGGAACCCGCGCGCGGCCGCTTGCCGAACGACTTCTTGTCCCGTGCGACCGGATGCGCCGAAGAGCAGCAGCCGCATGCGTGCCTCGAGGCCCGCCTAACGCAGAATCTCGCGGAGCCGTTCGTTGTAGGCCTGACTCGACGCCACCTGGGTACCGTCGCGGAGCGTGATCAGGTAGTCGCCGTGGCCGCGCGGCTCGATGCGCTGGATCCGGTCGATGTTCACGATCACACTCCGGTGCACCCGGATGAACTTATCGGGCGCAAGCTTGGACGCAAACGCGGTCATCGTGTCGCGAATGAAATGGACGCGGCCGCCGGCGTGTACCTGGACGTAGTTCGCGGCCCCTTCGACCCATTCGATGTCCACTGCCTGGACGAAGTACAGATGGCGAGGCCCGCGCACCGGAAAGCGCTCCGGGCATTCGCGGCCGGCGCGCAGCGTTTCGATGAAGGCGCGAACCTCGCCGTCGACGCGTGGTGTCTTGCCGTGGGTCGCCTCGATCCGCGCCGCTGCGCGATGCAACGCCTGGTCGAACCGCTCGCGATCGAAGGGCTTGAGCAGGTAATCGGCCGCGCTCACGTCGAAGGCTTTGACGGCGTAGGCGTCGAATGCCGTCACGAACACGATCGCCGGCGGCCGTTGTACCTCGTCGAGCGCGTCGAGCACCTCGATGCCGTTGAGCACCGGCATCTTGATGTCGAGGAACAGGAGCGCGGGCGCGTGCTCGATGATCGCGTCCACCGTTTCGGGTCCGGTGGCACATTCGGCCGCGATCGCGTAGCCGGGATGGTTCTCGAGCAGTGTCCGAATCCGTTCGCGTGCGAGCGGCTCGTCGTCCGCGACTACCACCTTTCGCGGCGTCATGCCCCGCCGATTTCGGCCAGCGTGCTCTCGGCGGCTCCGGCCCGTACCCAGAACGGGATCATAACCACCACCCGCGTCCCGCCGGACGGCAACGCCTGTTCCAGCGTTAGGCATTGGGCGTCGCCGTACAGCTCCTGCAGCCGGGCGCGTGTGTTGGCAAGCCCGACGCCATCGTCGGATGGCGCGGTTGGCGACAGGCCGGGACCGTCGTCGGCGACGCTCAGACGCAGCTGCGCGCCGCATCGCTCGGCGCGGATTTCGAGGCGGCCGGCACCGGCGCGGCGCGCGATGCCATGCTCGAGCGCGTTTTCGACCAGGGGTTGGAGCAGAAACAGGGGCACCAGCGCCTGCGCGGTCTCCGGTGCGACGTCGCACTCTACCGTTAGGCGGTCCCGGAAGCGCGCCCGCATGATGGCGAGGTATCGATCGACCAGCGCCAGCTCCTCGTGCAGCGGGATCTCGTGCATGCCGGGACGGCGCAGCGTCGCGCGCAGCAGGTCGGCGAGCCGCGTGAGCATCGCGTCCGCGCCGTCCACGTCGCGGTGCATGAGCGTCGATGCGGCGTGCAAGGTGTTGAACAGGAAGTGCGGGTGCAGCTGCGACTGCAGCGCGTCGAGCTGCGCACGCGACAATTGGGCGCGCAGCTGCAGCGTGGTGCGTTCTCGCTCGCGCGCGCGCTGATAGAACTCGATCGCATGCGCGACCCCGATCACGGCCCAGAAGTCGAACAACACCGCCACGATGTTCGACATGATCGCGGTACCGACCGAGTCCGTTGGGCCGCGCACCAGCAGCGCCGCCACCGGTTGCATCAGCGCGTACTTGGCGACCACGAACACCACGCTCGATGCGAGCAAGAGGCAGGCGCGCGAGAACCAGTGGCGCCGATCGATCGGAAAGCGATGCACCATCCAGAACAGCGCTGGCACGAACAACGCGCACGAATACTCTTCGAGCGCGCGGCTTATGACGAGATCGTACCACTCGATCGGTGTCCCGCTGCGCGCCGCAAACACGGCATTTTGTAAGGCCGTGAGGATGACGAGCACCGTATACGCGGCGAACGCACCGATCCACACCCAGTGCCACTTCCACGGCGGTGGCGTGACCGGCGGCGCTGCACTCTTGCCTCTGGCCTCGGGTGTCACGTTCGATCTCAGAGCAGTGCTCATGAACCCTCCAAATCGCGCCGTGCTCCGCGCGCATCCACCCACCACGATGAAAAGCTACCCGGCCTTCCCCTCAGCGTCAGGCGGAACGGTCCCGTCGTAGGGCCCGTTCGTCCCTTCGTTGCTTGTCGACACCGCCCGGCTTCGGAATCGTGCGTGCAGGCGCGACTCGCTCGCGACACGCACTGCCCAACGGAGGCCAAAGACTGTGCCGACCATTCGATTCGTCCGTGCAACCTGTGCGTTAGGCATCGCGTGTCTCGCGGTCGGAGCACGCCCGGCCGCCGCGCAGGCGCGTGCAACGCGCGCGGTGCGCCCACCCGTAGTCGACGGCCGGGACGACGATGCGGCATGGAACGCCGCCGTCCCGGTATCGGCGTTCCGCGAATTCCAACCCCGCGACGACGGCGACCCGCAGCAACGCACCGAATTTCGTGTGGTGTACGATGATCGCTATCTCTACCTGTTCGTCCGCGCGTTCGACGCCCACCCCGACAGCATCATGCACGCCGTCACTCGGCGCGACGTCCGCGGCTCGTCCGATCAGATTGGCGTGCTCATCGATAGCAATCAGGATCGTCGCACTGGATTCGAGTTCTGGGTGAACCCGGACGGCGTTCAGCGCGACTATGCGATCTACGATGATGTCACGGAAGACGTCTCGTGGGACGCGCTCTGGGATGTCGCTACGCACGTCGACTCGCTTGGCTGGACCGCCGAGTTCCGCATCCCGTTTTCGCAGCTCCGATTCAAGGGCGGATCGTCCGCGACGTTCGGTCTGCTCGTCTGGCGCACCATCGAGCGAACGCAAGAAACCGTGACGTGGCCACTCGCGCACGCGAGCAAGGCCGGATTGTCGTCGCAGTTCGGCGAGCTCACGGGCATCGCGGGAATCGGCGCGCAGCACGAGTTGGAGCTCGCACCGTATGCCGTGGCGAAGAACCTGTCCGAGAAAGGGTCCGCCGGTTACGGTCGAGATCAGCAGCAAACGTTAGGCGCCGATCTCTCGTATGGCGTGACCTCGAGCCTCACGCTCGATGCCACCGTGAATCCCGACTTCGGGCAGGTGGAGGCCGATCCGTCGTTGCTCAATTTGACGTCGCTTGAGGCGTTTCTTCCAGAGAAGCGGCCGTTTTTCCTGGAGGGCGCAGGGCTGTACGAATTCGATCTCAACTGCAACTACGTGAACTGCGCCAACGAGGGACTCTTCTACTCCCGGCGGATCGGGCGTGCGCCGCAGCTCGAGGGAGCGTACGGCGACGCCAATTCTCCGCCGGCGACATCGATTGCTGCCGCGGCCAAGCTCACGGGCCGCCTGCCTAACGGCTTGGCGGTCGGCGCACTGGACGCGTTGACCAACCGCGTCGCCGGGACGTCGGACCGCACCATCGAGCCCGCGACCAACTACGCCGTACTGCGAGCACAGCAGGACGTGGGCGGCGATCGCACCAACGTCGGACTCATGGTCACGGGGGTGAACCGCACGCTCGATGCGTGGACGCACGACTCGCTGCGCCGCAGCGCCTACGTCGCCGCGACCGACTTTCACACCTACTTCGGCGACGGACAGTATCAGGTGTCGGCGTCCCTTTCCAGCTCGCGCGTGACCGGGACGCCATCCAGCATCGCGGCGACGCAGCGCGATGCGGTGCACAACTACGAGCGGCCCGGAAGCGGGCTGCGCGTCGACACCACGCGCACCAGTCTCACGGGCGACGCCGAAGAGCTGCTCATCGGCAAATACGGCGGCGGGGTGACCCGATTCCAGATGAGCTACGAGCGGCAGTCGCCGGGGTTCGAGCCTAACGACCTCGGCTTCCTCGAGCGAGCGGACGAGCAAAGCTGGAGCACCTGGGCCGGACTGCAGTTCACGCAGGCGAACCGCCTCTACAAGACGTGGCGACTCAATGGCAACGAGTGGAACACCTGGACGACGGGCGGCCTGCTCGTCGAACGAGCGATCAACCTCAACACGCACATGCTGCTCACCAACAATTGGCTCGTCGAAGCCGGCTCGACGCTCGACCAGTTGTCGGGGAGTGCCTGCGATCGATGCGCGCGCGGCGGGCCGGCGCTCCGACTGTTGCCGCGCATGGCACCGTGGGTTCAAATCACCGGCGACGAACGGTTAGGCATTGTCCCGGCCATCGCCGTGAATTGGGAGCACAGCGACGGTGGACGGTCGCACGCCGTGAGCGTGAGCCCGAGCGTGAGCGTGCATCCATGGAGCCAGCTCCAGGCGACCGTTGGATTCAATGCCACGCGCAACTCCGACAACACGCAATGGTTCGGCAACTTCACCGATATCGCCGGTGCGCACTATGCGTTCGGGCACCTGGCCCAACGCACGGTCGCGCTCACGCTGCAGGCGAGCTACGCGGCTCGTCGCAACCTCACCATCGAGCTGTACGCCGAGCCCTTCGTGAGCAGCGGAACGTACGCGAACATTCGCGAGTTGAGCGCGACACCCGAAGCCGCATCGTACGGCGCGCGATTCCAACCGTACGCACCGCCCGCCGGCACGTCGACACGCTTCAACTTTCTCCAGTTCCAGTCGAGTCTCGTCATGCGCTGGGAGTATCGCACGGGATCGACGCTCTTTCTCGTGTGGACGCACGATCGCACCGGCAGCGACTCGGGTGATCCGAATCGCTCGTGGGCCGATGAGTATCACGATCTCTTCGCGTTCCATCCCCAGAATACGGTGCTGATCAAGATGGCGTACGCGATGGGCCGCTAATCCCGCCGTGCGTAATGGTCGGCGCCGAGAAAGTGCAACGAGACATAGGGGACATCGCCGACGACCCAGCTGTCGTGCGGCTCGGGCGGGATGTAGAACAGTTCCCCGGCACGCAGCTCGATCACCCGGCCATCTCCGAACGCCGCAGTGGCCGTTCCGGCGATGACCAACCCGACGTGCTCGACCGAGCATCGCGTCTGCCCAACGGACGGACCCACGTACTCCGACCACCGCCATCCCGGCTCGTAGGTCGCTCGCCCGATGGTCATCCCGCCGATCCGCACGAGCTCGAACCGGCCTTTCACCATCTCGCGCACTTCGTCGGGCTGCTCGAAGCGCCTCAGGATCACGTCGGCCTGCATTGACATGGCTTGCCCGCATCTAGGACAGCAGAAAGATAGCAGCGCGTGATTGCCGGTCTCTTGCGAAACCAAACCGGTCGCCGTACCGTCGTGTTGGTATCCCATAGGACCGGCACATGGCGGACAAGCTCGAAGTACAGCAGGGCACCCTCGCCCTGATGATCCTCACGACCCTCGAGGTCTTGGGCCCGCTGCACGGCTACGGCGTCGCACGGCGCATCGAGGAAACGAGCAAAGGCCGCCTCACCCTCAACTACGGCACGCTGTATCCCGCGCTCCTCAAGCTCGAGCAGGAGGGATGCATCAAGGCCGAATGGCGCCAGTCCGAGAACAATCGCCGCGCGAAGTACTACACGCTCACCGCACTCGGCCGCAAACAACTGGCACGCGAGACTCGCGATTGGCACCGCACCGCGGATCTGATCGCCGCGTTTCTCGCGCCCCGACGCGAAGGAGAGGCACCATGAGACACGTTCGGGCCTGGCTCGCTCGCCTGGCGGGCGTTTTCACCGGACATCGCCGCGACGCCGAGCTCCGCGACGAGCTGCAAGCGCACCTCGACATGGAGACGGCCGAGTACGTGCGGCGCGGGCTCTCGCCTAACGAAGCGCGGCGGCGCGCCATGCTGGCGTCCGGGGGCCTCACGATCGCCGCCGAAGCGGTCCGCGCCCAACGCGGTGTGCCGTGGCTCGAGAGCGCGGCGGCCGATCTGCGCTACGCGCTCAAGTCGCTGCGACACAGCCCCGCGTTCACGGCGGTGGTCGTGATCACGCTCGCGTTGGGCATCGGCGCCAACACCGCGATTTTCAGCGTCGTGCGCGGCGTGCTGCTCAAGCCCCTGCCCAACCGCGACGGCGATCGCCTGCTCTACCTGCGCCAGTCGATCGACGGCCCCGCCGGAGAGGACATCGCCTTCTCCGTGCCCGAGATCCGCGATTTTCGCGCCGGCGTGCCTGCGTTAGGCGGCATCGCCGAGTTCTCGCCATGGTCGCTGACGGTGCAGGGCGATCAGTATTCGCCCACGGCGCGGATGCAAGTCGGCCTCGTCACCGGCAACTTCTTCGACGTGATGGGACTCCACCCGATCTTGGGCCGCCTCACGCGAGCGAGCGACGACGGACCGGGCGTGCCGCCCGTCATGGTGCTCACGGAGCAGATGTGGCGGAGCCGCTTCCGGGGCGACCCGAACATCGTCGGCAAGCAGGTGCGGCTCGATGATGGATCGGTGACGGTAATCGGCGTCGTCCAGGCCGCGCCGTATTTCCCGAGCACCGCCGATGCGCTGCTCAACATGGTCGTGAGCCCGCACCACTTGAGCGCGACGATGGTGCTGGGTCGCACGCACCGCATGACGGAAATGGTCGGGCGACTCGCACCGGGCGCGACACTCGAGCAAGCTCGCGCGGAAGTCGCGACGACGTATGCGCGCATGCAGCACGACTACACACAGTCGTACGACCCGGGATCGCACTTTCGCGTCGCGGTGTTGCCCTTCAAGGACGCGATCGGCGAGCGCGCCCGCCTCACGCTCTGGCTACTCATGGCCGCGGCGGCGTTCGTGATGA
>Ga0157370_10007101_pt1 | contig 12228 bp, 11 predicted proteins | sample C35metaG_FD_113463 | JGI IMG/M metagenome (GOLD analysis project Ga0157370, IMG submission 113463) | Corn rhizosphere microbial communities from Kellogg Biological Station, Michigan, USA - C3-5 metaG | ecosystem: Host-associated > Plants > Roots > Rhizosphere > Soil | place: USA: Michigan...
ACGCCTTCAGCAACAGTCAACATGCCGCACTACCCATGTTGTTGTATGCGAAATCTGGCGTCAAAATGCTGGTCAGTGAAGCCGATCTGCATGACTATCCAAACATGTTCCTGTTTGGTACTGGCGGAAACAAGCTAACTGCAGGCTACCCGAAAAACATCGCCGAAAGCACTCCGGTTCGCGACCGCGGTATTAAGATCAAACGACTGGAGTCCTATATCGCCAAAACCAGTGGTAGGCGGAGCTATCCATGGAGAAGTATTGCCATTTGCCCAGAGGATAAAGATCTGCTGTCAACCAACCTGACCTACAAATTGTCGACTCCCTCCGTATTGGACCAAACTCAATGGATTAAACCAGGTAAAGTTGCCTGGGATTGGTGGAATGATACCAACATCTATGGCGTAGACTTTAAATCCGGAATTAACACGCAGACGTACAAGTACTATATTGACTTTGCCGCTAAATTCGGCCTGGAATATATCATGTTGGATGAGGGGTGGACAAGAACCACAACAGACCTGACGCATACCGCTCCGGGCGTGGATATCCAGGAGATCATCGATTATGGGAAATCTAAACATGTAGGCGTATGGCTATGGACCTTATGGGGTCCATTGGATCATGATATGGAGAACATTCTGGCTCAATACAAGAAGTGGGGTGCAGCTGGCATTAAGGTAGATTTTATGGCCCGTGCCGACCAGTACATGGTTAACTTCTTCGAACGTGTAGCGGCTACCGCTGCAAAGAACCAGCTGATGGTCGACCTGCACGGTGCCTTTAAGCCGGTTGGACTCAACCGCAAATACCCGAATGTGATGAGCTATGAGGGTGTACGCGGAGCGGAAAACAACAAATGGGAAACCGATATCACGCCGGCTCATAACGTGACGCTGCCTTTCATCCGGATGGCTGCGGGGCCTATGGATTATACCCCCGGGGCCATGATCAACGCCAATAAAAAGGATTTTAGTGTGGTATACAGTGAACCCATGAGCCAAGGCACCAGGGCCCATCAGGCAGCTATGTACGTGATGTACGAAAGTCCACTTCAAATGCTCGCCGACAATCCTTCCAACTATTTAAAAGACAGCCTTTGTACCCGATTTATATCGCGTATTCCGACGGTTTGGGACCAAACTATTCCTTTGGACGGGAAAGTAGGTGAATACGCCATTGTAGCGAGAAAGAATGGCAGCAAGTGGTATATCTCCGGCATGACCAACTGGGACGCAAGGTCCTTGACCAGGAAGTTGGACTTCTTAGATGGCAAAACGTATAGCATGGATATTCTTAGCGATGGGATCAATGCAGACCGGCATGCAGCCGATTATAAATTGAGCAACCTGAAGGTTAGTAAAAACGATCAGGTTGTCATTAAGATGGAGAAAGGTGGTGGATGGTGTGCTATTCTAACACCTGTCGACTAGCCCACAACTAACTTGGTCGTAATCGCAATGCGGTTCCAGGCATTAATGGCTACGATCGCCATGATGATCTGCGCCAACTCATGCTCATCAAACAGGCTTGCTGCCTGCTTATACGTTTGGTCAGAAACATGATTGCTGATCAGTGTAACTTCTTCGGTCAAGGCTAGAACAGCCTGCTCTTTTTCGGTAAACAGTTCGGTTTCTCTCCAGGCCGGTAGAAGGTACAGGCGTTGTTCTGTTTCACCGATCTTACGGGCATCCGCAGAATGCATATTCAGGCAAAAGGCACAGCCGTTGATCTGTGAAGCGCGCATTTTGATCAGCTCCAGCAAAATTGGATCTAACTTACTTGTTGATAAATACTTTTCTAAACCGAACATGGCCTGGTATGCAGCAGGCTCTACTTTTTGAATGTTGATTCTTGCTTCCATTTTCTTTTTTTTTAATGATGATGTAAAGGTCCGCAAGAAGAATTTCAAAAAACTTAATGTAGTTTAAGAAAGAAGAAGAGACGGGCTATACAAACTTTATCCCGCGCAAGAACGAACACCAACTTCGATGAAATAGAAGCAGGTTAGACTTACTTTTTGGCCCGGATCTTACTCAGGAATTCCGGGGTAAAGCCCAGATAGGACGCCAACATATACTGCGGTACACGCTGTACGAACTCGGGGAACATTTTATTGAAGTTTACATATCTTTCTTCAGCCGTCTGGCTGTACAGGTATTTGATCCGGATTTGAGAGGCCTGATGTAGCTTCTGAAAGATCAGGCGGAAATACCTCTCCAGGCCGGGTAGTTGATCAAAGAGCTCATCATAATGCTGGCGTTTCAACACAATGACCTCAGTTGCTTCTGCTGCCTGAATATAGAATTCTGAGGGCTTATGCATCAGATAACTGGTCAGGTCAGATATCCACCAGTTCTCTATCGCAAATTGAGTGGTCTGTTCGGCTCCTTTAATGTCTATGAAATACATGCGCAAACAACCCTTAACCACAAAATAGTTGTCCCTGCAGATCTCGCCGGCCTCATGCAGGAATGCTTTTTTCTTGTAGGAAGCGGTTTGAAGCATCGTCGCAAAAACCTCCTGCTCCTCTTTAGTTAAGGCCGTAAACTTGTTTACATGATCAATTAGTGCGTTATACATGCTAAGCACGAATGTAGCAATTGTCCTTGAAGAACGCTACATTTCATCAGATTGACAATAAAGTACAGTGGATCAGAGCAGAAACAAATCGATATCTTAGGGTATCTACATATGAACAACACAAAACCGATGGCCATGACCATCCATGAATAGGTCAATCATTAAACAGGTTCATCATTAAACAGGTTCATCATTACAAAGAAAGCGGCAATGTCGCTGTCTTTGTTTTTACCCAACTAACCCATTTGCGGTGCAACAAAAATAAGTATCGCTGCTACGCCTGCAACAAAGACGCCGCTGACAATGCTGCCACCAACCAGCACAAAATGCCACGGTGTACGCCGGTGTTTATTCTTTTTAAAGGCGGCTTTCCGGTAAGTCTGCACGTAAACTGAATCGGATAGATAGGAAGCATTTTCTGCTTTTACCTGCGCGGGCTTGAAGTAGTCGGACGTAACCGGGAGACGCCGTTTGTATTTCTTCCAGATCGCGTCATCCAATCTAATTTTTTTTGCATCTATACGAGCTGCCTTAATCAGGCTGTCGCGGTGTGTAGACTGGCATCGACCAGGAGAAAGGCCAGTAGCAAGCAACAAGAACAGAAAAAGAATTCTCAGCATATAAGAGCGTGTGGTATTTTACCTGTAAAGTTAAGCAATCCCAAGAACCGATGGATATTGTAAGACACTGTTATCAAATAAACAATACGAGACAATAACTCGAAGAACCAAAATCTATACAATACAATCAACGATTTTGGCCGGACTGGATAAAACTCTGAAGCGCTTTACATTTCATTAAATAATTTAATATCTTTTGCTACCCGGATTCCGTTGGTCTGCAGCCAAAATCATACATGAAAAAAATCTACGCTTTACTTTTATTTTGCCTTATTTGTCCGGCAGTTACTTTTGCCCAGATTAAGGTAGGACAGTCTGCTGGTCAGCTCCAATTTCCAAAGCTATTGAACACCAAAAGTACGATACGCAACCTCGGGCACCTTAAAGGGAAGATCGTATGGCTAGAGTTTTGGGCCACTTGGTGCAGCCCCTGCGTGGAAGCTATGCCGCATTTGAAACAATTGCAGAAAGCTTATGCGGGTCGGTTGCAAGTGATTGCGATAAGCGCAGAAAGAGTACAGCGCATTAAACAATTTATTATTAATCAACCATCTAATCTCTGGTTTACTGCTGACACGGCAGAGATCCTCAGAAAGGCATTCCCCTATCAAACAATTCCGCATTCCATCCTGATCGATCAAACGGGGAAGGTTGTCGCGATCACCGCTCCCGGAAATATAACTAATCAGGTGATAGCAGATGTTTTAGCTGGCGCCATCATCAACCTGCCGGTAAAGGCCGATATGATCACCGAAGATCCCTCGCAAACCTATTTTGCGGTACCAGATACTGTACGAACCCGGTTTACCTTATTACCAGGAATAAAGGGATTAGCAAGTTCCTCCAGAGGCTATAATAACGATAACTTGTTCAAAGGCCGCAGGATAAGCCTGCTGAATATTTCACTGGAACACGCGTACCGCATAGCCTACGGGAATTTCCCGTTTGGAAGAACGATCGACCTGACCAGCAAGGAAAATAAACAAGAGAAAGAAAAGCTGTACTGCATGGACTTGATCGTTCCAAAAGGACAGGAAAATGAGCTGCTACCCACCCTGCGCAGGCATTTAAAAGAAAAGTTGGATCTGCAGGTAAAGATGGAAAAACGCCTGAAACCTGTTTTTGTGCTTACGGCCGCAGACGGAAGCAAACTTGCGAGACTGCAGAAGTCAGCCACTACAGGCGATTATACAGCCCACGGCGACTCTTTTGAGGGAAAAGGAATCCAGCTCAGCAGCATTGCAGAATACCTCGAAGATTACGGTATTGTAGATCTACCTGTCGTCGATGGAACTAAAAACACTGAACGATACGATATCAGTTTCACATTTATGCCTGAAAAGAAAGCCGACTTGCAAGAAGTTCTTGCCAAGCTAGGGTTGGAACTAAGGAGAGCGGAAAGGGAGATCGATATGCTTGTTTTTCGATAAGTGGAAGCGGCCTTCAAGTGAGGCCTACAATTCAATTACAATGAAGGAGGTTACTTCCAAAGAACTTAAAGGCAAACACTAGAGCCGGCATCAATTGGCTAACTACCCATCCTCAGGAAATTGGAGATCAGTGGCTGCGAATACAACTACCTGATCATTCAAATTTTCGAAAGTCAAAATCGCCAATATATCCAGGTTTACATTCGATCCCCAACTGAAAGCAAAACTTTATTGTAGCCTAGCCCATTTCATCGGTTAAGACAATGAACTCGTATAAACCTGCTTCTGATCAAACGCACATCAAGCGCACATCAGACGCACATGAAACGCACATAGACCGCACATAAACTGTGGGTTTGATCTGTCACAGATGAGCCATCTATTTCTTTTTGATTAGCATATTTTCAGAATTCATACTAACTTAAGTATTGAACTTAAACAATTATCATGGCAAAATATTTACAAGGGATTATGGGTGCTTTTAGCGGCACTATCGGCCCCGTGGTGGGAAGCAGTCGCAATGGCGTACCCTACATAAAAGGAAAAGGTAAACCCCGCAGCGGTCCTGTTGGAGAGACAGAAGCGGCCAATATGAAAAGGTTTGCTGCCGGACACGCCTGGTTGAAACCTTTGCTGCCGCTCTTGAGGGTTGGATTTAAAGGGTATTCTCAAACGACATACGGCTACAATGCCGCCAAGTCTTATAACTTTAAATATGCGATGGAAAACGGGCAGATGATCCCCGCCAGGGTGAAACTGAGCTCGGGCGACTTGCCGCTGTCGGAAAACCTAACTGTAACACTGGAAACAAACCCGGGGGCGAATGCAAATGGAACGGCGCAGGCAAACAACATCCTAGACCGCAGCCTGCGCTTCAGCTGGTCGGCAGACTACATTGAAGGGGCAAGCAACAAAGACCAGATTATGGTGCTCGCTTACCATCCGGAAAGTGGTACGGCCCTACAAGAGATCCACGGCACTTTTCGCGAGAGCGGAGAACAAAGATTGAGGGTAACCAGTGACCTGGCCGGCAAGACCATCTATGTGTATGCAGCCTTTGTGGCGGCCGACCGCAGCAGGCAGTCGGACAGCGTTTTCCTGGGTGAATACCGGCCTTAAAACCCATCTATTTTATAATGACTACCTTTGCAGGCGCAGACGGCATGGAAATCAGGATTTCTAAGCCGCTGCGAACGACATTGAACAGCGTGTAAACGAATAGATTTGCCTATGCCCAGGATAATAGCTTTTGATTATGGTACCAAACGGATCGGCCTGGCCGTGACAGATCCCCTGCAGATCATTGCAACAGGGCTCGATACCATACACCCAAAGGATGTTATCGAATATTTGAAGAAATACATGCAGACCGAACAGGTTGAGGCCTTTGTTCTGGGTGATCCCAAACAACTCGACGGCAGTCCTTCAGATTCCCACCAGCATGTAGTCGGCTTTTCCAGAACACTTAAAAAGACTTTTCCAGAGATTCCGCAGCACTGGGTGGACGAGCGTTTTACCTCTAAAATTGCCCAGCAAGCCATTATGCAAAGTGGGCTGAAAAAATCGGACCGACAGAATAAGGAACGTGTAGACACGATCTCGGCCACGCTTATCTTACAATATTTCATGGAAGGCAGACGTTATTAACCTTACAACACGCGTATGATCGAAGAAGACCTGCAAAATGTATTGCTGAAATACTGCGAGCCTGAAAGCGAATTGCTTCAAAGGATTGACCGGGAAACACACCTGAAAGTCCTGATGCCGCGCATGATTTCCGGACACTACCAGGGCCGGGTGCTCAGCATGCTCAGCAAAATGATCACCCCCAAACGTATTCTCGAGATTGGAACCTTTACGGGCTACGCCACGCTCTGCCTGGCAGAAGGGCTGGCGGAAAACGGCAAGCTCTTTACATTGGACATCAATGTGGAGCTGGAGGATATGGTTCGTAAGAACTTCGCAGACTCTCCTTACAACGACAAGATCAACTATATTCTGGGTAATGCAACAGAGACCTTAAACGAGTTGGATGAGGTTTTTGACCTGGTATTTATTGATGCAGACAAAAAAAATAACGGTACTTACTACGATATGGTCTTTGACAGGATCAGGCCGGGCGGATTGATCATTGTAGACAATGTGCTCTGGAGCGGAAAAATCGTGAGTAACGAACAAGATAAAGACACAAGAAATATTAGTACATTTAATGATAAGGTAGCGGCGGATAACCGGGTAGAGAAATTGATTTTACCGGTACGTGATGGGTTATTTATCATTCGAAAAAAATAATATGGTAAAAAAACTTCTATTGCTTTTTGTAAGTAGCACGCTGATCAGCTTGTCTTCTTACGCACAAACAACCAGAAATTACATTGAAGAAAACCTGCCCTTAGCACAGGAACTGATGAAGGAAAACCACATTCCGGCAAGCATCATCCTCGGCATTGCCATCCATGAATCGGCTGCCGGCACCAGCAAGATCGCCAGGTACCTGAACAACCATTTTGGTGTGAAAGGCGACAACAAAAGCAAAAAGATCAAATCATCTTACAAAGGCTACGAAAGTGTTGAAGATTCATACAATCACTTTATTGAATTCATGCATAGCCGTTCCGCATTCGCTAAGTTGTTCGACAAATATGATGAAGATGACTACCTGAACTGGGCTCGTGGAATTCAAAAAGGCGGTTATGCAAGCAGCCGCAGCTGGGCAAGTCAGGTTATCGGACTGATCAAGAAATATGAACTGTTTAAATATGATGACCTTCCACCGTCCAAGCTCCAGCCAGTACCTGTTGCAAAATTGAAGGTGAACAAAGCTAAACCAATTACCCTGCAGAAAACCGACAGTTAATGAAATTCCGCATCCTATTTTTCCTGGCACTTGTGTCTTTAAGTGCTTGTAAATCGCGCCAATACAGCCGCAACAACCGGCAAATCGAACGGAATGCAACCAAAGGAAATCCGAACTTTACGAGCTATACTTCCCTGTCCTACATCGACCAATTTAAAGATGTGGCTATTGAGGAGATGAACAAGAACGGTATTCCCGCAAGTATCACACTTGCTCAGGGACTGATCGAATCCGGCAGCGGAAACAGCAGCCTGGCCAAGTATGCGAATAACCACTTTGGCGTGAAAGTAACGTCAGATTGGAAAGGAAAAGGGTATTACAAGGATGACGATAAGCGTAATGATTGTTTCCGCGTGTATGCGGATGCCCGTGAGTCTTACCGGGATCATTCGGAGTTCCTGAAGCGTAAGCGCTACAGTGCTTTGTTTGAGCTGGACAAGAACGACTATAAGAATTGGGCATACGGCCTAAAGCAGGCGGGTTATGCGACCAATCCGAAGTATCCGGAGCTGCTGATCAACCTGATTGACAAATATCAGCTGTACAAATACGACCAACCGGAGTCTGAAGCGCAGAAGTTGCAGCGTGAGGACAAGATATTTACACAGATCAATGCCAATATCCCGCAGGAGAAAAAGAAGTTTACACCGGTAGACGTGCCGCCTTCTCAAAAGGTGATCACGAGCAGCCAGGTAGAATCCCAAGGCAGTCCGGCCGCAGCCATGCCCGTTGCCGTGGCCGTTGACACCCGGTTCCATACCGTGGAAAAAGGCGATACGCTGTTTAACATCTCCAAACGCTATAACTTAACCGTAGAGGAATTACAAAGCATAAACAACCTGACTGATGCTGGCATTAAAATTGGCCAGAAGCTGCAGGTAGTTAAATAATGTTAATGCACAGCCTGCGCCCGGGCGTATGTTGTAGTTTTGTAATTCATGAAGTTTCGAGTTTTCCTATTCCTGCTATTTGTTTGTGCGACTGCTGCGTATGCCCAGAAAAAACCTGTTCAGGGCTTTGTCGTAGACCGCGATTCCAAACAGCGGCTGGCTAAGGTTTACATCTATAACTCGCACAGCGATGAAGGACTATACAACACCACAAAGGGAGAATTCTCCACGCAGGCCAGTGTTGGCGACACCCTGTTTGCTGCACTGCAGGGTTATGCCATCGACACGCTGGTGTACAAAGGCCAGAACAATATCTTTTTCCAACTGAAATCCCTGGCTATCCGACTGAAGGAGGTTGCCATTATTGGCTCTTCGTTAACGCCGAAAGAGAAATACGAGAAAACGTTGAAGGAATACAAGTACGCGACCGATCGCGGAAGTTCAAAAGACCTGCTGCAACTCGGCCAATCGGGTGTTGGGCTGGGCATAGACGCGATCTACAACCTGTTGAGCCGGAAAGGAAAGAACGCCAGACATCTTCAGGAGATCCTGGAACGCGACTATAAAGAACAGATCATTGACTATAAGTTCAGGCCGGACCATGTGAAAGAAGTTTTGGGGATCGATGGGTTTGAGCTGCAGGACTTCATGCAGCAATACCGGCCGAGTTACGACTTCGTGCTGATGGCATCCGATTATGCCTTTATCATTTATCTGCGGAATAGTTATACGGCTTACAAGCGTAATCCAAAGGCTTTGCGACTTGCCCCCTTACCAAAGATCACCATCGATTCCCTTTAATAATTTGGGTTTAAGTTTCAATAAGTCACATTTTTCATTTTCTTTGTAGTAATGAAGGGTTTCTATTTAGGTATATTTTTCTTATTCATCGGTTTTTCAGGTCTTAAAGCGCAGGAAGTAGACACCATTCCAATCCAGACAGAGGGGCTTCAAATTAAGTTGAAACGCAGTCCGCTGCCAACCCGTACCGGAAGTCTTGAGTTCACCCCGGTGGAGATCAAACCTGCCGTCATTGATGTAAAGATCAACTACTGGAAAACTAAAACCGCCATTGGAATCAACCTCAATCAGGCCGCATTCAGTAACAACTGGAATGGTGGTGGGGTCAACTCCCTTGCCCTTACGGGTTTGATCAACTACAAAGCCGAATATGCCAAGGAGAGCTTCAGCTACGTGTCTGAGGTGATCTTAAATTACGGTAAAGTAAAGAACAAGAATCAATTGGAAAAGAAGACCGTCGACAGGATCTTCTGGGATAACAAGGCCGCTGTTCAACTCTCCAAGAACTGGTACTTCTTCGGCTCACTTAACTTTGAATCGCAATTTGACAATGGTTTCTCCTATTCTGTAGATTCAGAAAACCAGGAACACCAGACACTGATATCCAAGTTCATGTCGCCGGGTTATCTAACTGAATCCCTGGGTTTCGAATACAAGCCAAGCAAGTACTTCTCGACCAGGATCGGTACCGGTACAGCGCGACAAACCTTTGTGCTGGATACAACGATCTACCACACCAATGCAAATAACTTTGGTGTACCTATCGGATCGACGTTTAAGAATGAGCTGGCTTTTCAGATCGTATCGAACTTCGAAAAAGAAATCGCACACAATCTGAATCTCAAGACCCGCTATATGATCTTTGTGCCTTACGATAAGATCGCCTACACAAACCATCGTTTGGATGTGGAGCTACGTGCAAAGGTGAACCGCTTTATGAATGTGACGGTAACCGGCGTAGGTTTGTACGATCGAAATACGGCGGCAAAGATACAGGGAAGTCAGACCCTGGCCTTGGGACTGATCTTTGAGTTCCCACGCTAACGTTTTTTTATTTCATATCGCAATAAGCTTACTTCTTTTTAACGTGCTTTCTTAAGTCCAGATAATCGATGTAGTAAAGCATCTTAATGGATAAGCTGTTGTTTTGTGGCCCGGAAACAATGTTGTCCAGGTTGCGGATATATCGCTTGGTGAAGTAGTTTACACTATTCTCTGAAACATCCTTATACGCAATGGAGAGCTCACTCCCAGGGGCAAACTGCCAAGTATAGATCAGGTCGATATTGAACACGTTGTAATTGCGATCCGTGCCCGTCAATGCTGGCCCATCGTAATTGGTTAAACTGCCGTTCGGATTTAGCGCATAGAACTCCAGGTTGCGCCGGTCTGACCAGTAATGGCGAGCGCGTACATTGACCCCCATGCGGTTGCTGAAGCTGTATTTGGCGTCGAAGCTGTTCTCTACCGTGTTCCGGTTATACCTCGAGAACACCGTCTGACTACCATTAAAGCCCACCCAACCTACCACATCATAGCTGGGCTCATAGTTCAGATCCAATCCGAAGGCAAGTCTGTCGTTTACCCGCAGGTTCTGGTACAAGTAAGAATGAATGGTTTTCCCATTAAACAGCTTCTGCTTTACAATGCCGATATTACCACCAAAATGATAAGGTTTAGAGCGGTTTGGGTTGATAAACAACCAGGCCGTGAAAGCCTGCGGGGTCTGGTAAACCTGGCCGTTCCTCGCCTCATAGAAGTCATTACCTTTTGCCTGCCAGCTCATCTCGATTTCTGCCGACCACTGATTCTTAAAGCGCACGTAAGGACCGAGTTCTACGCTAAAGTTCTGGTATGCACCAGGTTTGAACATCCGCGAATAATTGATCAGAACATAGCTTTGATAGCTACTGTACCAGCTGCTGGGCTTGTAGATGTTGTAATGAAAGATGGCTGTCTGGTTGAAAAAGTTATTATTCGTGAAGAAGCCCATATCAGAGGGGTCAAAGACGCGGTCTGCCAGCTTCTGGTTGTAACTCCAGGTGAAGTTGCCGCTTTGTTTGCCGGTTTCGAAGTCGTAATAGTAACCTGTACGCTTGTTGCGGTCCGGATTTGCAGTTAGATAGCTCATTTTGGCTGCGCCATTCACATAGTACTTGTTGTCCTTATCATTCAGGTTCATCAGCAAGGCGGAAACGTTGGCGTCATAGCTGGACCCTTGCCTTAATACATTGGTATTGATAAAGCTGACGGAGCTGTTGTGTTTTAGATTTTGATCCAGCACCAGTACATTGTAGTTGGTTAACGGCTGATTGGCGATCTCCCTTTTGTTGCCTAACGAATCTTCAACCACGGCATACATGGTGTTCGTCACCGCATTGAAAATACCAATCCCCAATCCTTTGGCTGTACGCCCGGATATTTTTGTCGCATTTAGCACTTTGCTTTCCTGGGGGGATTTGGTGATGGTTTCCCCGGGCCGCAATTGGGAATCGACATCCTTAAAATAAGAAGGGGATGCGCCGATGCGCCTGGAGTAGAACAGATCGCCTTTATTGAACAACTCCGTGCCTTCCGTAAAGAAGGATCGGTTCTCATTGAACTTCACTTCAAAAGGCGTCAGGTTCAGGATGCGGTTATCGGATTGCACCTGTCCAAAATCCGGGATAAGGGTCATGTCCAGCGTAAAGCTGTTATTGATGCCGTATTTCACATCCATACCGCCGTTAAAAGAGGTTGTTGTGTTTTTAACCCCCGGGATATTGTTAGGATAGTGGTTCGCGTAAGCAGAAATATAAGGGGAAAAGGACAGCCGAAGGGGCGCTTTGATGTTCTGCAGGCCTTCCCAGTTTCCCGATTGGTTAAGCAATCCATTGACTTTAGGGTCAACGAAGTTCCAGAAGGTCTGTGAATTTTCATAGGCACGCTTGCGGATGAAGTTGATGCCCCAGGTTTGAATGTCCTTACTGGAGAAACGCAGGGCGGAATATGGAATCCGCATTTCTACCGTCCAGCCCTGATCATCAATGTTCACATTACTTTCCCAT
>Ga0157370_10007104_pt1 | contig 12221 bp, 12 predicted proteins | sample C35metaG_FD_113463 | JGI IMG/M metagenome (GOLD analysis project Ga0157370, IMG submission 113463) | Corn rhizosphere microbial communities from Kellogg Biological Station, Michigan, USA - C3-5 metaG | ecosystem: Host-associated > Plants > Roots > Rhizosphere > Soil | place: USA: Michigan...
ATGAGCGCCGCGCCGGGCCGCCCCAAGCAAGCTCGCACCGCAGTGCGAAGCACGGAGGTACTCCAATGAGCGCCGTTCCCCACGCCATCGGTGCGCTGCCCGCGGGCAGCGGCGCACTCGCGCTCGACACCTACGAGCTGACCAAACGCTTCGGCGCCTTCACCGCGATGGACCGCGTGACGATGCGCGTCGAGCCCGGCACGGTGCATGCGCTGCTCGGCGAGAACGGCGCCGGCAAGAGCACGCTGGTGAAGTGCGTGGCCGGCTTCCAGCGCGCGGAGGAGGGCAGCATCCTGATCGACGGGCGCGAGCAGGACATCGCCAACCCCATCGTCGCGCGCGCGCTGGGCATCGGCATGGTCTACCAGCACTTCACGCTGGCGCCGGGCATGACGGTGGCCGAGAACCTGCTGCTGGCCGGCGGCAAGACGCCCGCGTTGATCGACTGGAAGACCAAGCGCGCGGAGCTGAAAGCGTTTCTCGCGACCACGCCCTTCAGCCTCGACCTCGATGTGCGGCCGTCGGAACTTGCGGCGGGCGAGAAGCAGAAGCTCGAACTGTTGAAGCAGCTCTACCTGAAGCCGCGCTTGCTGATCCTCGACGAGCCCACCTCGGTGCTCACGCCGCAAGAGGCCGACGAGGTGCTGGGCCATGTGCGGGAGTTCGCGCGTAGCGGCCTGTGCACTGTGCTCATCATCACGCACAAGTTTCGCGAGGTGATGGCGTATGCGGACAGCGTGACGGTTCTGCGCAGGGGCAAGGCGGTGCACCACTGCCGCGTCGCGGAAACGAGCCCGGCGCAGTTGGCGCAGGCCATGATGGGCGGCGAAGATGCGCCGATTTCCGCACCGGCTTCGTCGCCCGCCGTCAGGAAGCCCGTGGCCGATGCGGCGCCCGTCGCACTGAAGGTCGAAGGCCTCAAGGCGCAGGGCGACCGCGGCACGCTCGCGCTGCACGACCTGAGCCTGTCCGTGCGCGCCGGCGAGATCCTCGGCGTGGCGGGCGTCTCCGGCAATGGACAGCGCGAACTGGTCGAGGCCTTGGTCGGGCAGCGCCCGCGGCTGGCCGGCCGCGTGAGCGTGATGGGCCAGCCCTACAAAGCACGCCGTGCAGAGAACCGCAGCCTCAAGGTCCGAAGCCTTCCCGAAGAGCCGCTGCGCAACGCGTGCGTGGGCGACCTCAGCGTGGCCGAGAACATGGCGCTGCGCGATTTCGACAGGCCGCCCCTGTCGCGCAGCGGTGTGCTGAACTTCCCGTTCTGGCGCAACCGCGCGCGCGAGTGGATCGCCGAATACGGCGTCAAGACGCAGGGCGAGGGCGCACCGATCCGCAGCCTCTCGGGCGGCAACGTGCAGCGCGCGGTGCTGGCGCGTGAACTGGCCGGCGACATCAACGTGCTGATTGCGGCGAACCCCGTGTTCGGGCTCGATTTCGCCGCTGTCGCCGAGATCCACGAACGCATCGTGCAGGTGCGCGAGAAGGGCGGTGCGGTGCTGTTGATCAGCGAAGACCTCGATGAGCTCCTCGAACTGGCGGACCGCATCGTCGTGATGAGCGAAGGGCGGATCGTGTTCGAGACCTCGGCGGCCGATGCGGAGAGACACGTGATCGGCGCGCACATGGGCGGTGGACATCACGAGCCGGAGCAAGCATGCGCATAGAAGAAGCCAACCCCTTCGCCTACGAGTTCGCGCTGGCGCGCACGGCGCTGGTGCTCATCGACATGCAGCGGGACTTCATCGAGCCCGGCGGCTTCGGGGAAACGCTGGGCAACGACGTGTCGCTGCTGGAGGCCATCGTCCCGGCCACGAAGGCGGCGCTGCAAGCGTGGCGAAACGCGGGAGGACTCGTGGTCCACACGAGAGAGGCGCACAGCCCTGACCTTTCCGACTGCCCACCCGCCAAGCGCAACCGCGGCAACCCCACCCTGCGCATCGGCGACGAAGGCCCGATGGGCCGCATCCTCGTGGCCGGCGAGCCCGGCAACCAGATCATCGATGCGCTCGCACCGGTCGACGGCGAGATCGTCATCGACAAGCCCGGCAAGGGCATGTTCCACGCCACCAGCCTGCATGAACTGCTGCAGCAGCGCGGCATCACGCACCTGCTGTTCGGCGGCGTCACCACCGAGGTCTGCGTGCAGACCAGCATGCGCGAAGCCAACGACCGCGGCTACGACAGCCTGCTGCTCGAAGACTGCACCGAGAGCTACTTCCCGGCCTTCAAGGCGGCGACGCTCGACATGATCCGCGCGCAGGGCGCCATCGTCGGCTGGACCGCGCCGAGCGCGGCGTTGCTCGCCGCGCTGAACAACGCGACATGAAGCCGGCGCCAGCGACTACCATCCCCCACGTGTCTACCGTCCGACCCCGCTCCGCTTCCCCCGCGCCCACGCCCGCAGCCGATACGGCCGTTTTTCGTACACGCGCCGACGAGGTTTATGCGCAGCTCAAGCGCGACGTGGCCGAGTTCATCCTCGTGCCCGGCGACCGCTTCACCGAGAACGAGATCAGCGACCGGCTGGGGGTGTCGCGCACGCCGGTGCGGCAGGCGCTGTTCCGGTTGCAGCAGGAGGGTTTTGTCGAGGTGCTGTTCCGCAGCGGCTGGCGCGTGCTGCCCTTCGACTTCGACCAGTTCGAGCAGCTCTACGATTTGCGCATGGTGCTGGAGACCACCGCGGTGCATCGCATCTGCGAGGCCGACCACCGCGTCGACCGCAGCCTGCTCGACACGCTGGCCGGCATCTGGCTCGTGCCGGTGGCTGAGCGCAGCACCGACACGGCGCAGGTCGCGCAGTGGGACGAAGCCTTTCACTGCGCGCTCGTGGCCGCCGCAGGCAACGCCGAGATGGCGCGCGTGCACAGCGACGTGACCGACCGCATCCGCATCATCCGCCGGCTCGACTTCACGCAGCAGCCGCGCATCGAAGCGACCTACGACGAGCACGCGAAGATCCTGAAGGCGATCCGTGCGAACCGGGGCGATCAGGCCGCGATGCTGCTGCGCGCGCACATCGAGACCAGCCAGGCAGAGGTGCGCAAGATCACGTTGCACCAGGTGCATCTGGCGCGGCACGCGGGGAAGACGGCGCCGCGCTGAAGGAACTCAGTCCGCGGTGATGTTCCCCCGCTTGACCACCGTCGCCCAGCGGTCCGCGTCCTTCTTCACCAGCACCCCGAATTCCGCCGGCGTCGAGCTGGCCGGCACCATGCCCTGCGACTCGAAGGACTTGGCCACCTCGGGTTGCTTCAGCACCGCCGCGATCTCCTTGTTGAGCCGCACTACCACCTCAGGCGGCGTGCCCTTGGGGGCGAGCACGCCGTACCACATGTCCACGTTGTCGGCGGTCACGCCGGCCTCGGCGAGCGTCGGCACGGCGGGCAACTGCGGCAGCCGCTTGCTGCTGCCGGTGGCGATGGCCCTGAGCTTGCCGATCTGAATGTGCTGCAGCGCCACGTGCACCGGCAGGAACATGTAGTCGATGCGCCCGCCGAGCAGGTCGGTCACCGCGCCGGCCGTGCCCTTGTAGGGCACATGCAGCAGATCGGTGCCGGTGCCCTGCATCAGCAGCGCCATCGACAGGTGATGCGGCGTGCCCACGCCCGGCGTGGCGTAGGTCAGTTTGGCGGGCTCGGCCTTGGCCGCGCTCACCATCTGCGCGACCGACGTCGCCTTCTGCACGTTCGGGTTGGTCACCAGCAGCAGCGTGCCCCACGAAGTGAGCGACACCGGCGTGAAGTCGGCGACCGGGTCGTAGCTCAGCGACTTGTAGAGGCTGCGGTTCATCACCAGCGTGTTGACCTGCACCATCAGCGTGTAGCCGTCGGGCTTGGCGCGCGCGACTTTCTCGCTGCCGATGTTGCCGCTCGCGCCCGCGAGGTTTTCCACGATCACGGGCTGGCCCAGCAGCGCCGGCAGGCGGGCCGAGAGCTGGCGCGCGACGAGGTCGATGCCGGTTCCCGGCGTGTAGGGCACGACGAGCGTGATCGGCTGGTCGGGCCAGGCGTGGGCTGCTGCTGCGCTGGCTGCAACGAGCAGGGCGGCGAGGGTCTTTGCAAGGGGCTTGGCGATGTAGCGCATGGGTTATGTCTCCGTCTTGTTCTGTGAAGGAAGTGCCGGCGCTCAGAGGTAAGAGGCGCGGGCCTTCAACGCCACCGGGTCGTAGCCGGCTACGCGCTTGTAGTTGTCCGAGATGGCCTGCAGCTCGGCGTGGCTCACCACATCCTCGATCTGCCCGAAGCGCTTGCCGCCCGAGCGCTCGAACACCTCGCGCAGGATCGCGTCGGGCGGGTTGCTGCGGTTGGTGAGCACCACGTTGGTTGTGGCCTTCACGCGCACGCGGTCGTAGTCTTCGAGCGCCGCGGTGCCGACGCCCAGGTCCTTGAGCGCGCCTGCGAGGAAGCGCGCATCGATGATCGCCTGCCCCGCGCCGTTGGAGCCGCGCGGCACCATCGGATGTGCGGCGTCGCCCAGCAGCGTGAGGCGGCCGTGCGTCCAGCGCGGCAGCGGGTCCTGGTCGGCCATCGGGTACTCGAGGATGGTGTCCGAGGCGCGGATCAGCGCAGGCACGTCGAGCCAGTCGAAGTGCCAGTCGGCGAAGGCGGGGAGAAAGTCCTCGAGCCGGCCGGCGCGGCTCCAGTCGCGCATCGCGGGTTGCGGCGCATGGATCTCGGCGACCCAGTTCACGAGCTGATGCCCGTCGGCGTCGATGTCGTTGCGGATCGGATAGATCACCATCTTGCCGACCGCGAGCCAACCCGCGCGCACCATGCTCGCGCCCGAGAGAAAGGGCTTCCATCGCGTGGTGCCGCGCCACATGTTCACGCCCGAGTAGCGCGGAGCGCCTTCGTTCGGATAGAGCTGCTTGCGCAGCGCGGAGTGGATGCCGTCGCAGCCGATGGCTACGGCCCCTCGCACATCCGGCGCGTCGGCGAAGTGCACGGTGACGCCCTCCGCGTCCTGCGTCACGCCGGTGCAGCGATGGTTGCAGACCACGCTGTCCGCGCCGAGGCGCTTGAGCGTTTCCTCGAGCAGCACCGTCTGCAGATCACCGCGGTGGATCGAGAACTGCGGCCAGTCGTAGCCCGCATGCTCGCCAGCGGCCTCCTGAAAGATCAGCTGGCCGTGCTCGGTGAAGAAGATCGACTCCTTCGTGCGCACGCCCACCGCGTCCAGTTGCGGCAAGAGGCCGAGCTCGGTCAACTCGCGCACCGCATGTGGCAACAGGTTCACGCCCACGCCCAGCGGCTTGAGTTCGGGCACGGCCTCGTACACGCGGCATGCGATGCCGGCCTGGTGCAGGCTCAGCGCGAGGGTGAGGCCGCCGATGCCGGCGCCCAGGATGATCACTTGCTTGTCGTTCATGACTCTCTCGAAAGAGCTCCGTTTTTGTCTCCTGTCGTATTGGGAACGGAAGTTTGCTATTTGTGAAATTTAGATGTGCTATGGATTTATCATGAATCCTTATGAACCTATCGACTCGCCAGATGCGCGCCTTCCTGCATGTGGCACGGCTGGGCAACTTCACGCGCGCGGCCGAGCAGGCGCACATCACGCAAGCGGGGCTCAGCATCCTGATCCGCGAGATGGAAAAGCAACTGGGTTGCCGGCTCTTCGATCGCACCACGCGGGTGGTGGCCCTCACGCCCTCGGGCCGGCGGCTGCTGCCGGTGGTGGAGCGGCTCGTCACCGACCTCGACGATGTGGCCGCGCAACTGGGCGCCGAGGGCGACGAGGCGCGCCAGACCCTGCGCATCGCGGCCACGCCGCTGGTGTCCTCGCACCTGCTGCCGCAGGTATTCAACACGTTTCGCGAGGCGCATCCGCAAGTGAGCGTGCGCCTCTTCGATGCCGATCTGCGCGATGTGGAGGCGATGGTCACGGCCGGCGATGCGGATGTGGGCCTCGGCTTCTTCTTCAAGGCCGCGTCGGGCCTGGCGCGCACGCCGGTCGGGCGCTTTCACCTGATGCGCGTGACGGCTTCTTCAGAGGAGATCGATCCGACGCCGGCCGTAGGCACCGCGCCGTGGTCCGCGCTGCGCACCGCCGAACTCATCGGCCTCCCACCGGGCAACCCGATCCAGAAAGTGATCGACCAGCACCTGATGGCCACCATCGGCCGCGCCGATGCGCAGCGGCCGACTTTCAATTTCTTCGGCACGCTGATCTCGATGGTCGAGGCGGGCTTTGGCACGGCCGTGATGCCGACCTTCGCGCTCGCGGCCTGCCGCCGCCATCGCGTGCGCACCGATGTGCTGGTCAAGCCGAAGGTGGGGCTGGACTTCTATCGCATCGCCAAGCGCGGCGCGCACGAGACCGAGGCGATGCAGGCTTTCGTTGCGACGCTGGAGAAGGCACTGCCCGCGCTCTCGCGCTGAACGGTCGGATCAGAGCGTGAAGTCGTAGTCCACCGTGATCGGCGCGTGGTCGCTGAACTTGATGGTCTTGAAGATCTGTTCGGTGCGCGCGAGCGCGGCGGTCTTCGGCGTGGCCAGGTGGTAGTCGAGCCGCCACCCCACATTGTTCGCGTAGGCCTGGCCGCGGTTGCTCCACCAGGTGTAGGCCTCGCCGGTGGTATCGGGTTTGAGCATGCGGTAGACGTCCACCAGGCCCGCGCCCTCGGCGCCGGCGTCCAGCAGCTTCGTCATCCAGGCGCGCTCCTCGGGCAGGAAGCCGCTGTTCTTCTGGTTGCCGCGCCAGTTCTTCAGGTCGATCTCCTTGTGGGCGATGTTGATGTCGCCGCAAAGGATGAACTCGCGCTCTTTCTTGAGCGCGATGAGGTAAGGAAAGAAGCCCTTCAGGAAGCGGAACTTGGCCTGCTGCCGCTCCTCGCCCGAACTGCCGCTCGGGAAGTAGCAGCTGATGACGGAGAACTTGCGCGTGGGCGTGTCGAAGCGCAGCTCGAGGTAGCGGCCTTCGGCATCGAACTCGGCATCGCCCCAGCCCACGATGACCTCGCTCGGTGCGTGCCGGGTGTAGATCGCGGTGCCGGCGTAGCCCTTCTTCTCGGCGAAGTGGAAGTGGCCCTTCAGGCCCGCCATCTCCTCGAAGCGGCCTTCGATGTCGCTCGCCTGGACCCGGATCTCCTGCATGCAAATACAATCCGGCGCAAGTTCGGCCACCCAATCGGCGACGCCCTTGGTGGCCGCCGAACGCAGGCCATTGAGATTGAGACTGGTCAGTTTGAACACAAGGAATTTCCCGATGGCTGTAGATGGTGAGAAAAGCAGCGCGGTGGCGCAGGACTTCGTCCAGTTCGCGCGCGATGCCGGCGTGCTTCGCTTCGGCGAGTTCAAGACCAAGGCCGGCCGGATGAGCCCCTATTTCTTCAATTCGGGGCTCTTCGACGACGGCGCCAAGATCGCACGGCTCGCGGGATTCTATGCAGACCGGCTGATCGAGAGCGGCCTCGAATTCGACATGATCTTCGGCCCCGCCTACAAGGGCATCCCGCTGGGCGCCACGGTGGCCGCCGAACTGGCCCGGCGTGGCCGCAACTACCCCTTTGCCTACAACCGCAAGGAAGCCAAGGCGCACGGCGAAGGCGGCAACCTGGTGGGCGCGCCGCTCAAGGGCCGCGTGCTGATCGTCGATGACGTGATGTCCGCCGGCACTGCGGTGCGCGAATCGATCGCCGCGATCGAGGCCGCCGGCGCCACGCCGCATGCCGTGGCCATTGCGCTCGACCGGCAGGAAAAAGCCACCGAGAACGGCGTCGACGTGGACCACAGTGCCGTGCAGTACGTGCGCAACCAGCTCGGCCTTTCGGTGGTCGCCATTGCCACGCTGGACGACCTGCTGAGCTACCTCTCGGGCGATGCCGCTGCCGACCTGGGCGCGCACCGCGAACGCGTGCTGGCCTACCGCACGCGCTACGGCGCCCATTGAGGATCGGACAGCGATGCGCACACGCAATCACGGCAAGCCCCACCGCCTGCTGGCGATGGCATCGTTTTTCCTGGTGGCCTTTTCTTCCGTCGGCGTTGCGCATGCGCAAGGCAAGGACGCCCCTGCCGCCAGCATCTACACCTGCACCGATGCGCAGGGCCGCACGCTCACGGCGGACCGTCCGATCCCGGCCTGCAGCGACCGCGAACAACGCGAGCTGAGCCCGAGCGGCCTCACGCGCCGCAAGATCGAACCCACGTATTCGGCACGCGAGATGGCCGAGCGCGAAGACCGCGCCCGCGAAGCCGCCGTGCAGGCGGCCAAGGCGACCGACGAACGCCGCCGCGAGCGTGCGCTGCTGGTGCGCTACCCCAGCGCCGCCTCGCACGACCGCGAGCGCAACGAGGCGCTGTCGCAGGTCGATGCGGTGATCCAGGCGGCGCAGAAGCGCATCGCCGAGCTCGGCGAAGACCGCAAGAAGATCGACGAGGAGCTCGAGTTCTACAAGAAGGACGTGAGCAAGGCGCCGGGTGCGATGCGCCGCAAACTCGAGGACAACACGCAGAGCGTGGCGGTGCAGAACCGCTTCATTGCCGAGCAGGAAGAAGAGAAGAAGCGGGTGAATGCGCGCTTCGATGAAGAGCGCACGCGGCTGAAGCCGCTGTGGGGACCTGCCCCGAGCGGTGCAACTGCCGGAGCAGCGGCGCCGCGCTGAATGCGCCGAGGCCGCGATGGCCCCGGGACTCGCTGATCGATCAGCCCAGCTTGGCTTTCAGCAGCTCGGTGACTTGCGCAGGGTTGGCCTTGCCGCCGCTGGCCTTCATCACCTGACCCACGAGGCCGTTCAGCGCCTTCTCCTTGCCGCCACGGTATTCCTCGACGTTCTTCGCATTCTTGGCGATGACCTCGTCGAGGATCGCGTCGAGCGCGCCGGTGTCGGCCATCGGCTTCAGGTCCTTGGCTTCGATGATCGCGTCGACGTCGCTGCCTTCGCCGGTCCAGAGCGCGTCGAACACCTGGCGCGCCGCGTTGTTCGGCAGCGTGCCGTCGGCGATGCGCTTGATCAGCTGGCCGAGTTGCAGCGCGCTGACCGGTGCCGCCTCGATGCCGATCTCCTGTGCGTTCAGGCGGCGCGCCATCTCGCCGGTGATCCAGTTGCTCGCGAGCTTCGGCGTGGCGCCGGCCTTCACCGCGTCATCGAAGTAGTGCGCGAGCGCGAGGCTCTGCGTGAGCTGCGCCGCGTCGTATTCCGACAGTCCGTGGTCGCGCACATAGCGCTCGGCCATCGCGCGCGGCAGTTCGGGCATTTCGCTGCGCACGCGCTCGATCCAGTCGGCGGCAATCACCAGCGGCGGCAGGTCCGGATCGGGGAAGTAGCGGTAGTCGGCCGAGTCTTCCTTGGCGCGCATCGCCCGCGTCTCGCCGGTGTCGGGGTTGAACAGCACGGTGGCCTGCTCGATCTGGCGGCCGTCTTCGATCTCCTCGATCTGCCAGCGGATCTCGTAGTCGATCGCCTGCTGCATGAACTTGAAGCTGTTCAGGTTCTTGATCTCGCGCCGCGTGCCGAGTTTGTCGCCGGGCTTGCGCACCGACACGTTGGCGTCGCAGCGGAAGCTGCCTTCCTGCATGTTGCCGTCGCAGATGCCGATCCACGTGACGATCTTGTGCAGCTCCTTCGCATAGGCCACGGCCTCCGCGGTGGAGCGCATGTCGGGCTCGGTCACGATTTCCAGCAGCGGCGTACCGGCGCGGTTCAGGTCGATGCCGCTCTGGCCGATGAAGTCTTCGTGCAGCGATTTGCCCGCGTCTTCCTCGAGGTGGGCGCGCACGAGGCGCACGGTCTTTTTCTCTTCGCCGAGGAAGAACGAGACCGAGCCGCCCTGCACGACCGGAATCTCGAACTGGCTGATCTGGTAACCCTTGGGCAGGTCGGGATAGAAGTAGTTCTTGCGCGCGAAAACGCTGCGCGGCGCGACGTGCGAGCCGAGCGCAAGGCCCAGCTTGATGGCGCGTTCGACCGCGCCCTTGTTCATCACCGGCAGCGTGCCGGGCAATGCGAGGTCCACCGCGCAGGCCTGCGTGTTCGGCTCGGCGCCGAAGGCGGTGGAGGCGCGGCTGAAGATCTTGCTTGCGGTCGACAGCTGCGCGTGCGTCTCGAAGCCGATGATGACTTCATAGCCGCGCACCAGCGGGCCGGTCGGGCGGCCTTGTTGTTGTGCTTCGAAGGTGTTCACGGTCTCGCTCATCTCAAAAGCCCTCCGGCGTGCGCGTGTGCCAGTCGGTGGCTTGTTGGAAGCGGTGCGCTGCGTTCAGCAGCTTCGCTTCGCCGAAGTAGTTGCCGATCAGCTGCAGGCCGACGGGCATGCCGCCGTCGAAGCCCGCGGGCACGCTCATGCCGGGGAGGCCGGCCAGCGATGCGGGTAGCGTGAAGATGTCGGCGAGGTAGTCGGCCACGGGGTCGTCGCCGTGTTCGCCGATCTTCCATGCGGTGGTCGGCGCGGCGGGGCCCGCGATCACGTCGCATTGCTTCAACGCCTGCTGGAAGTCGTCGGCGATCATGCGGCGCACCTTCTGCGCCTGCAGGTAGTACGCGTCGTAGTAGCCGTGCGAGAGCACGTAGGTGCCGATCATGATGCGGCGCTTGACTTCGTCGCCGAAGCCCTCGGCGCGCGTCTTCTCGTACATGTCGGACAGGTCCTTGTACTGCTTGGCGCGATGCCCGAACTTCACGCCGTCGAAGCGGCTCAGGTTGCTCGACGCCTCGGCCGCGGCGAGGATGTAGTACACGGGAATCGACAACTCGGTGCGCGGCAGCGACACCTCGACGCGCCTGGCGCCCAGCTTCTCGTACTGCGCGAGTGCTGCATCGATGGCCGCGCGCACGCCCGGCGCCACGCCTTCGCCGAAGAACTCCTTCGGCACGCCGATGCGCAGGCCCTCGAGCGAGTCGTTCAGCGAGCGGCCGAAGTCTTCGGCGGGCTTGTCGATGGAGGTCGAGTCGCGGTCGAGATCGGGCCCGCAGAAGGCCGACAGCAGCAGCGCGCAGTCTTCGGCCGAGCGGGCCATCGGGCCGGCCTGATCGAGGCTCGATGCGAAGGCCACCATGCCGTAGCGCGAGGCGCGGCCGTAGGTCGGCTTGATGCCGGTCACGCCGCAGAACGACGCGGGCTGGCGGATCGAACCGCCGGTGTCGGTGCCGGTGGCGGCGGGGGCCAGGCGTGCGGCAACGGCCGCCGCGCTGGCGCCCGAGGAACCGCCCGGAATGCGCTCGCGGTTCCAGGGGTTCTGCACCGGCACGGCCTTGTCGTGGCCCACCGCGGGCACGGCGACGTTCTCGTTGGCCGAGCCCATCGCGAATTCGTCGCAGCTCAGCTTGCCGAGCGTGACCGCGCCGGCCTCGGCCAGGCGGCGCACCACGGTCGCATCGAAGGGCGAGCGGTAGCCCGCGAGCATCTTCGAGCCGGCGGTGGTGGCGAAATCGGTGGTGACGAAGATGTCCTTGTGCGCGATCGGCACGCCGGCCAGCGCCGGGGCCTTCACCCCCCCTTTCGCGGCGGCGATCAGCGCATCGGCCTTGCGGGCCTGGGCCAGCGTGACTTCTTCATTGACGTCGACAAAGGTGCCGAGCGATTCGTGGGCCTTCATGCGGCCGAGGAAGGCCTGCGAGGCCTCGACGGCCGAGACCTTGCGTTCGGCCAGCGCTTTGGCCAGGGCGACCACGCCCATCTGGTGCAGTTGTTGTTCGCCGCTCATTATTCGATCACCTTGGGCACGAGGAAGAGGCCTGCTTCGACGGCAGGCGCGCTCTTCTGGTTGGCTTCGCGGTTGTTGGGTTCGCTCACCACGTCGTCGCGCAGGCGCAGCGTGATGTCCTCGATCGCGGCCACCGGATGGGCCAGGGGCTCGATGCCGGCGGTGTCGACCGAACGCATACGTTCGACTAAGTCAAAAAAGCCATTGATCTGGCTGAGCATGCGCTCGCTTTCGTCGGAGGCAAGCTGCAGCCGCGCCAGGGAGGCGATGCGTGCAATATCTGAAGCGTCAAGGGACATGGGTCGGACCGGTCAAAAAACCGAAGGTAATCGCACGCCGAAGAGGGTGCTAACACGGGAATCAGAGGGGATTCAGGTATTATCCCGCCTTTGCCGCAACCCCCGCGAACGCGCCGGCTTTTGCGCCAAAAACGATCAATTCACCCCGTCAAACGACCCAAAAATAGAGCGACGACCTGCCGATGCGCAGGCCGTGCTCAGAGGATTCCGCACATGTTTGGAGCTTTCCGTCGGTACTTTTCCACCGACCTTGCGATCGACCTCGGCACCGCCAACACCCTG
>Ga0157370_10007105_pt1 | contig 12221 bp, 8 predicted proteins | sample C35metaG_FD_113463 | JGI IMG/M metagenome (GOLD analysis project Ga0157370, IMG submission 113463) | Corn rhizosphere microbial communities from Kellogg Biological Station, Michigan, USA - C3-5 metaG | ecosystem: Host-associated > Plants > Roots > Rhizosphere > Soil | place: USA: Michigan...
CATAGAAAATCACCGAGGCCTTGCGGTAATGGATGTAGGGCTGGTTCTCCACCAGCGCCAGCGGCATTTCCTCGACGCGCTCGCCCGCCCGGCCGCGCAGATAGCGGTCGAGTTCGTATTTCAGGAATTTGCGCATCTTGGTCGGTCCGTACAGATGCTTCATCACCATCAACGCCGAATACTGCGCCAGCGACTCATCCAGCATCGTCACGCCCTGCACGTCGGCGCCGATGGCCTGGTGTGCCCACCACTGGTGGCCGATCTCGTGCGCGGTCACGTAGGTGACGTAATCGATGTCGCTTGGCTTGCGCAGGTCGGCGATGAAGCCGATCGCCTCCGAGAACGGCACGGTGTTGGCGAACGACTGCGCGAACGATGCATAGTCCGGGAATTCCAGGATGCGCAACTGCCGGAATTGGTACCGCCCGAAGTGCTGCGTGTAGTAATCGAGCGACAACTTCATCGCCTTGAACATGCGTTCGACGTTGTACGGATGCTGCGGGTCGTGGTAAATCTCGAGATCCACGCCGCGCCACGTCTCGCGCGCCACCTTGTAGCGCGCCGACTGGAACGAAAAGAAGTCCAGGATCGGCGTGTCCTGCACGTAATGGAAATAGCGCCGGCCGTCCCGGGTCCAGGTCTTCTGCAGATAGCCCGGCGCCAGCGCGATCTGGTCCGCGCTGGTCGAGAGCGTGGCCTGGAAATGTACCCAGTCGGCATCGCAGGAAATCAGGTTGTTCGCGTGCGCCGCGGCATCGTCGCGCTTCGGCAGGCGCTGTGCCGGACCCAAGCCGTACTTGCGGCGATCGTTGTTGTCGGTGAGCTGGCGATTCTCGTCGTAACAGAAATGCGGGAACGCGAAGCTGTTGAAGAAGGTGCCGTTGTGGATGATCTGCTCGCCGGTCGGCTCATTGGCAAAGCCATGGTAGGCAACGTGTTCGCGGAAGCCGAACTCCATCGAAGCGCCGGGCGCCAGGGGCGTGTCGAGCTTGTAGAGATAAAAGCCCTGCGCCGGATCGGCACGCTCCACCTTGTGTGCCGGGAAATCCAGGTCGATGCTCGCGTCGCGCGTTTGCCGTGTCGGCAGCTGCACCAGCAATGTGTCGATGGGCTTGTCGTGCTTGTTGACCAGCACATAGTGGCCATCGATGTCGACACGCCGCTCGGCGGGATACATGCCCACGTTCACCTTGACGTCGGTGATGCGCGGCTGCGCCAGCCCCATGTACTTGCGATAATCCTTTTCATAATTCGCGGCGAGCCGTTGTTGCTGGTCGTGGGTCGTGTAGCGGTACAAACCGTGGGTGTTGTGGAACGCAAACACGCCGATTGCAACGAAACCGATCAGTGAAAGCGCCAATACGATCCGCGCGGGGGCCCGGAACCGTTGCAGCGCGATCCGGCCACGCGCGCGCCAGCCGCTGGTGGTACCGCGTACCCAATAGAGTGCCGCGCTCACCAGCAACGCCATCGCAAAGCAGTACCAGTAGGCACGGAACCACAGGTTGCCGATCCAGAACGAACCAAAACCGTTCATGTCCGAGTACGGCGTATCCGGCGCGCCGGCGTAGCGATACAGATGATCGGAGAGATGGAACTGCGCCAGCGCAATCAACGCCACGAAGAACGCCACCAGCAGCGCGTAGCCCACGAACTTGTTGTTGGACCACACCTGCAACACCACGGCAAGGATGCCGAACAACAGGAACCCGAGCACGTCGAGCCCGATGAATTGCAGGTAAAGCAGTGGTTGCAGGTGGTGGTAGCCGCGCAGCAACTGGTAGGTGATGCAAATCAGCGAACCCGCCGCCAGGAACAACACCGTCACGACCGCCAGCGCGAAAACCTTCGACAGCAACGGGATCCAGTCCGGCGTGGGGAATGCATCGATCACTTCGCCGACGCGCCGATCGCGTTCCCGCCACACCAACTCGCCGGCATAGAAACCCAGCACGACCGGCAGCAGCCACGTATAGCTGCCACTCATGGCCTGCGCCATCAAGTGGGTGACAGGCCACACGCTGGTGCCGTAAATCTCGCCGCTGAAGGCAAGACTGCCGGCCAGGTTCGCCAGTCCGAACGCCAGCATCACCAGGAATGGCACGCCGCGCAGCACGCCGCGGGTATCGAACCACGCGAGCTTCAGGAACTGTCGGGTACGTGCGCCGAATCCGGTACGCAGCGTCACCACCGGCAGCACGATCGGCGCCGCGTTCGCGGCGACGGTCACGTCCGGGGCGCTTGCGCGCTTGCGCCTGCGGAACCACCGCAGTCCTTCGCGATCGGGTTTGAACAGCGCGAACGTCGCGGCGAGGAGTCCGATCCCCACCGCCAGCCACAGTCCCCGGTTGCCCAGCAACGTGCCGGCGAGGTCCGGTATCCGGACGTTCTGGTCCGAAGGCGTCCAGTAACGCGTCGCCAGATCCAGCGCGCCCAGGCCGAACGGATCGATGATGGCGCCGACGGTCTGGTGTTCGATATTGCCGTTGCCCAGCGTGACCAGTGCGATCTGCCACAACACGAAGAACGCGATCACGCCGATGTAGGTGCCCAGCATCGAACGGGTCAGCGTCGCCAGCAGGAACAGCAACGCGCCGATGAAGAACAGGTTGGGCAGCACCACCACGGCAAGCGCCCAGCCGTACGCGCTCCACGGCGTCGGACCGAGACGCGCCGGATCCAGCCAGGGCATCAGCGAACCCAGCCACATGCCGAGCGCGACCGCGACGAGCACCAATACGCTGACCAGCCAACCCGCGGCGAAGCGCCCGCCCAGATATGCGCTGCGCGACATCGGCGTTGCGAACACCAGCTCGGCCGTGTTCGCGCCGAAATCGCGCAACGCCGCGCCGGCCACGAAAATCGTGATCAGGAACAGCCCGAGCACCGAAAAGAATCCCAGCATCGAGATCACGACCATCGGCGCATTGCGATGCACGTTGCCGATGCCGCCGCCGATCGTGACCGTGTCGGAACACGCGGCCGCAAACGCCAGCGCCGCGAGTGCGATCGCGATCAGCCAGAACAGCGGGCTCCTGAGTTGCTGGCGCAACTCGAAGCTGAGGATTTCGCGGAACATGTTCACGCGGCCTTTGCGCTGGCGGCTTGATGCAATTGTCCGAAATACACGTCCTCAAGATCCGGCGGCACGCTCTCGAAGCCCTCCTCCGGTTTCGCATCAGCCAGCACGTGGATCAGCGTGGCTCCGCCGGCAAGCCGCGTCGAAAGCACGGTCATGCGTTCGCGGTATTGCGCCAGCGCGGCCTTGTCGATCGCGCGCCGCCACACGCGACCTTCCAACGCGCGGATCGTTTCGCGCGGCTCGCCGGCCAGGCGCACCCGCCCCTGCGCGATGATCGCCATGCGTGGACACAGTTCGGTCACGTCCTCGACGATGTGGGTGGAAAGGATCACCACCACTCGCTCGCCGATTTCCGCGAGCAGGTTCAGGAAACGCTGGCGTTCCTCGGGATCGAGCCCGGCGGTGGGCTCATCCACGATCACCAGCTTGGGGTCGCCAATCAGTGCCTGCGCGATCCCGAAGCGCTGGCGCATGCCGCCCGAGAAACCACCCAGCTTGCGCTTGCGCACATCCCACAGGTTCACCTGTTTCAGCAGCGCATCCACGAGGTCGCGGCGCTCGCCACGACGGGTGACGCCCTTCAGCACCGCAAAGTGGTCCAGCATCGCCTCGGCGGAGACTTTCGGATAGACGCCGAATTCCTGCGGCAGGTAACCCAGCACGCGCCGGGTCGTGGGCTTGTCGGCCAGCACATCGAGATCGCCAAGTTTGATGCTGCCAGAATCCGGCTCCTGCAGGGTCGCGATCGTCCGCATCAGCGTGGACTTGCCTGCGCCGTTCGGCCCCAGCAGCCCGAACATGCCGTTCGGAATGTCCAGCGATACGTCGCGGAGCGCCTGCACGCCGTTCGGGTAAGTCTTGGAAAGGTTGCGGATCGTCAGCATTGCAACGCCCCTGGCTTCGAGCTTGGCCTAGAGTCTGCCCACTGTCGCGCCGCACCGCCATCCGCCACAGGTCACGGTGACTTTCGGCGGCGGGATGCGCCGGGACATGACGCAAGCGGCCAAATGCGCGAAACTGGGCGTCTTGCAGCTTTCTGGAATCGAAGGAACCGGACATGGCAGATGTGCGCGAGGCGAAGGTGCCGGACATCGGCGATTTTCACGGCGTACCCGTGATCGAGGTGATGGTCAAGCCGGGCGATCACGTGGATAAGGACCAGGGCCTCGTCACGCTGGAATCGGCCAAGGCCACGATGGAAGTGCCGGCGCCATTCGCGGGCACCGTCAAGGAGGTCAAGGTCAAGGAAGGCGACGAGGTCTCCGAGGGCAGCGTGATCGCGACGATCGAGGCCGAGGGCGGCAAGCAGGAGCCGAAAGCCGCGGCCACCGAATCGAAACCCGCCGCACCGGCGCCGGAGCAGCCCGAGGAAAAGTCGAAGGCCGAGGAACCCGCACAGCAGCCGCGGACGCCCGCGCCATCACCGCAGCCTCAGCCACATAGCGACGAAGGTGCCGCCGAGCGCCGGGCACCGCCGGTTCCGTTCGACGCCGGCTCGATCATGCCGGACAGGGTGCCCTACGCCAGCCCCGCGGTGCGTGCGTTCGCGCGCGAGCTGGGCGTGGACCTTGCGCGCGTCAGCGGCAGCGAACGCGGTGGACGCATCACCCGCGAAGACGTGCAGCAATTCGTGAAGTCGGCGATGACGGGCGGCGCCTTGCCGCAACATGCCGGTGCGGGTAGCGCCGGGAACGGTTTGAACCTGCTGCCGTGGCCGCAAATCGATTTTTCGAAATTCGGCGAAACCGAAACACAGCCGCTGTCGCGGATCAAGAAGCTCTCCGGCGCCAACCTCGCACGCAACTGGGCAATGATCCCGCACGTCACCCAGTTCGAGGATGCCGACATCACCGACCTCGAAGCATTGCGCGTGGCGTTGAACAGGGAAAACGAAAAAGCCGGCATCAAGGTCACCCTGCTGGCATTCCTGATCAAGGCCTGTGTTGCCTGCCTGCAGAAATATCCCGACTTCAACGCTTCGCTGGATGCAACGGGCGAAAACCTGGTGCTGAAGAAATACTTCCATGTCGGGTTCGCCGCCGATACACCGAACGGCCTGGTGGTCCCGGTGATCCGCGATTGCGACAGGAAGGGCGTGCTGGGCATCGCGCAGGAGATGTCGGCGCTGGCGAAGAAGGCGCGCGATGGGAAACTCACGCCCGGCGAAATGTCGGGCGGCTGCTTCTCGATTTCCTCGCTGGGCGGTATCGGCGGGACCATGTTCACGCCCATCATCAACGCGCCGGAAGTCGCGGTCCTGGGCGTTTCGCGATCCTCGATGAAACCCGTCTGGAATGGCAAGGAATTCGCGCCGCGCCTGATCCTGCCGCTGTCGCTTTCCTATGACCATCGCGTGATCGACGGCGCCGCCGCCGCGCGCTTTGCGGTGCATCTCGCGCAGTTGCTCGCCGACATGCGGCGGGCGCTGTTGTAAGGCCGCATGGCCGCGCCGGCCGCCCCGTCTGCATCGCAAGCCGCGGCCGGTTCGCCGCTGCACGACGCCGTCAACGCGATCAACCACTTCCTCGGCATCGGCCTGAAGGTCGGCGGCATCACGCTCAACCTCGGATCGCTGCTGGTCGCAGTGATCGTGGTGCTGGTGGCCATTCTGTTCTCGCGGCTGTTGCAGGCCGGACTCGCGCGTTACGGCCAGCGGCACCAGACCAGCCAGTCGACGCTCTACGCGCTGTCGCGCGTCCTGCACTACATCGTGCTGGCGATCGGCGTGCTCTGGGCGTTGTCGGTCGCGGGCATACCGCTCAACGAGTTCACGTTCTTCGCGGGCGCGCTGGGCGTCGGCCTCGGCTTCGGCCTGCAGGCGATTTTTTCCAACTTCATTTCCGGGCTCATCATCCTGTTCGACCGCAGCCTGAAGGTCGGCGATTTCGTGGAGCTCGCGAACGGCGTGCACGGCCGGGTCAGCGACATCCACATCCGCGCCACGCGCATCACCACCAACGACAACATCGACATTCTGGTGCCCAATTCGCGATTCATCACCGACAACGTGGTGAACCTGACCTGGCGCGACGTGTCGCGGCGCTCGCATATTCCCTTCCGCGTGCCCTACGGCGCCGACAAGGACAAGGTGCGCCAGGCCGCGCTGGAAGCTGCCGCCGAAGTGCCGTTCACGCTGAGCGACGATGAATCGCGCCGACCGCAGGTCTGGCTGACCGGCTTCGGCGAATCCGCGATGGATTTCGCGCTGGTGGTGTGGCTCAACGCCGGTGCGGCACGGCGCTACCGTGGCGTGACCGCGGCCTACAACTGGGCGCTGCACAATGCGTTGGAAAAACATCACCTGGAAATGCCGTTCCCACAGCGCGACCTGCACTTGAAATCGTGGCTGGGACTGGCCGGTGCGGAAGGCCGCCGCGCGATGGCTGCCGGAGAATCGCCGCCAGCGGCGACGCGCGAACGACCCCATGCCATGCACGCGCCCGCGGACAACGACGCCGCGCGCTCGGTCAGCAGTGATATCGCAAAGGATGAAGCCGGTGCGACCAAGGCCACCGGCAGCGACGACCCGGGCAAGCCCGTCACCGGCATCCGCGAGCGCGCCGCTTCCGACCGCGACGGCGACGGCGACGGCGCCGATGCAAGCGCGACACCCACGGAACACACAAAACCCAAAGGACAGCGAGCGCATGAGCAAGACGATTGAATTGAAGGTGCCGGACATCGGCGATTTCCACGACGTGCCGGTCATCGAGGTGCTGGTGAAGGCCGGCGACCGCGTGGAAAAAGATCAGAGCCTGGTCACGCTTGAATCGGCCAAGGCCACGATGGAGGTACCCGCGAGCGCGGCGGGCGTCATCAAGGAAGTGAAGGTCAAGGTCGGCGACAACGTCGAACAAGGTTCGGTGATTGCGGTGGTCGAGGCGGAAGGCAATGGCGCGCCGACCCGCGAGCCACAACCACAACAGAAGATTCCTCCCCCGGCATCGCGAGAGGTGCCGAAAACGGAGGGAGGCGGCACCTCGCCTGCGCCATCCCAACCTTCTCCCGCAAAGGGAGGAGAGAATCAAAATGCACCTGCACCGGTGCATGCGCGCGAAACCGGCCGCGAGCCCGACATGGAATGCCGAATGCTGGTGCTGGGGTCAGGCCCCGGCGGCTACAGCGCCGCGTTCCGCGCCGCCGACCTCGGCCTCGACACGGTGCTGGTCGAACGCTACGGCACGCTCGGCGGCGTATGCCTCAATGTCGGCTGCATTCCGTCCAAGGCGCTGCTGCACGCCGCCGAAGTGATCGATGCGGCCGCGCTGATGGGCGCGCACGGGATCGAGTTCGGCAAGCCGAAGATCAACCTGGACAAGCTGCGCGACTTCAAGGACAAGACCGTCGGCAAGCTCACGGGCGGCCTCGCCTCGATGGCCAAGCAGCGCAAGGTGCGCGCGGTGCAAGGCATCGGCACGTTCGTGTCCCCGCACGAACTGGAAGTAGTACACGGCAAGGACAGGAAGCTGATCCGGTTCGAACAGGCCATCATCGCAGCCGGTTCGCAGGCGGTGCGCCTGCCGATCTTCCCGTGGGACGACGAGCGCGTAATGGATTCGACCGGCGCGTTGCAATTGCGCGATGTGCCGAAAAACCTGCTGGTGGTCGGCGGCGGCATCATCGGCCTCGAAATGGCGACGGTTTATCGTGCGCTCGGCTGCGCCGTCACCGTGGTCGAATTCATGGACCAGTTGATGCCGGGCGCGGACGCCGATCTGGTACGGCCGCTCGCGGTGGAGCTCAAGAAGCAGGGCGTCGCGGCTCACCTGAAGACCAAGGTCACCGCGGCCAAGGCGCAGAAGAACGGCATCGCCTGCGAATTCGAAGGCGACAGCATTCCCGAGAAGAAGCTCTTCGATCGGGTGCTGGTGGCGGTCGGCCGCAGCGCAAACGGCGACAAGATCGGCGCCGACAAGGCCGGCGTCGTCGTCACCGAGCGCGGACTGATTCCGGTCGACACGCAAATGCGTACCAATGTCCAACACATCTTCGCGATCGGCGACCTGGTTGGCCAGCCGATGCTGGCGCACAAGGCCGTGCACGAGGGCCATGCGGCCGCGGAAGCAGCGGCGGGCCAGAAGCGCCACTTCGATGCGCGCGTGGTGCCGTCGGTGGCGTTCACCGATCCGGAGGTCGCGTGGGTCGGCGTCACCGAACGCGAGGCGAAAGACAAAAAGCTCGACTTCGGCGTCGGCAAGTTTCCGTGGGCAGCCTCGGGCCGCGCGTTGGGCATGGACCGCGCGGAAGGCTTCACAAAGCTGATCTACGACAAGGCTACGCACCGCGTGATCGGCGGCGGCATCGTCGGTGTGCACGCGGGCGACCTGATCTCCGAAATCGCGCTGGCGATCGAGATGGGCGCAGAGATCGGCGACATCGCGCTCACGATCCATCCGCACCCGACACTCGGCGAATCGATCGGCATGGCGGCGGAAGTGGCCGAAGGCACGATCACGGACTTGTACATCCCCAAGCGCAAATGACGCAATTGCTCGCGGCGGACCTCACCACGCAAACAGTTCGGGCTGAGCTTCATAGCTGTCGCGGTCGATGAAGCGCGCAACGCCGACCCCGACCAACCGATAGCGCGTGCGTGGCGGCAAATCCACGCGCGCGCGCAATGCGCAGGCGATTTCCGCAAGTTCGAGCGCGGAAGACGGTCGCTCGGGCGGCGTCTGGGTTCGCGTGAGGATGCGGAACTCGGCGGTCTTGAGTTTCAGAACCACGCTGCGTGCGATGCGGCCGTGCTCACCGGAAGCTTCGCGCTGGTGTGCTGCCCAGGTTTTTTCGGCGAGTCGCTCGATGTGCGGCACGAGTTCGTCGAGTGTCAGGTCGTGCTCGAATGTATCCTCGGATGAGATCTGCAAGGTCGGACGGTCCGGCGTCACCGGCCGTTCGTCGATGCCCAGCGACAACTCGTGCAGACGCCCGCCGTAGCGCCCGAAACGTCGTTCCAGTTCACCCGTGTCGAACGCGCGCAGTTGGGCGACGGTCGCGATGTTCAACTCGGCGAGTCTGCGCTGCATCACCTTGCCGACGCCCGGCAAGCGCTCGACCGGCAGCGCAACCAAAAATTCCAACACATCGCGCGGCTTGATCACGAACAGCCCGTCGGGTTTGCGAAAGTCCGACGCGATCTTGGCGAGGAATTTGTTGGGCGCGACGCCCGCCGAAGCCGTGAGCCGCGTTTCCGCGCGGATGGCGGCGCGAATCGCTTCGGCTACCGCGGTGGCAGAAGCCAACCCGGATTTGGGTTGCGTGACGTCGAGATAGGCCTCATCCAGCGACAGCGGTTCGATCAGATCCGTATGGCGCGCGAAAATGTCGCGCACCTGCCGCGACACCGCCTTGTAGCGCGCGAAATCCGGCGGCACGAACACCGCCTGCGGACACAGGCGTTCGGCGCGCAGCGCGGGCATCGCCGAATGCACGCCGAACTTCCGCGCTTCGTAGCTGGCCGCACACACCACCGAGCGGGCGCCTTTCCAGGCGACCACCACCGGCCTGCCGCGCAAGGACGCATCGTCGCGCTGTTCGACGGATGCGTAGAACGCATCCATGTCCACGTGAACGATCTTGCGCGACGGCGCGATCACTGTGGACTAGTAGGGCTGTTCGGCTGCGTCGGACGCAGGCTTGGGCTTCACCAGCACGCGCACCGCGATGATGCCCAGCTCATACAGGATCACCATTGGAATCAGCAGCAGTAACATCGAAGTAATGTCGGGCGGCGTGACGGCCGCCGCAACGGCGGCCGCTGCCACGACCGCGTAGCGTCGCCAGCTTTTGAGTTTCTGCACGCTGACCAATCCCGTCGCGGCCGCGATCACTTCGACGACCGGGATTTCGAAGCACAGGCCGAACGCAAAAAAAACTATCATCACGAAATCGAGATAGTGCGTGATGTCGGTCATCATCTCGACGCCGGGTGGCGTGACCATCGTGAGAAACCGGAAGGCCGCCGGCAGCACCAGGAAATACGCGAAAGCACAGCCGCAGTAGAACAGCAGGATCGACGCGACCAGCAGCGGGCGCGCCAAGCGCTTCTCGTGCCGATACAGGCCTGGACTGACGAACGCCCAAAGCTGGTAAACGATCACCGGCATGCTGACGAACAGCGCGATGTAGAACGCGAGTTTCAGCGGCGTGATGAAGGGGCTGGCCACCTGCGTCGCGATCATATGCGCGCCATGCGGCAGTCGTTTCACCAGTGGCTCGGCCAGCCAGCCATACAAGCGATTGGCGAACGGCACCAAGCACACCAGCACCACCACCACGCAGGCGATCGCCTTGATCAGGCGCGAACGCAGCTCCAGCAGGTGCGAAAAGATGCCCTGTTCCAGGTCGAAACCCGAATCCTTTTCGGATCCCGGATCGTGCTCAGGCGTCGCCATCGCGCGACTCCTTCGGGATGGCGGCAGCGCTGTCTTGCGGCGCGTCGGCCGTGTTCGCGACTTCCGAGACGGCACGGTTCACGGACGCATGTACCGAATGCATTTCTGCGTCGGCTGCCTTGCGCATTGCGTCGGAGCGATCGGCGGCCTCCTTTGCCGCGCGCCGGATCTCTTCCATCTCGAGTTCGCGCTCGACCTCGCTGCGCACGCTTTCCCAGCCGAGGCGTAAGCGCCGCAGCATTGCACCGGCCATGCGCGCGGCCTTGGGGAGCTTCTCAGGCCCCAGCACCACCAGCGCAATCACGGCCAGCAGCAGCAGCTTCGAAAAGCTGAGCTCGATCATCGCGGCGCATCGCCCCCCGGCTACTCGGGCGCGTGCTTCGACTCGGTCGAGTCGCGCTGTTCCTGGTGTGCAGCGCTGGCGGCTGCCGGTGGATCGGCCTGCAGCTTCTCGCTGGAACCGGCGGACTTGGCCTTCTCGCCCTCGTCATCGCCGTGCAGCGCCTTCTTGAAGCCACGCATGGCATTGCCGAGATCGGGACCGATCTTGGTCAGCTTGCTGGTACCGAATAACACCAGCACGATCACGAGCAGGATCAGCCAGTGCCAGATGCTGTCAAAACCCATAAAAACCTCGTGCGGAATCGTGCCCATCGCCGCAAAACGCGACGCGGGCTTTCCCGCTTGTACCAGTGTACCGCAGCCCGCCGCCGCATGACGGCCGGCGATTGCTTCGATGCTATGGCAGACTGCGCGGATTCGCCAAAGTTCGCGAGCACGAGGCGCCGCATGTCCCGTTATCTTGGCTTCAATCCCACGCCGCACCAGCCCGCTGAGTCCGCGACCGCGGTGTTGCTGGTGAATCTGGGGACGCCTGCCGCGCCCACCACCGATGCGGTGACCGGCTACCTGGCTGAATTTCTTTCCGATCCGCGCATCGTGGAACTGCCGCGCTGGTTGTGGTGGCCTGTCCTGCATGGCTACATCCTGCGCACGCGGCCGCGCCGGTCGGCCGAAGCCTACGCCAAGATCTGGCGCAACGACGGTTCGCCGCTACTGGTTCTGAGCGAACAACTTGAGCAGGCCGTCCGCTCGGAAATTTCCCGCCGCACCGGCGGCAAGGCCACGACCGCGTTGGCAATGACCTACGGCGAGCCTTCGGTCGGCACCGTCGTGACAGATCTGACGCGAAGCGGTGTACGCCGCCTGTTGGTGCTGCCCCTGTTTCCGCAGTATTCGGCGACATCCACCGGCGCCGCGCTGGATGCCCTTGGACGAACGATGCAAACCCTGCGGTGGCCGCCCGAGCTGCGCACCGTGAACGACTATCACCGCGATGCAGGCTATCTCGCTGCACTGGCGGGCAGCGTGCAGACGCACTGGGCCCAGCACGGACGCGGCGACAAGTTGCTGCTCAGCTTCCACGGCATCCCCGAAAAATATGCAGCGGCCGGCGATCCGTATCCGGATCACTGCCGAGAAACCGCGCGCCGCCTCGGCGACGCGCTCGGCGTGGACGACGATGAATTGCTGGTGACGTTCCAGTCGCGGCTGGGCCGGCAACCGTGGCTGCGACCGTACACCGATGAAACCATCGAACAACTCGCGCGTCAGGACATCAAGACGGTGGACGTGGCGTGCCCCGGCTTCGCGGTGGATTGCCTGGAAACGCTGGAGGAAGTCGCGTTGCGCTATCGCGCGGTGTTCCTGACCAACGGCGGCAAGCAATTTCGATACATTCCCGC
>Ga0157370_10007108_pt1 | contig 12220 bp, 13 predicted proteins | sample C35metaG_FD_113463 | JGI IMG/M metagenome (GOLD analysis project Ga0157370, IMG submission 113463) | Corn rhizosphere microbial communities from Kellogg Biological Station, Michigan, USA - C3-5 metaG | ecosystem: Host-associated > Plants > Roots > Rhizosphere > Soil | place: USA: Michigan...
CGCCTGCCGTACGCGGTGTCGCTTGACCCCGTATTCCTCCGCCAGCGTGCGCTCGGCGGGTAACGCTTCCCCGCTCGACAGTCGCGCACGCAATTCTTCCGCAAGGACGGCGACGGGCGATTCCAATGTGGGTGGTGGTCGAGAGTGGTTATACATGGTTGCCGACCGGTGTTTCCGACAATGCTAGTCGCGTTTTGCTTCGAGTACAAGTAGAAATGTCCGCAGCGCAGGCGCCGAGGCGGTCGCTGTTGTACGCAACCAAATAACCATTGGTTAAAGTTGGTTGACAGTTTCCGAACACCTTGGCAGTATTCGCCATCGACTCGTCACGGGACATCGAACCATGGGGAACCAACGCGAACTGAAGCTCTCCGGCGCGGCGAAAGAAGCCGCGTTGCGCGACATGTACGGCGAGATCGCGGCGCACAACATGTTTCCGTTCTGGGCGAAGTCGTCGGACGTCGAGCACGACGACATCAGGCAACTGATGAACGGGTCGAAGCCCGTGCCTTTCCGCTGGAGCTACAAGGACGACATCGAGGCGTTGCTCCATCGCTCGGCCGAGCTCATCACGACCGGGGACAGCGACCGCCGCTCGCTCGTGCTGATCAACCCGGGCCTCGCGCCGCGGCGCGCCACGGTCAGCACGCTCTACACCGCGTACCGGCTGAACGATCCGAACGAAATCATGCCGCCGCATCGCCACACCGCGTGCGCGATCCGCTTTGGCCTGACGGGTGCGAAGAACTTCACCGGCGTCGAGGGCGAAGACATCACGTTCGGTCCCGGCGACCTCGTGCTCACGCCGCGCGACACGTGGCACAACCATGGCAACGTCGGCGACGAGCCCGCGATCAATCTTTCGGTGCTCGACTATCCGCTGGTCGAGAACCTGCACGCGCTCGCGTTCGACCACGATTACAAGGAAGGCGGGGTCGCTGCGAAGAAGCAGAGCGCGCGCTTTCCCACCGACTATTCCGCGCGCGTCTACGCCAGCGGGGGCTTGCGGCCGCGCTTCGTCGACCATTTCCGCGGCGTGGGCGGGTCGTCGCCGATGTACGTCTATCGCTACCACGCGATGCGCGAACTGCTCGAGCGTCATCGCGACTTCGCCGAGAACGCGCACGAAGGCCTGCTCGTCGAATACGTCGATCCGCTGACCGGCGGCCCGGTGTACAAGACGATGACGTTCTTCATGCAGATGGTGCGTCCGGGAGAACGCACCCTTGCGCTCAAGCAATCGGCGAATCTGCTCGTCGCGCCGTTCGAAGGCCGTGGCCACGCGGTGATCGACGACAAGCGTTTCGCGCTCGAGCGGTTCGACACCGTCGCGATTCCCGGCGGTCACTGGGTCGAATACGTGAATGAGGCGAAGGATCCGCTGATCCTGTTCGTCGCGAGCGACGAGCCGGCGCTCGCCGCGTTCGGGTTGCTGACTCGTTACGGGCGCAACGCGTCCGGCGACGTGGTCAAGCTCGCGTAAGCCGGAACATGGCGCGCGCCTCGAACACGAAGCTCGTCAGTTACATCGACTGTCCGGGCGGCGGACAGGTGTGGTGGGACAGGAACGTCCTGTACGTCTCGCACATGCGGCCGCCCGATGGCACGTCGATCTACGATGTCGCCGACCCGCGGCATCCGAAGTTGATCGCGAAGCTCGACGTGCCGATGGGCTGGCACTCGCACAAGGTGCGCGTCGCCAATGGCCTCATGGTCGTGAACTACGAGAAATTCCGCGACGGCGCGCCCGATTTCGGCGGCGGCCTCGGCATCTTCGACGTGTCGACGCCGTCGAAACCGAAGCTGATCCGCAAATGGCGCGTCAGCGGCGAGGGCGGCGGCGTGCATCGCTACGACTTCGACGGCCGCTACGCGTACATCTCGCCGACGGCGGAGGGTTACGTCGGCAACATCATGATGATCCTCGACCTCGCCAATCCCGAGGCGCCCGAGGAAGTCGGCCGCTGGTGGATCCCGGGGCAGCACGTCGCCGGCGGCGAAGAGTATCCGTGGGACGATTACGTGAAGCCGCGCTGCCATCATCCGTTGCGGCATGGCGACCGGCTGTACGTGTCGTACTGGCATCACGGCTTTTTCATTCTCGACATCTCCGACATGCGCCGGCCGGCGCTCGTATCGGCCGTCAATCCCGGTCCCGCCGATCCGCACCCGACGCATACGGCGCTGCGCATGCCGGTGAAGCTGAAGGGCCGTGACATCCTGATCGTCGCCGACGAGGACGTCGCGAAATTGCGCCCGTCGCCGCCCGCGTTTGCGTGGATCTACGACATCAGTTCCGAACGGCAGCCGACGCCCGTCGCGACGTTCCAGGTGCCCGGGCTCGATGGTGACGGCGCACCGCAGCCGCCGATGATGGGATGTCACCAGCCCTCCGAGCGCTTTCACGGCACCACCGTGCCGTTCGCGTGGTTCGCGCGGGGACTGCGGCTCGTCGACGTGAGCGACCCGTTCGCGCCGCGCGAGGTCGGCTTCTACGAGCCCGATCCGCCCGAAGGCTATTCGATGGTGTCGTCGAACGACGTGACGGTGGATCCGGCCGGCCTCGTCTATCTGATCGATCGGCAGCGCGGACTTTGCGTCATCGAAAGCAATGTCGCGTAAACACTTCTGGAGGAAGCGCCACGCATGAGCAGCATCGAGGCCTACGGCAAGAAGAATCCGAACCTGCCGTTTTACCCCGCCGTACGGGCAGGCGACTACGTGTACCTGTCGGGCCAGGTCGGCAAGGACGAAAACGGCACGATGGTCGCCGGCACGATCGAAGAGGAGACGCGCGCCACGCTCGAAGCCGTGAAGCGCGTGCTGGCGCAGGCGGGTTGCGAGCTCGCGGACGTCGTCAAGGTGACCACGTACCTCGAGGACGCGCGCGATTTCGGGCGCTACAACGGGGTCTTCAAGGAATACTTTCCGGAGGGGCGCATCGCGCGCACCACGGTCGAGGCGCGGGCGGTGATCAGCACGAAGATCGAAATCGAGTGCATCGCCTACAAGCCACTTTGACGAATCGGTAACGACAAAGCAAGGACGACGACATGATCGAACTATTGGGCCGGGCCACGTCCGGCAACGTGCAGAAAGTGATCTTCCTGCTCGAGGAACTGGGGCTCCCCTATGAGCGCAAGGATTTCGGGCGGCAGTTCCAGAACACGACGACGTCCGAGTACGCGGCGCTGAATCCGATGCAGAAGGTGCCGACGCTCGTCGACGGCGACGTGGTCGTCTGGCAGTCGAACACGATCCTGCGCTACCTCGCGAACAAGACGAAGTCCCTGCTCTATCCGACAGACCCTGCGCCGCGCTCGCAGGTCGAGCGCTGGATGGATTGGCTGCTCGCCGAGCTCAATCCCGCGTACCTCGCCGGCTTTCGCGATGCAAAGAAGGCGGAAGGCGAGCGTGCGCCGGATACGGCGACCAACCTCGCGAACGAATTGAAGCTGCTCGAGGGCGCGCTCGCGAAGACGCCGTGGGCCGCCGGCGCGCAATTCTCGCTCGCCGACGTCGCGCTCGGGCCGATCGTCAAGCGTTGCGTCGGTTTTCCGCTGGGCCTGCCGGCGTTGCCGAAGACGCAGGCGTGGCTCGGCGAATTGCAGAAGCGCGCGTCGTTCCAGAAGGCGACGGCGACCGGCTGACGCAGCGACCGAAGCATCCGATGACATTGAGCTCGCCCACGCCCGCGACTCAGGCGCCCGCGCATATCGACGCGCGCAACGTCTGCGTCGACTTCACCGTCGCCGGCCGCGTGACGCGCGTGCTGAACGACGTCAGCCTGTCGGTGGAGAAGGGCGGGTTCGTGTCGTTGATCGGCCCGTCGGGCTGCGGCAAGAGCACGCTCCTCAAGGTGCTTGCCGGATTGCTGGCACCGACCGAGGGCGAGGTTTCGGTGGCGGGCGTCACGCCGATCGAAGCGGTGCGCCAGCGGCGCATCGGCGTCGTGTTCCAGGAAGCGACGCTCCTGCCGTGGAAGAACGCGCTCGACAACGTGGCCATGCTGATGCAGGTGGCGCATGCGGGCCGCGGCGCCGACGAAATCCGCCAGCGCGCCTCGGACATGCTGCGTCTCGTCGGCCTCGAGCGCGCCGCGCAGAAGCGCCCGGCGCAGCTTTCCGGCGGCATGCGCCAGCGCGTGTCGATCGCGCGCGCGCTCGCGCTCGATCCCGAAGTGCTGATGATGGACGAGCCGTTCGGCGCGCTCGACGCGATCACCCGCGAGGAAATGAGCGATTTCCTGCTCGAGATCTGGGAGCGAACGAAGAAGACGATCGTGCTCGTCACGCACTCGATCGACGAGGCGGCGTTCCTGTCGCGCGAGGTGCACGTGATGGCGACCCATCCGGCGCGCATCCTCGAAGCGATGCCGATCGGCCTTCCGTACCCGCGCAACGAGGAGAGCTATGCCGCGCCCGAATTCGCGCGCGCGACCGCGCGCCTGCGACGGCTGTTGAAGGAAGGGCATAAGAAAGCAGCATGAGCAGCAAGAAAGCCGACGCATGACGACCATGGCTGACGACACCATAACGCGCGCTCCAGTCACCGCCGAGACGCGAGCGGCTGCCGGCGCACGCAGGCGCGAGGTGGTCTCGCGTTTCGTGCCGCCACTCGCATTGCTGCTCGGCGTGATCGTCGTCTGGGAGGCGGTAACGCGGATTTTTCATGTGCCCGAGTTCGTGCTGCCGGCGCCGTCGATGATCGTCTCGGTGCTGATCGCGCATCAGCGCGATCTCGGCTACGCGGCGTTCGTCACCGCCCGCGAGGTGGTCTGGGGCTTCGTGCTCTCCGGGGTGATCGGCGCGGCGGTTGCGCTCGTCATCGCGCGCTTCGCGACGTTCGGGCGTGCACTCTATCCGCTGGTCGTGCTGTTCCAGAACGTGCCCAAGGTCGCGCTGGCGCCGCTCTTCATCCTGTGGTTCGGCTTCGACCTCGCGCCGAAGGTCGTGCTGATCGTCGTGATCGCGTTCTTCCCCGTCGCGATCAACATGCTCGTTGGCTTGCAGACCGTGGATTCCAACCTGATCGCGTTGATGCGCTCGGTCGGCGCGAGCAGGAACACGATCCTTTGGCGCATCCAGATCCCGAACTCGCTCCCGTACCTGATGGCGGGTCTCAAGGTCGCCGTCACCCTGGCCGTCATCGGCGCGATCGTCGGCGAATTCGCCGGCGCGCAGGCGGGCCTGGGGTACATGATCCAGTTCGCATCGACGCAGATGCAGACGGCGCTGGTGTTCGCCGCGCTCGTCGAGGTGTCGGTGCTGGGCATGCTGTTCTATTACGTGATCGAATGGATCGAGCGGCGCTACATCGACTGGATGCCGCAGACCGCTTGAACGAACACCGTGCCTGCACCTGAAGGCGCGGTGAAGATGGACGTGATTGTCAACGAGAGGAACGTCGTGATGAACAGGAGGCAATGGATGGGTTGGCTGCTCGCGGTCGTCGCGGGCGGATCGATGTTTGTCGGCGGTGTCGCGCAAGCGGCGGACGACGTGTCGGTGCAACTCGACTGGCTGGTGCGCGGCAACCACGCGATGTTCTTCGTCGCGCGCGACAACGGCTATTTCAAGGAGCAGGGCATCAACGTCACGGCGATCCGCAAGGGGACCGGATCGACGGATGCGCTGAAGCTCGTGGCCAACGGCAACGCGGACTTCGGCTTCGGCGACCTGCCGACGCTGCAGGTCGGCCGTTCGCAAAAGCTCCCGGTGGTCGCGCTCGTTGCGGTCAACCAGGAAAGCCCGCTCGCGATGATCTCGCTCAAGGCCAAGCATCCGATGAGCAAGCCGGCCGACATGAAAGGCATGAACATCGGCGTGCATCCGAGCGGGTCGACGTACGTGTTCCTCAAGGCGTTCTTCGCGAAGAACGGCCTCAACCTCGCCGATTTCAAGCAAAGCACCGTTTCACCGCCCTACGAGAACATGCTGCTGCTCGGACGTGTCGACCTGGTGCCGGGTTACATCGACGCCGAGGTGCCGGAGCTCGAGGCGAAGGCGGGCGGACCGGGATCGCTGTCGATCCTGCACGGCTCCGACTTCGGCTACGACGCGTACGGGTCGGGCGTGTTCACGTCCGAGAAGATGATCGCCGAGAAGCCCGAGCTCGTGCAGCGCTTCGTCAACGCTTACGCGAAGGCGTTCCAGTTCGTCGTCGAGCACCCGAAGGAAGCCGTGGACATCGTCGTCAAGGCGAACCCCGAGTACAAGGGCAAGGAGCACACGCTCATGACGCAGCTCGACGCCGACATCAAGTCGACGTTCTTCGGGCCGTACACGAAGACGCACGGCATCGGCGCGATCTCCGACAAGCAGTGGACCGCGACGGCGCAGGTGCTGAAGGAGCAGGGCATGCTGCCGGCGGATTTCAATGCGGCCGGCGGCTTCAATTCCAGCTTCATCGAAAAGGCCGGCGCGCTGAAGCGCTGATCGCCTCGTCGATGTCGACGGGCCGCGCTCGTCGCGGCCCGTTTCTTTCCAGTGTCCGCTGAATTCGACTACGTCATCGTCGGCGCCGGCTCGGCCGGTTGCACGCTCGCGTATCGGCTGGGCGAGGATCGCGACGTCCGCGTGCTGGTGCTCGAAGCCGGCGGCTGGGATCGCAGCCCGTGGATCCACGTGCCGCTCGGCTGGGGCAAGATCCTCACCGAGCGCCTCGCCGACTGGCAATACTTCGCGAGCCCCGAGCCCAGCGTCGACGGCCGCGCGGTCGAGTGCGCCCGCGGCAAGGTCGTCGGCGGCTCGTCGTCGACGAACGCGATGGCGTACGTGCGCGGCCATCGCGGGGACTTCGATCGTTGGGCGGCCGCCGGTCTTTCACGCTGGTCGAGTGCGCACGTTCTGCCGTACTTCAAACGGATGGAGCGCTGGGAAGGCGGCACGAATGCATGGCGGGGCGGCGAGGGCCCGCTCGCCATCCAGCATTGCCGCTACCACGATCCGCTCAACGATGCGTTTCTCGCCGCAGCACGTGAGGCAGGACAACCAACGACCGACGACTACAACGCTGCGCAATCCGAGGGCTTTGGCCGGCTGCAGGTGACGATCGCGGGCGGGAAGCGCATGAGCGCGGCGCGCGCGTATCTCAAGCCGGCGATGGCACGTGGCAACGTGAAGGTCCGCGTCGATGCGCACGCGACACGCATCGTGTTCGACGGCGATTCCGCGCGTGGCGTGGAATACATGCGCGGCGGCAAGACCGAACGTGTCGTCGCGACGCGCGAAGTGATCGTCGCCGGTGGCGTCATCAATACGCCCCAACTTCTGATGCTCTCCGGCATCGGCGATCCCGCACAACTCGCGCAACACGATCTCGAGGTGCGCGCACCGCTGCCGGGTGTCGGGAAGAATCTGCAGGACCACGTGTCGGTGATCCTGATATACCGTCGTCGCGAGGCCAGCCCCTTCATCCGCAACATGCGCGCCGATCGCATTGCGCTGTCGCTCGCCAACGCGTACGCGTTCGGGCGCGGCTTCGCGTCCGACATTCCGGGCGGCGTCGTCGGATTCCTCAAAAGCGAACCGGAGATTGCATGTCCCGACATGCAGCTCATCCTGACCAATGCGTCGTTGCCCGCGTGGCCGTGGTTCCCGGGCGTGCGCAAGCCGTTCGCCGACGGCTTCGCCTGCCGCACCGTGATGCTCCATCCGCGAAGCCGCGGCGAGGTTCGGCTCGCATCGTCGGATCCGCTGGCGGCGCCGCGCATCGATCAGCATTTCCTGAGCGACCCGCACGACTGGCGCGTGATGCGCAAGACGATCCGCGTCGTGCGCGACATCGTGCGCCAGCCGGCGCTCGCGCGATTCGTCGAATCGGAAACACTGCCGGGCGCCGAGGCCGAAACCGACGCGGCGCTCGACGCGTTCATCCGCAAGACCGCGATCACCGTGCATCACCCGGCGGGTACGTGCCGAATGGGCACGGCGGGCGATGCGATGGCCGTCACCGACGACGAGGGCTGCGTTTTCGGCGTGCACGGACTGCGTGTCGTCGATGCGTCGCTGATGCCCGATCTCACGTCGGGGAACATTAACGCGCCGGTCATCATGATGGCCGAGAAGATCGCAGACCGCATTCGCGGGAAGCGGCCGCTCGACCCTGTGGTTCACTGACGTGTACCTGTCGCTCGTCGGCTTTCGCCGCCATCCGATCCTGCTGACGGGCGCTGCAGACTCCGAATTGCTCTCGCGCCTCGAGCCGTTCTTCGAGGTCGAGGTCGCCGGTGATGTCGATTTGACCCGTGACGACGTCCTGCGCGCACGCCTTGCCGGCAAGTCGGCGCTCGTCGATGCGCACGCGCTCGCGATCGATGCGCCGCTGCTGGCCTCGCTGCCGCACCTCAAGGCCGTGTGCAGGATCGGATCCTGTGAAGCGGGCGTCGACCTTGCTGCGTGCACGCGTGCGGGCGTCATCGTCACGAATACGCCGGATTGCGGGTCCGGTGAACCGGCGCGGCGTACGATGACGCGTATCGCCGCCGATAACGTGATTGCTGCGTTCGGCTTCGGCCGCGACGGCCATCCGAGAAATCTGCTCAATACCGAGCTGCGCTGCGCGCTGGGCTGCTGTCTCGGCTAAGATGGACGCGCGAGCCTGACGCATCGCCGGTCGGCGGTTGCGCGGCCGCCCTGTAAACGCGACCGGTCGCCCAACAGAACGCTTTGCAATCCGCCGCGTTTGCTGCGCGTTGTTCACTCGCCGGTGGGTGAACGCTGCATGGCATCGGCTGGACCGTTCGAGAATGTCGAAGGGTTGATAAAGGGGGTGTGATGCGCACGGTACCTGTCGGCACGCGCGGCTCCTTCAGCATGGTTGTGTTACCCGAGCATCTGGCCAACCGATTCAAGGATTCGATGCTTCCCCCGGTGCTCGCGACGCCGGTCATGATCATGGCGATGGAGAACGCGGCGCTCAATGCGATCAAGCCCTATTTCGACGCGGGAGAGACCGCGGTGGGGTTGCGCGTCGCGGTGAGTCATCTGGCAGCGTCCCCGGTCGGCAGTCACATCAGCGCATTGGCGGAAGTGACGAGGATCGACGGACGGCACATCGAATTTCGTGTCAGCGCAACCGACGAGCGTGAGGAAATCGGCAACGGCTCGCACGAGCGCGTGGTCATCGATCTGGCCAGGTTTTCGGAGCGGCTGGGTGCTTCGATTCGCTGATCGCGCGGATTGACGACAACAGCGCGTTCACTCCGGCCTCCGCTCATCTCATTGGAGACGTGACATGGTGAAGCCAGCAAAGAACACAATTTGCCTTTGGTACGATCGCGACGCCGAGGATGCCGCACGGTTTTACGCCAGGACCTTTCCCGATTCGTCCGTCGGCGCATGCACCGTACACCCGGAGACTTCCCGTCGGGGAAGAAAGGAGACGTGTTAACCGTCGAGTTTACGGTGATGGGCGTTCCATGCCTCGGGCTCAACGGCGGACCCGCATTCAAGCACAACGAAGCATTCTCGTTTCAGGTCGCAACCGTCGATCAAGCCGAAACGGATCGCTACTGGAACGCGATCGTCGGCAATGGCGGCCAGGAAAGCGCGTGCGGCTGGTGCAAGGACAAATGGGGATTGTCCTGGAAGATTACGCCGATCGTTCTGACGAACGCGGTCACCGATCCCGATCCCGCTGCCGCCAAGCGCGCGTTCGATGCCATGATGCAGATGAAGAAGATCGACATTGCTGCAATCGAGGCGGCGCGTCGGGGTTCAATCGATGTTTGACCACGTCAAATTCGGACACCGTTGTGACATGGTGATAACCGCTCATAGCGAGCAACGCCCGAAACCTCTCTCATCCTTCACGCTTCCGAAGAACCAACGCGTCGAAAAGGTCGCCAGCGTGCTGGCCGGCAGGGCGGTTCGATCAAGCCGCGAGCACGGTTGACAGCGTGATCTCTGCGCTCGGCAATGCGCTTGGTGCCAGGGCGGCGCCTGCGCCACGCTCCAGCTTGAGGCGATACGAGCCATCCTCAGGCTCGCGATAGATTTCGACCACGCCATCCTCGAGGTTGACGATCCACACCTCCCGGATGCCGTGCTTGGCGTAGAGCGGCAATTTGATCGTACGGTCGTAGTGCAACGTCGTATCGGCGACTTCGATCAGAAGCAGTACATCGTCCGCATCGGGAATTCGGACCGCTGTCTCTGATTCCCTGCGCAATAGAGATATGTCGGGCTGCGGTTCCGAATCATCCGCCAGCGCCACGGGGTTTTGAACCGACACGATAGCGGCGTCGCCAACGACCGCTATCAAGGCTCGCGTGAGCCGATTCACAGTTTGCAAATGTCGCGCACCGATTCGCGCCATTTCAACCAGCTCTCCATCGATCAGCTCGATCCGCTCATCAGGCGCGAGAATGCCCGTTCGTCCCATTGCATGGAACTGCTCGGTAGTAAACCGTCGAAGGGCGGCCACGGAACTCATTTCGTTAGTTTAGCGCGCGCGCCAAATGACGTCATGGAACAAACGGCTCCTGCGTCGACGCCGGCCAGCGTCCTGGCGTAATTGACACTTCCCCGATCGGACAGGTGACCCGAGTCAGTTTCCTACCCGGTCTTCAAAAGAACCTCCAGCGTAAAACCTCGGAGAACGGTAAAGTTCGTGCTCCTTTCGCCGTCGGGCGCGCAATGCCCGGCATGCCATGTCGAACCCCTTCTTCGATCGGCCGGTCCTCAACTCCCCCTACGCGCGCCCGGCTCGGCATTGGGAGCTCGACGCCGACGGCCAGCCGACGCAACGGATCGTCGAGTCGCGCCGGCGCGCCGAATTCGTCACGCCGATACCGAAGCCCAAGAAGCGCAAGAGCGCAGGCGGCGCGCAGGAGCAGATGCTCTTCGACGAAGGCCACGGTCTCTCGGACGACAAGCAGCAGTACGAGACCATTTCGATCATCAACGAGCTGCGTCAGGCCGTCGACCAGTGGCGCGATCTGCCCAATCCGAATCAATGGCAGGTGACGCCGGAAACGGCGCGCCTGCTGCAGCATTGGCGTCACCACGACTTCGCCGGCATCCGGCCGTTCTTCTGTCAGATCGAAGCGATCGAGACGGCGATCTGGCTGACCGAGGTGGCGCCGCATTCGAAAGCCGGCAAGCGCATCCTCGATCACATCGCCGCCGCCAACCGCGACGCGAATCCCGAGCTGACGCGCGTGGCGCTCAAGCTCGCTACGGGCGCGGGCAAGACGACTGTGATGGCGTTGCTCATCGCGTGGCAGACGGTCAATGCGGTGCGCCATCCGGGCAGCAAGAACTTTACCCGCGGCTTCCTCGTGTGCGCGCCGGGCCTGACGATCAAGGACCGGTTGCGCGTGCTGCAACCCAACGATCCCGACGCGTACTACAAGGATCGCGAGCTCGTCCCGACCGACATGCTCGACGAGCTGACGCGCGCCAAGATCGTGATCACCAACTACCACGCGTTCAAGCGTCGCGAGCGCATCGAGCTTTCCGCGGGCGGTCGGGCGCTGTTGCAGGGGCGTGGCGGCGAAGCGCTCGACACGCTGGAGACCGAAGGCCAGATGCTCCAGCGCGTGATGCCCGAACTGATGGGGATCAGGAACGTGCTCGCCATCAACGACGAGGCACACCATTGCTACCGCGAAAAGCCGAAGGAGGCGGACGACGCCGACCTCAAGGGCGACGAGCGCAAGGAAGCGGAGAAGAACAACGAAGCTGCGCGCCTGTGGATCTCGGGGCTCGAGGCGGTGAATCGCAAGCTCGGCTTGACGCGCGTCATTGATCTGTCCGCCACGCCGTTCTTCCTCAGCGGTTCCGGCTACGCCGAAGGCACGCTGTTCCCTTGGACGATGAGCGACTTCTCGCTGATGGACGCCATCGAATGCGGCATCGTCAAGCTGCCGCGCGTGCCGGTGGCCGACAACGTGCCCGGCAGCGAGATGCCCAAGTTCCGCGAACTCTGGAAACACATCGGCAAGAAAATGCCGAAGAAAGGTCGCGGCAAAAGCAAGGCGCTCGACCCGCTCGCCCTGCCGGTGGAACTGCAGACCGCACTCGAAGCGCTCTACGGCCATTACGCCGAGACCTACAAGCTGTGGCGGCAGGCCGGCATCCGCGTGCCGCCGTGCTTCATCGTCGTCTGCCAGAACACCGCCATCTCCAAGCTGGTTTACGACTACATTTCCGGCTTCGTGCGCGAGAACGACGATGGCGAGGGCGAGTTCGTCAACGGTCGCTTCGAGCTGTTC
>Ga0157370_10007112_pt1 | contig 12214 bp, 12 predicted proteins | sample C35metaG_FD_113463 | JGI IMG/M metagenome (GOLD analysis project Ga0157370, IMG submission 113463) | Corn rhizosphere microbial communities from Kellogg Biological Station, Michigan, USA - C3-5 metaG | ecosystem: Host-associated > Plants > Roots > Rhizosphere > Soil | place: USA: Michigan...
GATGATCGCCAGCGATTTCCTGACCGACGGCGGCGCGCCGAGCGCGTACATCCGGCTCCAGCCGATGGGGGCTGCGCTTCCGGCCGGGGCGCCGTTCATTTCCGCGACCGGGCAGGCGATCGGAGTCATCGCGTCGAGCGGACCGGCCTTCGCTTCGATCCCCGCCGATGTCGTTTCGGAAATCGCCGACGAGCTTCTGCGCGACAGCCTTTCGCCGACCACCCGCTTCGGCTTTCGCGCCGAGGATTTCGATACCGCCCTGTCGAGCAGGCTCAGCGAATCGCGCTCCAGCGGGACGGCGGTGGCACTCGTTCAACCCAAAACCTCGGCCGCGCGCGCCGGACTCCAGGCGGGCGACATCGTCGTCGCGGTCAACGGTTCTCCGGTGGCGAGCGCCTCCGAGCTCGGCAGGGCGCTAGACGGAGCGGGCAAGTCGGTGTCGGTGGACGTCGCGCGCGGCGATCAACGGCTGACGCTGACGATCTCGCGGGTTCCGGGAAGCTGATCGAATGAAGGTCCGTGGCGGCTGTCATTGCGGCGCGGTGCGGTTCGAGGCGGAGGTGCCCGAGCCGCCGGTGCCGGCGCTCGACTGCAATTGTTCGGTGTGCCGGATGACGAGCTTCATCCACGTGATGGTGCGCCACGCCGATTTCGAACTGATCAGCGGCCGTGAAGCGCTCGCAAGCTATCGTTTCGGGACGGGCGCAGCGGAGCACCTGTTCTGCCGCCATTGCGGCATCAAGAGCTTCTACCAGCCCCGCTCGCACCCCGACGCCTGGAGCGTGAACGCCAACTGCCTCGACCAGCCGGTCGAGCTGGCGGTCGAGAAGTTCGATGGCCGCAACTGGGAGCAGGCGAAGGCCAGCCTCGACGCGGCCGACTAGCGCCGGTAGGCGAAGGCGATGCACCGTCCGCTGCGCCTGACGATCGACCGCTCGGCCATCCAGGCGAACTGGCGCTGGCTGCAGGAGCGGGCAGGCGTGACCGCGGGTGCGGCCGTGAAGGCGAACGGTTACGGCCTCGGCGCGCGCGGGGTGACCGAGGCCTTGATCGAAGCCGGCTGTCGCGACTTTTTCGTTTCGACCTGGGCCGAGGCCGGGGAGCTCGGCGACCTGCCCGCAGGCGCCAGCATTGTGGTGCTTCACGGAGTTGGGCCCGGCGACGTCGAAGCTGCGCTGCGAATGTCCGCTCGCCCGTGCCTCAATTCGCCCGAGCAGGTGGCCCGGTGGAAGGAAATCGCACCCGGCCGGCCGTGCGACGTGATGATCGACACGGGAATGAACCGCCTCGGCCTGAGGCCGACCGAGATCGGCGTACTCGACGGCGTCACCATCGACACGCTGCACAGCCACCTCGCCCGCGCCGACGAGGACAGTCCGATGAACGCCATGCAGCTCGAGCGCTTCCGCGCGGTCGCGTCGGCGGTTCCGGCGCGGCGCTACAGCATGGCGAACAGCGCGGGCATTTGCCTTGGGCGCGACTACAGCTTCGATCTCGTTCGACCGGGGCTGTCGCTCTACGGCGGGGTGCAGCGGGCCGAAGCGGAAGGGCATATCCGCCAGGTCGTCCGGCTGGAGGCGCAAGTCGTGCAGCGGCGAACGATTCCGGCCGGCGAGACCTGCGGATACGGCGCGACCTTCCACGCTGACGAGGACACCGAGGCGGCCATCCTAAACATCGGCTATGCCGACGGTTACCTGCGCGGCTTCTCGTCACGCGGCTCGGCCTTCGCCGGTGAGTTTGCGCTGCCCGTACTCGGCCGCGTCTCGATGGATTTGCTCGCGATCGGGTGCGACGCGGCGCCCCAGCTCAGGGAAGGCGAGTGGGTCGAGCTCGACTACGATCTGCCTTCCGCTTCGAAGCAGTCCGGCGTGGCGCAGTACGAGCTTTTGACGACCCTCGGCTCGCGGTTCGAGCGGCGGTGGATTTAGCGCGCTCCTCCGGCGGAGTCTTGGGCTTGTAACGGCACAGGTCGATCACGGGGCAGTGCCAGCATTCCGGAAGCCGTGCCTTGCAGGTGTAGCGGCCGTGAAGGATCAGCCAGTGGTGGGCGTCGCGGCGGAATGGCTGCGGCACGATCTTCTCGAGTTTCGCTTCGACTTCGTCGACCGTCTTTCCGGGCGCGAGGCCGGTACGGTTGCAGACGCGAAAGACGTGCGTGTCGACGGCGAACGTCTCTTCGCCGAACGCGGTGTTGAGCACGACGTTGGCGGTCTTGCGACCCACGCCGGGGAGCGTCTGCAGCTCCTCGCGGGTGCGCGGAATTTCGCCGCCGTGCTGCGCGATCAGCGCCCGGCTGAGTGCGATGACGTTCTTCGCCTTGGTGTTGAACAGTCCGATGGTCTTGATCGCCTCGCGCAGGCGGTTCTCGCCGAAATCGACCATCTGCTGCGGCGTCCTGATGTGCTCGAACAGCGGACGGCAGGCGATGTTGACGCTGGCGTCCGTGGCCTGCGCCGAAAGGACCACGGCGACGAGCAGCTGATAGGGATTGCCCGATTCGAGCTCGGTCGTCGGCGACGGGTTCGCCTCGGCGAGGCGGCGGAAGAATTCGAACACCTGCTGGCGGTTCACTTCAGGTCGTCCAGTGCCGAGCCGAGGCGGTTCAGCGCCTCTTCGAAATCGGGCGTGGGCAGTGCGAAGCCTACCCGGAAGCGCTCGGGCATTTCGAACCAGCGTCCCGGCACGATGGCCGCGTCGTAGCGCTCGCGAAGAAGCGCATCGAGCCGTTCGGTGTCGCCGCCGTGCCAGCGGGGAAAGGCGGTGATCCCCTGCCGAGCCGGCATGCTCTCGAGATCGTCGCGCGAACCGGCGAAAGCATTCCACCGTTCGCGGTTCCGCGCGAGTAGGTCCGGATTGTCGCCGATCACCTTGTCGATATGCTCGAACGCGATGCAGGCGAGCCGCTCGGCGGGGTGCGCCTGATTGACTCCGAACAGGTCGTTAAGACGCCACATGCGTTCAGCAAGCTCCGGTTCGGCGAGGATCCAGCCGCAGCGCAGGCCGCTGAGGCCGTACACTTTCGTCAGGCTGTTCGTGCAGACGAACTCCGGGCCAAGACGCGCCGCCGTCCGATCCGGCGGCAAAGCGGAGTCGAGGTAGACCTCGTCGACCAGCACGCGAGCGCCAAGGGCAGCTATTGCTCGGAGTTCCTCCTCAATTGCGAGTGCGTTGCTCGGATTGTGGAGGTTTGTGATCACGATCAGGCGAGTGCGATCAGACATCGCTTCCGCAACTTTGGCAGGATCGAGCCGAAAAGCGTCCGCCGGATTGCGCTCGAAGCGGTTGATCTTCGCGCCGAGAAAGCTGGCGACGCCGAGCAGCAGCTCATAGGTCGGCCGCTCGATCAGCACTTCGTCGCCAGGAGCGATCAGGGCCGCCATCGCGAGGAAATTGGCCATCGACGTGCCGTCGGCCGTGACAATCTGGTCGACCGACACCTTGTAACGGGCCGCGATCGCCTCGCGAAGCGGCCGGTAGCGCGGATGGCTCGCTCCATCGAGATCGAGATCGGCGATGGAGATAGGGAGCGAATCCATGCGGAAATGCGGCACTTCGCTCATCGTCAGCGGATAGCGCACGGGTGGCTTGAATTTCGCCCAGTGCATGTAATCCGAGCGCATCGCCCTCATGCGGCTGCCGCCCGCTTCTTGCCTTGCCAGTAGAGGCAGGCGGGAATCCCGGCGGCGAGAATCGCGTAGCCGATCATCGCGTTGACCGGATTGTTGGCGACCGTCGCGACCACGACCGCCCAGCAGGCGAGCACATAGATGCCGGTGGAGAACGGATGCCCGGGCGTCTTGAAGAATACCAGCTGGTCCGGGTCGCGGCGGCGGAACACGAACAGGGCCGCGCCGGTCAGGCCAAAGAAGATGAAGTCGACGGAGACCACGTAATTCAGGATCTGACCAAAAGTGCCGGACAGCGCGATAATCGCCGCTGCTGCTCCCTGGAGGACGATCGCCACGACAGGCACACGCGTTTTGGCGCTGACCTGTGCGACACCGCGGAAGAACACGCCGTCCTCGGCCATGGCGAAATAGACCCGTGGCGCGGTCAACATCCCCTGGCTGAGGAAGCCGAGCGCGGAAATCGCGATCCCGAGGGCGATGAACGTCGCGCCTCTGCTTCCCACCGCGAGCCGCATGACGTCTGTGGCCGGAGTCCTGGAGCTGGCGAGTCCGGCGGGGCCGAGCGCATGGACGCAGACGTAGGCGACCGCGGTGTAGAGCAGCACGACGCCCGCGACTCCGAGCAGCAGGCCGCGCGCGAGGTCGCGCTGCGGATTGCGCATCTCGCCGGCGACGAAGCTCGATGTCTGCCAGCCTCCGTAAGAGAACATGACGGGAGTCATAGCGGCGCCGATTGCCGCGAGCGTCGACATAGAAGCGGGCCGTGCCGACGCTGACTGAACAATCGCCGCGGGCGCGAAGAGCAATCCGGCGAACACCAGCGCGAGGATTGCCAGTATCTTGAGCACCATCAGGCCGCTCTGGACGTTGCTGCCCGATCTCACGCCGAGGCAATTGATCAAAGTCAGGACGGCCAGCACGCCGACCGCGAGCGCATTGTCATCCAGGGGAAGCTGCACGAGGTCGCTCAAATAACGCGCGAAGGTGATTGCGACTGCCGCCATCCCGCCCGACTGGATCACCAGCAGCAGCGCCCAGCCGTAGAGGAATGCCGGCATGGGCCCGTATGCGTCGCGGAGATAGGCATATTGGCCGCCGACTTCCGGCCGCCGCGCCGCGAGTTCGGCGTAAACGAAGGAGGCGAACAGGGCGATGATGCCGCCAAGGAGCCATACGCCGACGATCAGCAGCGACGTGGTGACGTGACGGGCGACTTCCGCCGGCGTGACGAAGATGCCCGATCCGATGATCCCGCCCATCACCAGCATGGTCGCGTCGAACAGGCCGAGACGGCGGGCCAGGCCGTGAGAATTGGTGTCGGATTCGCTCACAAGGAGCCGATGACGTGGCGCATCGAATAGAGGCCGGCGGGCCTGCCGACGAGGAAGCGCGCGGCGGCGAGCGCACCGCGCGCGAAGATCATTCGGCTCTCGGCGCGGTGCGACAGGATGAGCCGCTCCTCCGGGCCGAGGAAGAGGACGTCATGCTCGCCGACGACGGTCCCCCCGCGCAGCGAGGCGAAGCCGATTGCGCCCTGCTCGCGCTTCAGCGCCCTTCCGTCACGGCCGCGCTCCGCCTTGAGACCGGTTGCGCGGCCATGCGCCGCCGCCTCCCCGAGCAGCAGCGCGGTCCCGGACGGCGCATCGGTCTTCATCCGGTGGTGCGTTTCGGTGATCTCAATGTCCCACTCGGATCCGAGGACCTGCGCGGCGCGCTGAACGAGCACCGCGAGGAGCGCCACGCCGAGCGACGTGTTCGGAGCATAGAGGACCGGGATCTGCCTGGATGCCTCCGACAGCCGAGCATCGGCGGTTTCGTCGAGACCGGTCGTCCCAATCAGGATTGGAACGCCGGCGGAGACCGCGCGGTCGAGGCTCGCCGCCAATCCCGAAGGAGCGGAGAAATCGACGATGACGTCGCCGTGATCCGGGTCGATGGCGAAGCCGTTCGATTCCTCAACCGCGGCTGCAATCGCCTGTCCCATGCGGCCATTGGGCGCGAACAGGCTGATGCGGATCGGCTGATCGGCGGTACGCATGGCTGTTGGATTAGCGAAGCCGCTCCTGCAGCGCCAGCGCTGCCGCAGGAGCGCGGATTTTCGCGCCGTTGATCATGAAGATGTAGGAGTCGCGGCCGTCCTCGCGCCACTTCAACGCCTTGGCGGCGAAGCCGTCGAGCGCGGCCTCTTCATAGCCGGTCGGAACCTCCTCGCGCATCCGCTGCAGCCGCGCATAAGCGAAACTCGCGGTGTTTGCGTCGATGCAGGGGAATTCATCATCGTCGCCGAACACGATCGCAACGTCGTGATCGCGGCAGATATTGAAGAATTTCTCGTCGCGGAAGCTTTCGTGGCGCGGTTCGATGACGTGGCGAAGCGGAATGCCGTCGAGCGTCTTCGGCAGGAGCTTCAAGAATGCTGCGATGTCCTCACGGTCGAACTGGCGCCGGGTGGCGAACATCCACAAGAACGGACCGAGCTTGCGGCCGAGCGCGGCCATGCCTTGAGCGAAATAGGTCTGGAGGCCCTCGCCGGCATCGGCGAGCTTTGGCCGGGTGACGACGTAGCGCGAGCCCTTGATCGCGAACTCGAAACCTTCGGGAACCTGCTTCTCCCACGCGGCCCAGCTTTTCGGGCTTTGGCGGCCGTAGAAAGTCGCGTTGATCTCGATCGCTCCGAACTGCCGCGACGCGTATTCGAGCTCGCGCTTCTGCGGCAGGCCGGCGGGATAGAAGGTCTCGCGCCACGGCGGGAACGTCCAGCCGCCGATGCCGATGCGGATTTTGCCTTCGCTCATCGCGCGGCGGCTCTATGCTCCTCCGATGGACGTCCGCAACATCGTGATGCTGACCGGTGCCGGCGTTTCGGCCGAAAGCGGCCTTGCGACCTTCCGCGGTCCCGACGGGCTGTGGGAGGGTCATCGAGTCGAGGATGTCGCCACTCCCGAGGCGTTCCGGCGCGATCCGGCGCTGGTCCATGCGTTCTACGATGCACGGCGGGCGAAGCTCGGCACCGTCGAGCCGAACGCGGCACACGAGGCGCTCGCCCGGCTCGACGCGGAGTGGCCGGGCGAACTGCTGCTGGTCACGCAGAATGTCGACGACCTGCACGAACGTGCCGGGTCGGAGCGGCTGATCCACATGCACGGCGAGCTGACGAAGGGGTGGTGCCTGCGATGCAACGAGCGATTCGGCTGGAACGGGCCGATGGGTGAGGGAGCTGAATGCCCGAGCTGCGGGACGCCCGGCATGGTGCGCCCGGACATCGTCTGGTTCGGCGAGATGCCCTACGACATGGACCGTATCGACGAGGCGCTGCGCGGCTGCGACCTGTTCGTGTCGATCGGCACGTCCGGCGCGGTCTATCCCGCCGCGGGGTTCGTCCAGACGGCGCGATATTGCGGGGCGAGGACGCTGGAGATGAACCTTGAGCCGTCAATCGGCAGCATGTTCTTCGGCGAAAGCCGCATCGGCCGGGCTGGGGAGCTGGTGCCGGAGTGGGTGGATGAGGTTCTTGCTTCCCTTCCCCTTCAGGGGAGGGATGTCGAAAATCGGACCGTTTTATGACGGTTCGATTTTCGACATGGGCGGGGTGCTTTCGAACGGGCTCAATGCCCGTGAGGAAGCTTCTGAAGCGGCATCGAGCCGCTTCATCCGCCACCCACCCCTTCCCCCTCCCTTGAAAGGGAGGGGAGCTAATCCGCCCACTCGAGCCCGATCTCGCGATAGAGCGAGCGGTCTTCGTCCCATTTGGGCTCGACCTTCACGTGGAGGTACAGGTGCACCGGCCGGCCGAGATGCTGCGCGATCTCGGTTCGGGCGGCGGCACCGATGCTCTTGAGCCGGCGGCCGGACTTGCCGATGACGATCGCCTTCTGGCTCTCGCGCTCGACGATGATCTGCTGGTTGATGACGGTCGAGCCGTCGGGACGGTCTTCCCATTTCTCGGTCTCGACCGCGCTCGCGTAGGGGAGTTCCTGGTGGAGCTGGTTGACGATCTGCTCGCGGGTGAGCTCGGCGGCAATCATTCGGTCGGTCGCATCGGAGATTTCGTCCTCGGGATAGAGCCACGGACCTTGCGGCATGGCCTCGGCAAGCGCCCGCTTCAGATCGGCGACGCCGTCGCCTTCCGCAGCGCTGATCATGAAGACCTTCGCGGGATTGAGCTGCGCCGCGAGGTCAGTCGCCAGGCCGAGCAGCGCGCCCTTGTTGACAAGGTCGATCTTGTTCAGCGCCAGGAATAGCGGGCGCTTCCGGTTGCTCAGCGACGAAATGATCCGCTCGACCCCGTCCTTCACGCCTGCCGCGGCGTCAATCACCAGGAGGATGAGGTCGGCGTCCTGCGCTCCCGTCCACGCCGCGGCGACCATCGCGCGGTCGAGGCGGCGCCGCGGCTCGAAGATTCCAGGCGTGTCGACGAGCAGGATTTGAGCGCCGCCCACAATGGCGATGCCCATGAGCCGGGCGCGAGTCGTCTGCGGCTTGCCGCTGACGATGGCGACCTTCTGGCCGACGATGGCATTGACCAGAGTCGATTTACCCGCGTTGGGGGCGCCGATCACCGCGACGAATCCGGCGCGCGTTTCGGAATCGCTCATTTCAGCTGCTTCAACAGCGCCTCCGCGGCTTCGGTTTCCGCTTCCTGCTTGCTGGTGCCGTCCGCGGTGGCTTCGCCGAGGCCGGGCACCGACACGCGTATCGTGAACTTGGGCGCGTGGTGCGCACCGGTCCGGCCGACGACTTCATAGACGGGCGGCTTGCAATCCTTGGCCGCGGCGAGCTCCTGCAGCGCCGACTTGGGGTGCTGCGGCGCCCGGCGCTGGCTCGCGAGATCCGGCTCCCACAGGTCGAGGATGAAGCGCTGCGCCGCCTCGAGCCCGCCGTCGATGAACAGCGCGCCGATGAGCGATTCCATCACGTCGCCGACGACATTCTCGCTCTGGCTCGCGCCATCGGAACGCGCCTGCTTGCCGAGCCGGACAACCTCCGGAATCCCGATCTCGCGGCCGTTCTCGGCGCAGGTCTCGCGCGCGACGAGCACATTGTAGCGGCGCGAAAGAAAGCCTTCCGGCTCGTTCGGATAACGGTCGTAGAGCGCCCTGGCGATCACCATTCCAAGAACTCGGTCACCGAGGAATTCCAGTCGCTCATAATGTTCGCGGGGTCCGCGCGCGGCGCTCGAGTGGGTGAGCGCGAGCTCGAACAGCCCCGCGTCATTAGGCTCGTGGCCGAGCTTGTCGCGAACGAACTGTAGCAGTTCCGCTCCGGTCACTCGGCGTCTCCCGTATAGCCATTGCCGATCTGGCTCGCCCGGAGTGCGGTGAACCAGGTCCACGGCTTCCAATAGGACGCGCTGCCATCGGTCGACCAGAAGGTCACGAGTGCGCGGCCGATCAGATGGTCGGCCGGAACCATGCCGATCCCGCCGACGCTCGCCGGAAAGCGGCTGTCGAGACTGTCGTCGCGATTGTCACCCATCAGGAAGACGTGTCCGGGCGGGACCCGGACGGGGCCGAAATCGTCCGCCGGGCCCTGCTGGACCGCGTCGAGAATCCTATAGGACGGTCCGCCCGGCAGAGTCTCGAGATAGGCGCGGATCACGCAATAGGGTCGGCCCGAAGCGACGACGGTTGTCGGAATGGCGGGTGGGACGACGCGGCACGGACTGTTCGCGCTAATCGGCATCTCGAACGGCGGAAGCTCTCGACGCGCCGCCGCCTTGCCGTTCAGGATCAGCTGTCCGTTGGCGACGGCAACCGTGTCGCCCGGAAGGCCGATCACCCGCTTGATGAGGTCGGCGTTTTCGGTCGGATGGCGAAAGACGACGACATCGCCGCGGTTCGGAAGCACGCCGAGCATTCGTCCTCCGAAGGACGGGAATCCGAAGGGGAAGCTGTAGCGCGAATAGCCGTAGGGCCATTTGGCGACGACAAGGTAGTCGCCGATGTAGAGCGTCGGAAGCATCGAGCCCGACGGGATGTCGAACGGCTGAATGATCAGGCTCCTCAGCGCCCAGGCAAAGATCGCCAGCATAAGGAAGAAGCGCGCGAGGCTCCCGGCGCTCTCTTTTCTTTCGGGTCCGGGCGAGCCGCGGCGGGACGGTTTGGAGCGCATTCGCTCCGCTGTTTGGCGCGGCGCGGCGGCACGTCAAGCCGGGGTGGCATTTGCCGGCTCTGCCATTATGTGCCGCCGCATGGCCGAACGACCGCAGGCGGGCGCGACGAAGACGCTCAAGGAGCTCTTTGAAAAGGAGCCCGATCGGCTCAGCCGTTTCAGCTTCGAAGCCGCGGGAATCTATTTCGACTGGTCGAAGACGCACCTTGACGCCGATGTGATGGAAGAATCGCTCGCACGGGCGGAGCGGATGGGCTTTCTCGCGGCGCGCGAGGCGCTGTTCGGCGGCGCGATCGTCAACCCCAGCGAAGGACTCCCTGCGACCCATGTCGCGGAACGTGGCAGCGGGGCGCCCGACGAGGTGGACCTCGCAACGGCTCGCCGCCAGCGCATGCGCGCCCTCGTCGACGCCATCGAGGGCGGCGCCTTCGGCGCAGTGACGGGAATCCTCCACATCGGGATTGGAGGATCGGTGCTGGGGCCGGCGCTGCTGGTCGACGCACTGGGCCGCCGAGCGTCGACTCTCACGGTGCGGTTCCTGTCGAACATCGACGGCGCGGCGTTCGACGACGCGGTGAAGCCTCTTGATCCAGCGACCACACTCGTCGTTGCCGCCTCCAAGACCTTCTCGACACTCGAGACCTTGACCAATCTCGAAGCGGCGCGGGCATGGCTCCGCGCCGCCGGTATCGCCGATCCGGACGGGCGAGTGATCGCGGTGACGGCCAAGCCCGAGGCCGCCGTCGGGCAGGGGATCGACGAGAGTCGCATCCTCCAGTTCGGCGAGGGAGTCGGCGGCCGCTACTCGCTGTGGAGCTCGGTCGGCTTCAGCGCCGCGCTGGCGCTCGGCTGGGACGCGTTTGAGGCGCTGCTCGAGGGCGCCGCGGAGATGGACCGGCACTTCCGTTTCGCCGAGCCGACCGGGAACGTGGCGCTGATCGCGGCCTTCGCCGACCGGCTCTATGTCGAGACCTTCGCCTGCCAGACGCGCGGCGTGTTCGCCTATGACGAGCGGCTTCGATTACTGCCTTTCTATCTCCAGCAGCTCGAGATGGAATCGAACGGCAAGTCGGTGACGAAGGACGGCAAGGCGGTGAAATGGCCTACTGCGCCGGTCACATGGGGCGGCACCGGCACCGACGCGCAGCACGCGGTGTTCCAGCTGCTCCACCAGGGCACCGTCACGGTGCCGGTCGAGTTCGTCGCGGTGCGCGAGGGTGATGATGACCAGGATCCGGAGCACCACCGCCTGTTGCTTCTGAACGCATTCGCCCAGGGTGCGGCCCTAATGGAAGGGCGCAGGAGCGATGATCCACAGCGCAGCTATTCCGGAAACCGGCCGAGCGCGACCCTGCTGCTGGAACGGTTGGACGCGCGATCACTGGGCTCGCTGATCGCCTTTTACGAGCACCGCACCTTTGCCAACGCGGTGCTGCAAGGAATCAACCCGTTCGACCAGTTCGGAGTCGAGCTCGGCAAGGAGATCGCGCGCAAGCTCGCCCAGGGGGCCGACGAGGGCGAGCTCGACGCCTCGACCCGCGCGCTGATGGAAAGGGCCGGCCTCTGATGGCGGATTTCGACCTGTTCGTCATCGGTGCCGGCTCCGGCGGTGTACGGGCTTCCCGCGTTGCAGCCGCCTATGGAGCGCGCGTCGCGGTGGCCGAGGAGTATAAGGTCGGCGGCACGTGCGTGATCCGCGGCTGCGTGCCCAAGAAGCTGCTCGTTTACGGCGCGCATTTCGCCGAGGACCTCGAGGACGCCGCGATGTTCGGCTGGGACGTGCCCAAGAAGACGTTCGACTGGGCGGTGCTGCGCGACAATGTGCTTGGCGAAGTGTCGCGGCTCGAGGGCGCCTATACCGAGACGCTCAACAGCCACAAGGTCACCATCTTCCGGGAACGGGCGACGCTGACTGGCCCCACTTCAATCCGCCTGGCGAGCGGCAAGGAGGTGACGGCAGAGAAGATCCTGATCGCCACCGGAGCCCGGCCCGTCATGCCTGCGATCGACGGGATCGAGCACGCAATCAGTTCAAACGAAGTGTTTCATCTGGAAAAGCTCCCGAAGCGGATTGTGATCGCCGGTGGCGGCTATATCGCCAACGAGTTCGCCGGCATCTTCCACCAGTTCGGAAGCCGCGTAACCCTCGTCAATCGCAGCGACGTGATGCTTCGTCATTACGACGAGCAGATCGTGGATCGGCTGATCCAGATTTCGCTGCGAAAGGGCATCGACTTCAAGTTCCACGCGACCATCGACCGCGTGCGGCGCGACGACAACGGCAAGCTGCACATCGGGATGACGGGCTGCGACGATCTCCAGGCGGACGAATTGCTCATTGCCACTGGGCGCGAGCCCAACACGCAGGGGCTCGGGCTGGAAGAGGTCGGGGTCGAACTCGGCGAAAAAGGGCGAGTGAAGGTCGACGAGGACAATCGCAGCTCAGTGCCTTCGATCTTTGCGGTCGGCGA
>Ga0157370_10007115_pt1 | contig 12208 bp, 10 predicted proteins | sample C35metaG_FD_113463 | JGI IMG/M metagenome (GOLD analysis project Ga0157370, IMG submission 113463) | Corn rhizosphere microbial communities from Kellogg Biological Station, Michigan, USA - C3-5 metaG | ecosystem: Host-associated > Plants > Roots > Rhizosphere > Soil | place: USA: Michigan...
GCAGGGCCAGCGTGGGCGGCGACAGCTTCGGCTGGTTGCGCGCCACCATGTTGTCGGGCTTCATGCGGAACAGCTGCGTCAGCGCCGCGCGGTACTGCGCCTCGCCCACCGAGTTGGTGTTGTGGTGCGAGCCGCCCTCGACCAGCACGAACAGCTTGGGCACCGTGGCCGCGTCATAGAGCTTGCGGCCCAGCGTCGGATTGATCAGGCTGTCGGCCGTGCCATGCACCACCAGCAGCGGTGCGCCGATGTCCTTGACGGTGTTGATGGCCTCGAAGCGCTGTGTGATGAAGGGGCCCAGCGGCAGCCAGCCCCACTTGAAGCTGCTGACCACGTCGGCGATGGAGCTGAAGGTGCTCTCCACGATGGTGCCGCTCTCGTCGTTCACATGCGCCGCCAGGTCGATGCCGATGGCGCCGCCCAGCGAGTGGCCGAAGATGTAACGGTGTTGCCTGGGGTGGCGCGCGGCCAGCCAGGTCCAGGCGGCGCGGGCGTCTTCACGGGCCGATTCTTCCGAGGGCAGGCCCTTGGAGCTCTTGCCGAAGCCGCGGTAGTCGATGGCCAGCACCGAGAAGCCCAACTCGTGCATGCGCTGGATGCGCGGCGCCGAGCCGGCCACGTTGTAGCGCGCGCCGTGCAGGTACAGCAGCACGGGGGTTTCGGTGGTCTCGGGGGCACCGCCCAGCCACAGGCCGTGCAGTCGCGCGGGTTCGCCGGTGATGGAGGATTGGAAATCGATCCAGACGTCCTCCATGCCCTGCGTCATGGTGGCGGTGTTGCCCCAGCTGCGGTCGCTGGGCTGAAAGATCCATTCGCGCTGTTGTTCGTCGAACGTGGAGCAACCGGCGGCGAGCAGAGCGCAAAGCGAGAGGACAGACGCGAGGAGGGTCCAGCGTTTCATCATGGGGTTGAGGGACAGCGATACCGGCCGAAAGTTTCATCCGCTTTCACCACGGCGCGCCGGCGTTGCGCCCTGGTAACCCCCTGAAACAGCGCTCGACGGCGCTTTGGCTAGACCATGCAACGTGCGTGCCCGGTCCCCGGATGACCCCCGGAAACCCTCGAAAACCCTGAAAAAAGTGCCGATTCGGCTATCGGCCGCGCATGAACAGCGTGTCGAGCTCGCGGATCGACAGCTGCCGCCAGGTCGGCCGGCCGTGGTTGCACTGGTCCGAACGCTCGGTGGCTTCCATCTGGCGTAACAGTGCGTTCATCTCGTCGATGGTGAGCTTGCGGTTCGCCCGCACGGCGCCGTGGCAGGCCATGGTGGACAGCAATTCGTTCTGTGCGCGCTGCACCACGGTGCTGGCGTCGTGCTGGCCCAGTTCGGCCAGCACGCTGCGCGCCAGCTCGACCGGATCGCCATCGGCCAGCGTTCCGGGCACGGCGCGCACCGCGAGCGTGCGTGCCGAGAACGCGGTGATTTCCAGCCCCAGCGTGGGCAGCACCTCGGCGCAGGCCTCGGCCGTGGCCACTTCCTGCGGCGTGGCCGCGAAGGTCGCGGGAATCAAGAGCGGTTGGCTGGTGATGGCGGCGCCGTCGAGCTGCGTCTTGAGCCGTTCGTAGACGATGCGCTCGTGGGCCGCATGCATGTCGACCACCACCAGGCCCTGGGTGTTCTCGGCCAGGATGTAGATGCCTTGCAGCTGAGCCAGCGCGCGGCCGAGGGGCCAGGCTTGCTCGTTGGTGGCGGCGGAGGAAGCGGGATCTTCTTCGGGGCTCGAGGGCAGCCCCACGGGTGCCCTGAAGGTCATCGGCGCCGCGTCGGTCAGGGGCCAGTGCGAGGGCGTGGAATCGGGTGCATGCCCGAGTTCGTCGGTGCGGCGCGGCCACATCGCCTCGAAATCGCCGGCACCGCGCTCCCGTGCCACGAAGTTCATGGCCGGCTGCGACCAGCTCGCGCTCTCAGGCAGCGGGGTCTCCTTGAAGAAGGGCTGCGGCGCACCGCTGGGGGCCACTGCATCGCCAGCGCGCGGCGCGGCCAGTGCGTCCTCGATGGCGTGGCGCACCGCCTGGTGCACCTCGCGGCCATCGCGAAAGCGCACCTCGATCTTGGTCGGGTGCACGTTCACGTCGACGCGCGACGGATCGATCTCCAGGTACAGCGCATAGATCGGCTGGCGCTGGCCGTGCAGCACGTCTTCATAGGCGCTGCGCACCGCGTGCGAGAGCACCTTGTCGCGCACGAAGCGGCCGTTGACATAGAAGAACTGCTGGTCGCCGCGCGAGCGCGCCGCATCGGGAATGCCGGCGCGGCCGACCACGCGCACCACGCCGCCCACGTGCTCGACGGCCACGCTCTTGGCCACGAAGTCGTCGCTGAGCGCATCGGCCAGCCGCTGCTCGCGTGCGTCGGCCGCGCGCCATTGCTCGACCAGCTTGCCGTCGTGCCAGACCGAGAAGCCGACCTCGGGCCGGGCCAGCGCGTGGCGGCGCACCGCCTCGATGCAATGGGCCAGCTCGGTGGCATCGGTCTTGAGGAACTTGCGGCGCGCGGGCGTCGCAAAAAAGAGTTCGCGCACTTCGACCGTGGTGCCGACCGAACGCGCCACCGGGCGCAGTTCGCCGGTGCGGCCGTCGAGCGCGAAGGCGCTGTCGGCACCGGTGAAGCGCGAGAGGATGCTGAGCTCGGCAATCGCATTGATCGCCGCGAGCGCCTCGCCGCGAAAGCCCATGGTGCCGACCGTCTCCAGGTCGTCCAGGCTCGCGATCTTGCTGGTGGCATGGCGGCGCAGGGCCACCGTGAGTTCTTCGCGCGGAATGCCCAGGCCGTCGTCTTCCACAGAGATCAACCGCACGCCGCCCGAGGCAAGCCGCACCGTGATCTGGCTCGCGCCCGCATCGAGGGCGTTGTCGAGCAGTTCGCGCACCACCGAGGCCGGCCGCTCGACCACTTCGCCGGCGGCGATCTGGCTGATCAGCTCATCGGGAAGCTCGCGGATCGGGCGGCGGGGGGAGGGGGGAATGGAGGAGGGTAGTGCGCTCACCGGAAACATTCTAAAAGCGGGCCCAAAACCCGGTCTTGCATGGGTACGCCGGTGTGCCGGTGTATTTGCCGCGCTTATACAGCCCCTCAACCGATCTCATTGGCGCCCGCGAAGGCCTTTGCCTAAGCTTGCGCCGCACCACAAGAACGCACCGGAGACACCCGAACGAATCGCGATGGCGAAGCCATCTCGCGAGGGGTCGTCTCGCGCGCTCTTTCCGCTCACCCCACTGAACAGAGACGCCATGACAACAACCCGCCCCCTCCGCTCCGCCGCGTGGTTCAACAACCCCGAGCACAGCGAACTCTCGGTCCTGCACCTGGCCTGGTACCTGAACTACGGCCTCACGCGCGAAGAACTGCAATCCGGCAAGCCCATCATCGGCATCGCGCAGAGCGGCTCCGACCTCACGCCCTGCAACCGCCACCACCGCGAGCTGGCGCAGCGCGTGCGCGACGGCATCCGCGAGATGGGCGGCATCGCGATGGAGTTCCCGATGCACCCGATCCAGGAGAACGGCCGCCGCCCCACCGCCGCGCTGGACCGCAACCTCGCATACCTGGGGCTTGTGGAAATCCTCACGGGCTATCCGATCGACGGCGTCGTGCTCACCACCGGCTGCGACAAGACCACGCCCGCCGCGCTCATGGCCGCGGCCACCGCCAACATTCCCGCGATCATCCTGTCGGGCGGGCCGATGCTCAACGGCTGGCACGACGGGCAGCGCACGGGCACCGGCACCACGCTGTTCAAGGCGCGCGAACTGTTCGCCAAGGGCAGCATCGACTTTCCCGGCTACATCGACCTGGTCGCCTCCACGGTGCCCTCTGCCGGCCACTGCAACGTGATGGGCACGGCCTCGACGATGAATGCGCTGGCCGAAGCCCTCGGCATGAGCCTGCCCGGCTGCGCGGCCATTCCGGCGCCTTACCGCGAGCGTGGGCAGATGGCCTACGAAACGGGGCGCCGCATCGTCGAGATGGTGCGCGAGGACCTGAAGCCCTCGGACATCCTCACGCGCTCTGCCTTCGAGAACGCGATCGTCGTCAACTCGGCCATCGGCGGCTCGACCAACGCGCCGATCCACCTGGTGGCCGTTGCCAAGCACGCGGGTGTCGACCTGACTGTGCAGGACTGGGAGACGGTCGGGCTCGAGGTGCCGCTCATCCTCGATATGCAACCGGCCGGCAAATACCTCGGCGAGGAGTTCTACCGCGCGGGCGGCGTGCCCGCTGTGGTCGCGGAGCTGCATCGCCACGGCCTCATCCGCGAAGACGCGCTCACCGTCAACGGCAAGACCCTGGCCGTCAACTGCGTCGATGCGCCGGTGAAGGACGCCGATGTGATCCGCTCCTTCGGCAATGCGCTGAAGGAGAACGCGGGCTTCCTCGTCATGTCGGGCAACCTGTTCGACAGCGCGATCATGAAGACCAGCGTGATCTCCGACGAGTTCAGGGCGCGCTACCTCAGCACGCCGGGCGATACCGACGCCTTCGTCGGGCGCGCCATCGTGTTTGACGGGCCGGAGGATTTCGAGCGCCGCATCGAAGACCCGACGCTCGACATCGACGCGCGCTGCATCCTGTTCATGCGCGGCGTCGGGCCCATCGGGCATCCGGGCTCGTCCGAGGTGGTCAACATGCGGGCGCCCGCGCACCTGCTCAAGAGCGGCGTGTCGGCACTGCCGTGCATCGGCGACGGGCGGCAGTCGGGCACCTCGGGGTCGCCCTCGATCCTGAATGCCTCGCCGGAGGCGGCCGCGGGCGCGGGTCTCGCGCTGCTGCAGACCGGCGATGCGGTGCGCGTCGATCTCAAGCACCGCACGGTGAACATGCTCGTGAGCGACGAGGTGCTGCAGGCGCGTGCGCGCGCGCTCGAGGCGAGCGGCGGCTACCCGATTCCCGCGAGCCAGACGCCCTGGCAGGAAATCCAGCGCGCCATGGTGGACACCCTCTCCGAAGGGATGGTGCTCAAGCCCGCCACCAAGTACCAGCGCGTGGCGCAGACCGCGGGCATTCCCCGCCGCAACCACTGACGCAATCACCGGCACGAACAAGCCAGATTTTTTCAACCATCGGAGTCGAGCAATGAAGTGGATGACGGTTCGAGCGCAGGACGGCCTGCGCGTGGGGTATGTGAAGGAGGGCGCGCTGCAACTCGTGGATGCGCGCGACATGCAGGCCATCGTGGAGGGCGCGGCCTGGCGCGATGACGGCGAGCCCGTGCCGCTCGCGAGCCTGGAGCCCGCGGCCCCGCTGGTGCCGCGCAACATCGTCTGCGTGGGCGCGAACTACCGCGACCACTGCATCGAGACCGGCCTCGCCATCCCCGAGAAGCCGGTCATCTTCGCCAAGTTCGGCAACACGCTGGCCGCGCATGGCGACCCGATCGCGTGGCCCGAAGGCTTCACCGAGAAGGTCGACTGGGAGGCCGAGCTGGGCGTGGTCATCGGCCGCCGTGCGCGCGGCGTGCGCGAGGCCGATGCGCTCTCGCACGTTTTCGGCTACGTGGCGACCAACGACGTGAGCGCGCGCGACGTGCAGCTGGGCGAGGCGCAATGGGTGCGCGGCAAGTCGCTCGACGGCTTCTGCCCGCTGGCGCCCACGATGGTCACGCGCGACGAGATTGCCGATGTGCAGTCGCTGGGCATCTATTGCCGCGTCAATGGCGAGGCGGTGCAGTCGTCGAACACGCGCGAGATGATTTTTTCGGTCGCCTACCTCATCGCCTACCTCTCGCGCGCAATGACGCTGGAGCCCGGCGACCTGATCCTCACCGGCACGCCCGCGGGCGTGGGCCTCGGGCTCAAGCCGCCGCGCTTCTTGAAGCGCGGCGATGTGGTGACGGTCGAGATCGACGGCCTGGGTGCGGTCACGAACCCGGTGGCGGGTGCCGTCGCGCGCGGCTGACGCACCGGCGCATCCCCACAGACACAACAACCATCCGGAGACAACAACAATGACAACGAGTCCCTACAGCGACCTGGTGAGCGGCGCGATCCGCAAGGCCCGCTGGCGCCTTCTTCCGATGCTGATCGTCATGTACATCATGTCGATTCTCGACCGGGTGAACGTCGGCTTCGCCAAGAGCGCGCTGCAGATCGACACCGGCATCAGCGACAGCGCCTTCGCGCTGGGCGCGGGAATCTTCTTCGTGAGCTACGCGATCTTCGAGGTACCGAGCAACGTGATCCTCTCGCGCGTCGGCCCGCGCATCTGGCTGTGCCGGATCATGGTGACCTGGGGGCTCGTGGCGTCGGCCATGATGTTCGCCACCAGCGAGATGTCGTTCTACGTGCTGCGCTTCTTGCTGGGCATCGCGGAGGCGGGCTTCTATCCCGGCGTGCTGCTGACGCTGACCTACTGGTTCCCCGCGAAGGTCAGGGCGCAGGCCAACGGCATCCTCCTGTTCGGCTTTGCGGGTGCGCTGGTCATCGGCGGACCGGTTTCCGGCGCGCTGCTCGACATGCACGGCATCGGCGGCCTGAAGGGATGGGAATGGATGTTCCTGATCGAGGGCGCGATGGCGGTGGTGGTGGGCATCGTCGCGTTCTTCGTGATCGTCGACCGGCCGCATGCCGCCCCGTGGCTCACGCGGCCCCAGCAGGACGCCCTGCAGGCGGTGCTCGACCAGGAGGCGGCCGAGAAATCCGTCGACAGTCCGCACACGGTGATGCAGACGCTGCGCAATCCGAAGGTGATGTTCTTCGCGGTGAACTTCTTCATCGTGCAGATCGCCGCCTACGGCTTGATCTTCTACCTGCCGAGCCAGGTGGCGCAGATCCTCGGCCAGAAGATCGGGTTGATGGTGGGCTTCGTCACCAGCATTCCGTGGGTGCTGGCGCTGTTCGTCGTGTACTTCGTCACGCGCTGGTCGGACCGCCACCATGACCGGCGGCGCATCACCGTGGCCACGCTGTACACGATCTTCGGCGTGTGCGTGTGCCTGTCGGCGCATGGTTCTCCGATCTTCGCGATCGCGGCGCTGTCGATCGGTGCATCGACGTACCTCTCGGGCACGCCCATCTTCTATGCCTTCCTGTCGGAGCGGCTCTCGGGGCTGGGCATCGCCACGGGCATTGCGCTGGTGAACTCCATCGGCAACCTCGGCGGCTTCGTGGCGCCGAGCTTGAGGACCTATGTGGAGCAGCACCACGGCGGCTCGGCGGCCGGGCTGTACGCGCTCGGAAGCGCGGCACTGCTCGCGGCGCTGATGCTGGCCTGCATGCCAAAGGGCTGGCGCAAGGTTGCGGCCACACCGGTGCGCGGTGCGATGCGGCCCGACGCCGCGCTCAGCGCGATGGCGCAGCGCCGGGTCTGAAGCCGGCGCAGTTCAGAACGCGCGCCGCCATGCGCGCGACAGGGCCTGCCACGCGCAGGCCACTTCCGGGCGCTTGAGCGATCCGGCCAGGCAGACGAAGCGCAGGTCGCAGCCGATGCTCACCCGGTCGGCGATCACCAGTCCGTCACGCTGGCTGGCGCGCAACGCCACCGCATCGCGCGCCAGCGAAATGCCCACGCCCGCACGCACCAGCGCGAGCATCGAGGTTTCCTGGTCGGCTTGCGCCGCCTTCTTCAACACCAGCCGGTGTTGTTGCAGCACGGGGGCCAAGAGGCGCGAATGCGAGGAGGTCGGTGGCGCGAGCACCCACGGCAGGCAGGCCAGGTCCGGCCATTCGCGTCCCAGCACCTGCGGCGCCCAGCCGCTCGGGCCGATCACCTGGTAGTCGAAGCGGGTCAGCACCTCCGAATGGAAGGTCTTGCCGTCGCCGCGCCGCGCGGCCGAGCTGGCCTGCGGCAGATCGCTTGCATCGGGGTCGCCCAGGTAGAAGCCGATGTCCAGTTCCTTGTTGAGGAGTCGGGCCAGCACTTCGCCGCTCGTGCCGTGGTGCAGTTCGGTCTCCAGTTCGGGCGCGAGCGTGACCAACTCTTTCAGGAGCGGGCTGAGCCGCGTGAACTCCGGGTCGAGGATGGTGCCGATGCGCAGCGATCCGCGCACGCCGCCCTTGAGCCGGTCCGCGGCCACCGCGAAATCGTTCAGCCCTTCGAGCGCGTGCTCGGCATGGTTCAGCAGCGCCGCACCGTCGCGCGTCAGCAGGAGACCGGTGGGGGTGCGCTGGAACAACTCCAGCTCGACCAGCGCGCCGAGTTCCTTGAGTTGCAGGCTCACCGCCGGTTGCGTGAGGAAGAGGCGCTGCGCACCGCGCGAGACCGAGCCCTCGCGCGCGACGGCCACGAAAGCCTGCAGGAGCCGCGGATCGATCTTCTTCATGCCGAGCCGCGGGTCGCGAAATTTTGCAACTGCTTGTACATGACGAAGGCATCCACGAAGCCGTGCTGCGGATGCCTGAACGCACCGGGCAGCGTGCCGACGATGGCGAAGCCCATCCGTTGCCAGAGCCGCACCGCGCGCGCGTTGGTGGACACGACGAAGTTGAACTGCATCGCCAGAAAGCCCATGCGCAGGGCCTGCTGCTGCGAGTGTTCGCACAGCGCCGAGGCCACGCCCAGGCCGCGCGCGGCCTCGGACACCACGTAGCCGCAGTTGCTCACGTGCGCGCCCTGGCCGGGCTGATTGGGGCGTATGACGTAGGTACCGAGCACCGTGCCCTCTTCGTTGCAGGCCACGAACGTATGGGTGGGTACTTTCGTCCACGAATGGCGGGCCGTTTCCTCGCTCACGTCGGGCGGATAGGTGTAGGTGTCGCCGCGGCGGAACGTCGGTTCGAGCACGGACCAGATGGCGGGCCAGTCCGCATCGAGGGCTTCGCGTATGTGAATCATGGGGGAATTCGAAAGAGGCGCAGAACGTCAACAAGGATAATCCGCGGCCATGGAAATCATCAGCTTTCTCGTCGACTTCATCCTTCACGTCGACAAACACCTCGAAGCATTCGTCATTGCCTACGGGCCCTGGGTGTATGCGCTGCTCTTCCTGATCGTCTTCGTGGAGACCGGCGCGGTGGTGATGCCGTTCCTGCCGGGCGACTCGCTGCTCTTCATCGTCGGCGCGCTGTGCGGCGCGGGGCTCATGAACTTCCCGCTGGCCTGCGGCATCCTGATCGCCGCGGCCATCCTCGGCGACCAGACCAACTATTCCATCGGCCGCTACTTCGGACCGAAGGTCTTCCAGTGGGAGAACTCGCGCTTCTTCAACCGCAAGGCCTTCGACCAGGCCCACAGCTTCTACGAGCGCTACGGCGGCATCACCATCATCCTTGCGCGCTTCATGCCGTTCATTCGCACCTTCGCGCCGTTCGTGGCGGGCGTGGCGGAGATGAGTCGCGCGAAGTTCACCATGTACAACGTGGTGGGCGCGCTGATCTGGGTGCTGGGCATCGCGACCGCCGGCTACTTCTTCGGCAACCTGCCGTTCGTGAAGCAGCACCTGGACAAGATCATCTGGGCACTGATCTTCGTGCCGGGGCTGCTGGCCATCTTCGGTGCGTGGCGCGCGTCGAAGGCCGAAAAGGCGCGGGCCGCTGCCCAGGCCTGAGGCGTTTCAGCGGACGTGAAAAAGCGCGCCGAGGCGCGCTTTTTCATTCAGCCAACGGCTTGGGTCCGCTCAATAGCGCGGACCGTTGCTCGGGTAGTAGTTGCTGCCCTGCGGATAGCGCTGCTGGTTGTAGTAGTTGCGCTCGTCGGCATTGCGGCCGACCTGGTTCCCGATGAGGCCGCCGATGGCGGCACCACCCACCGTGCTGGCGGTGTTGCCGCCGATGGCATTGCCCACCAGCGCACCGCCGACCGCGCCCACACCGGTACCCAGGTTCTGGTTGGGACCGCTTGCGCAGCCCGCGATTGCCATGACCGAAGTGGCTGCAGCTGCAGCGATCCAGAGACGTGTCTTCATGATGTCCACCTTTCGAGGAGTGATGGATTCATCATCTGCAAAAGTGCCGCCCGCCACGTGTAGGAGCCTGCCGCGCCTGCCTGTGCGGTGTGATGGGCCGGCCTGCGTGGGACAGAAGGCGTGCTTTGGCTTTACAAAGGGGCCGTGCATGCGCCTTTTCGCGGGACACCGCGGAACCGGCTTTGCCGGGCCGCTGGTGTCGTCCCCGGTAGGGAAAGGAGAAGCGATACGAAGTGCGCGAAGCCGGGGGCGAGCCTAAGGTCTAGAGCTGCCGGCTGCGCGCGAGCGGCGGATTCTGCGCAAAGTAACGCTGGATGCCGCGCATCAGCGCATCGGCCAGGTTCTCCTGGTAGTCGACGCGGCGCAGGTTGGCTTCTTCCTCGGGGTTGCTGATGAAGGCCGTCTCCACCAGCACGCTTGGAATGTCCGGCGCCTTCAGCACCGCGAAGCCGGCCTGCTCGACCTGGCCCTTGTGCAGCCGCGCACCGATGCCCTTGATCTCGCCGAGCATCGCGCCGCCGAGCTTCAGGCTGTCGTTGATCTGCGCCGTCGTGCTCATGTCGAGCAGTGCGCGCTGCACCTGCGCCTCGTGATTGCCGACGTTCACGCCGCCGACCTTGTCGGCATCGTTTTCCTTGTTGGCCAACCAGCGCGCCGCGCTGCTCGATGCGCCGCTCTGGCTCAGTGCGAAGACGCTGGCGCCGCGCGCGGCGGGCGTGGTGAAGGCATCGGCATGGATGCTCACGAACAGGTCGGCCTGCACGCGCCGCGCCTTCTGCACGCGCACGCCCAGTGGCACGAAGAAGTCGGCATCGCGGGTGAGAAAGGCGCGCATCGGGTTGCCGTTGACGCTGCCCGCGTTGATGCGGTCGCGCAGGCGAAAGGCGATCTGCAGCACGATGTCTTTCTCGCGCGTGCCGCTGGGGCCGGTGGCGCCGGGGTCTTCGCCGCCGTGGCCGGGGTCGAGCGCCACGATGATGATGCGGTCGGTGCGGCTCGCGGTGGCGCCGCCGCGTGCGACCGCGACGGGCGGCGGCACGGGCTTTACCGGCGCGGTGCCCACCACGGGCGGCAGCGGTGCCGGCGCCACGAGCACGGGCGGAGCGGAAGGCCGGTCGGCGCCCGCCACGACCGGCGGCGCGGGCGCTGCGGGGCCGGGGCGCATCGATTGCTGCGCCATGAGATCGCCCAGCGGATCGCCCGCGGGCATTGCGGGACGCACCGGCGCTGCGGGCGCGGAGGGCGCAATGCCGGCCACCGACGAGCCATTGTTGGTGCCGCTGCCTGGCTTGGGCGCATCGCGCAGCCGCTCGGCAATCAGCGCCTCCATCGGATCGATGGCCTGCTCGGGATACAGGTCGAGCACCAGCCGGTGCTTGTACGCCGCCACCGGCGCGAGGGAGAACACCTGCGGCCGCACCGTCTGCTTCAGGTCGAACACGATGCGCACGACCGTCGGCGCGTTCTGCCCGACGCGCAGGCCGTTGATGTACGGATCGCCCGGCTTGATCTTGCCGACCAGTTCGCGCAGTTCGCTGTTGAGCTCGATGCCTTCGATGTCCACGGCCAGCCGCGGCGGGCTGCCCACCACCAGTTGCTGCGAGGTGAGCCGCGCATCGGACTCGATGGTCACGCGGGTGTAGTCGGCTGCGGGCCAGACGCGAACCGCAAGGATGGTGGCGCCGCGTGCGATCTGGTGCACGCCGAGCATCAGCGCGATGCTGCCGCCCTGCAGCAGCACGCGCCGTTTCAGTCCACCCGCCTTCATGCGGCGATGCGCGCCAGCAGATCGCTGCCGCGAGGGGTGTTCGCGAGGAGGGTCACGCTGCGTGTGTCGTCGGTCATTGCTTCTATTTTAATAGCGAGGTCGGCAATCGGTGTGCGGCCCGCGGCGTTTTCTGGCCATTCGGCCAGCTTGAGGCCCGGGCCCGCGAAGATGTCGCGGAAACCGGCGTCGTCCCATTCGCGCGGGTCGGCGAAGCGATAGAAGTCGAAATGGAAGATCTGCAGGCCGTCGGGCGCCTCGTGGGGCTCGACCACCGCATAGGTGGGGCTCTTGATGCGCCCCGTGATGCCGAGTGCGCGCAGCAGGTGGCGAACGAAGGTGGTCTTGCCGGCGCCCAGGTCGCCTTCGAGGGCGATGAAGGCATCGCGCAAGGCGGGCGAGGCGGCGAGCGATTGCGCGAAGGCGTCGGTGTCGGCTTCGCTGCCCCAGCGCAGGACGCGGGTGCGTGGGGTGCCCTTGGGCGTTTCTACAATCGGCAAGTGATCGTCAGCCATCCACTCGTTGTTCGTATTCAGGCTTTGGCCCGGGAACTCGGATTCTCCCAAATCGGAATCGCGGGCGTCGATTTATCGAGCGCCGAGGA
>Ga0157370_10007117_pt1 | contig 12205 bp, 12 predicted proteins | sample C35metaG_FD_113463 | JGI IMG/M metagenome (GOLD analysis project Ga0157370, IMG submission 113463) | Corn rhizosphere microbial communities from Kellogg Biological Station, Michigan, USA - C3-5 metaG | ecosystem: Host-associated > Plants > Roots > Rhizosphere > Soil | place: USA: Michigan...
CCACCAGTTGCAGCAAACCAATCTGCTGCAACAGTTCGATGCTAAAACCCAGCACCTGCTCAGCAATACCATTGCCCCGCTGATGTCGGCCCGGGTGCTGCGCGACAAACACGCCACGGCGTTGGACAAGTTGATTGCTGGCATCCAGCGTTGCCTGGTCGAGAAGGCCAGCTGTTTCGATGATGGCAAGATCATCCTGCTGGCCAAGTTGGACAAGCTTGCGGTCAATATCCAGGCCGTGCGTCAGAAGGATGTGCTGATTGCCGAAGTGCGCAGCGCCGATTTCTGGCAGAACCCGAGCATCGACAAACTGGAAAACGCGCGCAAAGAACTTCGCGGCATCATGAAATACCGGCAAACAGGAGCCAGCACGGGGTACGGCATAGACACCACCAAAACCAGGGATGACAACGTGCAGGGCGGGGAGCGAGCGGTGTACATCGCCGGTGCCAGCGAGGCGATGATCTATCGCCGTCGCCTCAAGGACATTCTCGACGGCATGCTCGCGGCTAACCCGACCCTGCAGAAAATCCACAAGGGCGAACCCATTGCCGAACCGGAGCTGAAAACGCTCACATCGACCATCCTGACGAGCCACCCTGGCGTCAGTCTGGAAGTGCTCAATGAGTTCTACGGTCGCACGGCCGATCAGCTGCAACTAACCGTGCGCGAGATTATCGGTCTGGATGCGCAAGCCATCGAGGAGCATTTCAAGAGCTTCCTCCATGCCCATCCAAGCCTCACGGCCCAGCAGGTACGTTTTATGAACCTGCTTAAAAACTACATCGCTCAGTACGGCAGCATCGTAGTGGAAACACTCTACGAACCACCGTTCGATAGCATTTCACACGAGGGTATCGACGGCGTCTTCGCACCCACGGATGTCACCGAGTTGGTGGCAGTGCTTAAACCCTTTTTACGCGGAACTACTCCGCCAAGCACTCTCTAGGAACAATTATGCTAGCTAGCCAATGGATGACGGAAATTATCGTGATCAGCGTAGTGCTAGCCATCGCCAGCGCGGTGATTGGCTCCATCATCGCGGCTCTGCGGCAGGGTCGACAGGTCAGCAGGGCAACACCAGCCTCAATGGTGAAATCAAAAAGGTTCTTGATATCGGCCTGCAAATGAGCAAAGAGGCCAATAACCTCACATCAGCACTCAAGGGCGACTCGCAGCAGCGCGGCGCTTGGGGTGAAGCGCAGTTGCGCAGGACGCTTGAAATGAGTGGCTTGATCGAAGAAGCACACTTCGAGGTACAAAGTGCTTTTAAGGATGCCGAAGGTAAAAGCAAGCAGACCGATTACCTGGTAAAAATACCAGACGGTAAGCACATCATTATCGACAGCAAGGTGTCACTGAACCCCTATGATCGCGCCGTCGGCGCTGAGTCACCTGAGGCATATCAACTTGCTATGGCCGACCACATCAAAGCCGTGCGTAAGCATATTGATGACCTTGCATTTAAGGACTACACCAACCTCGTTGGCATGCGTAGTCCCAGCTTTGTACTGATGTTCATTCCTATCGAGCCGGCATACATCGAGGCTATAAAGCACAATAAGGACTTGTTTGAGTACGGCTACAAGAAGGGTATCGTACTGGTCTCACATACCACCCTGATACCTATCCTGCGCACGGTTTCCAACCTGTGGATGATCGAACGCAGTAACGCCGAGGCGCGGGAAATCAGCGAGAAGGCTGGCGAGATCTACAACCAGGTCTGCACTGTAGCTGAGCGTCTCGGAAAGCTGGGTGGCACGCTCAACACCGTTAGCAACCATTACAACGAAACAGTCAAGGCGTTGGCCGGTAAGCAGGGGCTCTACGGCAAAGTGGAGCGCTTTAACAAGCTATCAGCTAAGGTCAGCAAAACTCTACCGGCGCTGGAGCCTGCTCATATGGACTTTGAAAGCGAGCGGCTGTCACTGATTGTCGAAGCTATCGATGAAGCCCCAGAGCAAGCCGAAGCCATGCCGCTACTCGGCCAACAATCATCCGAAGAGGAGCTGGCTGCCCAGCTCTGGTCTCCAAATTTCTGAACAAGAGAACAACCTTGCATGCTCACTGGTAAAATCCGCACCGATATCGACAAGCTCTGGGAAAAATTCTGGACGGGCGGCATCACCAACCCGCTGACTGTAATCGAGCAGATCAGCTACCTGATGTTCGCCCGCATGCTCGACATGCAGGAGGATGTGGCCGAACGCAAAGCCAACCGAACTGGCAAGGATCTCGACCGCCTTTTTCCCAATACCCCGGATGGCCAGCTGTTGCGCTGGAAGAACTTCCGTAACCTGAGCGGTAAGGAGCTGCACAAGCATCTCAAGCAGAACGTCTACCCCTTCTTCGCTAAGCTGGGCAGCGCCGAAGGCGAGGGCGGCGAGCGTGAAGGGCTAGGGCATATCAGCGAATACATGCAGGACGCCGACCTGGAGATCAAGAACGAGTCGGTTCTGACCTCTGCTGTGGAGATGGTCAACGACCTGCCGCTCACCCAGAGTGACGTTAAGGGCGATATTTACGAATACCTGTTGAGCAAACTCACCACTGCTGGCATCAACGGCCAGTTCCGCACGCCGCGCCATATTATCGACGCCATGATCGAGTTGATTGCCCCGCAGCCCACCGAAGTGATCTGCGACCCGGCCTGCGGCACCGCAGGCTTTCTTGCCCGCACAATGGAATACCTCAACCGGGTACATTCTAGTGAGGCCGGCATCTTCACCGATGAAGACGGGAATCAGCACTGCAGCGGCGACTTGCTCGAGCCTTACCGCCAGCACATTAACAGCCAGATGTTCTGGGGGTTTGACTTCGACACCACAATGCTGCGTGTATCCAGCATGAACATGATGCTGCACGGAGTGAACGGCGCGAATATCCGCTACCAGGATTCCCTGAGCAAATCTATCAAGGAGCACTACCCGCGTCAGGAACAGAATTTCTTTGACGTGGTGCTGGCCAACCCGCCATTCACAGGTAGCCTGGACGAAAGCAACACCAATCCGGACGTACTGGGGCTGGTGAAAACCAAGAAGACCGAGCTGCTGTTCGTAGCCCATATTTTGCGCTCGCTTAAGCTCGGTGGTCGCGCTGCTGTAATTGTGCCGGACGGGGTGTTGTTCGGCGCCAGCAAGGCACATCAGCAATTGCGTCAGGAGCTGCTCGACAACAACCAACTTGAAGGCATCGTCAGCCTGCCCAGCGGCGTGTTCAAACCTTACGCCGGGGTCAGCACCGCCATCCTCATTTTTACCAAAGGCGGTAGCACCGAGCACGTATGGTTCTACGACCTACAGGCCGATGGCTACTCCTTGGATGACAAGCGCGTCGAGCTGAAAGCCGAAGGCAGCAACGACTTGCCAGATGCCATCGTCCAGTGGCAACGCTACCGACATCTGGTCGAAGGCAATATCAGCAATAGCACCATCGCCGCCGTATTTGGCGACAAGACCAAAAAGGCCTTTGTTGTTTCGGCTGAAGAGATCGCCGCGAACAAGTACGAACTCTCCATCAACCGCTACAAGAAAATGGTGTACCAACAGGAAGAATATGAAGATCCGAAGGTGATTCTCAAAAAGCTTAAAGGGTTGGAGCAGAATATCCTGGCGGATCTGGATGACTTGGAGGAGATGCTGTGAGTTGGCCGATGGTAAAAATTTCCGAATTTTGCCGAACCGGCAGTGGTGGAACACCCTCCAGAGGCGTTTCCGAGTTTTATCAAGGTGATATACCTTGGATAAAATCAGGCGACTTGAGGGAAAATATTGTTGCGTCTGCGACTGAGTTTATCTCAGAGGAAGCCATGAAAAAAAGTAGCGCAAAGATTGTCCCTCAGGGGGCTATTTTGCTAGCTATGTACGGCGCAACCGTAGGACGAATGGCTCTTCTTGGAATTGATGCTGCTACAAATCAGGCGGTATGCAACATTGTTCCTGATCCGTCTAAAGCGTTCACAAAATATGTTTACTATGCATTGTTAAACAAGGTTCCTGAGTTTTTGAGAAATGCGGTTGGAGGTGCTCAACCAAATATCAGTCAAAGTATAATCAGGTCCACCGAAATCCTACTTCCTCCCTTGCCCGAGCAAAAAAGAATTGCCGCCATCCTTGACAAGGCCGACAGCATACGTCGTAAACGCCAGCAAGCTATTCATCTCGCCGACGACTTTCTTCGCGCCTTGTTTCTCAAAATGTTCGGCGACCCTGTGACCAATCCGATGGGATGGGAGGTGAGGCCTTTATCTTCAGGTTTGAAGTCAATTACAGCGGGCTGGAGTGCAAACGGAGAAAGTGTTCCCTGTGACGTTGGAGAAATTGGGGTTCTAAAAATTAGCGCTGTCACTAGTGGTGTTTTCAAACCCGGGGAAAATAAGAGGGTTTCACGTGAAGATATTCCGCAAGGGAAATCGTTAGTATTTCCTAAAAGAGGGGATTTATTATTCAGTCGTGCAAATACCAGGGAATTAGTTGCAGCAACTTGCCTTGTTCAGTCGGATTTGGATAATGTTTTTTTGCCAGATAAACTTTGGAAAGTTGAAACCAGTCAAGATCAGCTCTTGCCAGAGTTTTTGAACTATCTTTTATGGCATCCAAAATTTAAGGAGAAGTTGACATCTCAAGCTACGGGCTCAAGCGGCTCAATGCTTAATATCTCTAGAGGAAAGTTTGAAGAAATAGGCGCAATTTTTCCTTGCATTGACTCCCAGAGAAAATTTAAAAGCGTTTATTGGAGGGTCCAAGCGATAGGGGGTAGGGTGTCGTCATCACGTTTGAAAATTGGGGAGCTGTTTGAGGTTTTGACGCAAAGGGCTTTTTCAACCGGGCTCTGATTTGTGATCAATAAAGATCTTTAAATGAGGTCGCTGTTATAATTCAAAGAAATTGCGGGCTAGTGCCATCTCCGTTAGGGTAAAGGACAATACTGAATGCGTATTACAAAAATCACACTGGAGAATTTTCGGTCCTTTAGGGCCGCTCAAACCATTGAGCTGGCTCCCGTTACTCTGCTGTTTGGTCCCAACAGCGTAGGTAAGAGCTCAATTTTGATGGCACTGGCGTATGTCCGGCAGATCCTCGGATATGGACATTGCGATCCCCAGCATCTTGATGCTCTAGGACAGAAAGCTATCGGTGGGTTCCGCTCATTAGTCTACGGGCAGGATACCTCGCGTAGCATTCGTATTCGGCTGGATTTTGAGCCGGGCTCAACACCCTTCAGCTACTACGATGCTGAAGTCAGCGGCTTGCTCAACCATGTCCAGGCGAACGTTGTGCTCATGGAAGACTTCGGCGGAAGCATCACAAATGGCGCCGTGGAACTGGAGATAGCCTGGTCTAATCGATTCCAGTGGGCTTATGTCCGTGAGTATCGGGTATGGGTGAATGATGGGTACATCGGGTGTGTCCATTCTAGCGAAGACCGGCGTAGCACTGTTATTCGAGAGTTAAACACGCGGCATCCATTATTACTGCCTTTGGATTATGAGCAGCTGTTGGATACCGGCTTGCCGCTGAATGAACAGGATGATAATCCCTCCGAGTTCGAGCGGGTACTTTCTGAATTGAACCCCAATCCTATTTCGGCAGCGTCAGTCGCTGATGTTGATAGAGCTGGGCAGCACTTTATTAATCGAGTGGCCCCGATTGGTCTTAAGTGCAAATGGGGCGCGATACCTCTGCTTGGGCGCCCTGTCGAGACAAATTTACAAGGTCAGTTATTCGACGAGGCTGACGAACACCTTAACTTCCTGACTGTGCAACAAGTTTTGAGTCAGGCATTTGTCCTGTCGTTGGACAAGGTCCTCAACTATTTGGAAAGTACAATCCAGATTGGGCCGTTGCGGTTAATGCCTGATATGGACTATATGCCCAACACACATCCCACGCAGTCAGATTGGGTTGATGGGGCTGCAGCTTGGGATCTTTTGCACCAAAATCCTGAGCGGCAAAGTTCGATTAGCGCTTTGTTGAGGGAGGCCAGCGATTGGTTGGCTGACTCTGACAGGTTCAATACCGGTTACGAACTCATCAATGAGTCGCTTGATGAGATGTTGGGGGAGCACACAGCGTCAGTGCCGGAGGTAGGCCGGCTACTGCAAAAGCGACACCTATGGTTCAAAGACCAACGTACAGGCGTCCGCCTAAGCGCAAACCAGTTGGGTACAGGTATTTCGCAGGTTCTGCCGATCATTGTTGCCAGTCACTATGCACCGGCTACGATGGTTACTGTCGAGCAGCCCGAGTTGCATGTCCACCCACGATTTCAGGTTGAGTTGGCGGACCTGTTTATCAGTACTCTTGACCGTCATCCCTACCTGATAGAGACCCACAGCGAACATTTGATCCTGCGCCTGCTTCGCCGGGTGCGTGAGTCTCAGGAAGAAACCGAGCCCCTAGGGTTGGCTCCGGATCAAATTTCGATTACCTATCTCATTCCCTCGTCGGAAGGTGTGATAGTCAAGCGGCTAAATGTTACGCCTGACGGCGATTTTGAGCAGAAATGGCCAGGCGGTTTTTTTGATGAGCGTGATGCGGAGCTTTTCTAATGTACAAGGAAGTCGCCTTTGATCCGTGCTGCCTTCGAAGCTTTGAATACTATTCGCTGCTCAAACAGCATTTCGGATTTGATAAAGGACGCTACATTGCTGCGGAACGAAGAGCTTGGGCGCAAGAGGCCATGATTGCTGTGAAGCAAGCTGGGCTTCCGGTTATTCGTGAGCAGTCGATCAGAAACTATCTGAACAAGTTACCCCGTTCCAGAGAGAGGGATGAGTTCTTTATGGCACCAGATAGGCCCAAAGGCGACCACAAGCTTTGGTCGGTCTGGCTCGATAATCAGCTCCAAGTTCGGCCGTTTGATGTCACGATATCCGAGCCTGCACAAGAGGGGCGTCTGGATATAGATTCAATCAATAACGGCCATCAGGAATGGAATGTGCCGGCTTCGCTGTCTGTTCTACGTGAAGCCAAAGCAATCGTTGGGTCGGTACTTGGGTTATTACGACTCTCTACAGAGGTCACTCTGATCGACCCGTACTTTTATCTGACAGGTAATAAGACTTTATCTGAGATTTTTGTTGCTCTGCAGGGCACTTCAGTGAGAACTGTTCGTGTGGTTAGCTCAGTCAATCCACTAAACCCGCAGCAGGTTTATCAGCGCGAATATCACAAGTTGAACAGTCGGGGGGTTAGCTTGGAATGGGTAGTGGCTCCCGAAAAATATTTTCACGACCGTTACTTGATAACTGATGTCGGCGCTATTCGCGTCGGGCATGGATTCGTGGAAGACTTAGTGAAAGGGATACATGCGGATCAGCTAAATATAAACCTTATTGGTATTGCTGAGGCGCAGCGAACGCAGGAGTCTCTGAAAATTCTACTCGACGAGAGAAGAGCCACGAGAATTACTGTCGTTTAATAGCGCTGTGGCGGGCAGAGCGATTTCCGTATAACTGTGAAGGGAATCAGAGTTGAAACTGATCGCCAATCGAATTAATGGTGTACAACTACGATATGCTGCCTGTGCTGTCCGATGTGGTTCATGTGGATAGCGTATTGGCTGCTGTGGCTTACGGTAGTAGCGCGTCCGATATCACTCAAGATCTGGTCGGGAATTGCCTGACCAACAAGCTGCGCTTGGATCTGTGGATGCGCTATGACCATACCGTGCCAGTCTCAGTGGAGCTGCTCAAGCGGCTACTCAAGCATCAAAAGGACAACGTTTTCACGCGTTTCGTCCCGGACCGTTTCCACCCCAAGCTCATCTGGTGGAAAGGCTATGGCGCCTACATCGGCTCAGCCAATCACACGGATAACGGCTGGCTGACGAATATCGAGGCCGGGGTTTTCCTCTCGGAAGATGAGCTGATCGTCAATGGTATGGATATCCAGTTCGAGGGCTTTTTGAATACCTGCGCGAGCTTGATGTGACCATTCCAATTTCGGCGGACTACATCGCGGAAATGGAGCGGCTCAACGCCCTTAACAAAAACGTCTACGTCGACGCCATCAAGAATCGGAAGCATCTTACGTGGGAGGGACCTAGCTTCGTGCAGAAGAAGGCAGCCTTTGATCAGCGCAAGGTAACCTTCAAGCGCGAGTGGTTGAGTACGCTGGGAATTTTGCAGAGCATCCAACAGCAGCTTTGCGACTACCGGCCAAGCTGGGTCGGTGCTGACGTACCAGCGGCCTGGCAGGTCGATCAATTCCTGCTGCGTACTACTACAACCACGTTGGTGACAGCCTGCATAAACCCTTTGAGGATTATCACCGGCGTAACCTCGGCAACCCGCAAGCTGCGCAAGAAGCTGAGCTGAAGTGGTGAAATCACTGTCAGAAGCCCCTTCAAGGGAGGATTACGCCCTCTATGAGAGTGCTCCAGCGGTACGTGTGTTGCTTGCTAAGGACAGAGTACAGGAGCTGACCTGCGAGTAGTTCGCCACCCTGTGTCGTAACACCCACGCCACCATGGACCACATCATTAAGGTCCCGTTAACTGACCTGGGGCGTCCTGAACTCAAAACGCTGGATCGGGAAGCCCGGGTTGAGCTTTTCGCGCAGCTAATTCTTCGTCAGCGAAATCGCAAAGGCTGGGATGTGCGCCAATTGCTCCACTATGTGCTTTACGGTGGACCGGACGATGAGATCTGGCAGCGCCTTTACCATGCAGGGCGTGATTCGGAATACAGCATTGCGCGTTATGGTCTGAATTCGCTTGCAGAGGTGCTCGGATGGTCCAGACCGGAGGTGGTTCCCCTCCGTAATGGCCGAACCAGCAAGGCGCTCAGAGCGCTTGGATTCGACGTGAAGGTCTACTGAAGGCCAAATCCTGCGGTCAAACTGCGTTCTCGCACTAGTCTGAGCGGCAGGGTGAGCCTGATACCCGTGATCGAAACGGAAAATATATGGCAAAAATCCCCCAGTCTAGGCGTTCAAAAAAACGTGGACGACCCAGGCTAGAGGCGTTGATCACTCGATACGAGATACATGTAACGAGCTGGGAACTCAGCTGGTCGTTCTACCTATCTGACCCTAGGGATCTTTGGCAAGGGAGGAGTCACTTCAAGAAATGGCGGCCTTAATCTTGAGAGGCCGTGTTATTGAGCCAGAGGGATTCAAATATCCAGAGGCGCTCCTTCGTCTAGTAGCCGATCCATGCCTGGATACCTTGGTAGAACAACCAGCGGCCATTGGGAGAGCTGTTTTATACCTTCGCTGAGGCTCTTGTTTTGTAAGGGGTGTAAGCGCTTCCAGGATCTGCTTGGGCAAGTCTGGTGTGATCGCGCTTCGTTCTACGAGTTTTCCGAAGCCGAGGATGTCAACGAATGCGATAAATCTTTCTTCGTACATTTGTGCGATTCCGAGCCAAATGTGAAATTGTACCGAGGGCCAGTGGTCCGCGCGCAGGACGATCCGTACTTGGCCTGTAATGTGTGCTGTAAAGAGCGGCGAAGAGTACGTTTGGAAATCTGATCAGTCTGGGAAAACGGGTGAAAGTGCCGGCAAGTCAGCAGCCCAATATTTTCATGCGCGGGGTTGTTTTCTTGAACGAGGGAAATGGAACGCGCTTTGGGATGGGCACGCCAGGTCAACCTGAAGCTCAAAGGTGTTAAGTGGAGTTGGCTTGTAAAGGTCAAACGCCGACATCTCCAAATGATTTGGATATTCTGCGATTTTCGACTGAATGCATTCTGCAACTCTGAGGTAGCAATCGCACCAAGAGTTAGCTACTACCGGAACAATTTCGACGTTTAATGACCTCAGAAGAGACGTTACGGGCGTATCTACCGGGTCTGATTGAAGCGCTAAGTGATAGAAAAAAACTTTACCCGTTTGGTAGAAACGACGCCGTTTGTGCAATAGCAACCACCACAGGTCGATCTCGGTGAAGTCCATGCCCAATCCGACAATATGGATATGATCACGTAGAAAATGATCAACCCATGAGTAGACGCGGCGAGTGATATGAAAGTCAGGGGTTCCTGATTTAGCAGCAGAAGAAACTTTGTGGCCTAGTTTTTTTACCATTACTCCATCGGTGACGTAGTTGCGAATCTTCTGAAGCATGCCGGCATAATGATCAAATCCCAGCAGCATGGAGCCTGGTCGACCTATATCGCCATGGACATGCCAGACATCGACCCCCGCCGCACGATGACGTCGGAACAGGCTATACCTGCTTTCGGGCGCCATTGAAGCTGGCTGGTGAAATGGGCCAGCAAGCGCTTCCTCAATAGTGAAATCGTAGTTAGTTGTTAGGATTACCTTGAACAAACCACAAATGCGCTCGTGAGCCTCTATTGGTGAAATCTGTTCCAGCAATTCCGCAAATGCAACTTTGATTGTGTGCTCGGTATCGCGGAACAGACCGGATGAGCGGGCGCACAACTCCTCTATGAACATCGACAGCGGTTTTTTTTCGAGATGAAGCGTGAGATCTTCTGCATTAAATTGTTGGGCCAGCTCTCGAAGAATCTGAGTCCAGTCCTTTTGCAGCGCTGCGCGATTGATGCCATTTCCCAGCAAGAGACAGTGCATGATTTCCTTCATCCTTATGTCCGCAGATGTCTGATGAAATGTATGGGGCAAATGAGCATTTGTACATTTCGTGGACAGGCTGAAATGGGAGGCATGACAATATGCCAACCATGCAGCACATGGCATGACCTGCTCCAGGCTCAGCGAAAGGATTCCCTACATGCTTTACCTTACCGACGGACAGCCTGCTTTCTGTCCAAAATGTGGCAAACCCATCGATCCCCAACTACACGGCTGGGAGGCAAAGGATCGCTTTTATAATGGCAACCATCCGTTTTTCTGTGGTTGTGGGGCCCGCTACCTCATTGGAGAGGCATGTGTGAATAAGGCCTTCGACTCGGCTGATACGGTGGCTGGGGACGCTGGCATCGACCGGCAGGCGAGAGCTAACCTGATGTGCGAGCTGTATGTGATATTGGGTACCCTTGACGCTCCGGCCGCGGTGCTGGACCAGGTATTGGCTGCGGTTGAAGGCGAGGAACTGCCGTACTCTACCTTGCTGCCATTCGAGAACGAATAAATGAATAAAATTCACTGGTTCTGCGTTTCCAATCCGGATGGCAAGCGTTATCCCGAGTGGCGGCGATCCTTTGGAGTAAGTGACCTCGGAATTGTGTTTGTGCCGGCGGCAATGTCAGGTGAGGAGACTGAGATGAACGTAATACTTTGCGCTTGCGGGGATGGGCAGAGCACAGCAGTGCACTTGGATCACCATTTTGTGCCCAGCGATTGGCTGAAGCGTGATTTTCCCAAGCACTTCGAGCTGATCGAGATCATTGAAGCACGAAGCAAAAGCTGCGTTGCGTGAACTCGGACGGCCAGAGTTAGCGGCTATCCTGGATTAGGGTCACGGATTGGCTTCAGAACGATTGCTCCGTCGACCAGTTCGATGCTGAGTTTGTCGCCAACAGTAAGGCTCAACTCTTTCAGAATGTCCGGGGGTAAATCAACGATGACATCCCCCGAGCCGTCACCGGGATCTTGGCATTTAACCGTAGTGCTGGCTGACTGACTCATGAAGGGGCCTCGTCTGCGTTACTAATGTCATATATTACTCCCACACGCCTCTTCACTGATGAACTCTCGAGCCCGCGGCAGCGGATTGGGGCACTTCCGTAAGACAAACGGTCGGGACGGGTATCCATAGCAGCAATCCCGCCGTGTTGTGCAGCTTCTTGTAGCCCGTGTCGATCACCAGGCTGGATGTTTTGCGCTTGAGCTCGGATGTAAAGAACGACGTTTGGAAATTTGGAAAGCACCAGTGCGCAAGAAGTTGCGCAGTTGTCCGTAATAAACCCCACCCAAAACTGCTACAGGCCCTGCCTATCAAGGCCTCCAGCCAAGTGCGCAAGAAGTTGCGCAGTACTGCGCAACTTCTTGCGCACTTTTCGATTATTTTCTGCGGATTTATCCCAGCCTTCGCAAGGAAAACTCACCAAACCCCCGGTTTATAAGGGTTTGAAAAAGTTGGCATGTAATTTGATGGCCATTGGCCGCCTCATGGGTGATATCACCTGTCAGCGCACCCAACGACTCAGCAAGGAGCACCCCCCATGGCAACACCAGCGTACATGTCGGTTACCGGCGAAAAACAAGGCCTGATCACTGCCGGCGCGTTCACCGCCGACTCCGTTGGCAACACCTACCAGGAAGGTCACGAAGAC
>Ga0157370_10007121_pt1 | contig 12201 bp, 9 predicted proteins | sample C35metaG_FD_113463 | JGI IMG/M metagenome (GOLD analysis project Ga0157370, IMG submission 113463) | Corn rhizosphere microbial communities from Kellogg Biological Station, Michigan, USA - C3-5 metaG | ecosystem: Host-associated > Plants > Roots > Rhizosphere > Soil | place: USA: Michigan...
AAGCTCGCCTACGACATCGACGGCGTCGTCTACAAGGTGAACCGCTTCGCCGAGCAGGAGCGGCTGGGCTTCGTCTCGCGCGCGCCGCGCTGGGCGCTCGCGCACAAGTTCCCCGCCGAGGAGCAGGCGACGGAGCTCCTCGACATCGGCGTGCAGGTGGGCCGGACCGGAGCGCTCACGCCGGTGGCGCGCCTGAAGCCCGTTTTCGTCGGCGGCACCACGGTGGAGAACGCGACGCTGCACAACGAGGACGAGATCCGCAGGAAGGACGTATGGCGCCGCGATACCGTGATCGTGCGCCGCGCGGGCGACGTGATCCCGGAGGTCGCGGGAGTCGCGAAGAAGGGTCCGCGCGAGAAGCGCGACTGGTTCGAGATGCCGAAGCAGTGCCCGGAGTGCGGCTCGGCGGTCGTGCGCCTCGAGGACGAGGCGGTGGCGCGCTGCACCGGCGGCCTCGTGTGCCCGGCGCAGCGCAAGCAGTCGCTGCTGCACTTCGCGCAGCGTCGCGCCATGGACATCGAGGGCCTGGGCGACAGGCTCGTCGACCAGCTCGTGGACGAGGGCATCGTGCGCACGCCCGCCGACCTCTACCGCCTCGGCATCGCCAAGCTCGCGGCCCTCGAGCGCATGGGCGAGAAGTCCGCGTCGAACCTGGTGGACGCGATCGAGAAGAGCAAGCGCACGACGCTCGCCCGCTTCTTGTACGCGCTCGGGATCCGCAACGTGGGCGAGGTGACCGCGCGCGACCTCGCGCGCCATTTCGGCTCGCTCGACGCGGTGATGGACGCGAGCGTCGAGGAGCTGCAGGAGGCGCCGGACGTCGGGCCGATCGTGGCCGAGTCGATCGCCACCTTCATGAACGAGCGCCACAACCGCGAGGGCATCGAGCAGCTGCGCGCGGTGGGCGTGAGCTTCCCCGAGGGCAAGCCCGGGCGCGCGGAGCGGCACGGCCCCTTCGCGGGTAAGATTGTGGTCCTCACCGGCACGCTCACCGCCATGACGCGCGACGAGGCGAAGGAGCGGGTCGAGGCGGCGGGCGGCAAGGTGACGGGCTCGGTCTCGAAGAAGACCGACTACGTCGTCGCGGGCGCCGAGGCCGGGTCGAAGCTCGACCGGGCGCAGGAACTCGGCGTGCGCGTGCTGGACGAAGAAGAGTTCCTCAAACTGCTCGGCGCATAGGTCGCTGCGGAATTCATGCAAAAAATCACCAAGGCCGTGTTCCCCGTCGCGGGGCTCGGCACCCGCTTCCTCCCGGTGACCAAGGCCTCTCCCAAGGAGATGCTGCCGATCGTCGACAAGCCGCTCATCCAGTACGCGGTCGAGGAGGCGGTCGCCGCGGGCATCACCGAGCTCATCTTCATCACCGGCCGCGGCAAGCGAGCGATCGAGGACCACTTCGACAAGGCCTACGAGCTCGAGGCGGAGCTGCAGGCGCACGGCAAGAACAAGCTGCTGAAGGAAGTGCGGGGGCTCCTGCCCGAGGGCGTGAGCTGCACCTATATCCGCCAGTCGGAGGCGCTGGGCCTCGGGCACGCGGTGCTGCGCGCACGCCACCTCGTGGGCGACCAGCCCTTCGCCGTGATCCTCGCCGACGACCTCATCGATGCGCCGCTTCCGGTGATGCGGCAGATGGCGCAGGCGCACGCCCGCCACGGCGGGAGCGTGATCGCGGTCCAGCAGGTGGCGCGCGAGGACACCGCGTCCTACGGCATCGTCTCCTCCGACCGCATCGGGCCTTCGATCTCGCGCGTGACGAACATCGTGGAGAAGCCGAAGCCCGAGGAGGCGCCGTCGACCCTCGGCGTGGTAGGCCGCTACATCCTCTCGCCGCGCATCTTCCATTTCCTCGAGAACCTGCGCCCCGGCGCGGGACGCGAGATCCAGCTCACCGACGCGATCGGGCGGCTGCTGCGCGAGGAGCCGGTCTTCGCCTACGAGTTCGACGGGCGGCGCTACGATTGCGGCTCCAAGCTGGGCTATCTCGAGGCGACCGTGAACTACGCGCTCAAGCACCCCGAAGTCGCCGCTCCCTTCGCGATCTTCCTGGACGAGACGGTGGCGGCGCTCGCTCCCGCCAAGCAACGCTCGTGAACCGCGCCGATGCCCAGCGCCTGCTGGAGCGGGCGGACCTGCTGTGCACCGCGGACGAGGTGAACGGCGCCGTGCAGCGCATGGCCGCCGAGATCTCCGAGAGGCTCGCACAGGAATTCCCGGTCGTGCTCTCCGTGATGGGCGGCGCCGCGGTCTTCACCGGGCGGCTCCTGCCGCTGCTCGGCTTCCCGCTCGAGTTCGGCGCGATCGAGGTCACTCGCTACAACAACGACACGCAGGGACGCGACATCACCTGGCGGCTTGCGCCGCGCGACAACGTGCGCGACCGCACGGTGCTCGTGGTCGACGACATCCTCGACGAGGGAATCACGCTCGCCGCGATCCGCGCCAAGCTCGAGCAGATGGGCGCACGCAAGGTGTACGCGGCGGTGTTCGCCGACAAGGACATCGGCCGCGCGAAGCCGGCGCATGCCGATTTCGTCGGCGTCACCGTCCCCAACCGCTACGTCTTCGGCTTCGGCATGGATGCCTACGGCCTCTGGCGTAACCTCCCCGCCATCTATGCTTTGAAGGACTAAAGCGATGGAACCACAGATGAACACGGATGAACACAGATAGGTCTCGCGAATGATCCAACCGCAGGTAAATCGGTGTGTGCCGCGTAAATCGACCGTGCTCGGCATCGCCAGGCTCATCCGTGTTCATCCGTGTTCATCTGTGGTTCCAGCGAATTCATCCGTGGTTCCTTCGCCTTTCACAAAGCAATGATCGCCATCATCGGAGGCAGCGGACTCACGCGCCTCGCCAACCTCGAGATCACCCATCGCCAGATCGTGCGCACGCCCTATGGCGAGCCGTCCGGCCCGCTCACGTTCGGCCGCATCGGCCGCTCCGAGGCCGTGTTCCTCGCCCGCCACGGCTATGCGCACACGCTCGCGCCGCACGAGATCAACTACCGCGCGAACCTCTGGGCGCTGCAGTCGAAGGGCGTGAGCGACATCATCGCCGTGTGCACGGTGGGCGGCATCGCGCCGCATCTCACCGCGGGCACCGTGGCCGTTCCCGACCAGATCATCGATTACACTTGGGGTCGGGCCGCGAGCTTCTTCGAGGGCTCCGAGCAGCCGGTGACGCACATCGATTTCACGTATCCGTACACGCAGGAGTTGCGCGTCGCCGCGATGGAAGCGGCGAGGGCCGTGGACATCTCGGTCTTCGACGGCGGCACGTACGCGGCGGTGCAGGGTCCGCGGCTCGAGACCAAGGCGGAGATCGATCGGCTCGAACGCGACGGCGCGACCATGGTGGGAATGACGGGCATGCCGGAGGCGGCGCTCGCACGCGAGCTGGGCCTGGGCTATGCGGCGCTGGCGGTGGTGGTGAACGCCGCGGCGGGACGCGGGGCGAGCGCGCGCGCGATCCCGCTCGCGGACATCGGCACGGTGATCGAGGAGAGCATGGCGAAGGTGAGGATGATCGTCGCGAAGGCGGTGGAGAGCCATGGCCGTACGTGAGGTGTTGCGCATGGGCCACCCGGTGCTGCGCGAGCGCGCGAAGCCGGTGGAGAAGCTCGCCACGCCGCAGCTCCTGGCGCTGGTGGCCGACATGAAGGACACGATGGCGGCGAAGAACGGCGCGGGCCTCGCGGCCCCGCAGATCGGCGTGGGCGAGCGCGTGGTGATCTTCGGCGTCACGCAGAACCCGCGCTATCCCGACGCCGAGGAAGTGCCGTTCACCGTGCTCGTGAACCCGAAGATCGTGCTCCTTACCCGCGAGGTGGAGGAGGGCTGGGAGGGCTGCCTCTCGGTGCCCGGCATGCGCGGCGTGGTCCCGCGCTACACGAAGCTGCGCTACTCGGGCTTCGACGAGCACGGCAATCCGATCGAGCGCGAGGCCGAGGGCTTCCATGCGCGCGTGGTGCAGCACGAATGCGACCACCTCGACGGCATCCTCTATCCGCAACGCATGACGGACCTTTCACGCTTCGGCTTCATCGAGGAGCTGTTTCCCGGGGAGGACCTTACCGATGAGTGACACCGCCCAGGCGCCGGCCGGCCCGCCCACCGGCACGGCGCACGTCATGTACCTGATGCACGCCATCGCGCCGTTCACGTTGTGGACGGTCGCGCTGCTCGCGCTCCTGGTGGGCGCGGTGACGCGCGATTCGGTGCGCGGCACGTGGGTGGAGACGCACTACGCCTGGCTGCTGCGCACCTGCCTCTGGGGGCTGCTGTGGCTTCTGATCGGCACGTTCCTGTTCGCGGTGACGATCATCGGGATCTTCGTGATCTTCGTGCCGTGGTTCGTGCTCACCGTCTGGTATCTCTACCGCGTGATCCGCGGCTGGCTGCGGCTGAACGACGGCAAGCCGGCGCCGGCCTGATCAGGCGGCTACGATCTGCGCGAGGTCCGCGGCGATCGCTTCGCGCGTCGCGGCCTCTTCGAGCTCCGCGCCGTTCACGACGAACGTGTCTTCCGCCCGCAGTCCCAGCGTCGTCACGCGCGCGTCGACGAGATTCAGCCCGTGCTTGAGGAGACCGCGCGCGATCGAGGAGAGGAGCCCGGGCCGGTCGGCGCAGCTCACGGACACCAGCCAGCGGCCGGGGCGCCGCCCGGGGACCATCTCCACCCGCGGCTCGATCGGGAAGTGCTTCACCCAGCGCGACACGCGCCCCGAGGGCGCCGGCTCGAGCGGGGCGCCGGGTGCCACGCGCTGGGCGAGGCCCGACTCCACCGTCTGGATGAGGTCGCGGTAGTGCTCGCTGCCGCGCGTGCGCGTGAGCACCTGGAAGCTGTCGAGCGCGAAGCCGTGCTGCGTGGTGTAGATCTTCGCCGCCGCGATGTCGAATTGCATGCGCTCGAAGAATCCGGTGATGCGCGCGAAGAGGCCCGGCTGGTCGGGCGCGTACACCAGCACCTGCAGCCCTTCGCCCACGGGCGAGAGGCGCGCGCGCACGATCGGCTTGTCGGGAGTGACGCGCGACCATAGCGTGCGCGTGTGCCAGCCCACCTCGGTCGCCTCGAAGCGCTGGAAGTAGTTGTCGTCGAGGTGCGACCAGAGCGCCGCTTCCTTGCCCGGCTGCGGCACGTACTGGCGGAAGATGCGCAGCGCCTCCTCCTTCTTCGCCGAGATCCACGATGCCGCGTAGTCGGTCTCGCCGCGCAGCACGCGGCGCGTGAGGACGAAGAGGTCCTCGAGGAGCTTGCCCTTCCACGCGTTCCACACCACCGGGCTCGTGCCGCGAATGTCGGCCACGGTGAGGATGTAGAGCGCGGTCAACGCGCGCTCGTGGCGCACGAGCGTGGCGAAGGCCGAGATCACCTCGGGATCGGTGAGATCCTGCTTCTGCGCGGTCGCCGACATCGCGAGGTGGTTCTCCACCAGCCACGCGACGAGGTCCGCGTCGGCGCGCGCCATGCCGTGCGCGCGGCAGAAGCGCACGGCGTCGTGGGCTCCGAGGTGCGAGTGGTCGCCGCCGCGGCCCTTCGCGATGTCGTGGAAGAGCGCGGCGAGGTAGAGCACCTCGACCCGGTCGAACTCCCGCATGAGCTGCGAGGGGAACGGGAACTCGTGCTCGAAGCGCGGAAGCCGCAGGCGCCGCAGGTTGCGGATCACCATCAGGATGTGCTCGTCCACCGTGTAGACGTGGAAGAGGTCGTGCTGCATCTGGCCCACGATGCGGCCGAAGGCCGGGATGTAGCGGCCGAGGACGCCGTAGCGGCTCATGCGCCGGAGCGTCCACGTGAGGCGGTCCCCGCGGATGATGTCCATGAAGCGGCGGCGGTTCTCGCGGCTCTCGCGGAAGCGGCGGTTCACGAGGGGCAGCGCGCGCGAGAGCGAGCGCAGCGCCGCGGGCCCCAGGCCCACGATGCCGCGGTTGTCCTGCAGCCGGATGAACGCCTCGAGGATCATGCCGGGGCGCTTCTCGAACAGCCGCTCGTCGCGCGGCTCGAGCGTCTTGTTGTCGACGACGAAGTCCTCGTCGAGCTTCCTCACCTTGCGCTCGGATTCGGGCGCGATGCGCGCGAAGAGGTTGGAGAGCAGGATCTGGTTGAAGCGCCAGATCGCCTTCGCCGCGAGGTAGTAGCGGCGCATGAGCAGGTCCGAGGGCGCCATGGTGCCGCGGCCCTTGAGCTTGAGCTGCCCCGCGATCTCGATCTGGTGGTCGAACACGAGGCGGTCCTCGCGCCGCCCGGCGAGGTAATGCAGGCGGATGCGCAGGTCCTGCAGCACGCGCTCGTGGGCGACGATCGCCGCGGCTTCGCGCCCGGTGATGAGGTCCTCGTCGGCGAGCGCCTTCCACGACCGGCCGAGGCCCGCCGCGCGCGCGAGCCAGATCACCATCTGCAGGTCGCGCAATCCGCCCGGGCTCTCCTTGATGTTGGGCTCGAGGTTGTACGCCGCCTCCTGGAAGCGCTCGTGGCGCGCCTTCTGCTCGCGGAACTTCGCCTCGAAGAACTCGCGCACGTTGCGCCGCGCGCGCAGTTGCGATTCCAGCGCCTCGAGCAGGCGCGCATCGCCCGCGACCAGGCGCGCTTCGAGCAGGCTCGTGTCGACGCTCACGTCCTTCGCCGCCTCGTCGACGCACTGCGAGACGGTGCGTACGCTGTGTCCGGGCTCGAGCTCCGTGTCCCAGAGCGAGCCGATGAAGCGCTCGACCGATTCGTCCGGCGTGCGCCCGTCCGGCAGCAGCACCAGCACGTCCACGTCGGAGTGGGGAAAGAGCGCGCCGCGGCCGTATCCGCCCACGCCCACGAGTGCCAGCGAGGGATCGGCGACGTGCTCGCGCCACAGACGCTGCAGCATCTCGTCGACGGCCGCCGCGTTGGCCGCAAGGTTCGCCGCGGGATCGGGGCGGCGCAGGTAGCGTGCGCGCAGCTCCTCGCGGCGCGCGCGGATCCACGCCCGGGTTCCGGGCGCGGGCGCCGTCGGCGCGGCGGCGTGCAGGACGGTTGCCGTCATTCCCGGACTGTAGATGAAAAAGGGGTCAGATCCCTTTTCCAGCCGGACGCCGGAAAAGGGATCTGACCCCTTTTCGAATCAAGCGGGGTGGCGTTCGCGCTCGGCCACGAACGCGGGCGGCGCCGGCATGCCCTTCGAGACCGTGAGGACTTCGTAGCCTTCCTCGGTCACGAGGACGGTGTGCTCCCACTGGGCGGACAGGGAATGGTCCGCCGTCACGATGGTCCAGCCGTCGGCGAGCTGGCGGATGTCGCGCTTGCCGGCGTTGATCATCGGCTCGACGGTGAAAGTCATGCCCTCGATGAGCTTGAGACCCTGGCCGGGCCGGCCGTAGTGCAGGATCTGCGGCTCCTCGTGGAAGCGCCGGCCGATGCCGTGGCCGCAGAACTCGCGCACCACGCTGTAGCCATGGCTCTCGGCGTGGCGCTGCACCGCGAAGCCGATGTCGCCCAGCGTGGCGCCGGGGCGCACGGCGTCGATGCCCTTCCACATGGCCTCGTAGGTGATGTCGCACAGCCGCTTCGCCTGCACCGAGGGATCGCCGGCGTAGAACATGCGGCTGGTATCGCCGTGCCATCCGTCCTTGATGACGGTGACGTCGATGTTCACGATGTCGCCGTGGCGCAGCACCTTGTCGCCGGGAACGCCGTGGCAGACCTGGTGGTTCACCGAGGTGCAGACCGATTTCGGATACGGCCGGTGGCCCGGGGGCGCGTAGTTGAGCGGCGCGGGGATCGTGTGCTGCACGTCCACCATGTACTCGTGGCAGAGCTTGTCGAGGTAGCCGGTCGAAACGCCGGGCTTCACGTAGGGCGCGATGAAGTCGAGGACCTCGGCGGCGAGCTTGCCCGCGACACGCATGCCCTCAATTTCCTCGAGGGTCTTGACGCGCTTGGCCGGATTTTGGGGGTTGCCTTCCATGAGCGGATTATACCGTTAGGCCCGGCGGCTTCACGACGGTTCCCGAGGCCACTAGAATGGGGCCGCTCGCCCGGAAAACAGGGAAGAAATGCGGCGATTGCGGTTTGCGATTCTCCATTCGACCGTCCTTTGCGCGGCGCTCGCCAGCAGGGCGGCGCCGTTGCCGCAATGGACGAACGTCGGCCCCGAGGGCGGAGCGGCTTCGGTCGCCGCCGACCCCGTCGACCCGAATCACGTCGTGGTTCTGGACCGCGGAGACAACGTCTTCGAGACGCACGACCGCGGCGCGACGTGGACGCAGGGATCGATTCCGGCCTGCAATGGGCCCTCGCAGATCGCGGGCGGTGCTTACTACGAGGTCTGCAGGTCGGGAGTCGCGCGCACGACGGACGGCGGCAATTCCTGGTCCGCATTCGGTCCGCAAGCTCTCACCCCGTCGGCGCAATTCACGTCGCTTACGTTCGACCCCTCCAACTCGGCGAACGCGATGCTGGGCGCTTACGACGCGGGCTCGGTGCTTTTCGACTCCCGCGACGGTGGCCGCAGCTGGTCGGGGCCCTACGCGAGCGCCGGATTCACGCCCTCGATGTTCGCGTTCGATCCGACGCAGCCCGGGCGACTCCTTGCGCTCGCCACGATGCCGCCGCCCGGGGCGGCGACGACGTACCAGCTTCAGGCCTGGGAGAGCCGCAATTTCGGCGGCACCTGGCAGCAGGTAGGCATCGTGAACCAATGGGATTCAAGCCAGATCGGTTGCTACGGCGGCAGCTTCGCGGTGGACAGCGCGGGTCGCTGGTACCTGACCACGCAATGCGGAGTGCAAGTCTCGACCACTGGGGGCCGCACCTGGTCCCTGGCGCCGCTCTCGGATGCCGGACTTTCCCCCGGTTCGCTGGGCAGCCTTCGCATCGACCCGTCGACCCGCGGGCACATCGCGATCTCCGGCTTGCCGGCCATGTACGAAACGCGCGACGGCGGCGCGACCTGGACTTCGTCGCCGCTGCCGAACGGCACCGCGCCGATCGATTTCGCCGCCGACGGGGCTGTGTGGGCGGCCGACCCGAAAGGCGTATATCGCCGCGATCCCGGTTTGCAGGGCTGGGTGCCCGTAGCCATCCACCAACTTCGCAGCGCGTCTCCGGGCCAGGTCGCGATCGGCGGTTCGGATGCGCGCGTCCTCATGACCGGCGAGAATCGATCGACCGATGGCGGCGACACGTGGTCCGCGTCATCCGCGATCGGCTCCGTCATTCCCGTGCTCGGCCAGCCGCTCCAGTTCTACACGCTTTCCGGCGCAACGCTGCTGCTCTCGAAGGATGCCGGAGCGACGTGGCAATCGACCGTCTTCACGAATCGGGCGCCGTCGGGCGAGTCGATCGGCAACCTCGCGCCGGTCGGGCCGCAGCCCGGCGTGATCTACGCAAACTCCCTTCAGCGCGACGATTGTTTCGACCTGCCGTGCTACCAGCCCCACGAAGTGCTGCGCTCCGCCGACGGCGGCGTCACGTGGAGCTCGATCGATGGCGGCCTCTCGGGGACCGGCCGCGCGATCGCGCTCTTCGCGTCGGATCCGGCGGTGCTCTACGTGTCGACGAGCGCAGGCGCATTTCGCAGCACCGACTCCGGAGCGCACTGGCAGCTGCTGGCCACGCCGGCGAGAGGAGCCGTCATTCCCGACGCCGTCGATCGATCGACGCTCTACCAGTGGACCGCTACCGCGCTCTCGGTGACTACCGACGCAGGAGCGCACTGGACGTCCGCCACGGTTCCGAACGCGCGGGGTCGCGCATGGCTCATCGCGGATCCCGCCCAGGCGGGCCGCGCATACATGGTGGCGGAGGACGGCACCGCATTCGAGACGCTGGACCGCGCGGCGTCGTGGAGGCAGGTGTCGGTGGGCGCCGGATTGAGCTTCCTGAGCTACCAGCAGCCGACCGTCGCCGTGGCAGGCGCGGATCGCATGATCGCGGGCGTCGCCAACAATTCGTTGTATGCGCTGCGGGTCTCCGGAGACTCGCTCGTCCTCGATACCGACCTTTGGTGGGACCCGGCCGAGCCGGGCTGGGGCGTGAGCATCGCGCAGCACCAGAGCGGGAACCTGTTCGCAGTGTGGTATCGCTACGACGCACAAGGGCAACCCACATGGTCCGTGATTCCGGGCGGCAGCTGGCTCGACTCCCGCACGTTCGCCGGTACGCTCTATACGACGACCGGCCCGGGCTTTTTCGACTGGGTGGGATCCTACGGCTCCCAGGTACACGCGACCGCGGTCGGCCAGGGGACGATCGTCTTCGACGACGCGGATTCCGCGGACGTGACGTTCACGATGACCGACGGGACGAGCTTCCAGCATCACGTCGTGCGCCAACGCTACGGCAGCGCGTCGCATTTTTCGGGCACCAACGTGTCCGACCTGTGGTGGAACCCGACGCAATCGGGCTGGGGCATCCAGCTCAGCCAGCAGTTCGGGACCATCTTCGCGACCTGGTTCGTGTACGACGAGCAGCGTCGTCCCACGTGGCTCACCATCCCTGCCATGCAGGCCACCAACTTCCCGTATAGCGGCGACGTCTATGCGACGACCGGTCCGCCCTCGACCGGACCGTTCGATCCGTCCAAGGTGGTGGCGACCAAGGTGGGAACCGTCTTCCTGGGCGCGACGATAGTGCCGGTGAACCTGTGGCCGGGCACCCTCGCCCTGTCGTTCACCGCCTATGGGCACACCGGCACGGCGACCGTGACGCGCCAGCCGTTCTAGTCCGAAATGATTGATATTCGGGCGATTTTCGGGCTATAATGGCCTGCTTCGGGTCCCTCCTGGTTCCCGGAAATCCACACCCCGCCCCAGGCTTAAGGTGGCTGCCTCGCCGCACTTGCGACGCAGTTCGGCTGGCGGGGGAGGCCCAACCTTAACCACAGGAGTTTCGAGATGTCCGTCACCATGCGCCAGATGCTGGAGGCCGGCGTGCACTTCGGCCACCAGACGCGCTACTGGAACCCCAAGATGTCGCCGTTCATCTTCGGGGCGCGCAACAAGATCCACATCATCAACCTCGAGAAGTCGCTTCCGATGTACCAGGAAGCGCTCAAGTTCGTGCGCCAGCTCACCGCCAACAAGGGGCAGATCCTCTTCGTCGGCACCAAGCGCCAGGCGCGCGAGATCGTGAAGGAAGAAGCCCAGCGCGCCGGCGCGCCGTACGTCGACTACCGCTGGCTGGGCGGCATGCTCACCAACTTCAAGACGGTGAAGGGCTCCATCAAGCGCCTGAAGGACATGGACCAGATGGCGGCCGACGGCACGCTCGAGAAGCTGTCGAAGAAGGAGCAGCTGCATTTCAACCGCGAGCGCGAGAAGCTCGAGCGCTCGCTGGGCGGCATCAAGGACATGGGCGGCATCCCGGACGCGCTCTTCGTGATCGACGTGGGCTTCCACAAGATCGCGGTCACCGAGGCGCGCACGCTGGGCATCCCGATCGTCGGCGTCGTGGACACCAACAATTCGCTCGACGGCATCGACTACGTGATCCCGGGCAACGACGACTCGACGCGAGCGATCCGCCTCTACGCCCGCGGCGTCGCGGACGCGATCCTCGAGGGACGCAGCCAGGTCATCAACGAGATGGTGGCCCCGCCGAACGAGGAGTTCGTCGAGGTCGAGGACGCCGAGAAGCAGTGACGGCCCCGCGCACGGGTCCGGCGAGAAAGGGGCGATGGAGAGCCCCTTTTTTGTAACCAGCATTTCGTCGTTCCCGCGAGCGCGGGAGCCCATTCGGATTCCCCTGTGCACGGGAATGACGGGAACGGAGAGACAGGAAAATGGCGGAAATCACCGCAGGCATGGTCAAGGAACTGCGCGAGCTCACCGGGCTCGGCATGATGGAGTGCAAGAAGGCGCTCGAGGAAGCGGGCGGCGACATGAAGAAGGCCGAGGAGCTCTTGCGCATCAAGAGCGGCGCCAAGGCCTCCAAGGCGGCCTCGCGCGTGGCGGCCGAGGGCGCGATCGGCGCGCACGTCTCGGCCGACGGCAAGACCGCCGCGATGGTCGAGGTGAACTGCGAGACCGACTTCGTCGCGAAGAACCCGGACTTCGCGGTCTTCGCCAAGGCGCTCGCCGAGATCGTGGCGAAGGAGAGCCCGCGCGACGTGGCGGCGCTCTCGGAAGCGAAGCTCGGCGGCGAGACGGTCGAATCGGCGCGCCAGAAGCTGGTGCAGAAGATCGGCGAGAACATCGCCGTGCGCCGCTTCGAGCGCATCCAGACCGCGGC
>Ga0157370_10007124_pt1 | contig 12201 bp, 13 predicted proteins | sample C35metaG_FD_113463 | JGI IMG/M metagenome (GOLD analysis project Ga0157370, IMG submission 113463) | Corn rhizosphere microbial communities from Kellogg Biological Station, Michigan, USA - C3-5 metaG | ecosystem: Host-associated > Plants > Roots > Rhizosphere > Soil | place: USA: Michigan...
AGTACCAGAACACCGGCTCCCGCCGCGTCGCCACCCACTCGCGCGCGAGCGTCGTCTTCCCGTAGCCGGCCGGCGCGCAGAGCAGGATGATCCGCGCCTCGGTTTCGTCGAGGATCTTGGTGAGCCGCGGGCGCTTGATGATGTGACTCGGTCCCGCGATCTGCGTCGTCGAGATGCCCTCAACCATCACTGTCGGGCCGACGCCGACCCCTTCCCTCCTCCGTTTGCCTCCCCTGTTACGAACGAAGTCTGCACCGTCCACGCCCGAGTGACTAGAGGGGGGCCGGGCCCGAGGCACGCGCGCCGGGCCCGGCTTGCCGTCAGCCCCCAGCGCCGACCGTGGCCGGCGCGAGCTCACAGGCGAGGGGGTCCTGTCCCGTGAGCGTCCTGAAGGCGGCTGGGATTTGCCGCCGCCTCGGGACTCCGAGCTTTTGTCGAAGGACGTCGCAGTGCGCCTTTGCCGTGCGGGCCGAGATGCCGAGGCGCTCTCCCACTTCGTCGTTCGAGCAGCCGAGTGCGATCAGCCCGACCACCTGCAGCTGCCGCTCGGTGAGTCCCGTTACCGGGTTGCTGGGAGTCCGTGCCATGGCCGCGAAACTACGCCGCGCCCCACACGCCGACCATTGGCCGAGAGGAGTATTAGACGCGAGCCGAGCGGTACGCCCCGCGCACGAAGGAGGCCTCGTGCCCGCGCGCGTTCGCCTCGGTCAGCTCGTCCTGCGTCAGTGCGCCGATCCGTAGGAGGAGATCGAGCTCGTCCCGCAGGTGCGTGTGCATCATCTCCGGGCCGTCCGTCGCGATCGAGAATCGCACGCCGTGGTCGACGAACGTGCGGAAGACCTCGCGCACGGCCTGCTCGTCTGCCAGCGCCTTCGTCAGGAGGTTCGACGTCGGGCAGATCTCCAGCACGACCTCTGCGTCGCGCAGCTCGCGCATCAGCTCCACGTCGCCGGCCGCGAGGATGCCGTGACCGATCCGGTCGGGGCGCAGCACCTCGAGCACCTCGGCGATCTCCTCGCGGCCCATGTCGCCGCCTTCCTCGCCGACGTGGATCGTCACGCCGAGCCCGTGCGCGCGCGCCTCCTCGACCATCGGCTGCACCTGCCGGTAGTCGTACCGCGCGCCACCCGGCCGCGGCCCGGCGATGTCGACGCCGACGATGCCGCGCGACGACCAGCGGATCGCCTTCTCGATGATGATCTCGTTCTGCCGCGGCGTGAACGTCCGGTCCATCATCAGGATCAGGCCCGCGGTCACCTGCGGGTACTCGAGGCTCGCGAGATCGAGGCCGCGGATCGCGGCCAGGATGATGTGGTCGAGGTCGCGCTCGCCGCCGCGGTTGCGCTTCATCGGGTTGAACCGCAGCTCGAGCGTCGTGATCCCCTGCGAGCGATACGCGCCGCCGATCGCTGCATGCACCGATACCTCGACCGCCGCCGGGCTGGACTGAATCAGCTCCGTCCAGTGATAGATCGCGTCGAGCGCGTTCAGGTCGGGGACGCCGCGCGGGTCGCTGACCGTGACGAGCCGGTCGAAATCCCAGTAGTCCTTGACCGGTAGCGCAATGCCCTGCCGGTGGGCGAGCGACCAGAGAATGTCGGAGGAGACCGAGCCGCCCAGATGTGTGTGCAGCTCGGCGAGGCCTTCCATGCGCGAACTCTAACCCCAGCCGACGACGGCCCAGCGCCTGCCCCGGAAGCGGCCCGCGAGAAGCACGAGGCGGGCCGCGAGGAGCACGTCGAGTGCAATCCAGACGCCGACGATCCCCCAGTGCCGTTCGAAAGCGAGCACGGCGAGCGCGATGAAGAGCGCGCTCGCGGCGATCATCGACCACATCAGGTACTGCGTGTCGCTCGCGCCGATCAGGATCCCGTCCAGCGCGAACACCGCACCGCCGATGGGCTGCATCAGACAGAGGAACGGCCAGAGCTCGCGCGCCTCGTGCAGGACGCGTGCATCGCTGGTGAACGCGCGTGGCAGCAGGCTGTACAACGGCGCGAGCACGACGACGAACGCCAGGCCTACGAGCACCGACCAAACGATCATGCGCAGCGCGGCGTCGAACGCGCCCTCGGCATCGCCGCCGCCGAGCGAGCGGCCCACGATCACCTGTCCCGCGATCGCAACCGCGTCGAGCACGAGCGCGAGGAAGAAGAAGAGCTGGCTGCCGATCTGGTGGGCGCCGATCTGCGCGTCGCCCATCCGCGCGCACACCGAAGCCGCCGCGAGGAACGACGCATACAGAGCCGCGGTCCGCACGAAGATCTGTCGGCCGACGCGCACCATCGGCGCCATCTCGCGCAGCGACGGGCGCTTGGACTCGGCGTGCGGGCGCAGCAGCTCGACGACGAACGCCACACCCATGCCGGCCTGCGCGATCGCCGTCCCCGCTGCAGAGCCGGCGATCCCCCAGTGGAAGCCGTAGACGAACAGCAGCTCGAGCACGAGATTGACGACGTTCGCGACGACGACGATCTCGAGCGGGCGACGCAGGTTCGAGATGCCGCGCAGGTACCCCTGGCCCGCGAGCGCGACGAGCGCGGACGGGAGCCCGAGCGCGCCGATCCGGAAGTACGTCAGCGCGAGATGTCCCGACTGCCCGTGCGCGCCGAGCACCCGCAGCAGCGGCCACGCCGCCGCCTCGCAGATGCCGAGCAGCGCGATGCCGATCGCGAGCGCGACCCATAGCGACTGCGCCGCCAGCCGCGCCGCCCGCTCGTGCTGCCCGGCGCCCGACGCGCGCGCGACGACTGCGGTCGTGCCGTACGTGAGGGAGTTGAAGATCGTGAAGACGCCGGAGAGCACGGTTCCGGCAAGGCCGAGCGCCGCGATCTGCGGCCGCCCGAGGTGGCCGACGATCGCCGTGTCCGCGAGCACGTACAGCGGCTCGGCCGCCAGCGCGCCCAGCGCGGGCAGCGCGAGCCGGAAGATCTCGCGATCGTGTGGAGAACGGAGCCGCACCGGCCGCCGACGATAATGGCGGCGATGAAGGTCGGCATCGTCGTCCCATACTCCTGGTCCTTCTGGGGCGGCGTCGTCGAGCACGCCGAGCTGCAGGCGGAGGCGCTCCGTGCGCTCGGACACGAGGTGAAGACGATCATGGGCAACGACCCACCCGGGCAGTTCACGCGCGTGCTGCACCCGCGCCACGGACGCCACGGCGAGCCGCCCACCGACGTCATCCCGATCGGCCGCTCCGTGATCGTCCCCGCGAACGGCTCACTCCCGAACATCATCCTCAGCCCCCGCTCGGTCTTCCGCATCCGCGATGCGCTGCGCCGCGAGCAGTTCGACGTCGTCCACCTGCACGAGCCGATGACGCCGACGCCCTGCATCGCCACGCTCGCCTTCTGCACCGCGCCGATGGTCGGCACGTTCCATGCCAACGGCGATCTCGGCTGGATGAAGATCGGCACGCCGGTGTGGGGCTTCCTCGCCGAGCGGCTCGATCGCAGGATCGCGGTCTCGCCGCTCGCCGCCGAGTCCGCGAACCGGTGGCTGCCAGGCGACTACGAGATCGTCCCCAACGGCGTCCTCGTCCCGCCGCATGCCGAGCCCGCGAACCGAGAGAACAGGATCGTCTTCGCCGGCCGCCACGAGAAGCGGAAGGGCTTGCACCTCCTGTTGCAGGCGTGGCCGCGCATCCGGCGCGAGACGGGCGCGCGCCTCAGCGTCTGCGGCGCCGACCCGCTTCGCGTCAAGCTGCTGATCAACCGGCTGCGGATCGACGACGACGGCATCGACGTGCGGGGGTTCCTGCCGCAGGAGGAGTTCACCGACGAGCTGTTGCGCGCGAAGGCGCTCGTCGCCCCGTCGCTCGGCGGCGAAAGCTTCGGGATCGTTCTCGTCCGTCCGCTCGCGTGCGCGACGCCGGTCGTCGCCTCCGATATTCCCGGGTACCGCGAGACGATGCGGCCCGACTCGTGCGTGCCGTTTCCGCCCGGCGACGTCGACGCGCTCGCCGAATCGGTGATCGGCCTGCTCGCAGACGAGCCGCGGCGCCGCGCGATGGGCGCTGCGGGACGCGCCTACGCCGAGACCCAGTTCGCGTGGGATGCGATCGCGCGCCGCCTCGTCGACATCTACGAGCAGGCTGCCGCGTGAAGAACCTCTTGCGCTCGACGTGGTTCCGCGTCGCGCTCGGACTGCTGTTCATGGTCGTCGTCGGCCTGCTCCTCTTTTGGCGCGGGCCGAGCCTGCACGGGATCGGCACCGCGTTCTCGGCCGTCGAGTGGCGCTGGGTCGTCGTCGCGATCGGGCTCAATCTCGCGTCGGTGGTCGTGCGCGCGCTCGCGTGGCGAACGGTGATCCGGCAGGCGATGCCGCCGCCGCATCCCTCCGCGATGACCGTGTTCTCCGCCTTCTCGGTCGGTCTTTTCGCCAATGCCGTGCTTCCGGGAAGGATCGGCGAGCTCGCGCGGGTCGCCGTTCTCGTGCGCAAGCTGCCGAGGCGGAAGGGGCTTTGGGCGACGCTCGTCGGCACGGTGCTCGCGCACCGGGTGTTCGATCTCGTGCCGGTGCTCCTGCTCATCTCCTACGTCGTGTTGTTCGCGAAGGTCCCCGCGGCTGCGAGCGCCGCGCTGCTCGGTGTCGTCGCACTCGGCGCGACGCTCTTCGCCTTCACGTTCTTCAGCGCGCGCGTCTACCACCGGCCGACGCGCCTCGAAGGGCTCGGCGTCGTCAAGCGCGTCGCGGTGATGGCGCGGCAGGGGCTGGGCGTCATGCGGACACCGCTCGGCTTCGGGATCGCCGTCGGACTGCAGATCGCCGGCTGGACGTGCCAGCTCTTCGCCGTCTACACGGCGATGCGCGCGTTCGGCATCCACGCCCCGTTGCCGGCCGCCGGCGTGGTGCTGCTCGTGATGAACGTCGTCACGCTCTTCCCGTTCTGGCCCGGCAACGTCGGCGCGCTGCAGCTCGCAATCGCGGCGCCGCTGCGCGCGAGCTACGGCGTGGCGACGGCAACCGGCGTCGCCTACGGGTTCGGGCTGCAGGCGATCGAGTCGTCGGTCGGGATCGGCGTCGGCCTCATCTTCCTCGCGCGAGAGGGGTTGTCGTTCGCGATGCTCAGGGTGATGCCGTCGGCTGCTCAGGCAGAGATGGGGGAAGGCGACGGTGTCGGACGGGTGGACGAGGATGTCGAGCCCGAGCGCGCTCGCGTGCCCGGATAGCCTCAAGCGGGTCCTGGCTGCGCGCGACGCGGCCGATGCGCTCGCCGAGGGATTCGCCGCGGTCGGCGTCGCCTGCGACCCGCTGCCGCTCGCCGACGGCGGGGAGGGGACGGAGGACGCGCTGCATGGGCGCCTGCCCGACGATGTCGCCGTTGTCGAAGCGGCGTCCGTCATCCCGTTCGATCCGGCTCTGCTCGACGTGACGGCGCAGTCGTCGCGCCCGCTCGGCGAGGCGCTCGCGCGTGTCTCCGCGTCACGCCTGTACGTCGGGCTCGGTGGCACGGCGAACATGGATGCCGGCGCCGGGCTGCTCGACGTGCTCGACGCGCTGCCGGCGCCGACGACGGTGCTGTGCGACGTGCGGACGACGCTCTACGACGCGCCGCGGGTCTTCGGCCCGCAGAAGGGCGCCTCGCCCGAGCAGGTGCAGGAGCTCGAGGCCTCGTTCCGCGCCGACGAGCGGCTGGCGCCGTTCGCATCGCTGCCCGGCTCCGGCGCGGCCGGCGGTCTCGGCGCCGCGCTCGCGTACCTCGGCGCGGAGCTCGTGCCGGGCGCACCCGCGATCCTCGACCTCGTCGCCTTCGATCCGTCCCCGTATTCGCTCGTCGTCACCGGGGAGGGGCGCGTCGACGCGACGACCGGAGTCGGCAAGGCGCCGGGGGAGGTGGCGCGGCGGTGCGCGGCGGCCGGGGTGCCGTGCGTCGTCTTCGGCGGGGTGGTCGATGCGCACGTTGAGGAAGCCGAGACCGTCGCGCTCTCCGGCGACCCGGCGCGGGCGCGCGCCGACCTCGTCGACCTAGGAACGAGCCTCGGGCTTCGCCTGCTCGGGCAGCGCTCGCTCGACCCTGCGGGCTAGCTCCTCGACCTTGCCCTGCGCGGCGTCCAGCCGCTGCCGGCAGAACGCGTACAGCTGCTCGCCGCGCTCCCAGAGCGCGATCGCGTCGTCGAGCGACGCCTGTCCTTGCTCCAGCCGCGCGACGATCTGCTCGAGCTCTGCCTGCGCCTGCTCGAAGGTCGGCTCGCCCTCACTCATGCGTCTCTTCCACACGTGCGTCGAAGCTGCCGCGCGCGACACGGACGTCCACCAGCGCGGCCACGTCGAGCTCGGAGGCGTCCGTCACGACGCCCGAGTCCGTCCGGACGATCGCGTAACCTCGCTCGAGTGTTTGCAACGGTGACAACACACGGAGCTTGCCGGCAGTCGTCTCGAGCGCCGCCCGCTTCCGCTCGACCGCAAGCGCCGGCGCCGCCCTGAGGCGGTCGCGCGCGCGCTCGACCCGCTCGCGCTCCCGTTCCAGCGCACGCCGCGGCGCAGCCCGCAGCCGTTCGGCGTTCCGCTCGAGCCGCAGCGCGTCGCGTTCGAGCGTCCGGGCGACGCAGCGTGCGAGCGAGGCGCGCGCCCGGTCGAGCGTTCCGGACAATTCAGCCAGCTCGGGGACGACGAGCTTGCCCGCGATCGTCGGCGTCGAGGCGCGGACGTCCGCCGCGAGGTCGCAGAGCGGCGTGTCCTGCTCGTGGCCGACCGCGGACACGACCGGGACCGGACATGACGCGACCGCGCGCACGAGGCGCTCGTCGCTGAACGGGAGCAGGTCCTCGAAGCTGCCGCCGCCGCGCGTGAGCACGATCACGTCGACGCCCGGTTGCTCGCACAGCGCGCGCAACGCGTCGACGACGCCCGCCGCGGCGCGTGGGCCTTGCACCACCGTCTCTGCGACGAGCACGTTCGCGGCGGGAAAGCGCGCCTGGATCGTCGTGATCACATCGCGCTTGGCGGCGGCGTCGTTGCCGGTGATGACGCCGATCCGCCGCGGCAGCAGCGGCAGCGGGCGCTTGCGCTCCTGCGCGAACAATCCTTCGGCGGCGAGCTTCGTCTTCAGACGCTCGAGCGCGGCGAGGTGTGCGCCGACGCCGAAGCGCTCGATCGTCAGCACGCGCAGGCGGAAGTCGCCTCGCTGCTCGAACAGCTCCGGTCGGCCGAACACGTGCACGCGCTCGCCGTCGGCGAGGTCGAGACGCAGCCCGTCGAACTTGCCGCGCTGCATCGACGCGGGCACGCACGAGCCGTCCTCGGGGTCCTTGAGCGTGAAGAACACGGACGCCCAGCGGTCGTGCCGCTTCAGCTCGGTGACTTCGCCTTCCACCCAGACCGTCGGCAGCTTCGCGAGCCACGTCGAGACCCCGCGGTTGAACGAGGCGACCGAATAGACCGTGCGGTCGTCGTAGGGCAGCGGCGCGACCTTGCTCACGCCAAGCAGCCTAACGCGATGCGAAATCGCCGCTAGAGCAGGATCTCGGCTGCGGTCTCGTGCCCGCAGCCGCTGCCGACGAGCTCGACGGCGAGGTGCAGATCGGCCTCGCTCGCGGCGAGCCGCTCGGCCAGATTCAACGGGTACCCGGCCTCGATGAGGACATGCAGCCGCCAGCTCTCGACCTTTCCACGCTCGGTCTGAATCTCGGCGATCTCAGTCATCTCGCTCATGGCTCCCAGGGTTCGTGCTGTCTACGACGAACCCTTCCGGCGTTTGTTGGCCGAAAAACCGGCGCTAACGGAAGCCTTACGACTGCTGCAGCGCGGCGGTGTCGACCCGGCGCAGGAGCTCCTGCAGACGGGCTTCGACGACGGCGCGCTCCGCCTCCGCGTCCGCCGACAGCTCCTCGAGCCGGCGCCGCACGTCCGACTCCACTTCGCCGATCCGCGAGTCCAGCGCGACGAGCCATTCGTCGCGCTGCCGCTCGAGCACCTTCGTTGCATCCTCGAGCTTCCGTTCGAGCCGCTGCGCGCCCGCATCGCCGACGTGCGCGAGCCGCTCGGCGAGCACCGCCTCGGCTTCCCGCCCGAACACCTCGACCGAACGGTCGAGCTCCCGCGACAGGCGGCGCGCCGCGTCCTCGCGTGACGTCTTGACGAGATTTGCGACCTGTTGCGCAGCCTCGTCGGTGTACGTCGACGTCGCCCGTTCGACGATGCGCTCCATCTGCTCGACCTGCCGGCGGACGATGTCGTCGAAATCGGACCGGATGCGCGCGGCGGCGTCGATCTCCTCGCGCTCGACACGCTCCAGCAGCTCGCGCTCGCGCCGGCGCAGCCGCTCGTCCAACTCGTGCAGCGCGCGGCGGCGATCGGTGGAATGCGTCTCCACCTCGGTGTGCGCGGCCGCGAGCGCTTCCTCGAGCGCCTTGTCGATCTCGCCGCGCAGCCGCGCGAGCGCCGCGCGCTGCTCGTCGCTTTCCGCCGAGAACCGCTCCGCGTCGGCGGCGAGGCGCACTTCGATGTCCGAGACGAGCTGGCGCTGCCGCTGCACGATCTCGCCCAGGTGCGACTTCGTCGTCTGCGCTGCGCGATCGAGATCCTGCGACCAGCCGGTCAGCCGTTGCTCCACCTGCGACTGCGTCTCGGTCAGTTGCGCGGTGAGCGCGTCCGCGATCTCGTGCTGGCGCTGCAGGAACTCCCGCCGATGCTCTTCGGCGAGCTTTCGCTCCTCCTCCTGCAACAGCGAGACGGAATCGGCGCGTGCCCGGGCGAGCGTGCGCTCGAGCTCGGTGGCGCGTGCGGCCGCCTCGGCGTCGATTTGCGCGTCGAGCCGTGCCTGGGCCGCCGCGAGGTGCGCTTCGAACGCCTCGCCTCGGCCGTGCGCGCGTCGCAGTGCAGCCGCGCCCGCTGCGACGAGTGCTGCGGCGGACAGGCCGCCGGCCGCGACCGCGAGCTCGCGGTGATGCTCGATCGCCCAGAACGTCCAGCCGGCCACCGCGCCGCAGGCGATCAGAGCGGTGAGCGCGAGCAGCACCCAGATCGGGGCCTTTCGGAGCGCGGCGAGGCCGAGTGCGAGCGCTGCGGCGCCGGTCGCGGCGGCGAAAGCGACGTCGAAGAACGTGGTCAGACCCACGCCCGGCATGGTACGACGTCAGGCGGCGCGCGCCAGGAGCAGCGCGCCGGCGAGCAGCGGCAGAGACGCCGCGAGCAGCTGGAGGGCGCGCTCGAGCGGGCGCGTCGCCGCCGGATCGCCCGACACGCGGCGGGCGTGGCGCACCGGCGTCGAGAGCGTTCGCTGCGCGAGGCTCGACGAGAATCCGAATGCCGCCGCCAGGAACGCCTCGCCGCGGATCCTTCCCCCGCACGCGGCGTACCCCGTCAAGAGCGGGAACGCGCCCCAGGCGACCGCGAACCACACGTCGGAGTGGAAGGCGCCGTCGAAGAGCTCGAGGTTGTATGCGACGACGATGAACGCGCCGGCGCCGACGAACGCGAGCAGCCACCACGTCCGCCACGACGCGACCCAGATGCCGACCGCGCATGCCGCCGCAATCGACGCGACCGCGAGTGCCACGAGGACGCGCTGCGGGATCCCGGTCCGCAGCGGCCGCCCGTGCAGCTCGTCGAGGGCGTGCGCGCCGATTCCCATCGCCAGCAGGAAGGCGAGCACGGTCCACCCGAGCACGTTCCAGCGCATGTGGGGGACGAGCGCGGCGCCGATCGCGACGTAGGACAGATGCCACAACGTGTACGGCGGATGGAGCAGCGTGACGTAGTCGCGCCAGCCTCCGGTGCGGAGCGCGTAGAACGCCGGCCGCGCCTCGCTGTTCATGCGCGCGTGCCCCAGACGACGACTCCGCCGCCGAGGCTGAGGCGCCGCACGTGCACGTCTGCGATGTCTGCGTCGCGCCACAACTGCGCGACGTCGACGTTCGTGTGGAAGTCGCGGATGCTCGGGCCGAGGAAGCGCCCGACCTCCCACCACGCCCGCCCGCCCGTCAGCACGCCGCCGACGGGCAGCACGCCGCGCACGTACAGCTCCCACAACGGCCGCCAGACGCCGTGCGGCAACCCGAACTCCTGCATGGCGATCGTCCCGCCCGGCCGCACGACGCGCGCAAGCCCGCGCATCGTCGCGAGCGGATCGTCGACGTACCGCAGGAGATAGGTGAAGGTCAGCGCGTCGAACTCGCCGTCGCCGAAGGGGAGCTCCTCGGCGCGCCCTTCGCGCAGCTCGATCCGCGGCGAGAGCCCCGCGCGGGCGACCCGTTCGCGTCCCGCGCGCAGCATCTCCGGCGATTGGTCGACGCCGACGACGTGACGTGAAGGCACGCGCCCTGCGAGCTCGAGCGCGACGGACGCGGTTCCCGTTGCGACGTCGACGACGCGTACCGCGTCGTCCGGGATGCGGGAGACGAGGAAGCTGCGCCACCGCGGGTCCTGCCCGAACGACAGGAGTGCGGCGTTGCGGTCGTACACCGGCCCGAGCGGCGCGAAGAGCTGCCGGGCGTGGGCCGTCCTTGCGGACACGGCGCGAGTCTACGCTGCGCCCATGGCGCTGACCGACGATCTGGCGCGCATCGCCGCCGCGGCGCAGGCGCTCGCGGGGCCCGGCGAGCAGGTGACCGGCGTGCTCGCCGCGGAGCCGCTCGACGTCGGCCGCGTCTATCTCTGCGCCTACGACAGCGGCGCCTGGGTCGTCCTCGACGACGCGGGCGCGGCGCTCGACGACCTCCGCGTCGTCAAGGATGCGGCCCAGCTCGCGGCGCTGTGCGAGGTGGCGGCCGATCTCGGCGGCGGCGACGATCTCGCCGAGCTGCGCGTCAGGTTGCGCGAGCTGCGTGAGACGGACGCGCCGGAAGGGATCGACGAGGCGGAGGAGGCTGCAGCGGCGGTCGCGGCGGCGCTCGGCGACGGCCCGCGCGTCGCGACGACCGAGTTCCTCGACCGCATCGGCGCGCTGCAGCGGCAGCTCGAGGTGGCGCTCGGCACCGCCTCGGTTTCGCCGTTCGCGACGGCGCTCCAACAGACGCTGCCGGCGGTCGAAGAGCTCGCGGCAGACGTCGAGCGCAACTACAAAGGGCCACTCGCATGAGCGACGAGCTCGAGATCCGGGTCTAGACCAGCGGCCGCGCTCAGCAAGCACCGCCGCAGCTAACCTGGCCGCGATGGAAGGCGGCTTCAACCTGTTCGGCGGCGGCGATCCGGAGGAGTTCCTGCGCGCGATGCAGGAAGCGATGGAGCGCGCCGGCGAGCAGCAGGCCGAGGTGCAGACCAAGCACTTCGCGCAGGAGACGCTCGACACTGCGGTCGAGTTGACCGCGGCGGCGCTCGGACAGATCGCCGCGGAGGGCTCGGTCGACGAGCAGGCGATGGCGCTCCGCGACGCGATGCGCGTGCTCTTCCCCGAAGCGGTCGCGCTCGTCAGCGCCGCCCGCCAGGGGCTCATGCGCGACGCGTAGCCGCCGTGAGCCTGTTCGACCAGGCGGTCGCGCGCGCCCTGCCGGCGGTCCCGAAGCCGGTCGTCCGGCTCTTCTCCGCGCGCTACATCGCAGGATCGACGTTGGCCGACGCCGTGCGCGTCGTGCAGCGGCTGAACGGCGAAGGGAAGCTCGCCACCGTCGACGTCCTCGGCGAAGAGATCAGGCACGAGGACGAGGCGCACGCGATCGCGCGCACGTACCTCGACGTCTTCCGGGTAATCGAGCACAACGGCCTCGCTGCGAACGTCAGCATCAAGCTCACCGCCCTCGGCCTCGACCTCGACTACGACCTCTGCAAGGAGAACCTCCGCTCCGTCGTCTCGCAGGGCAAGTTCGTACGCATCGACATGGAGGACTCGTCGACGACCGACGACACACTCCGGCTGTATCGCGAGCTGCGCGAGGACGGGCACGACAATGTCGGCATCGTCCTGCAGGCGTACCTGCGCCGCACGCTCGACGACATCCATGCCCTCGCCGACCTCGAGCCGAACGTCCGGCTCTGCAAGGGGATCTACGTCGAGCCGCCGTCGCTCGCGTTCGTCGACCACGAAGCCGTGCGCGCGAACTACGTCAAGGCGTTGCACGCCCTCGCGACGACGGCGTCACACGTTGCGATCGCGACGCACGACGAATGGCTCATCGAGCAGTCGTTGCGCGCGCTGCCCAGCAGCTACGAGTTCCAAATGCTCCTCGGCGTGCGCGAGGAGCGCGCGACGCAGCTCGTGCGCGACGGCCACACGCTGCGTGTCTACGTGCCCTTCGGCGAGCACTGGTACCGCTACTCGCTCCG
>Ga0157370_10007125_pt1 | contig 12200 bp, 6 predicted proteins | sample C35metaG_FD_113463 | JGI IMG/M metagenome (GOLD analysis project Ga0157370, IMG submission 113463) | Corn rhizosphere microbial communities from Kellogg Biological Station, Michigan, USA - C3-5 metaG | ecosystem: Host-associated > Plants > Roots > Rhizosphere > Soil | place: USA: Michigan...
TACCGAAGATTCCCACCAGTTCGGAATTGTTCTTGGTCTGGAAATCTTTCCAGGTGAAGTTGTTGTCCTTGGTTTCCGGAGCGGAAGAAAGCAAAGCATAGCGCAAAACATCCTGTTGTCCCGGGAATTCTTCTACATATTCGTGTGCCCAAACTGCCCAGTTGCGGGAAGTTGAGATTTTTTCATTTTCAAGATTCAAAAATTCGAAAGCGGGAACATTGGTTGGCATAATGTAATCGCCGTGCGCCTTCATCATCGCAGGGAAAATGATGCAATGGAAAACGATATTGTCTTTTCCAATAAAATGAATCAAATCAGATTCTGGACTCTGCCAGTAATCTTTCCAGTTTTTGCCGGTTTTCTCTGCCCATTCCTGGGTGAAAGAGATGTAACCAATTGGCGCATCAAACCAAACGTAAAGTACTTTTCCTTCTGCATTTGGCAAAGGAACCGGCACGCCCCAGTTGAGGTCGCGCGTCATTGCTCTTGGTTTCAAACCGTCATTCAGCCAGGATTTTACCTGACCGTAAACATTGGTTTTCCAGTCGTCTTTATGACCTTCGATGATCCATTCGTTAAGGAAAGTTTCATAATCATTTAAAGGTAAATACCAGTTTTTTGTTTCTTTCAGGATCGGAACATTTCCACTCAACATAGAATGCGGATTGATCAGTTCCGATGGAGAAAGGGTAGAACCGCAATTTTCACATTGGTCTCCGTAAGCATTCACGTTGCCACAATTTGGGCAGGTTCCTACTATATAACGGTCTGCTAAAAATTCATTGGCTTGCTCATCAAAATATTGTTCGGAAACTTCCTCTGTGAATTTCTCCTTATTATATAATGTCTTGAAAAAATCCTGACTTACATCGTAATGTTTTGGAGAAGTCGTTCTGGAATATTCATCAAAAGAAATCCCAAGATCTGCAAAAGATTTTTTGATAATACCGTGGTATTTGTCCACGATATCCTGAGGAGTTACGCCTTCTTTTTTTGCACGAATGGTGATTGGAATGCCGTGCTCATCGCTTCCGCAAATAAAAGCAACCTCTTTTCCCAATCTTCTCTGGAATCTTGCATAGACGTCTGCCGGAATGTAAACACCCGCCAAATGCCCTATATGAACCGGTCCGTTTGCGTAAGGCAACGCTGCCGTAATCAATTTTCTGTCTGACATTATAATCTGAAATTAGATTTGCAAAAATACAATTTTCCGTGTAAAAACAGGAGTGGTTTTGATATTATTAATTTGATGATGAATGTTAAAAAGTGTTCGAATATTGATAATTAAAATTTTAACATTTGTTGATTTAGATTTCATTTTTCATTAATATAGGATTAATATTGGTTAATTTAGGAGAAAAAAACGTTAAACAATCGTTTAATAATATGTTAAAATTTCACATTTGATAAAAAAGTGTTAATTGTTTTAATGTGTTGTTTATTAGTTGTTTGTGTGTTATTTTTTATCAATTTTATATAATTATTTGTCCTGAAAACAACAATTTTAAAAATATTTTAACAGAATGTTGTTTTTTTTATAAATTGCGAAACAGGATCAGCTATGATTCTGAAACAAATTTGAAAATAATATAAACCTTAAAAATTTATTTTTTGTGAGAAACTATAATGTATTAAAAATTGCTCCCGCATTCTTATTGCTCGGATCAATGTTACATGCACAACAAGGTGACACGGTAAAAAAAGAGACCGAGATCGAACAGGTTGTGCTGATTGGTTATGGTAAGCAGAAGAAAACAGATTTAACAGGATCTATCACCGCGCTGACTACAGAAGACTTTAATAAAGGGGCTGTAACTACTGCGGAGGGTCTTATTAACGGACGTTCTTCTGGTTTGGTAATTACACAGTCTGGTACACCAGGAAGCGAAGCTACAATCCGAATAAGAGGAGGTTCTTCCTTGAATGCAAGTAATGATCCTTTGCTGGTTGTTGATGGATTACCTTTGGATGGTGTTTCTTTATCAACAATTAACCCGAATGATATTGAATCTTTCTCTATACTGAAAGATGCTGCTTCTACTGCTATTTATGGTTCTAGAGGCTCTAACGGTGTAATTCTGGTTACTACAAAAAAAGGAAGTAAAAAATTAAGAGTTTCACTTAATGCTTTTACTACTGTTAATACCTTGGCGAAGAAGATTGATGTTTATTCTGGAGATCAGTTCAGAGATATTATTAATCAGTATGCACCCGAAAAAGCTAATTTACTAGGTACAGCTAATACAGATTGGCAAAAAGAAATTTTTAGAACAACTGTTACAACAGATATTAATGCATCGGTTTCTGGTAGTTTATTCGGAAAAGTTCCTACACGTTTCTCGGTAGATAATTTGGATAATTCCGGCTTGTTGATAACATCGCAGTTTAGAAGAACTACTGCTAATATTGCTTTGAGTCCTAGTTTTTTTGACGATCATTTGAAATTGAATCTTACAGGTACATATTCTTACACATTTAAGAATAATGCAAGTGAGGATGCCATTAAAAATGCAATCTCTTATGATCCAACAAAACCAGTTTATGATCCTAGTTCTCCATTAGGTGGTTATACAGAGTGGACGAGATTAGACGCTGGCGTTTTAAAAACTTTTGGGGTAAGTAACCCTGTAAGTATGTTGAGAAATAAACACGATGTACAAAACTTCAGAAGGTTTTTTGGTAATATTAACGTAGATTATAAATTTCATTTCTTACCAGATTTGAGGTTAATTGTAAATGCTGGTCTTGATAGTAAAGAATTGGACGGGCATGTAATGACGAATCCATATTCAAGAAATGGATACTATTCAGTAGCTGGAGGAAATCCTAATTTTTATGGAGAGAATTCATTTTCAGACGAAAGCATTTTAAATAAAAATGCAAATGCTCAATTGAATTATACCAAGTCTTTTGGTAAGTTTAATTTAGAAGCAATGGGAGGATATGAATATCAAAACTATCATAAAGTAAGTTCTACTTCTGGAAATACACTGTTATATACATTAGATCCAACAAATAATTTTTATAATCCAGATACTAAACCTGATGTTAATTTACAAGCCTTTTTTGGAAGATTAAATTTAGGATGGGATAACAAGTATTTAGTTACAATCAATTATAGACGTGATGGCTCTTCTCGATTTAGCAAAAATAATCGTTGGGGAGATTTTGGAGGTGTTGCTGCAGCTTGGAAAATTTCAGAAGAAAATTTCTTAAAAGGAAATTCGACCCTTTCTGATTTGAAATTAAGAGCAAGTGTTGGTAAGACTGGTCAGCAAGATATTGGTGATTACAGATATGACTATTTTAAGACGTACAATGTATCTTCAACATTATATTATCAATTAGGGAATCAATATTATCTTATTGCAAAACCTAATGGATATAATGAAAACCTTAAATGGGAAGAGAGTTTAAAATATAACTTAGGATTAGACTTTGGGTTTGCAAATAACAGAATCAAAGGTACTTTAGATTTTTATATGGCAGATACAAAGGATCTTTTATCTGTAGTACCGGAAGGACCATTAGAGAATTTAAGAATTATTGGGCCACGAAATATTGGAAAATTACAATCAAAAGGTGTTGACCTTGGTTTGGATGTAAAGGCTGTTAGAAATGAAAATTTCACTTTGAATTTCAACTATAACGCTTCTTATAATAAGATTGAGATCCAGGAACTTCAGGTTAATGGAATTGATAAAGGAGGTGTTGGTTTAGGAGGTTATGTTCAGACATTCAGAGAAGGCTATTCTCCTTATGCATATTGGGTATATCAACAAGTTTATGATAACAACGGAAAACCAATTGAAGGCGCTTATGTAGATCGTAATGGTGATGGCAAATTTACATCAGCAGATAAATATAATTACAAAAAACCTCAGGCAGATGTAACAATGGGATTGATGACCAATGCTACTTTTGGTAAAAATTGGGATTTCTCTATGGGATGGAGAGCAAGCATAGGTAATTATGTTTACGATCAGATTTCTGCTGACCGTTCTCATATGGATCACATTAATAATACTGTAGATAACAATATTAATAATGCACCTGTAGATTTTAACAATACACTTTTTACAGAAGCTAACAAGATGTCAGATTATTATGTGAAAAATGGAAGTTTTATCAAACTTGATAATCTTACTTTAGGTTACACATTTAATAACTTTATGGGTAAAAATGCAACTTTTAGAATTTATGGAGCTGCACAGAATGTTTTGATCATTACGAAATACAAAAATTTGGATCCAGAAGTTTTCAACAATGGTATGGATAATTCAATCTACCCAAGAGCAAGAGCGTTTACATTAGGTATTAATGCTAACTTTTAAAATTTAACAAACAATGAAATTTAATATATCAAAATTAAGAAACTTAGCCATTGCAGGAGTATTTCTTTTTACAACATCATCTTGTCTCAATGACCTTGATGTAAAAGTAGATGATGATGAGTTATACACTTCTGAGCAATTTTATTCAAATCCAGAATCGTATAAGCAGTTTTTGGCTAAAATATATGCAGGCTTAGCAGTGACAGGGCAGTCATCTAGTGCCGGAACAGGATCTTCGGATTTAGGTTCTGAAGCAGATGGTGGACCAAATGAAGGATTTTCCCAGTATCTTAGAGGTTACTGGCAACTTCAGGAACTCACAACTGATGAGGCAATAATCGCTTGGGGTGAGAGTGATAATCCGACGATCAGAGATCTTAATTTCAACACTTGGAATGCAGATAATGTTTTTAATGAGGCTTTCTTCGCAAGATTATTTTTCCAGGTTGGACTTGTAAATGAATTTCTAAGAGAAACAACCGATGAAAAGTTAAGCTCGAGAGGTGTTTCTGAAGAATTAAAAGGGCAGATTAAAACCTTTAGAGCTGAAGCTAGGTTTTTGAGAGCTTTAACTTACTATCACGCAATTGATATCTATGGTAAAATGCCTTTTGCAACAGAAAATGATGTTTTAGGTACAAAGCCTGTGATGCAGTCAAGAGAATTTATGTTCAATTATGTTATTGAAGAATTGACTTCGCTTGAAGCCGACCTGCCTGCTCCAAAAATGAATGAATATGGAAGAGCAGATAAGGCTGCTGTTTGGATGCTTAAAGCAAAACTATATCTGAATGCTAATGTGTATCTGAATGCTGATAAAAGTACAGAAGCTTTGACGGAAGTTGAGAAAGTAATCGGATCAGCTTACAAAGTTGCTCAAATTCCTTATGCTAATCTTTTTATGGCTGATAATAATACCAATGGAGCTCAGGATGAGATTATATTCCCAATAGCTTTCGATGGTGTAAGAACTAAGACTTATGGTGGAACCACTTATCTAATCCACGCAAGCTGTACAAATGAAGTAGGTACAACATTAGGAATTGATTTTGGATGGCAAGGTTTCAGAGTGCGTCAAGAATTTATGCAATCTGTAGGAACAGACCAAAGAGTTATGAAAGTTGCCGGTAATACCGATGATGCATTTATTTCTGACTATTCAAAATTTGAGCAAGGTGTCAAACTTATAAAATTCTCTAACAAGACATCTACGGGAGCAAGTGGAAGTGATCTTAATTTTACAGATGCAGACTTTCCGGTATTCAGAATGGCAGATGCCTATCTTATGTATGCCGAGTTAGCAGTTGTGAACGGTAAGGGTTCACTTACAAATGCTTTAACTTATGTAAATGCGCTTAGAGTTAGAGGAGGTGTGCCAATAGTATTGCAATCAGCTTTAAACAAAGATTTTATTTTAAAAGAACGCGCTAGAGAATTGTATTGGGAAGGATATAGACGCCAGGATTTAATACGTTTTGGACAATATACTTCGGGTTATAATTGGCAATGGAAAGGAGGAAGTATAAACGGAAATACTTTACCGGAAACCAGAAAACTTTTCCCAATACCTAGTAAGTATCTTAATTTAAATAGTAACCTTTCACAGAATCCTGGATATTAATTTTAACAACAAATGAAAAATCATATTTTAAATAAAATATTCTTCGCCTTTATATTGCTTATAGGCATTATTTCCTGCGAAGAAAGAGAAGAATTACTTGTAGAATCGAATGGTTCTGCAATGGTTCTGGATTTGTCTGCTGACAAACTTATTTTAGACGAAAATTTTCCGGCAAATCCTGCACTTACCGTAACTTGGAAACCTGCTGTATACAGTGTACCAGTAGAAATAAAATATTCTTTAGAGGTTAGTTCCACAGAAACGTTTGAAACAGCCCATGTATTAACAAGTACATTAGAGTCTCAAAATTATGCTTCCTTTACAAACAAAGAAATAAACGAAGCTGCAAAGAAGATTGGATTACTACCTTATGTAGCTAAAAACATGTATTTTAGAGTTAAATCTTATATTGGCTCTACTAACAGTTTACAGCAGACATCAGTGGTTACTAATATATTATTAACGCCTTATGCAGCAAGTCCTACTTACGAATACACAGATCTTTATCTTATTGGAGATGCAACAGCAGGGGGTTGGGATAATGCGGCAACTAATATGAATCTTTTGCCATTATTGAAAACTTCAAATTCAAAAGTTTATGAATTTACCGGGTTTTTCAAAACTGGAGGTTTTAAAATAATTAAAGATAAAGGATCTTGGGAAGCTCAATATGGTTCTGGTGGAACAGGTGTATTAAGTACAGACGGTGGTTCTGGTAATATTTCTATCGCTCAAGATGGTTATTATAAATTATCAATTAATACCGCTGCTCTTACATACACTCTAGTTTCAATACCTGCTCCTACAACAACTTATAATAGTATTTCTATTATTGGTTCTGTAAAAGGCAATTGGGATACAGACACCCAATTAATAAAATCTAGTTTTAATCCTCATCTATGGATGATTACCGGAGTTGAACTAAACGCAGGAGAGTTTAAATTCAGAGCAAATAATGATTGGGCTGTAAGTTGGGGTATTAATTCTGAATTCTTTGGAACTACAACAATAGGTGGGGCTAACATTCCATTATCATCAGAATGGAAATACGATATTTATTTCAATGATGCTACTGGAGATTATACACTAATTCCTGTACAATAGTTTTAATTATTAACTGAAATTTTTATGAAAAATATATTTAAATTATTATTCGCATCATTACTTGTTTCAATATTATTTGTTGCCTGTGATAATGACGCGGATAGAGATTGGACAACACCTGAAGCTAGCTTCAAATTATATGATACTACATTAGATGCTAATGTTTTATATGAGACAATGAAAGAGAATCCTTTCATTCTGACTTGGGATAATACTAAAACAACGTCTGGCAGTTATTCAATAGTTATTTCTAAGACTGAAGATTTTGCAACCAAAGTTGAACTAGGAAAATCTGATACCAATACATATAAAACAACTGTGGGCGCGTTAAATACTGCAATGTTGCAGGCCGGACTTAGTCCATATGCTTCGCAGGCGGTTTACATCAGAATTGAAGCAGGATCAGAAGTTTCTAATGCAATTAGTTTTGCTGTTACAGTTTATCCAGTTGCTGGCCCAATCATTACAGCACCTACAGCTGGTAGTTCTTTAGTTCTGAACTCAGCAGATCAGACTGCGGTTGCAACTACAATTACTTGGAATGATTATTCTAATTATGGAGTAGATGTAAAATATTTGGTAGAGGTTGCAAAAAAAGGAGCAACAACTTTTACTTCTTTAGGAGAAGTTACAAATGTTAAATTATTGGCAGTAACAAACAAAGATCTTAATACAGCTGTTGTAAACTTAGGCGCTATAATGAACCAAGCGAATGATATCGATGTAAGAATAACTGCATCTACGACTTCTACTGGTGGTTCTATCGTTCTTAAATCCGCTATTGTAACTTTCAAAGTAACACCTTATCAGATTGATTATCCTAACTTCTTCCTTGTTGGAGCTGCATCTGCTGCAGGTTGGGATGCTGCGGGGTCTATCAATTTGTACAAGCACGATAACATCTCAGAAATCTATACTTATCTGCAACCAGATAACTTTAGATTCTTAGGACAAGCGGATTGGAATCCTTTAAACTATAGTATTGATGACGCAAGAACAGATGCGGATAAGAGATATTTCAAAACAGTGTCTTCTAATGTAGAGTTTGGGGATCACGAAAATGTCAAATTCACTGGAACTGCAGGAATCTACAAAGTTGTAATTGATGCAGATTTTGGAGTTAAATCTTTAACAATAACACCTACAACTGCTTCTTGGGATATTCCGAATCTTTATTTAGTAGGATCTTTACAAGGCTGGAATGCAGCAGGTGCAGAAGTTTTCAATTCAATTGGAAACGGAAAGTTTGAAATGATCAGACAGATTCCTGATAATGCAGAATTCAAATTCATCGGGCAACAAGCTTGGGGTGATTTAGATTATGGAAATATTACCTCAGCCGGTAATACCGGGTTTATTGGTCCAAAAGACCATAACGGTAATATCAAATTCAATGGTGGAGATAATTTTTATACAATCACTGTTGATTTGAAAAAAGGAACTTACAAACTTGTGAAAATCTAAAAAATTCTCACTCTAATACATAAAAGTGTTGCCTAGTTGCAACACTTTTTTTATATTGTAGAACATATATAAACCTTAGAAAAAATGAAAAAATTCACCATTGGAGCAGCTTTGCTCTCTATGATGTTTACAGGAATCAATGCCCAAACTTTGAAGTCTCCGGACGGCAAATTCGAAGCAAATTTTCAACTGAAGAACGGCGTTCCATTTTATAATTTAAAGTACAATGGAAATGTTGTTGTAGAAGATTCCAAATTAGGACTGAGACTTTTCAAAGACTCATCCATCAAGTTCGCTTCCGAAATTGCAAAACCGGAAGATGCAAGTTTCGACCTCAACAACGGCTTCACAAAAACGGCCGAAAAAAGAGATTCCAAAAACGAAACCTGGCAGCCAATTCTTGGTGAGAAAAAGAATTACATCAATGATTATAATGAGTTGGCGGTGACTCTTAACCAAACTTCATCCGACAGAAGCATTGTTATCAAATTCAGATTGTTCAACGACGGTTTAGGTTTCAGATATGAGTTTCCTCAACAGAAAAATCTTAATTATTTCGTAATCCGTGAAGAAGATTCCGAGATTGATTTCCCGACAGATATGAAAGCCTGGTGGATCGTTGCAGATTACGACTCTCAGGAATATCAATACCAAACCACAAAAATCTCTGAAATCCCGACGCAATGGCCAAAAGCTTTTGACTCCAACGCTTCTCAGACTTTAATCAAAAACGCCGTTCAGTCACCTTTAATGTTAAAAAAAGAAGGCAAAGAACCACTTTACGTTAATGTTGGTGAAGCTGCAGTTCTGGATTATCCGGCTTCTCATTTGGAAGTGGACGCTCAGAATTTCAAATTCAAAACGCATTTGACAGCCGACAGACAAGGCGCAAAAGGTTACATCCAAACACCTTCTACAACGCCTTGGAGAACCATCATCGTTTCGCCAAAAGCGGAAGTGGTAATGGATTCCAAAATGATGTTCAACCTGAACGAACCTACAAAATACAAAGACACATCTTACATCAAACCAACCAAATATATGGGCGTTTGGTGGGAAATGATTATCGGAAAATCCCAATGGGCCTATTCTACAGCAGAAAATGTTCACATCGGAAAAACCGATTTCTCAAAACTGACACCTAACGGAAAACACGCTGCCAACAATACAAAAGTCAAAGAATACATCGACTTCGCTTCTGCAAACGGTTTCCAAGGCTTGCTGATAGAAGGCTGGAACACGGGCTGGGAAGATTGGTTCGGACATTCCAAAGAATTCGTTTTCGATTTCATCACGCCTTATCCGGATTTCGATTTGAAAATGTTGAATGATTACGCCCATTCAAAAAATGTAGATTTGATTATGCACCACGAGACTTCCGGCTCCGCTTCAAACTACGAAAGATGGTCTGACAAAGCCTTCGAAACGATGAACCAGTACGGTTACAAATCCGTAAAAACAGGCTATGTAGGCGACATCATCCCAAGAGGCGAACACCATTATTCACAATGGACGATTAACCATTACTACAGAATTGTAGAAAAAGCGAACGACTACAAAATTATGGTCAACTCCCACGAATCCGTTCGTCCAGGTGGAGAAAGCCGTACTTACCCGAATTATATTTCAGCAGAAGCCGCTCGTGGAACAGAGTACGAAGCGTTCGGCGGTAACAAACCAGACCATCAGACTATTCTGCCATTCACACGTTGGATAGGCGGTTCTATGGACTACACGCCGGGGATTTTCCAAACCAAATTGGACTACTATTTCCCAGGAGACAAACGTTTCGTTCAGACGACTTTAGCTAAACAATTGGCGCTTTACGTTGTGATGTATATGCCTCTTCAAATGGCGGCGGATTTACCAGAAAACTACGCGAAACATATGGACGCTTTCCAGTTCATCAAGGACGTTGCAGCAGATTGGGACGATACCAAAATCCTTTCCGCGGAACCCGGCGATTACATTCACACAGCGCGTAAAGCAAAAGGAACCGAAAACTGGTTTGTAGGCGGCGTTACCGACGAAAATGCTAGAGATTACACCATAGATTTTTCATTCCTAGACAAAGGCAAAAAGTACGAAGCGACAGTTTACGAAGATGGTAAAGACGCAGATTACATCAACAATCCGCAGAGTTACAAAATCTACAAAAAGACAGTGGACAGCAAATCCAAACTTCCAATCCATTTGGTAAGAAGCGGTGGTTACGCCATTTCTTTGAAACCTGTGAAATAAATTTTTTAGGAGCTATTTCCCGCTTTCCGCTATTACTCCTCGCGCCAAAGCTTTTCCCGACGCTTGCTGTGGGGTAGCCGCTGCAATCGGGGCTATGGGTTTCTACTTCAATCAAAACTTTGTCAGAGTTTAACGCTTTGACAAAGTTTTTTCCATTATTCAGCAATAAATTGTCTAAGGAATATTCACTAAAAACCATCAACTATCAACTGTCAACCATCAACTAAAAATGAATTGGATTTCCAAACTTTTCAACAAACAAAACATCTTTCTTTTCCTGCTTATTGGAATGGTCCTATTGGCGAAAGTTATTCCTTTCCACGAATCCTACAACCAGTATTTCAATCTGGCAGGATTTATAGATTGGGGAATCGCCGGGATTTTTCTGTTGTATGGACTGAAACTTAATCTGAAAGAAGTTGTAAAAGATGTCTCCAACTGGAAACTTCATTTGCTGATACAGTCGGGAACTTTCATTATTTTTCCATTGTTGGCGCTAATGTTTTATCCGTTTTTAAAAGATACATCGTATTACAATATTTGGCTTTCTGTTTTCTTTTTGGCAAGTTTACCTTCAACAGTTTCATCATCGGTCGTAATGGTTTCCATCGCAAAAGGAAACGTCACTTCAGCAATTTTCAATGCCTCCATTTCAGGAATCATTGGCATCATAATGACGCCGCTTTTGATGAGTTTTTTCCTGACATCAAATGGAGAAGGCGGAAATCAATCCGAAATCATCCAGCAATTATTACTCAAAGTTTTGCTGCCAATCATCTTAGGAATTTTACTCAATCCAATTTTCAAAAAATGGGTAACCAAATATGCGAATGTCATTGCAGAATTCGACAGACTCATTATCCTATTGATAGTTTACGAAAGTTTTTCAACAGCATTCGTTGAAAATATTTTCGTCTCTGTACCTTCATTTGTATTTGTTGCTCTGGCTTTGAGCGTTGTCTTTTTGTTTTTCGCTACCTATTACATTTTGAAATTCATCGCCGAAAAACTGAACTTCAAACCAAAAGATGTCATCACGACTACATTCTGTGGCTCAAAGAAATCCTTGGTTCACGGAAGTCTATTCCTTTTGGTTTTAGGAATTCCGGACGAGCAGAAAGTTTTATTCTTGCTGCCGGTAATGATTTATCACAGCTTCCAATTATTCTACGTAAGTTGGCTCGCCAACAAAATCGCAAAAAGAACAGAAATTGTTAAGATTTAAATCAATATTTTAAAATAACTATTCACTTTTAATAATTTAGAATGAACAATAATCTTTGATGAGGTTTACGTCTTTGCGAACCTTTAAAACAGTTAGATTATTAAAAAAATCCTTGCGGACTTTGCGTTAAAATTTCTCATTACTATCAAAACAAAATTTCAAATAATTAATTTTCAATAGTATCTAAATTTTTATTAAATTTAATATA
>Ga0157370_10007126_pt1 | contig 12199 bp, 9 predicted proteins | sample C35metaG_FD_113463 | JGI IMG/M metagenome (GOLD analysis project Ga0157370, IMG submission 113463) | Corn rhizosphere microbial communities from Kellogg Biological Station, Michigan, USA - C3-5 metaG | ecosystem: Host-associated > Plants > Roots > Rhizosphere > Soil | place: USA: Michigan...
CCGGGCGAAAATAGAACTATACAGGATCTTACTTTTACTGTAGATCTCGTTTTCCGGCGTATTGATGTATTTAGGCGCCTTATCATTGCTCCTTAATATCCTGGCTCCGAAACCAAGCACTTTACCGCTATGGTTGTGCACCGGGAAAATAACCCGGCCCCGGTAATTGTCTACCAATTGGTCATTCCGGTTGACCACCAGGCCGGTCTTGACCAATAACTCTGCAGTATATTGTTTAGCTGTTGCTTCTTTTGCAAAGCTGTCTCTTGCCTCAGGCGAATACCCCAGCTGGAACTTGCGAATGATATCTTCGCGGAATCCTCTTTCTTTGAAATAGGCCAGTCCAATGTCGCGTCCTTCCTCCGTTTCTAATAGGGCGTGGGTAAAAAACTTCTGGGCAAATTCATTGATGATAAATAAACTATCAGCAGCCAGCATTTGCTGTTTCTGCTCATCCGTGCGAAAGGTCTCTTCTACCTCAATACCGTATTTTTTGGCCAGCCATTTAAGCGCTTCAGGGTAGGAATACTTTTCATGCTCCATGATAAAGCTGACGGCATTCCCGCTTCGGCCACAACCAAAACATTTATAGATCTCTTTGGCTGGGGAAACAGTAAAAGAAGGTGTTTTCTCATTGTGAAAAGGGCAAAGCCCCAGGTAATTGGTACCCCTTTTTTTAAGTTTTACAAAATCACCGATGACATCGAGAATATCAAGGCGTCCAAGGATCTGTTGTATGGTAGCAGGGGAGATCATGAAGGGAAGGCAAGTTAATTGATTGGCTTTAGCGATAAGAGTTTAAGTGCATAAATCTTTATCAACTTCCTAGATCAGCAGGCAAAAGCATTAGACAATAAAGACTATAATTTAAACATTTACTGATCCTGATATCCAACCTTTGTGAGAAATGTCAGGGACTACCAAAATGTGCATTTTTTTTAATAAATAGGGCATAAAAATGCTTGCTTTTTTGGCAAAATGGACTTACTTTGTTTCTGTCTATAACCCAATAGTTTACCTTCCGACACCTGCGAAAAGCGAAGTTCTTTATTCTTTCATTCTTAAATTTTATTGCCATGGTTCAGGTAGACATCTCACAGCTTACAGCGGAGTGCAACGGCTGGAGAGAAAAACTCCGTCAGTACCGCGAAGAATTCACTAGTGATGAGGCTAAACTCCAACAAGTAGCGCGACACTCACTCTCCAAAGACCAACTCCAGGACGTAGAACATTTGCACAACCAGTTTCACATTCAGCTTATCAACATTCACGATCTCAAACAATCTATCAAAGCGCACGACCGTAAAATGAACTTTGAGCGCGTAGCCTTTAATGGTTATGTTAATGAAGATAGCCTGACCCGTCATGAGTCGCTTCTGGATGAAGTACAATCATTGGAAGAAACCCTATTAGACCTCCGCACCGAATTCAAAAATTTTCTGCAGCGAACGCAATAACCTGTTCGTATTTTTTAAGGCGAAGCGGTCCTAACCCAGGCCGCAAGGCATTCTCACTTGTCTTACCCCCATTAAGTTCAAAGACAATCTGATCTTTCCATCTCTAAACTTTTTCGCCATGCCAGAATTTGATACCTCACACGTAAAAAATATTGTCTTGCTGGGCCATGCCGGCTGTGGTAAGACCACCTTAGCGGAAAGCATGCTGTTTGAAGCGGGCATAATAACGCGCCGCGGCAGCATAGCCGAAAGAAACACTACTGGAGATTACCACGAACTTGAACAGGAACGTGGTAATTCTATTTTTAGCAAGCTCCTTCACACTAAATGGAGGGGATATAAGATCAATATCCTCGATACTCCCGGTTATGACGACTTTACCGGTGAGGTGATCTCCGCCCTTCGGGTCGCCGATACAGGAGTAATGGTGCTGAATGCTATTATGGGAGTGGAAGTGGGCACCGATATCATTTGGGAATACACTGATAAGTTTAAGACCCCGATGATCTTTGCCGTGAACAAACTGGATGATGATAACGCAGATTTTGAAAGGACCGTACGCGAAGCCAAGTCCCATTTCGGTTCCAAGGTAGTAGTGGTGCAATATCCACGGCAAACCGGAGCCGGCTTCCACGAGATCGTGGACGTGCTGCGGATGACCCTTTATAAGTTCCGTGACGGCGGCGGTAAACCTGAAAAATTACCTATCCCTGAGGAGGAAAAACAAAAAGCAGAAGAACTCCATAAAGAACTTATAGAGGCTGTAGCCAGCAATGATGAGACACTAATGGAGAAATACTTTGATAAGGGCGAACTGGACGAAGACGAAATGAAGAATGGAATGAAAAAGGCAATGATCAACCATGATCTTTTCCCTTTGTTCTGCCTTTCCGCTGAACGCAATATGGGAAGTGGTCGTTTAATGGGATTTATTGACAATGTTTGTCCCAGCGCCAATGAAATGCCGCCACAGATCACACGCAGTGGCGATAAATTGAGCTGTGAGGCCAGCGGACCTGCATGCCTGTTTATTTATAAAACGATCTCTGAACCCCATGTCGGTGAATTGTCCTTCTTTAAAGTTTATTCCGGAACGGTCAAGGGGGGCATGGAACTGGAAAATGAATCAACAGGTGTTACAGAGAAACTCAACCAGTTGTTTTTGGTCGAAGGAAACAAACGAACCCCCATCAATGAACTGGTAGCCGGTGATATCGGTGCTACCTTAAAGTTGAAGAATACACACACCAATAATACACTGCACACGAGAGGTAAGAATTATGAATTACCCTCTATTGAATTCCCTTCTCCCAATATGACCGTAGCCATTGAGCCTTTGAAAAAAGGGGAGGAGGAGAAGCTATCCCAGGCCCTCCACCAGTTAAGGGAAGAGGATCCTACGCTGATCGTTGAAGTATCACCAGAATTAAAGCAAACGTTGATACATTGCCAGGGTGATATGCACCTGGCCGTTGCTAAATGGAAGATCGAGCGCCTGCATAAACTGGAAGTTAAATTCATTAAGCCAAGGATCGCCTATCGCGAAACGATCCGCAAGATGGCTGATGCAAGTTATCGCCACAAAAAACAGAGTGGGGGTGCAGGCCAATTTGGTGAAGTATACCTGAGAATAGAACCATGGCATGAAGGGCTGGCCGACCCGAAAGATTTTACTATTCGCGGCCGCGATACTTATGATCTCGACTGGGGTGGCAAACTAGTATTTTATAACTGCATAGTAGGCGGAGCTATCGACGCACGTTTTCTTCCTTCTGTTTTAAAAGGAGTGATGGAGAAAATGCATAACGGGCCATTGACAGGTTCCTATGCAAGGGATATAAGGGTTTGTGTATATGATGGAAAAATGCACCCGGTAGACAGTAACGATATTTCCTTTAAGATCGCGGGCTTGCAGGCATTCCGGACCGCATTCCAGCAAGCGGACCCCCAGATCCTTGAGCCCATCTACCATGTAGAGGTGCTTTGTCCCGATGACCTGACCGGCGCCGTAATGGGTGATCTTCAAAGCCGTCGCGCGATCGTTGAAGGGATAGACAGTGAAGGACATTTTCAGAAAGTGATCGCCAAGGTCCCTTTGTCTGAAATGTATGGATATTCCTCATCACTCAGGTCGATCACTCAGGGACGTGCAAAATTCAAAATGAGCTTCAAGGCATATGAACCTGTTCCTTTTGACCTCCAGCGAAAATTGATAGACGATTATAGTAAGACGGAGAAAGAGGAGTTGGTTTAGGTAGTAAAGTATATAAAGGTTATAAAGTAATAAGTAAAAAAGCTGTGAGCGATCACAGCTTTTTATTTTGATTTTTGGTCAAATACTTCATTAAAATGTGGGCTTTCTGTTCCTGCCCATTTATCCCAAAAAGTAAAATACAATCCATAGTTATACTTATACTGCTTATGATGCAGCGAGTGATGCGTAGCGCCGATCAGCCATCGGGTGATCATGTACCGGTTAAACCATTTAGGATAGAGTTCAATATCCAGGTGGTTGATAACCGAACTGAATGACATAATGACCAGCATCAGGATCAGTACATAAAGATGCATGGGAAGGAACAATAAAAGTATTGGAAGAAAGATGGCCTGTATCAGTCCCTCCAGAGGATGAAAAGAAAAAGCGGTCCATGGCGATGCTACCTGGCTATCGTGATGCCACTTATGCACCAGTCTATAAACAGAAGGAATATGCATCCAGCGGTGTAACCAGTAATAATAGGTCTCCTGTAATAGCAGGGCAATAATTAAACTCAGCGGTAACCAAAGAAGAGAATGATCATGAATGTCAGTATATATCTTTGTATATCCCTTTTGCCAAAGCAACGCAAGTACGGCTCCGGAAATACCAAACAGCAATGCCGTTAGGTTACTTCTAATGATCTCTGTTAAAAATTGCCCTTTATTGTATTCCCTGGCACTGATCTTCCGGGAGGTGAACTGCTTTTTTTTCCATCGATACAGTACTGCGTAGAAAATACCTGAGATCAAAAAATAACGACCCATTACTATGACGTATACAACAAGGGCCGCAACAAGGAACCAGGCAGGGTTAGAAAAGTCAGGAAGGTCTTTCACTCCGCAAATCTAATAATAACTGCACAGCTTATCCCTCCAGTACCTTTATATCCTTTATAAACCTTTTATACTGCTTCACTCCCATCATCTATCCCTATAAACCGCGATCGACGAAGTCTTATCATTCCAGCCTGACAAGTAGAATTTATTCTTTGACTCAGTGATCGTATAACTCTTGCCACTGAAATTTTCCCGCTCATAAATAATTACCCTGTATCCCGCAGGCACTGTAATTGAACTTAAAGACTTATCAGGAAAGCCTAACTGCGACATGGATGAATAGGTGCCGGGTAATAGTGACACTGATTGTCCACGATAATTTTCATCCGTATAGATGATGACTCGTTGGTCATTATTCCTTCCCGGATCATAGCCACCATTGCCACCATTTCCTCCATACCCTCGTTTTATGATAGAGATGGATGCGATACGATCGTTCAGGGTAGTGGAAAGGCAGGTGCTGCTGGCATCGATAGTATAATAAGAACCCATAAGGTCTTCGCTTGTGAGGTAAACCTTTGCCTGCAGATCCGAGGGTATCTCAATTGAAGAAATTGCATATCGGAACATCCCCAATTTATCGCCATTATAATTTCCCGGTGCGAGGCGAAAACTGTTGCCCCTGTAATTACAATCGGTATAAATAGTGCAGTAACTATTATTATTGTCGCCGTAATTACCTCCTCCACTATTGTTCCCTGTTTTGTATTCGATCACGAGGGAGCGGATCTTATCGTTATAAGCGCCGGGAAGGCAGGGCTGTCCCTGTTCAAAATTCACATAATAGCCCGAAGCGTTATCGCTTGTTGTATACACGCGCACCCTTAAGTTGCCATATATATTAAAGGAAGAAATATTCTGTTTCAGTTGACCAAGGTCATTAGCAGTATAGGTGCCTACTCCCAAACTCCGTGAAAATCCACGTGAATTGCAATCATTATAAAAAGTAATAAAGTCGTTTGGATTTTCACCGGGTCTTAAACTGGACTCTACCACTATGGAAGATGCCATATCATTCCAGTCAGCGGGCAGACAGGCGACACTTGATGTAAATGTTTGTGACCGGCCATTGAAACCATTGTGCTCATAGATGGTCACCTTTAAACCATTGGGGATATTCATGCAGGAGAGATGGTCGTTACCGATCTTCATGTCATCGGTCTTGTAATTCCCCGGAGTTAACGTGAAAGAGCGCCCACGGAAATTACAATCTTCATAAAGTGTAACATAATTCTGGCTATAGCCCTGTACGATAAACAATAAGCAGGCAAGCAGCAGTATTCGATCTTTCATGGTATAAGTTTGAAACACAAATTTATTGACTAAGCTGAAACATTTAACAGCAGCATTACAGTAATTTCGTTGGGAGCGTATAAAAACATTCCCCGTTATGAAGATCCTCTCCTTTTTGTTCCTGGTTTTCTTTTGGCTAAAAGCGACCTCGCAGGTAATTGATTATGCAACTTACCCTGTATACAATGGTAATGACCTTGGGTTAACTTACTCCAAAACGGCTTCTGTTTTTAAGCTTTGGGTGCCCTATGCCACAAATATTCAGCTTACGATTTATGAGAAGGGGGAAGGAGGGTCAGCGTTGCAAATGTTGAGGATGCTGCCATCCAAAAATGGCCTCTGGACTTCTACGATAAAAGGAGATATCAAAGGTAAATTCTACAGCTTTAAAGTGTTTCGTAATAATACCTGGTATAATGAGGTTCCAGATCCTTACGCAAAGGCCGTTGGCATCAATGGGAAAAGAGCAATGGTCATCGACCTAAAGGAAACAGACCCGGTGGGGTGGGCCAAAGACAACCTTCCTTCGATTAAAGCCAATGATGCCATCATTTATGAATTACATGTAAGAGATGCTAGCGAAGCGATTAGTTCGGGAATAAAGTATAAAGGCAAATTCCTCGGGCTTACTGAGAAAGGAACCAGGAATGCTGCAGGTTTATCAACAGGGCTTGATCATCTCAGGGAATTGGGTGTGACACATATTCATTTATTGCCTTGCTTCGATTTCAATTCTGTAGATGAAAAAGATCCGGATGCTAAATACAACTGGGGATATGATCCGCTGAATTATAATGTGCCAGAAGGTTCCTATTCAACCGATCCGTATAATGGAGCCAACAGGATAAAAGAATTCAAAACGCTGATACAATCCTTCCACCAGAATGGACTAAGGGTAGTGATGGATGTAGTGTATAATCATACAGCCCTTACAGAAACTTCGAATTTCAACCAGCTTGTTCCCGGTTATTATTACAGGCATGATGCCAATGGTAAGTTTTCAAATGCAACCGCCTGTAATAACGAAACAGCAAGCGAACGGGCAATGGTTCGTAAGTTCATTATCGAATCCATGAAGTATTGGGTACAGGAATATCATGTAGATGGATTCCGTATTGATCTTATGGGCGTGCATGATATTGAAACAATGAACCAGTTGTCCCGCGAGCTGAATAAGATAAAGCCCGGCATACTCTTATATGGTGAAGGCTGGACGGCCGGGGCGTCTCCATTGCCGGATGATAAACGCGCATTAAAAAAGAATGTTTCCAAATTGGACCATATAGCTGTTTTCAGCGATGATATCCGCGATGGTATCAAAGGCAGTGTGTTTGTACATGATGAAAAAGGTTTCGCCAGCGGCAAGACCGATAATGCAGAGAGCGTAAAGTTCGGCATCGTTGCTTCCTGCCTGCATCCGCAGGTGGATATGACAAAAGTGAATTACTCCAAACGGCCCTATGCTACAGAACCCTGGCAAACCATTACTTATTGCGAATGCCACGATAACCATGTGTTATGGGATAAGCTGGCTATTTCTGCGAAAGGAGCTACAGTTGAGGAAAGAAAACAAATGCAACTGCTTGCCTTGTCGATCGTACTCACATCGCAGGGCATATCTTTCCTGCATGCCGGAACGGAATTCCTGCGTACCAAGCAGGGAGTGGAGAATTCTTTTGATTCACCTGATAAGATCAACGAGATCGACTGGGACCTTAAGACAAAAAATCTCGATGTATTCAACGAGGTAAAAGCATTGATAGCAATGCGTAAGGCACACCCGGCTTTCCGGATGTCAACTTCTTCTGCTATCCGCAAAGCCATATATTTTCTCCCTGGAATGCAGGCGGGAGTGATCGCTTATTCGTTGAAAGGCTCGATCATTGGAGACAAATGGAAGAATATTCGTATTTATTTCAACGGAACAGATACCCAAAAGACGGTATCATTGGGAAGGGTAGGATGGAGTAGCTTTATAGTTGGTAATGCAGTGAAGAATGGTAATTGCAGTAATGACCTGGACCTGTCCCCCTACAGCTGTACAATATTGTACCAAACAAAATGAAGAACAGTTTACTTCTGGTCGTTTTCCTATCCCTGGCTGGCTGCGCGCTGGCCCAGGATCCCATGATCGCTTATGCGGTGAGGGGAAGTGTTACGGCCACCTATAAGAAAGAATCTTCTATGGTCAAGATCGGAAGGGTACTATTACCTGGAACTGTCCTTACTATTGGTAAAGATGGAGCTGTAACCCTGCTTTGCAAAAAAGGAAGACAATTCCTGATCAATAAAGAGGGAACGGTCCCGGTATGGAGGTATAAGGATTCCTGTAAGTATACTGAGAAAAATATAACGGCTGATTATTTGTCTTATATCTGGGGCCAGTTCTATGAATACAGTGCCGAGAACAGGAAGGAGAAAAAAGAAAACCTTTTAGCGGTCAGCAGAAGCCCGGGAAATGAAAATAAACGGAAGCATGATCCGAACAGGTTGCTGATCGAATTCAATAAAGGAATGGATACTGTAATATATTCCAGTAAGGATTTTTCATTGGGGTGGAATTGTTTTGATTATGATGGTGCCTATGTATTCAGATTGTATGATGAGAATGGTTTGCGACAATTATTCATTGACACTACTGAGGATAATTTTGTATTGATAAGTAAACTTGGCAATTTTCTCAAAGAAGGCTCTGTATATAAATGGAATGTTTCTGCACCACATGCTGCGATCACCAGGAAAAGAGTTCTGAAATTTCTTCCACAGTCCGTGATCGATAATTATATCCGGCTGGTGCAGGCAGAATTGATACCCAATGAAAACGAGGCCTCAAAATATTTTCGGATCGCATATGCACTGGAACAACAGCACTATTTAGCTGATGCACTTGAATATTTTACAATGGCAAATAAAGCCGACCCCTCTATTCACATCTTCAGGGATAAATTAGTACAATTCAGGAATGAGTTCTGGGTTCAGAACTAATTGAATATCACCTTCCTCTGGATTAGATTTTTAATCATTAACAGTCGCGAAAAGGATTGGCATGCTTCCTGTTTTATCAGGTCTGAAAACGATCGATAAACAATTAAAAACAATAGGTATGAAAAAATTATTATCCATTATCGCAATAGGTGCAATTACCTCGATTGTTGTGTTCTCCTGTAAGAGCAGAGAGGCTGGCACCAGCCAGGTACCTGTAATAAAGTATGAAGACACAGTGGGATTGGCCCAATTCCAATCCTGGAAAGCGATGAACGAAAGGGCAATGATCAACAATTATGATCCTTATAATACGAATGGAGCGCCGGTAGCATCCGCAAGAAGGGGAGCCGCGCGAACTTCCAATAGTGGAACAATGACCAGCACTTCAACCCACCAGGCGAAAGCAAAAAAAGGCTGGAGCAATGCAGCTAAATATTCTGCTATTGGAGGTGGTGGCGGTATCGTTCTTGGCGCTGTTGTGAATAAGAGAAACCGTGTAGCAGGTGGTGCTATCGGAGGTGTTCTTGGCGGAGGATTAGGTTATTTGCTTGGAAGAGCTAAGGATAAACGTGAAGGACGATATTAGACAGATAACAGAATACAGATAACAGATTTCAGATAACAGATAACAAAGGGACAGATTGTGATCATGCAATCTATCCCTTTTTATTATTAAATATTCTATCCACAGATCCCGGTCAGTCCAATCTTTTTCCGAGTGCATAACCAATGCCTGCACCTACTATTAATCCCAAAACAATCCAAAGCCAGGATCCCTGTGACGCGAAATATCCTACAGCTCCGCCAGTTAATGCACCAACGATCGCAAACAGGGAAGAAGCTTTCGTTCTTGCATTGGCTGTTGTTTCAGTTGAATCGTAATGATGTTTGAACTGGCGAACATGTTCTTTATGTTTCTTGCGGTGATGGGAGCGAGCCATAGGTTGAAATTTTCTAAAAGGTACCAATTATTATAACTTCTGCTGCTGTTCCAGGTCATAACTATTCCTGTTATCCGTTCACCTGTTATCTGCAGAAGCTCCTTAACTTTGCGGCTCAATTGATCAAACATGAAAGAAGTTGTCATCATATCTGCAGTTCGCACACCCATGGGATCCTTTGGCGGAGTACTGAAAAGTTTATCGGCCACACAATTAGGGGCGGTTGCCATTAAGGCCGCCCTGGAAAAGGCTGGAATTTCAGCAGAAAAGGTACAGGATGTTCTGATGGGATGCGTATTACAGGCTAACCTCGGGCAGGCACCAGCCCGCCAGGCCGCAAAGTTTGCTGGTTTGCCCAATGAAGTAAATTGTACCACGGTCAATAAAGTTTGTGCCAGTGGTATGAAATCAATAGCCCTGGCGGCACAAAGCATTCGGTTAGGCGACGCCGATATAGTGGTGGCAGGCGGAATGGAAAGTATGAGCAATGTTCCTTTTTATTCATCTTCCCTTCGCTGGGGTAATAAATACGGAGATGTGCAAATGACCGACGGATTGGCCAAGGACGGTCTCACAGATGTTTATGATGGAAAAGCAATGGGTAATGCAGCAGAATTGTGTGCCAGAGAATGTGGTATATCCAGGGCCGACCAGGATGCGTTCGCTATTGAAAGTTACAAGCGGTCCCAGGCTGCATGGGAAAAAGGCAGTTTTGATAAAGAAGTAGTTCCTGTTACTATCCCTCAAAGAAAAGGAGATCCTGTTGTCATCTCCAAAGACGAAGAGCCCTATAATGTAAAATTTGATAAGATCCCTTCATTGAGTCCCGCATTTCAAAAAGAAGGTACAGTAACTGCGGCAAATGCAAGTACCATGAATGATGGTGCCGCTGCTTTATTGCTGATGAGTGAAGAAAAAGCAAAGGAACTCGGGCTGACTCCCATTGGCAGGATCCTTTCTTATGCTGATGCAGAACAGGCTCCTGAATGGTTTACTACTACTCCTTCTTTAGCTGTGCCAAAGGCGGTAGCCAAGGCAGGTTTAAAAATGGAGGATATCAATTATTGGGAACTGAACGAAGCATTCGCTGTAGTAGGTATTGAGAATACAAAAAGAATGAAACTGGACCCTACTAAAGTAAATGTTCATGGAGGCGCTGTTGCATTAGGCCATCCACTAGGGGCCAGCGGAGCGAGGATCATTGTCACTTTATTGCATGTGCTCAAGACCAATAACGCGAAATATGGGGCGGCCGGCATCTGCAACGGTGGAGGTGGTGCCTCCGCAATGGTCATCGAAAACATTAGTTGATCTCCAGAGAGCCTGAACCTTTCAATTGTTCGTTCTTATCGGTGATGCGGTAATATACCATTCCACCTTTTACCTGTACTGGCATAACGAGTTTTTCCGTGTTGGTCGTTGATTCCGCAAGCTTCATACCTGAAACAGCATAGAATTGCACTTTCAACTCTTCACGCAAAGGATTATTGATGAACAGGTCTGTTCCTTTGTTCCATGGAGAAGGAAACAGGATGAACAATTCATTTTTTTCAAAATGAAGCTTTAGCAGTTTGGAGTATTTAGTAAGACCTGAGTTTTCCCTGGATTGTATCCGGTAATAAGAATTACCGGTTACAGGACTAAGATCGGTAAATGTATATGTTGCGATACTCCTGTTCAATGCGGGCTGGTCACTCAACGTAATGAATTTTTCACCATCAGTTGAACGCTGTACGAGGTAATCATTGATATCAGATTCTTCCGATGTTTTCCAGTTGATCACAGCAGTTCTGCCCTGCTTTTTTACAGAAACATCCTGCCATAATAATGGAAGTGTGATGAAGCGGTAATAAACCGTGACGGTAACATTATCGATACCACCAAGTGTAACACCGCCATTCGCAGTTCTTTTGGCAGAAATGGCCACTCCAAATTCATTGTTGCAAACATCCTTGTAAGACCAGCTCTCTCCCCAAAGATCATTCTGTCCACCTACAGTTTCAACCGCATCGGTAAGCGGAAAGGGTGCGCCGGTTGATTTCTCCGTTTCTCCAAATATGCCGGGCTTTATTATACGTATACTGTTATCGGCCGTAAGTCCATTTGGATCTGACCGTTCTATATTCACTTCTATACCCGTGATAATAGTAGCCGGTGGCACATTGAATCCAAATGTATTGAGGACCAGGTAATCGGTAAAATTGCCTGCATTTCCGGGTATATCACCAAAGGTTGCGTATTTATTATCGCTGGCTGATGCAAAACTACCATCGGTCCAGGTAGCACTCGAACCAAGAATTGGTAGCGTTAAAGAATTTGAAGCGGGGGAAGGCCCCATGCTCTGCTGGGAAGTGCCGGCAAAAGGCACTAATAGTAAACAGATCAGGATCGGTGTTAAGCTTTTCATAGTTTTGGAAGGATAGGATA
>Ga0157370_10007127_pt1 | contig 12196 bp, 9 predicted proteins | sample C35metaG_FD_113463 | JGI IMG/M metagenome (GOLD analysis project Ga0157370, IMG submission 113463) | Corn rhizosphere microbial communities from Kellogg Biological Station, Michigan, USA - C3-5 metaG | ecosystem: Host-associated > Plants > Roots > Rhizosphere > Soil | place: USA: Michigan...
ATGACAACGAGCTACGGCAGGAATGGCGGATCGGCCGACGATCACAATCCATATGCCCGCGCGGCGGCGGAGTGGGATCAGCGCATCGGATCGGCGCGCGTGCAGGCCCGAAACTGGCGCTACATCGCCTTCGCATCAATGGCCCTTGCTTTGATCTCGACATCGGGCGCCGTCGTCCTGGGCGTCAAGAAGCAGGTCGCCACCTACGTCGTGGAAGTGGACAAGGCCGGAATGCCCGGCCGGATCACGCTCGCCAGCGAACCTTATCACCCAGCGACGGCGCAGGTCGCCTACTTCGTCGGTGAACTCGTGCGGCTCGTCCGCGAACGTCCGCTCGATCCGGTAGTGATGCGCCAGCAATGGACCAAAGCATACCAGTTCCTCGCCGGCCAAGCGGTGAACGCGATGAACGAATACGCCGCGTCCGACACCGGAATGAAGAGCCTCCCCGGTGAGGGCGCAACGGCGCGCACCGTGGAAATCAGCAGCATTCTCCAGAAATCCGAAGGCACGTATCAGGTGCGGTGGGTTGAGACGAGCTACTCCAACGGCATCCGCCGCTCGCGCGAGGACTACACCGGGCTGTTTCAGGTCAAGTTGATGCCCCCGCGCGACGAGGCCGATGCGTTCAAGAATCCAATCGGCGCGTACGTCACCAATTTCACCTGGAGCCGGGAGTTTTCGGGAGCGGTCATGCGCGACGATGGCTTGCGCGCCACTCCCAATCCAGCGGCAGTCAATCCAAACAATTCTGATACCGGAGGCAGGCCATGAATTGTCGAAGGCCCTTGTGGGCGTGTGTTTTGATCGGAAGCATGATCGCAGTCGGCGGCTGCGAAGTGTGCGAGACGCCGACAGTCCCGGTCATGCCGGACCCGCGGCTGAAGCCGGCGGCATTTGTGCCTGACGATTTCGGCACGGCGCCAAAGATCGTTGAAGTCAAAGTGCCGGTGCCGAGTCCGCAGCTTCGGCCAGTGGGCGAGAACCATGAGGCATCGAGCGCGAAAGCCGGTTCCGCCGCGATCGCAGCGGCAAAGGCGGGTGCCACGACTCAACCAACCGCCGATGGCTTCCTCAATGCTATCCAGTATTACGACTATGCGCCGGGTGTCGTCTACACGGCGGTTACGGCACCCGGTTATGTCACTACTGTCGCGCTCCGGGCCGGTGAAAAACTCATCACCGCGGCCGCGGGTGATACGACGCGCTGGATCGTCGAGAACGTGCAATCCGGGTCGGGCGACGCCGCGCAGACGTTGTTGCTCGTCAAGCCACGCAAAGCGGGCTTGCAAACGAACCTGCTCATCACGACGGATCAGCGCGTCTACTCTTTGGACCTGACCAGCACCGATTCGAGCACCTATCACACGATGATTGCCTGGAACTATCCCTTTGGCGATGTCGTGATGATCCGCAATCAGGTGGCGGCACAGCAAGCCGTCGCCCAGGCGACGGTGGCTACGGGTCTGGTTCTGTCCAAGGCTAATTTCAATTACCTCATCCTGCGCCAAAAGCACACGCCGACGCCGGCATGGTGCCCGCTTCGCGCGTTCGACGACGGGCAAAAGACGTTCATCCAATTCCCGCCGAAAGTCACGGTAACCGAAGCGCCGCCGCTGTTCGTCATGGGACGCCACGGCGACGCGCAGCTCGTGAACTACCGGGTTAAGGGTGATTGGTACATCGTGGATCGCCTGTTCGACAAGGCCGAACTGCGTCTTGGCCAAGCTCCGCAGACGGTGGTTGCCGTTGTGCGGGCCAACGCGAAAGACTGACTGGAGAACCGCAATGATCCCCAACAACAACAGCGTAACGGGGCACGCCGCGCTATCCACCGGCAACGACGACGATCGGCTCGACATCCAAGGTACGCGGCCAGCGGTCACGCGCGTCAGTCGGCGGGCCTTGCTTCTCGCCGGCATCTTCGGGGCTTCGCTCGGTCTGGTGATTCTTGTCCTTGGCTTCGGGGACCACAGTGCGCCGCGCAAGGATGGGGCGATCGACCAAAACGCCATCCGCTACTCCGGCCCCATCGATTCCGTGAAGAACCTGCCAAATGACTATAGCTTTGACGTGAATCGGCTCGGGCAAACCTATGGCGGTCCTGGCCCGTCGGCGGCGGCGACTCGTCCCGCCGGACCCTCGCCACAGGAATTGGCCTTGGCTCAGGCCATGCGGGAGCTTGCCGAACAGCGCCGGAAGCTGCTCGAACAGCAGCAGAAGGAACAGCAGGCAGCGCTTGATTCACCGCTTTTGTTCGGTGGCGCCAAATCCGTTGCGCCGTCGGCTGCATCCGCCCCAAGGACGCCGGCGCCAGCCACGATGCCAACGCTTGTGATGCTTGGCCCGGATGCCCATCACGCGGCCATGGTGGGCGCGGGCAATGGCGATCAGGATGTCGCCGCGACGGGCGGGACGTCTCAAAATCACCAGAGCGACAAGGAAGCGTTCTTGACGCAAGCGGCCGCAGTCGAGCCGTATCTGTCCAAGCCGCTCTTGAATCCGATCTCCGAGTACGAATTGAAGGCTGGAAGCGTAATCCCCGGCGCCCTCCTGACGGCGATCAACACAGACCTGCCTGGTGAAGTGATCGGCCAAGTAACGGAGAACGTCTACGATTCAGTCACCGGCAACTACCTGCTAGTCCCTCAAGGATCGAAGCTGCTCGGCAAATATCAAAGCCTCGTCACCAACGGTCAGAATCGCGCACTGGTTGTCTGGCAACGGCTCATCTACCCCAACGGCAACTCAATTGTGCTGGATGGAATGCCAGGCACGGATGAAACCGGAATGGCCGGGCTACAGGACAAGGTGGATTACCACCTCGACAAGCTCGCGCAAGCCACGGCGCTGACCACCGCGATTGCATATGCGGGCAACCTCGCCCGCAACCCGCAAAGCAACACCGGCAACAACGGACAGGACGTAATTGGTGACACGGTGGCGCAACAGGCGAACCGAATCGGCGAAAAGATCATCGACAAGGAACTGGACGTGCAACCAACCATTACGATCCGCCAGGGCTGGCCCCTGCGCGTGCTGGTCAACAAGGACATGATCCTGCAACCTTACGTTCCCTGATAATGGAGAAACCCATGCCGGAAATTGCATTGCCCGCATTTCACGTGACGACACGTTCAAAGTTAACGGTCGAAATCAACCACGAGCTGTCCCAGGATTTGGAGCGCTACAGGGCATTCTACAGGCAAGCGTATGGCGCGGACGTGTCGGATGCCGATCTGCTTCGTGAAATGGCCCGGCGTTTCATGGATGGCGACCGCGACTTTCAAGCCGCGAAACACGGGATTAAGACGCGATCGCGTGCGCCCCGTCAACCGGTGGCGCCGTCGTTGCCGGAAAGGAACGAAGCATGATCGCGGCAACCGCCATTTTCGCCGTTCTAAAACGGCAACCTTCGCCGACCACAATTCAGATTGTCACGATCCTCACCGGCCTGTCGGACATAGAACCGCACGATGCGACCGGTCCAGCCCTCCCGACCTACGCAGAGGCAGTCAGCATTGCGACCGAGCGTGGTTTGGCGCGAGAGCCGCGCATCGGATTCCTCAAGCAGTTCGGCGTGGCTGAATTCGTTCCTGTATCAGAACGGATCGTATGCGTTTCTTCTGAAGAATTGGAATCTCTTGCTGCGGCAATGGCATAAGAACAAAACGCTAAGTGAACCGAGGTGTTATATGGCACAACCAACAAGCAACTTGCCTAAGACGGACAAAGCGGTGAATCGACCGGCCCACACGATTCGGTATGGCGCGGTTCGAGCCGCGATCTGGCGCAACCTCGTGGACAACGGCAATGCCAGTAGGCCACTTTATTGCGTTACATTCGGTCGTTCTTATAAGAACGGCGAAAGCGCCTGGAAAGAGAGCGCCAGTTTCGGACGCGATGACCTCTTGCTTCTCGCCAAAGCGGCGGACGAAGCACATACATGGATCACCCAACAGCGCTCGGCAGATGCAAGCGGTGAGAAGTAACGCAGTGACAGGCCGCGCGACGTTATGCTGTGAGCGCCTTTCGCGGCCATCTATTCTTCGCTCTACCGAGTGCTTAGGTGATGGAGGAGGATCCGGAATATTACCTGCGGCCACGTCGCCGAGCGCATGGCGGCCGCGGTTGCTCGAAGCGAGGGACGCGGAAGCGCACCGACGGCGAGGGCTGTAAGGCTTTGAGCAAAACGTAGTGAGCACTGGCTTCTGCCGATGACAGAAGAGTCCCGTGCTGCCCTGTAAGCAATTCGACGAATTCAGCGGCGCTTTTCAGCAGCCCTGCGTACCGCCTCGACGCCGGTTTTCCCTGTCTCCTTACGCATGGTGTCAAGTCTTGCGTTGGGCGAAAACTGCGGAATCGGCTTCGGCAGGTTCTTGTTCAGTGTGTCGCCACGCTTCTGCTGAATTTCTCCAGCCTTGGGCGGGACCTGATCGCGATGACGGTTGTCGAGTCCTGGCTCTTTCATAAATGTCCTCTCTGCATCATTCCCGTCAGTAGCAACCCGGCGTGAATGGTAGGCGGTTATTTTCCAAAAAAACGTTTCACCTTTGCCAACAATCCTTGCCGCGGTTTGCGCTCCGTGGGTGCAATGCTATCGGATGGGTCCATCATTGGCGGGCTCGTTGCCGTAAATCCGTCGCGAACTGCCCTGGCATCCCGCTGCTGGCCCGCGGCGATCTGTGCCTTGCTCCATTCCCTCGCCCACAGCACCTTGCCCTGCTTAATCCAGTAGTGAGACTTGCAGGGGAAGTTCCAGTTTCCGACGGAAGGGTGTAATGAGATGGACTGGCCGTCGCGTTTCAACAGCCGAACCTTGCCGCTGCGGGCGCGGACGATACCACCTTCCTCCAGCCCGTTGATGGCAGTGTTCTTCGCCTTGCTAAGGGTCTCAGCCATGCCAAACGCCCCTTCGTCCACGCCGAACTGCTCAAACCATGCCACTGCCCACCGCGTATCGGTGTCGAATTCTCCTTCCTGCTCCGCCAAGACTTCATCCAACGTCTGATTGATCAATCCGAGTGCCTGCCGTACTTTCATCGGTGAGCCATCAGCTTCCATCACTTTTGAGTAACGAGTGAAGACCGCCATACCTGGGCCGATCGATGCTTGGGCCAAATCCACCGGAGCGATGCTACCGCGTTGAAGATGCTTTAGAGATTCGGGAAGTTCGCGTTTAAGGGCGGCCAGGAATTCGCGCCGCGTAGCGAGCGCTGCTTCAGATAGGCGCGGCCGACAGACGAGAACAACAGATGTGGCGAGTGCGTTACTCGCCATTCCGCGCAGGCGCGATCCCATCTCGGTCCTGATCGGCCATGTGCCCTCGATTGTCCAACCTGCCTTGATGCAACCTTCAAGAATTGTTTCCCAACCGGTCGATGCCACCACCGTATTATTTGCGCCATCTTCGTCATCTTCGGATTCTGACTGCTTAAATGCGTAAAACACAGTGGTCGGATAGTCAGAGTGTTGAATCGCGCGGATTTCACTGAACACCGTCCCGAGGCCTTCTTCGAAGAACCGATGAGCCGCCTCGCGGCTGCCGCCATGCCGGTATGGAGCCGCGATAAGCTCTTTTGCCTTTGGGGTAAGCAACGTTGAAAACAGGGTCGGAAACGATGAAGCAAGAGCGCGACGCGACCACACATAGAAAAAATCACTTAGGTCTGCGTATCCGATGTTGTCGTAGTACGGTGGGTCGGTGGACACCAGGAAATCTCGACCGAGTGACGAGCACGAGGTTGCGTCAAGCTGTCGAGCAATACCAGATCGTGGCCTGTCGTGGGCCATTAGCGGTGACTCAAAGGCATGTTGGTTGTTTTTCATCAAGACCGACCATGAACCCGAGCTCTCGCCAAATGGGTTGCCTTCCGCAAAGTCCCAAACCATCGAAATCGTCTGTTTGCCAAACAAATGTCTCGGGCACTGGGCTATTGGCTCCCATGCGCAAAGGGCGTTTGCCAAGTCGGCCAACTTCCCAACACATAGCGCCATAAAAAGAGCGACCGAATCGCCGTACGCCCGGGGACCGGAGCCATCTTGCTCAAGGCTTCGATCGTCCGCAGGAAACTTGCCAGATATCGATGCGTGCTCGATTGCGGTATTTCGAGTGTCTGCAATTAGGTCAGAGAAGGTGCTAAGTGCAGCCAGTTGTCGTGGAGTGAAGAGCAAATAGTGCTTGTTCATTCCGTACAACTGAATACGAAAACCGAGCGCCTCTGCGGGAATGTCCGTCTCGGCCACACCCGGAGGTCGGTCAATGGCTGCCACGCGCTGGTGGTCGTCATCGGGCGATAAATAGACCCGGCCTCGCGTTCCCTCAGCGACGATTGCCATAAGCCGTTGCGCCATCCGTCCGGCCTTTCCTTCGGAGCGGATGTAAGGCAGTGGTATGGGCTGGCCTGTCAGTATGCAGGTACCGCCCGTGCGATTCACAGTTCCCTTGTTCGGATCGAAATCCGCCGGGGGAACACCTGTCTTGACGATAAATTCCCAACCGGACTTGTCCTCGTGGACAACTGGTCGGACCCATGCTTCCTTTCCTACTTTCGCACTGAGGCGGAAAGAGCGAGCTAGGGGAACATGCGCACCACCGACTGCGGGGTTGGGGCTAGCGACGGTTCGCGCCCACAGCCACGCAATGACGGTGAGCTCCTCACCAACATACGCCTTGAGATCGGGTCGATCCTTGGCCATGTCGGCGGTTATTTTTATTTTCGGGTAAAGATGGCCGATGCGCTTCTCAGCCTCATCGCGCATCCATTTGCCGTAGTAGCGAACATCGTCGGCCAATCCTTGCGCACCGCTCCAGCCGTCTTTCATTCGGGCGTTGGCTTCCGGGTTCACCGGCGGCTTGCCCGCAAATTTGGACGGAATTTCAATCAACGCTTTGTTGATGAGCACCGGCACTGGGTTCAGGTCGGAAGCATAAGCGCGAAGCCCGAGGCGCTGGGCTTCCAGCGGGATGGAGCCGCCGCCCGCAAAAGGATCGAGCACCGGTGGAGCATGTTCACCGAGGAAGGCGTTGACAGCCTCGGCTTTGGGAAGAAGCGATGTGTCGAACCCGGCGACGTCTTTGCCGGAGCGGATTGGTTTGACGTGTCCCTTGACGACCAAATCCCACGGCGTAATGCCGTGCGCAAGCGGCTGATCTTTTTTGAGTTCGCCGGTTTCGATTTTCCGCGAAGCGACGCAACGCGCAATCTCGGCACGGGCTGAGCGAATGACCGAATCGTTGTTGGAGTTCTCCCATTTGACGAGCTGCTCGATCAGGTCGAACAAGTCCTGACGTTTCTCGCCGCGCCGCTGCTCCAGTTCCGCCGGCGCCCAATTGCCGAGCGTGGGGTCGGAATCGGGATCGTCCACGAGCGACGCGAAGAGAACAGCGCGACAAGCAGCGAGCGGCCGCCGCGCCCACCAGAGATGGAGCGTGGAAGGGTGCCCGTGGCGGATGGATTTCTCGCGGGCCGATTCCCGGTTGATCGCCTCCAGCGGCAGAGCGACTTCGATGAGCTTTTTGCGGTAAGTCATAACTTGAATTCTTCCATACGGGTGCCCATAAGCATCTCGGGACTAATCTGGCCCATGAGCGTGCCGTCGGGGAATACGCTTCCAGTGAAGCCGTCGCTGGCCGTCCGAGCCTGAGCGTCATCGGCTTGGCCCTCTCGCGCCAAGAGGGAGGTATTGCTCGCATTGAGGACCGAGCTTTCGACGAGCCGCAGTGTGGTGAGTTCGGTCCCAATGACGCGAATGGCGGCGATCCCCATGTCGCGCAAAAGCCGCGCGGGGAATCCATGAAAATGAAGCTCGTCGAGAAAGTAGAGAGGGTCGATCCGCAACAGTGGATGAGGGCCGCGAATCCTGCGATTACGTTTGACGACAAGACCCTCAATGGTGATTGCGAAGCTCCTGCCGTTCAGGCTCACGACGGGAATCTGTCGCGTCGGAAGGGAAACTTCTACTCCCCGGCGCAAAGCATTACCGCTTTCGGGGAAGCCCATGCCGACAAGCCATGCGCCGTAATTCCCGCGTCGTATCCAGTCATTCGGAAATTCCACCGCTGGAGGTATCGTGCCGGCTTGGCCTGGCGGATCGACGAAGGTGATAAGAGACGGATCGCCTGTGGTATCGGATGCGTCACGAAAATAGGTGCCGATGGCGAACGACTTTCCGGGCGTCGGAGAAATCAGACCTGACCATGCGTTGAGCTGGTCCAGCGCGTGGCGCAGGTCGTCTTTAGCGGAGGGGTCGTCATTGATCGGATGTACGAAACTGCCTTTGGATTCCATCAAGGCAACGTCGGCGGTTGCTTTCTCGAAGGCACAATCCGGTTCTAAATCGGGCCGAGTCACGCCGAGAGTTGTGGCAATCGCGTGCGCATGCCTCACCTGTTCGGGGTGCGTCATCCCGGACTTGGCGGCGGCTCTTTCCCACAAAACCGCAATGCGATCCCAATAAACGTATCCCCATTTGACCATTGTCAAATAAGCGACAGCCTCTCCGAACCGTCCTGCGAGTCCCGCCTCGGCAAAATCTTCCAAACTGAAGATGCTTCGGTCCACGCGGCGAAGATTGCCGGTATTCCACTCAAAGAAATCCGCGTGCTCACCTGCAAAGTGCAAGGCACGATGATCTATCTGAGGCGTGGTGAATGTAGTGGTGAGTTCAGTCTTTTTCGCTGCGTGAAAAAATTGCCATGCGTCGATGCTGAGATGTTCGACGAAGTTCCCGAACGAACAATCCGATTTGGCGCGCTTGGCGGACCCGCGTCGTAAGCGGATTTGCTTGCGGTCCTTCTGTACCTCGGCGCGCTTCAACTCGACGATGGGCAGGCTTGATGTGCCAGTGGGCGGTGAAACCAACACCGGGGGCGGGGGAGCTAGAGCAGTCATTCCCTTCTCCCCCTTCGTGGACGTGCCGATGGCTTCGCATTCTGGAGCTGCGACTTCCCTTCCTGCACGGCGGCTTCCGCCTCGGCGGATTGATAAAACTCATGCAGCTTGGCCTGGAGCAGCTTCTTGTCGGGAAGTCGGGTCTGGTAGTCGGCGATGACGGCGGGTGACGCGGAGCGGCTGAGCGCGTATTCGACAACTTCCTCGTTCTTGGTCGCGCAGAGCAACACGCCGATGGCGGGGTTCTCGTGCGGTTTTTTCACGTCGCGGTCGAGCGCTTCGAGGTAGAAATTGAGCTTGCCGAGATACTCGGGCCGGAAGCGGTCAATTTTCAGTTCGATGTCCACAAGACAGTTGAGTCCCCGGTGGAAGAAGAGCAGGTCGATCTCAAAATCGTCCCCGCCAACCTGAAGGGGGTAGTGGCTGCCGACAAAGCAGAAATCACGGCCAAGCTCGATGAGAAACTCTTTGAGGTGTGCGACCAACGCATCGTGAAGATCGGCTTCGGAGTGACCCCTGGGCAGGTCAAGAAATTCGACGAGGTAGCTGTCTTTGAAAATGGACGCGGCGTCGGGATGAAGTTCTCTCAGCGGTGCCGAGAGTTTTGTCGGTGACAGGGCAACCCGCTCGAACAAAGCGCCAGCAAGCTGGCGCTCAAGCTCCCGGCTCGACCATTTCTGGCCGCGTGCCATGCGGAGATAAAACTCGCGCTCCTCTTCGCGTTTACTGGCGGAGAGAATCAGCATGTTATGGGTCCACGGCAATTCTCTCAGCAGTGATGAGAGTTTTGGATTGCTTTGGTAGGTGTCGAAAAACTGGCGCATCCGCCACAGATTTTGGGCGGAAAACCCCCGAGCATTGGGCAGACGGGTGCGGATGTATTCGGCGAGCGCGGTGACGGTCCCCTGCCCCCAGCCATCCTGGGCAACCTTCTGACTGATGTGCTGCCCGATGGACCAATAGAGATCGATCAGCGCTGTATTGACGGCGGCGGCGGTCTGGACGCGAGCGGCCTGAATCATCGCCAGCACGTCGTCAAAACCGGTCGCGGGCGTGATCGGTTCGGCGGCCCGTTTCACGATGGAGGTTGTTTTCGATTTGCCCGCTGGCTTATTCGGGGTCTTTTTCAAGCTGGCTCCTTTGCCTGAGCCAGCAGTTTTGCCAAGTCGTAGTTGACGCTGGTCGCCTTGAAATCCGGTTCGGCAGTGAACGGTCGGCGAACGTAATGCACATCGGCGCGCTCGGCTTCGATCAGGGCGATGGCAAGGATAAAATCCTCCGGCTTGTTCAGGGCCGTGAGAATCTCATTCTTGGTGACGGTGACGGTTTGAGCGCCCTTGACCCGGCCCTTCACTTCCAGAAAGCGGAGCATACCGGTGCCGGGGATGGAGGATTCCAGATCGTAACCGAGATTCTGGCTGCTCACGTCGCGGGGAACGAAGCCGAGGCGACGTTCGGCATTCATCACGGCGGTCATGGCGATCATCTCAGACCACTCGGTGTCTATCGCAAAACTAGGCGGCGTGGCGCCGGAAGACGGAAGCACTTTCCGCAGCATTCCGATGGGGACAATCATTGCGCCGCCCAGGACGACGGGCGGAAGCGCGGACAGCTTTCGTTCCTGTTCAATTTCGGTCTGCCGCTTTTGCAGGCGCGCGGTCAAATCATCGGCACGCTGACGTGCCAAGCCGGAATTGAGCTTGGCATTGGTGCGGCCAGACAACTCCTGTTCTTTCAATTGCGCGGCACGGTGGTCCCAATAGTTGATTTCCTTGGTAAGCCGGTCCAGCACAGCGGCTTTGGTCTTGTCGAGCAATTCCTCCTTGCGATGCCGGACTTCCTCAAGGTGCTGGGGCACAAGGTGGATCGCGGCATGTTCCATCGCTCTGGATTCAAGGTCGTGGCGAATCCAATCAGGTGATTGCACGGACGCAAGGGCGGCGATCTCCGCATCCGTCATGGGACGGTAATTCAGATAGGGTGCGGGGCCGGCGTTGGTGGCATTGCCGGCTTCGTCAATTTCAACGAACTGCAATCGCTTGGAGACAACCCGTCGTTGGCCGGAACGGTCGGTGCGGGCATCCTGAATGGAATGCTCCAGATATAGAAGCGCTCGGGGTTTATCGGATTCATCGGTGTCGTCGATCAGGATAGCGCCGCGTTTGAGCAAATCGCGGTGACGCTCGATGACAAGATCGAGCGTGGCATCCAGCAGCGGATGGCCGGGACAGACGAACGCGGCCAGCGGCTTGCCGGGGACACTGATGAGCGTTTTTTCAAAGGTGATCCGCTCGTATCGCTGTAGGACGGATTCACCTCGCCCGATCTCGCGGTCGCGCGTGCGGATGACCGCCGGAACGTGCTTGATCTCGTAACGGCGCGTCTCACGCTCGTGAATGGTTCCGCCCAAGAGCTTGAACGCTTCGATGAAGAACGCGGCGATGAAGTGCGGTTGGAGCTTACGCGCCTCGGCCCGCTCCATATCCTCACGAATCTGGCGGACGCGGGTTACGTCCATCGAATCGTGGGTGAGCGCGCGCCCTTCGACGAGTTCCTGGAGATGTTTGCGATCCAGCGCGTTATCGACCACCTGGAAGAGCCGGGCCTTCACCTCGGGCTTGTCGCCATAGCGGACGGCATCAAGGAGCAATTCGCGAAGCGGCTTGTCGTCGAACGTAAGTTGACCCAGCACGTCGAACACCTGTCCGCCGAGCGCCTTGCGCTCTTCGTCCAGCTTTTCCAGAAGCCGGTGGTACACCTCACCCTCGCGTGTGTCCTTGGCGATGATGTTCCACAGGTGACAGACTTCGGTCTGGCCGATGCGGTGAATGCGACCGAAGCGCTGTTCAAGGCGATTGGGATTCCACGGCAGGTCGTAATTCACCATCAGGTGGGCGCGCTGAAGGTTGATCCCTTCACCGGCGGCGTCAGTGGCAAGGAGAATCTCGACCTCTTTATCGTGCTTGAAAGATTCCTCGGCGTTTCGGCGCTCCTCGCGGCCAACGCCGCCGTGAATCATCACCACCGCCTCGGGCCTGCCAAGCAGTGCGCCGATGCGTTCGTTCAGGTAGTTCAGCGTGTCACGATGCTCGGTGAAGATGACGAGTTTGCGGCGATGGCCCGCCGAATCGAACATTTCAGAATTGTTTTGCAGCAGCCGGGAAAGCTCGTCCCATTTCCGGTCAGTGCCTGACTGGCGCACGCGAAAGGCTTGCCGCTCCAAATCAGTAAGCTGTGCGATTTCCGCCTTTAACTCCGCGATCGTTCGGGCGGCGGATGCCTGGTCAACGACGCGCTCTTCG
>Ga0157370_10007131_pt1 | contig 12193 bp, 15 predicted proteins | sample C35metaG_FD_113463 | JGI IMG/M metagenome (GOLD analysis project Ga0157370, IMG submission 113463) | Corn rhizosphere microbial communities from Kellogg Biological Station, Michigan, USA - C3-5 metaG | ecosystem: Host-associated > Plants > Roots > Rhizosphere > Soil | place: USA: Michigan...
ACGGAACTATTCGTCGAGCGGTTTTGGCTCTAGAAAGCCAAAGGTCGGGTTGGAACGTTCCGTTGCGGAAGCATCTCAAAAAGGGGTCCCTTGTTCGGCGATCACGTCCCCTGTGGGAAACTCGGCTCACCATGGGCCTCGAGTGGCGCCACATGAATCCCGTGTTCGAGGTTGCCGACATCGACCGCTCGCTCGAGTTCTACCGCGACGTGCTCGGGCTCACCCCGCACTGGCGCTGGCAGTCAAGTGCCGCCGGGCTGTACACCGAGTCGCTCGAGCTGTACCTGGCGCGGGTCGACGCCGCGCTCGGCAACCTCATCGACGTGGACCACGAGGCCCACGGTCCCAGGCGCGCGAGGAGTACGAGGATCTGAAGGTCAGCCGCTGAGGCGCCGGGCCACCCCCGGCAGCCCGTAGCGCAGTCGCGGTATGAAGCCCCACGGGCGCGGCGCCGCCACCTCGGCCTTGCCGCCGTCGGCGCGCACGATCGCATCGGCCACCTTGTCCGGCGTCGAGACGATCCAGCGGGTGGCGGCCTTCGCGCGAAGCTCCTTCTGGGGGAAGCCCTCGGTCGAGACGAAGCCCGGGAGCACCAGGCCCACGTGCACCCCGTTCCGCTTCTCCTCCATGCGCAGGCACTCGCTCCAGCCGGCCAGCGCGAACTTGGAGGCGGAGTAGGCCCCCATGCGCGCGCGGCCCACACGCCCGGCGATCGACGACACGTTCACGATCGACGACGGCGCCGATGCGCGCAGGACCGGCAGCAGCGCCTCTGTGAGCCGCAGCACGGCGTCGAAGTTGATCTCCATCACGCGCTGCACGTTCGCGAAGCCGCCGTCCGGATCGCCGAACGCCGCCCGCTGCGACATGCCGGCGTTGTTCACGAGCAGATCGAGCCGTCCCCACAGTTCTTCGACTCGCGTGCGCACGCGCGCGGGCGCATCCTCAGCGGTGAGGTCGACCGCCAGGTAAGCCGAATCGGGCAGCTCTTCCGATAGCGCGCGCAGCCGGTCCTCGCGGCGCGCCACCACCAGCACGCGCCAGCCGTCGCGTGTCAGCCGCCGCGCGGTGGCCTCGCCGATCCCGCTCGAGGAACCGGTCACAACAGCGGTGCGCTCGCTCATCGCGCCGCGAGCTTATCCACGAGCGCGCCCATCTCGCGCGCCATGCGCGAGCGGGGCACCACCAGGTCGAAGCCCGCTGCCTCGGCCGCGGCGCGCGTCTCGGCCTCCACGTGTGAGTAGAAGGCCAGGGTCCGCGGCCCGGACACGCCACCGAGCGCGACGCGCGCATCCACGTCCGAGGTCAGGTCGACGACCAGCACCTCCGCGTCCGCGCCGCGCGCGTCATCCACGGACGAAAGCAACGTGACCTCATGCCCCGCCGCGCGCAACCCGCCCTCCAGCTTCGACCCAAACAGCAGGTCGGGGCAGAAAACCGCGACCCGCGCCACTACTGGTGGCGGCGCCGCGCGAACTCGCGCCGCACGGACTCCGGCCGCCCCCACATCTGCGTGACCTCCACGCGCCCGGAGCGCGAGTCGCGCGCCACGAGCTCGCCCGCGATGCCCTGGTCGTCGAGCAGCGCGAGCGTGCCGCGCACGGTCTCGGGCGCTGCGGCGTGGCCAAAGTCGTGCGCCACGTTGAGCTGCCAGTGCCAGTCGTGCTTCGAGTACGGAGCCGCGTTGATCTGCACGAGGATCGTGGCCGCCTCGATATAGCGGTCCTCGTCGAAGATCCGCATATCGAGCCGCAGATCGGTCCAGTCGGGCGGCAGCGTGTCGAGCACGGCCTGAAAGTCGTCTGCCAGAGCCACGGCAGCGGAGCTTATAGAAGCCCCTCGTAGAATCGATCCCGTGATCGCCACTACGGAGTACGAGCGCCTCCGCGAGGCAGTAGGGCTGCTGGACCGGTCAGAGCGCGGGAAGTTCCTGCTCACCGGCGCGGAGGTGGCCGAGTTCCTGCAGGGCCAGGTGACCAACGACGTCGAGGCCCTCGCGCCCGGCACCGGCTGCTACGCCGCCCTGCTCGACCACAAGGGCAAGATCCGCGCCGACATGCGCGTCCTGCGGGGCAAGGACTGGTTCTGGCTCGACTGCGAGACGATCGGCCACGAAGCCCTCGCCCGCACGATCAAGATGTACAGCCTCGGCCGCGATGTCAAAAGCGAGGACGCCACCGACACCCGCGCGATCCTCTCGCTCATCGGCCCCGCCGCCCGCGAGGCGCTCGACACCGCGCCGCCCGCCACCGAGCACGCGTTCGTGGAGGGCGAGCACGGCATCTACGTGGCCGCCGACCTTGGCGTGGACATCATCTGCGCCGCCGACCAGGTCGACGCGATCAAGGAAGCGCTCGGCATCGAACCGGTCTCGGAAGAAGCGGCGGAGTGCCTGCGCATCGAGTCCGGCCGCCCCCGCCACGGGCTCGACATGGGCCCCGAGACGATCCCCCAGGAAGCCGGCCTGAACGAGCGCGCAGTTAGCTTCCAGAAGGGCTGCTACGTGGGCCAGGAGACGGTCGCGCGCCTTCATTACAAGGGCAAGCCCAACCGCTTCCTTCGCGGCCTGCGCCTCACCGCCGAGGCCGAGCCCGGCGCACCGATCGTGTTCGGCGACAAGCAGGTGGGCACGATCGGCTCCACCTGTGTTTCCCCTGCACACGGGCCGATCGCGCTTGCGCTCGTCCGTCGTGAGGCAGCACCCGGCGACACCGTGCACGTCGGCGACGAGCGGATCGAGGCCCAGGTCGTGGACCTCCCGTTCGAGGATTCGGCCCGCTAGCGGGCAGGATTCGGCGTCCAGAATCCGGGTTACTATGGCCATAAGGCCATGACTGCGCTTACCCACGAACAGGTAACCCGTAAGCTCAGCGAACTCGACTTGCGCACCAAGCAGGCCTGGGCTGCCTACAACGACAGCCTGCGCGACCTCGAGGGTCGGGAGTACGAGGACGCGGAAGGCCAATCGTGGGAACGCCTGCAGAAGAGACTCCAGGAGCTCGACGGCGAACGCCAGCTAGTCGTGGGCGGCTGACGCCGGACAGCCCGCTGCTCGGCGGGCCGCTTCAGTCAGCCGCGGGCGCGGAGGATCCGCGGCCCGCACCCGCCGCCTACGACCCGCGCGCCGACGTCCTCGACCTCGGCCAGCGCCCGCACATCGGCGCCGACCAGCCGGAGCCCGATCCGCGCCACCTGCGCGAGCTGATCCCCACGAGCGACCCCTCGCGCGAGCTCGACGACTGGGGCCGCTCGGAGCGCGTGTTCTCGCTCATGGAGCCGATCCTCAACTTCTACTACCGCTACTGGTTCCGGGTGGAGCAGGAGGGCGTTGAGAACGTGCCGGCTGAGGGCGGCGCCCTGCTCGTGTCGAACCACTCGGGCGCGCTCCCGCCGGACGCGCCGATGATCATGCAGGCGATCCGCAACGAGCACCCGCACCCGCGGCCCGTCTACATGCTCGGCGAGCACTGGTTCAAGGGCTATCCGGGCGTCGGAATGCTCACGAACAAGATCGGCCTGGTGGCCGCGCACCCCGCCAACGCGCAGCGCCTGCTCTGCGACGAAGGCCGGCTCGCGCTCGTGTTCCCCGAAGGACAGAAGGGCACGCGCAAGCTCTACTGGCAGCGCTACCACCTGCGACGGTTCGGCCGCGGTGGCTTCGTGAAGACCGCCCTGCGCGCCGGGGTGCCGATCGTGCCGATCGCCGTGGTGGGCGCCGAGGAGGCGATGCCGATCTTCGCCCACGTGCCCGCGCTGCAGCGGCTCACCGGCCTCATCTACTTCCCGATCAACCATGCGTTCCCGCAGTTCGGCCTTGCCGCGGCGATGATGTACATGCCCGCCAAGTTCAAGATCCGCTTCCTCGAGCCCATCACGTTCGACGGCTACGGCCCCGAGGACGCCGACGATCTCGAGATCGTGCAGACCCTCGCCGAGCAGATTCGCGGCCGCATCCAGACCGAGGTGGACCGGCTGGTAGCTTCGCGCCGCTCCGTCTGGTTCGGTTAAGGTGCGCGCCGAGGAGTGGGGATGAGCTTCAGGGGACGCAAGCGCAGCGCGGCGACGCTCGCCTCGGCGATCGTCTCAGTGGCGCTCGTGGCGGGCTGCGGCGGCGGCAAGGACTTCGCAGATCAGCCGCGCCCGGCCGCGCCAATCCAGCTGAATGGCGTGATCAACAGCCAGGGCGTGCAGATCTCGCCGTCTAACGTGGGCGCCGGACCGGTCGAGATCCTGGTGTCCAACCAGACGGGCGCGCCGCACACGCTCGAGCTGAACGGGTCCGACATCGCGACCGTCACCACCGCCCCGATCGGCGCGGGCAACACCGGCCAGATCCAGGCGACTCTCAAGCAGGGCGTCTACACCGTGAAGGCCGGCAGCTCACACGCGGTCGTGCGCGAGCTCAAGCCCGCGCGGCTCGTGATCGGTCCTGAGCGCCAGGACTCGAACGACCAGGTCGGTCTGCCCTAGAGAAGCTCCTAGCTGCTAGCAGCTAGGAGCTAGCAGCTCATCCGGCGAGCAACGGCTCATGTTCGGCACGCTGCGCGGCGGGCTGTCCCGCACGCTTCGGGCGGCGAACAAGCATGTACTCGGAGACCATGTAGGAGCCGATCACCGCCGCGGCGGCGAGGCCCTGGGCCGCCAGCGTCTCCACGGTGGGGAAGAACGCGAGCCAGGTGCCCATCCAGCCGGGGAAGGTCACACCGATCGTGGTCGTGGGCAGCCAGCCGGCGAGCTGCAGCTCCTGCGCGCTCTCGCCCACCATCACGATCAGCACGAAGCCGATCAGCGCGCCGGTGAGCACGAGCATCTGCTTGTACGGGAGCTTCTTGTGCGCGTAGAAGGTGAGGACGCCGACCACGGCGGTGAACGCCAGGCCGAGCGCCACGCCCTCGAGCACCGTTCCCGCGCCGTACTTGAGCCGCAGGTTCTGGAGGAAGAGGACGATCTCGAAGCCCTCGCGGTACACGGCGGTGAAGCCGAGCAGGAGAAGGCCCGCTGTCACGCCCGCGCCGGTGCCCGCGAGGATGCGCTGGCGCCGGCGGTGGTGGTGCTGGATCCAGCCGGTCCAGTACACGCGATGGAAGAACCAGTTCATGACCACAAGCAGCACGGCCACCGCGAGCAGGCCGGTGGCGGCCTGAACGTCGAGGCCGCCCCCGCCGAGCTGGCCGAGCACCCACGCCGCGAGGAACCAGGTGGCCACGCTCACGCCCAGGCCGATTCCGGAGCCGACCGCGACTGGCTTGCGCCGGATCGCGTCGGCGCCGCGGAAGCTGGCGAGCACGGCGGCGAGGACGAGGATCGCCTCGAGTCCCTCGCGCAGCACGAGCAGCCCGCTGTTGAGCACGACCGCGCCGTGGCTGAGGTTCGATTCCTCGCTGGGATCGGGCACTCCGCCCTTGGCGGTGAGCGCCGCGTAAAGCAGCAAACCAAGGGCCGCGAGGCCGAAGATCGTCCAGCTCCTGCGTCCGAAACCCTTCAAGGCAAAGCAGAGTAACACGGTAGGACTTAGGGCGGCCTAATAGGTCCAGAGGGGGGCGACGCCGACGAGGCACCGCCCTGTGGACGGTGGACGGTGGACAGTGGACGGTCCTGCAGTTGACGAATCAGTGCACAGCTGCAATACTTGCATGCATGCAAGCATCCACTGCGTCAAAGCAAGCTGTATCGGCCGACGAACTCGTCGGCCATCTCGCCGCCTTCCTCCACTACATCTTCAAGAACTGCGGCCCCAAGGGCGGCATGTTGGAGGTCATCGACGAGCTCGGTTTGTCGCTGACGCAGCTCAAGGCCATCCAGCTCCTCTCGACCCATGAGGCGGAGGAGATGTCCGTCAAGCAGCTCGGGGATTCGCTCGAGCTGTCGCTCCCGGCGATCAGCCGCGCAGTGGATGGCCTGGTGCACCGCGGGCTCGTAACCCGCACCGAGGACGAGGAGGACCGCCGCATCAAGCGCGTCCGCCCGACCAAGGAGGCCGACCAGCTCGTGGCGCGCCTCATCGACATCCGCTTCTCCCAGCTCGGGGAGTTCGTGGACACGCTCAACACGCGCGAGCGAAGCAAGCTCGCCGCCGCGCTGGCCGTGCTGGCCGAGCGCGATGACATCGCAGAACTCTTGGCCCAGAAGGAGACCTCTTAATGCCCGCTCGCATTCGCCTGACCGAGGACAACCGCAAGTGGTGGACGCTCGGAGCCATGTGCTTCGCGCTGTTCATGATCATGCTCGACAACACGGTCGTGAACGTCGCGCTGCCGTCCATTCAGCGCAGCCTCCACACCACGCTCGGCAACCTCGAGTGGACCGTCAACGCCTACACGCTCACCTTCGGCGTGCTGCTCGTCACCGGCGGGCGGATGGGCGACATCTTCGGCCGCAGGCGCATGTTCCTGTCCGGCGTCGTGCTGTTCGCGGTGTCGAGCGCGGCCATCGGCCTCGCGCCGAGCGACTCGCTGCTGATCGCCGGCCGCGCGATCCAGGGCGTCGGCGCCGCATTCATGATGCCGGCCACCCTCTCGATCATCACCAACACCTTCCCGGCCGCGGAGCGCGGGCGGGCGATCGGCACCTGGGCCGGTGTCTCTGCCCTCGCGCTGGCGCTCGGCCCGGTGGTCGGCGGCGCGCTTACGCAGTACGTCTCCTGGCGCGCGATCTTCTTCATCAACGTCCCCGTGGCAGTCGGTGCGGTGGCGGTCACGCTCTTCGCCACGCACGAGTCGCGTGACGAGACGATCGATCGCACCATCGACATCCCGGGCATCGCCACGCTGTCGATCGGCCTGACCGCCCTGATCCTCGCGCTCGTGGAGAGCACGAGCTGGGGCTGGGGCTCGACCAAGGTCATCGCCCTGCTCGCCATCGCGGCGATCGGGCTCGTCGCCTTCATGCTCGTCGAGCTGAAGTACTCCGCGGCGCCGATGGTGCAGTTCGAGTTCTTCAAGTCGCGCACGTTCTTCGGGGCGAATCTGGTCGCCTTCATCGTGTCCTTCGCGATGCTGGCGATGTTCTTCCTGACGGCGCTCTACATCCAGAACATCCTCGGCTACTCGCCGCTGCAGGCGGGCGTCCGCTTCCTGCCCACCACGCTGATGATCGTGCTGATCGCGCCGATCGCCGGCCGCCTGGCCGACCGCATCGGACCGCGGCCGCCGATGGTGGTCGGGCTCGCGCTCACCACGCTGTCGCTCTTCCTGCAGACCAGGATCACCGTGTCCAGCGGCTACACCGACCTGCTGCCCGCCTTCGTGCTGATGGGCATCGGCATGGCGCTCGTGATGTCGCCGATGTCGACCGCCGCCATGAACGCGGTGCCCGCCACCAAGGCCGGTGTCGCGTCCGGAATCCTGTCGATGAACCGCATGGTGGGCGGCACGTTCGGCGTCGCACTGCTCGGCACCGTGTTCACCACGATGAGCCGTCACCGGCTCGAGGACAACCTGGCGCAGCTGCCGCTCTCGGCAGCGCAGAAGTCGGCGATCGCCGACAACATCGGGCAGAGCTCGACCGGCGCCCAGCACGCCACGCCGCAGATCGTCCAGGCGGCGCACGACGCGTTCATCCACGGCTTCACCGGCGCGATGGTGCTGTCGGTGTCCGTGGCCGCGATCGGCGTGGTGGTGGCGGCCACGCTGATCCAGTCCGTCAAGCGCACCGCGCCCGAACCGGCAGCGCAGCCCGAAGGCGCGGCCGAGGCCGTGGGCGTCTAAGACCTCCTCCCCCAGCGCGGCGCCGCTTGCCCAGGGCGGCGCCGCGCACATTTCCGCGCCGGTAGCATCCGCCGTCCCCCTACCTCGGAGGACCGAACAGCACGATGGCGCAAGTTGACCTGACGAACGTGGCGGATGTGGGCGTGGAGCCCGGAACGCTGCCCGAGACGATGGCTGCCTGGGTGATCCGCCAGGATCGCGAGGGACAGCCGACCGACGCTTTCCAGCTCGAGCAGATCGAGGTACCGGAGCCCGGCCCGTTCGAGGTAATCGTGCGCGTGATGGCCGCCGGCGTGAACTACAACAACGTCTGGGCGGCGCTCGGCAAGCCGGTCTCGGTGTTCCGCTACCACCCCGAGGACGACCACCACATCGGCGGCTCGGACGCCTCGGGCTACGTGTGGAAGGTCGGCGAGGGCGTGACCCGCTGGCAGCCGGGCGACGAGGTCGTGATCCACTGCAACCAGGCCTCCTACGAGGACCCGGAGGTGCACGGCCTCGATCCGATGGCGGCGCCGTCGCAGAAGATCTGGGGCTACGAGACCTCGTGGGGCTCGTTCGCGCAGTTCACAAAGGTGCAGGAGCAGCAGCTGCTCCACAAGCCCGCGAACCTCAACTGGGAGGAAGCCGCCTCCTACGGCCTCACCTACTTCACCGCCTACCGGATGCTGATCGACCAGTGCAAGATGCAGGCCGGCGACAAGGTCCTGATCTGGGGCGCGGCCGGCGGGCTCGGCGTGTTCGCCATCCAGCTCTGCAAGCTCGCCGGCGCGCAGTGCGTGGGCGTCGTGTCCTCTGACGAGAAGGGCGAGCTGTGCAAGCAGCTCGGCGCCGACGGCTACATCAACCGCAACGAGTTCGCCGGGATGATGCGCAAGGGCGGCGAGACGCCGGACGAGGAGAAGGCGCGCTTCAAGGAGTCCCGGCGCTTCGGCAAGGCGGTCGGAGAGATCCTCGGCGGGGAGCCCGACATCGTGTTCGAGCACGTGGGGCAGGCCACCTTCCCGACCTCGGTGCTCGTGGTCAAGCCGTTCGGCAAGGTCGTGATCTGCGCCGGCACCACCGGCTTCAACCTCGACTTCGACGTCCGGTACCTGTGGATGCGGCAGAAGCAGATCATCGGCTCGCACTTCGCCAACGCATGGCAGTGCCACAAGGCCAACGAGCTGATGGCGCAGGGCGCGATTCGCCCGGTGCTGTGGCGCACCATGGGCTTCGAAGGTGTCGCCGAGGCTCATCAGCTGATGCTCGAGAACAAGCACCTGGGCAAGATCGCGATCCTCGTGGGCGCGGATTCCGAGGGGCAGGGCAAGACCGCCGAGGGCCCGGGTGCAATCCACGCGGAGGTGGGCGCATGATCGGCAAGGCCGGCGACAACCTGATCGTCATGAACTGGGTGGCGAATCCGTTCCGGGCGGAGAAGTTCCTCGCCATGTGGCTGCCCGCGGCGGAGGCGGTGCTGCGCTATGGCGCCACCGAGTGGGCACTGATCCAGAGCAACGAGGATCCGCAGAAGATCGACCAGATGGCGGTGTTTCCGGACAAGACGGACTGGGACCGCTACTGGTACTCGGAGGAGATCTCCGACGCTCGCACGCAGGCGAGCGGGCTCTACAACGTGCCCCTGCTGCCGGTCTGGCACACGATCGCGGCGGTCGGCGCGATCGTTCCGGAGAGCGTCGACGCCTAACCGTCGCATCCAGCCGCCGCTCGGCTTACTGTTCTCCATGTGAGGAAGGGACTCGCGCTGAGTGGGGCGGTGGTGGCTTTCGCCTTCGCGTTTGCCGCGCCCGCGTTCGCCGATCCAGCGCCGTTCGGCCGCGCCTGTGTGGCGCAGCAGGGGGTGCGCTTCTGCGCCGGCTCGATCGCCACGCGAGTGCCTAGCTTCGACGGCGTGCCGCTCGATGCGGACGTCACGCTGCCGGCCAGTGGCAACGGCCCCTTCCCCACCATCGTGATGCTGCACGGCTGGGGCGGGTCGAAGAGCGACTTCGAGTCGACCACCGGGCCGGCCGGCGACAACAACACGACCTTCAACTACAACAACGTCTACTTCGCCCAGCAGGGCTACGCGGTGCTCAACTACACCGCGCGCGGCTGGGGCAACTCTTGTGGCTCGCCCTCATCGCGGCTGGCCGATCCGACGGGCTGCGCTCAGGGGTGGATCCACCTCGCGGATCAGCGCTACGAGGCGCGCGACACCCAGTACCTGCTCGGCGTTCTGGCCGACGAGGGCGTGACCAAGCCGGACGCGATCGGAGCGACCGGCATCTCCTATGGCGGCGGCCAGAGCGTCGAGCTCGCTTTGCTGCGCAACCGGATCCGGCAACTGCCGTCGCAGGGCTCGGGCTTTGCGCCCTGGACCAGCCCTATGGGCAAGGCGATGACGATCGGCGCCGCCTACCCGCGCTGGCCGTGGTCGGACCTCGTCGAGTCGCTCGAGCCGAACGGCCAGTTCCTCGACTTCAACGTGCCGACCACGAACGACAGCCTGTCGCCGCTCGGGGTCGCGAAGGAGAGCTACGTGCAGGGGCTCTACGCGCTCGGTCTCGCGAACGGCTTCTACGCGCCGCCGGGTGTGGATCCCAATGCCGACCTCACGGCCTGGAACACGCGCCTGAACGCGGGCGAGCCCGAGGACTCCACGTCGGACCAGATCGCCAGCCAGATCTCGAGCTTCCACCAGGGCTTCGGGATCACGGGAGCCGCTCCGGCGCCGCTGCTCCTGCAGAGCGGGTGGACCGACGACCTGTTCCCGCCCGAGGAGTCGCTGCGGATCTACAACTCGCTGCGGGCGGTCAACCCGGGCGCAATCGTGTCTCTGCAGTTCGGCGACCTCGGGCACGCGCGCGGCACCAACGCCCCCGCCATGGACAAGGACTTCCAGGACCAGGGCGCGGCGTTCTTCGACCACTACCTGAAGGGCAAGGGCAATGCGCCCGCGCCGGGCAGCGTGGCCGCGTACGCGCAGGTGTGCCCGCCGGGTGCGCAGGTGAGCGGACCGTTCAACGCGACGAGCTGGCCGGCCATCCACCCGGGCGCCGTGGTGTTCCGCTCTGGCGCGGCGCAGACGGTCACGTCCACCGGTGGCAACCAGACCACAGCCTCGACGTATGACCCGATCGCCGGCGGCTCGAACTCGTGCACGCAGGTCTCGGCCGAGAAGGCGGCGGGCACCGCGGTGTACGAGGGCCCGGCCAGCAAGGGCTTCACGATGCTCGGGCTGCCGACGGTGAGCGCGCACATCGCAGTCAGCGGCCAGTTCGGGCAGCTCGACTCGCGCTTGTGGGACGTCGGGCCGGACGGCAAGCAGACGCTGATCTCACGCGGGATCTACCGGCTGCGCGACAACCAGAGCGGCAACATCGTGTTCCAGCTGCATGGCAACGGCTGGCGCTTCCCCGTCGGGCACAAGCCCAAGCTCGAGCTGCTGGGGCGTGACGCCACCTACGCGCGGCCCAGCAACGGCGCCTTCTCCATTGCCGTCACGAACGTGCGGGTGGAGCTGCCCACGCTCAACAAGCCAGGCTCGCTGGGCGGCCAGGTGGTTGCCCCGGGAGCCACGCGGATGAAGATGACGGTGCGGCCGCGGCGGCCGCGCGCGGGGCGGCGGGCCAAGCTGATCTTCTACGTGACCGTCTCCCCCGCCGGGCATCGCGTGGCGGTGCGCGGCGCCAAGGTGCACTTCGCCGGGCTCACGCGCAAGACCAACAAGCGCGGCCGGGCGACCATGCGGGTGAAGATCAGGCACGCCGGCTTGAAGCGCGCCACGGTCACGCAGCCGGGCCTGCGCAAGGGCACGCTGAAGGTGCGCGTGCTGCGGCGGCGCTAGCCCTGCTCGAGCGGGGCCATCGTCAGGCCCGCCTCGTTGAGCTGCTCCCAGTACAGCTCGGCGGTCTCCTTGGGACCCGTCCACACGATCGCCTGTCCGGTGTTGTGGATCTTGTCGGCGATCTGGTAGCCCTGGTCGAGCGAGACGCCCGGGAGCACGCGCGAGAGCGCGGCCGCGACGCCGTCGAACGTGTTGTGGTTGTCGTTGAGGACGATCACGCGCCAGTTGCCGGCCAGCGCGTCCTCCGGCCCCGCCGTGCGCGGAAGCTCGACGGTCTGCCCGGTCATGCGGCCTCCCTCTCTGCCTTCTTAGACCAGTAGCGGGCGAGGCCCTGGTAGAGCTGGTCCGGGGGCGCGGCCTGGAAGTAGGCGCCGGGATCGGCGTCGCCGGCTGAGGCCTTCGTCTCCGCCTCGATCACCTCGACGAAGCGGTCGAGGTCCGCGGACTTGGCCACCTCGCCCCAGGCCTGCAGGCGGTGGCGCATCTGCGTGATGTGCTCGTCCACGTTGTCGACCGCGCCGAAGTGCGTTAGGCGCAGGCGCCGCGGCTTGCGGCTCTCCACGATGTCGAGCGAGGCGCTCCACTTCTCGAGGTCGAGGTCGGGTGGCGGCGTGGGTGCCATCACGAAGCCGGAGGGCGGGATGCGCACGCCCCC
>Ga0157370_10007132_pt1 | contig 12193 bp, 7 predicted proteins | sample C35metaG_FD_113463 | JGI IMG/M metagenome (GOLD analysis project Ga0157370, IMG submission 113463) | Corn rhizosphere microbial communities from Kellogg Biological Station, Michigan, USA - C3-5 metaG | ecosystem: Host-associated > Plants > Roots > Rhizosphere > Soil | place: USA: Michigan...
GACCATCGGCGTCAAGTGATATTTACAAGTTGAATATTCGACAAGATTTCAGGTTTAATAAAAATGTGAATGTCTATCTGGTTACAGATATCACCAATACAATTGGGAAATCGAGTCCCTACCCAAGTTTCGATGCAAGGTTCACACCTTATCAGCTCTTCCAGGCTCCTAATGGCAATAACCTTGATTTGACATGGAGATACATGACTGAGGAACGGCGTAAAGCTATTGAAACTGCAGGCAAAATTGATATAGGTTACATCCCTTTAGATGAACCAAATTTTGGTTATACTAAAAATAATGGGCTGGCAATGCGACTGAATGGAGGGATCCAGGCAAATTTATATAAGGGATTACGATTTGAAGGAACCTATAATTACACCCGTGCAAAAAACGATGTACGACAGTTTGAAGACGCAAGAGCATTTAACACCAGACGGGAAGTACTCAGTTTTACAACAGTCAACGCGACTACGGGTCTACCTACCTACTATATGCCAGAGACGGGAGGACGGTTACAAACTACCAATTCTTCGCGTCAGGACTGGACGATCAGAAATCAGCTCGTATATAATAAGGACTGGAATAACCTCACACACCAGTTAACTGTATTAGGTGGAAGTGAGGTGCAGTCCATGATGACGAATAATGTGTCGGAACTGATCAGAGGATTTGATGACAATCTTTTTACTGTGAGGCCCGTAGACTATAAGTCCCTAGCTGCCGGCACTCTGTTGGGCACACTTTACCCGTCAACAGGTGGCTTTGGCTCCTACTTTCCTGACACTTACACCGCTCAACAGATCGATACACGCCTAATTTCCTACTACTCCAATCTTGCTTATAGCTATTTGGAGAAATATGGTATCAATGCCAGTTGGCGAATTGATCAATCAAATCTATTTGGTGTTAACAAGTCGGCCCAGAATAAACCTGTTTATAGTTTGGGAGCACTTTGGAATTTAAATAAAGAAAACTTTATGCAGAATCTCAGCTGGATAAATGAGTTGAAGATTCGCGCCACATATGGTCTTACTGGAATTTCTCCGGCACCTGGAACCGCGTCTTCGGACGATATCTTGCTTGCAGTCGCTCCTAGCGGATTTGCAGTACCGGGAGGAACTATCTATAGAATTAATAGTCCAGCCAACAGAGCACTTACCTGGGAACTGACTAAAACCAAAAATCTTGGCCTGGATTTCAGATTACTAGATAATCGAATTTCCGGTAACTTTGACATGTACTGGAAAAAAACCGAGGGTCTGCTAGACCAAATGCTTGTCAACCCATTTGCCGTGGCAATCTCTCCGACAATACTTGGAAACTCGGGCGAGCTGACCAACAGAGGTATTGAGCTCTCACTAACAACAATAAACATCAGAACCAGGGACTTTTTGTGGCGGACATTGCTAAATGGCGCTTACAACCGTAACAAGATCACAAAATCATACAACCAACGAAGTGTTACAACTGGAAATGCAAAAGTGACTGAACAAAATCTCCAGGGATATCCAGCATATGCGATGTTTGCTTATGATTTTATAGGCCTTGACGCCCTGGGAGATCCACAGATACGACTTAATGATGGTTCAATAAGCAAGGTACCCTTTGTTACAAAAGCTGAAGATGTCATATTTATGGGAACAAGACAGCCAAAATGGTCGGGAGGTTTTAGCAACTTCTTTAAATATAAAGGTGTCGATCTACAGGTAAACATGGTATTTAACCTCGGCCATGTAACCAGAAAGGATGTAAACTTACGCTATACCGGTACAAATACTTCCTTCAACAATCTGCATGCAGATTTTGAAAACAGGTGGAAGCAGACCGGTGATGAAACAGAAACAGACGTACCGTCCTTTGTGCCTACTTCCAGTGTAAATAGCAGCAGAAGAAGTGAGTACTATTATATTTTGGGCGACAACAATGTAATCGACGCTTCCTTTATAAAGGTCAGGGACTTGACACTAAGTTATAGTTTACCAAAAGCTTTGTTGAGCAAAATTAAATGTAACGAGTTGCGTGTATTCGGACAGCTTGGCAACCTGATGTTGTGGAAAGCGAACAAAGAAGGAATAGACCCGGAATTTCAAAGTGCCAATAACCTTGGGGGAATCAGGGCGCTCCGTATAGGGCAAAACACGATAGCATTTGGACTTAGAGTATCACTTTAATAAGAACAATCATGATCAAAATAAATAAATACAGTATCCTTTTTTGCGCAGGCATCCTACTGACCTCATGCAAAAAAGACTTTTTGGAGGTGGCTCCTAAAGGTAGTTTAGTTGCCAGCAAGATATCTGAATATGAAAACCTATTCTATAATTCTCAATCGATAGGATTCGATGCGCCTAACTTGGTAATGGGTGATGAGGTCGCCACCTTGAACACCTATTTCCTGGCTTCCCCGCTTAGGTTTCAGCGGTTATTTCGTTGGGAAGCGGATATCTACGAACCCGAGGAAACGGCTTCAGAACTGCAAGATCCCATGCGCGCTATCTACATTTATAACAAGGTGATTAATGAAGTGATGGATAGTGAGGGTGGCACTGAAGAAGCTAAACGAAGTCTTCAGGCAGAGGCCAAAGCTTCACGCGCATACTTTAATATGATGCTTATTAATCACTACGGAAAGCCATATAATGCTGCCACTGCCGCAAGCGACCTTGGTATTCCGCTGGTTAAGATTGCAGACGTAGCGCAAACCAGCTTCACCAGAGCTTCCGTTCAGCAGGTTTATGACGACATGATAACGGACCTGAAGGAGGCTATTCCTTTAATGCCTGTCAATGTCCCAATGCGGTTAAGAATGTGTAAATCTGCAGCAGAGCTCACGCTCGCTAAAATTTACTGGTTCATGGGCAATTATGAAGAAGCATTGAAATGGATAATAGAGGCGAAAAAACACTTCCCAACTAGTTTTGAAACCAGGATTTACGACTATAATGTGACCTATGCAGTACCAACCTGGTCAGTGAGCGGCGGTAACAACAACCTGCAAAGTCTTATGAATAGAATAACCAGTTCTTTCTGGACGAACACATCCAACGATCTGCTGCTTGCACCATGGGCAAATCAGCTTTACACACCGAACGACCAACGTTTAAAGTCGTTCAGCAGTACACCATATCTGGGAACCGGATCTTTTCCGGTAGCAGGGCTGAAAAGGCGTATAGGGCCGTTTACCTCCCAGGTACCTCAGGGGGTGTATCTGCCTGATGTAGAACTGATGCAAGCAGAATGTGAAGCGAGAATTGGCAGCCAGGATGCTGCAAAGGCGATATTGCTATCCTTCAGGCAAAAGAGAATGTCTCAGGCTGATGCTGCATTACCTGTCCTTGATAAAAATGCCTTGATCAGATTTATTATAGAAGAGCGCGTCAGAGAGTTTGCCTTGTATGGCTGGCGTTGGCTTGACATGCGTAGGTTATCAAACGATCCGCTTTTTAAAGACAAAGTATATGAGCATTACCTCTATAATGCGCAGACAGGACAAACTCTGGAAACCATTACGCTCCCACAACAAAGACTAACATTGCGTTTACCGAGAGGAGTCATATCTGTCAACCCTGGTATGGAGAACAATCCGTAATCAATTCATCGATTAATCCTCTACCGTCTATACAAAATTGACGGTAGAGGATTACATAACATTATGCTTAGCAACTATGAAAATCATATTTAACTGTTTGTTTCTTTTAAGCTTCTCTGCCTTGACTTTTGCACAAGAAGTGAGTATCCAGAAACAATTACAATCCCTTTCAAATGAAAAAGATTCTATATTGCTGCAACAAAAGCTGGAATCCTATATCAATAGCGATCAGGAAAACGGAATCATCGTAGCGGTCAACTATTATAACCGCACCGGAATGCGAGCCAAAGCGGATTCGCTTAAATTGGTGGCTATCAAAAAATTCCCTAAAGGAGACTTTTCCTATAGTGATGCACTTGAAAAATTGAACGCCAAATCCGACTATGTCGAACAACTTAAATTTGCCAGAGCTGCTAGTCTTCAGTTCACGGATCGGGACCTCTCTATGCTCTATGGAAAGGTCGCAAATGAAGCGGCAAAAAACAAAGATTGTCAGACTGCAAAAGACGCCCTGGCCAAAATCAAGGATCAATCCTATCGCTCCTATGTTATTCCAGGTATTGCTGAAACACTGCTGACATCGGCTGGAGGAGATATCCCTTGCATACAACAACTGTTGAAGGAATTGCTCCAGGAGTATAAAGCACATTTGTCCCATATAATGATTAAAGAGAAATCTCCTAATTTTTCTTTGCCGGATCTGCAAGGTAACCACGTGTCACTGGAAAGCTTAAAAGGTAAAACTGTAATCATTGACTTTTGGGCAACCTGGTGCAAACCATGCCTCGAATCCTTTCCAGGCATGCAGCGTGCAGTAGAAATGTATAAGAATGATGAAAAAGTCGCCTTTTTATTTTTGAATACAGCAGAAAGAGGAAACGATGATCCAAAATCAAGAATAGAAAAACTCCTGAACGAGCACGGATACACCTTCACCGTATTGGTTGACAGGAAAAATGCAGAGATTAAAAAATACGAGGTTAGTAGCAGTTTCGGCGTCAATGCACTTCCGTCTAAATATTTTATCGACAAACAAGGATATACAAGGTTTAAGATTGCAGGAAGTGCTGGCGGCCCGGCATTCCTGAAGGAAGAAATAAAAATGATAATTGATCTGTTAAACAATTAAAGGAGAACACAATGAAAATGTTAATCAAAAAATCGAGCGTGATGCTATTACTACTAGTTTTCCACATCATTTCATACGGACAACAGCGACCAAAATTAAGCATCGCAGACCCTAGTCCAAAATTCTCTTTTTCCACCTGGGTGAAAGGGAGTCCACAAGAAAAACTGTCAGGAGACAAGATTTATGTGCTTGAGTTTTGGGCAACATGGTGCTTGCCATGTATTGCAGCTATGCCTCACCTATCTGAGCTCTCTGAAAAATTTGATGGCAAGGTGAAAGTTATTGGAGTTAATGTGATGGAACGTATCGGAGACCAAGCATATTCTGCCATTACACCCAAAGTAAAAGAGTTTGTACAAAAAAATAAGGATCGAATGCGTTTTGACGTCATCGTCGACGATGACCAGCGGACTATGCATAGCAAGTGGCTTACCGATGCTGGCATTTCTAGTATCCCGGCCACCATCGTAGTCCGAAACGAGCAAATTCTCTGGATTGGACATCCAAATTTTGTCGCTGGCGTATTGAACGAAATCCTTGCAGGTACTTATGACATGCAATCACGAAAAAAAGAATACGAAAAACAGCAAATCGCAAGTGCAAAAGGAAGCTCGATCTTATTGAAAAATATGTCAACAATTGACAGCGCAGTGGCAGCGCAACGACCAGACGAAGCGATAAAAATACTTGACAGCATACTCAAAGTCACCCCAGGTGGATCATATGCTTACCGACAGCGAAAAATGCAAATCCTTCTTGCATTTAATAAAGCAGCTTCCAAAAAATATCTAAAAGAGATGGCTAAAAAAGAGCCTAAAGTGGCCACCGCCTTAGCTTGCTATATTGCAAGTCAAGAGAATATCGATTCCCAGATCAACAGACTTGCTATCGATGTGATTGAAAAACATGGACAGGAAAACACGTTCACATTAGATGCCTTAGCATTATTGCAGAGCAAAGTTGGAAGATACGCAGAGGCCATGAAAAATCAACAGAAAGTCCTGAACCTATTAGCTGAAGCACAGAAAAAAACACCGGATCTTATCTCCGAAAAAGCGATCGATGATAGCAGAAAAAAAGTCGACAATTATCGTTTGCTTAGTGAGAAAATGAATTAGAGATTAAATCAGTGACCAATGGCATGAATGCCATTGGTCACTGATTTATTGAGATTGAAAAACTAAATATGATATCGTCTGATGATATAGTGTATATGGACACAATAATCCGCCAAATGGATACATCAGTAGACATCGAATGTCCGACCTTCGTATGGTTAATAAAAATATCTGCGATATGAAAACAATCAATTTAGGTAGACAAGGGCTGAAAGTACCAGAAGTGGGACTAGGCTGTATGGGCATGACATCCATGGCCGGTTTTGACATTTACGGAAAAGCTGAAGAAAATGAAGCGATCGCTACTCTGCATCGTTCACTTGAACTGGGCGGCAATTTTTTAGACACGGCTGATATGTATGGTCCGGGGCTCAATGAAAGGCTAATTGCTAAAGCAATCAAGGGCAACCGCGACAAATATATCATCTCTACGAAGTTCGGTTATGAAGTTGATGATTCCGAACAACTTACCTGGAATTACAATGGCTCGAAAACATATGTTAAAAAAGCTGCCGAGCGTTCGTTGAAAAACTTGGGCACTGATTACATTGATTTGTATTATCTTCATCGTTTAGACCCGCACACACCCATTGAGGAAACCGTTGATGCGATGGCAGAATTGGTCAAGGAAGGAAAGGTAAAATATATCGGGTTATCAGAAGTATCATCTGCAACCATTCGTAAAGCGCATGCCGTACATCCACTTACAGCCATACAAACAGAATATTCACTGTTTGAAAGGGATGTGGAAGAAGCAAAGATAACGGACACACTGGCAGAACTGGGCATCAGTTTGATTGCTTACTCACCGTTAGGCAGAGGCTTTTTGACCGGCCAATTGAAAAGTCCAGATGACTTTCCTGCCGATGATTTTAGAAGAAGTATACCAAGATTCCAAGGCGAACAGTTTTACAAAAACCTAGAGCTGACAAATGCTGTAAATGAGATAGCCGCAGAAAAAGGTATTACGCCTGCTCAGCTGGCCATCGCATGGGTACTGGCCAAAGGGCATACACCGATACCAGGTACCAAGCGCGTAAAATATGTAGAGCAGAATATTGCAGCCAGCGACGTAGCCATTACCATAGAGGAAATGCAGCGTTTAGAAACGATTATCCCTTTAGGCACATCAACAGGTGACCGATACGATGCCAATTCAATGACAGGCATCGATCAATAAAACTTTTATCATGCAGTGTTATTCCATTTGGATTAACATTGCATGGCTTTTCACTATATTACAGTCAATGAGCAGAAAGCCGCCATACCCTATCAATTCTATCACCGAACATCGCCGTATTTTGTCTTTACCAGGCCCTGATCATCCGCTGATTGATGTATTCCGAATGGAAGACATAAAATATAATCCAGATGAGCGTTTCAGGACATTGGCGCTTAATTTCTACTGCATCTCCCTGAAGAAAAAAGTAAGCGGTAAAGTCATCTACGGACAGGGCTATTATGACTTTGATGAAGGGCTGATGTCGTTTTTTGCACCCGGACAAATTGTGGCTAATGTTCCTGAAAACCACAAATTAGAAGGGTGGTGCGTGGCTTTTCACCCCGACTTTCTGCTAGGTTACCCCTTAGCGCGGAAAATCGGGACCTACAACTTCTTCTCCTATGCCATCAACGAAGCGCTATTCCTTTCTGAAAAGGAAGAAGCATTGATGAATGGAATCGTAGATAATATCCGTCAGGAACTACAAACCGCCATAGATGGTTTGACACAAGAGGTTATGATCTCCCACCTGGAGTTACTGCTACACTATAGCCATCGCTTTTATCTGCGGCAATTCATCACGCGTAAACCAGCACACCACCAATTGATTACTGAGGTTGAAAACTTACTAAACGCTTATTTCAACAATGACAAGCAACTGCTTTTGAGTGGTCTTCCAACTGTTGCCTATCTTGCGGATCAATTGAACAAGTCACCTAAGTACCTGAGTGATTTACTGCGGAACCTTTCAGGACGAAGCGCGCAACAACATATTCAAGATCACTTGTTAGAGAAAGCAAAATGGCTGCTAACCAGCAGTGATTTTACGGTGGCAGAGATTGCTTATAGGTTGGGCTTCGATTATCCACAGTCCTTTAATAAACTTTTTCGACGTAAAATCAACCAGACACCGTTGGAATACCGGCAACAATATAGCCGACTAAAAAACTAATAAAAAAATGAGCCAAGGCCCTCTCTTCTCTTCTTCCTCAACTTGGGGAATAAACCGATATTGGCCAGTCCTTCGCAAAACCTCCTGACCACTCATTTCGCAGTAAACTGGTCACTTTAATTCGCCGAAAAGTGGCCAGTCGGCTTATTTTAAGCGGTTTTAAGCTTCGGAAGAGGCCTTACTGACTGGGCAGTTCATTTATGTCTTTTTGGAAGGCTGATGATCTTAAAACAGGCGAATGCTGCAAAATTATTTGCTGCTGAGCAACCCAAGGTTTGAACTGCATGAAAATGTTTGGTAAGGCTCTGAACTGACGTCTTTAGCGGCAGAGAACGGCCTGCCTTGAACCGGGAGGGGATTGGTGATCTGAAACACCAGGGCGTTTGGAACAGGAGGAGTGTTTACCTGGTGATCAGCTGAATGCTTATATTTGGCGGTCAGGTACCGACAAGCCTCATCACTCATGGTCAGTTACAGCAGTGGCCAGTTTGGCCCGAAATGGAGTGACTACTATCACCGAAACTTACACTTTCAGTGGTGGCGCCCTTTCTCAATCAAACATCATCGATTTTGATATGAAGTGAAGCGAGATCATTTTATTTATTATAAAAGAAAAATGAGATGTGGAATCTTATTAATTAAGCTGATCTGGCTCAAATCGATCGCTTTGGCATGAAATAGTCTTACCTCTGAAATCATTTAGGATCTTGATCGTTTTATTAATTAACCAAGTAACGATCAAGATCCTGCAGTTAAGAGGGCATTCTCTACTTCTTTTTTTCCGAAGCTGAGGCCCTATAAGCCTCCGATTTCTTTTCAAAAGAAACTATGGTGGCATTATTTTCATTTGTCGGCTTTTTTTCCTGACGTTCCTTTAACATCTTAATTGCCTTTTGTTGAGCAACCACAGCTTTTTCATACTTTCCTAACCTACCCTGCAATCTTGCAAGCTCATCAAGAAAAAAGATATTGGTTTGTTCGCACCGTTCAAGGATTTCTGCAGCTATCTGATAATGTTTGAGATTCAGACCGTCTTGTCCGCCTATAAAACACGCATAGGAAAGCGCCCAGCTACTGTTTTCCTTTTCACATGTTTCCATAAATTTGAGTGCCTCATTTTCCGGATAATGAGCCATCAAAATACTTAACTTTTTTAATCCATAAGATGACGCACGTTGTACATCTATTTTAGCCGACTCCTCAGCAAACGCAATTGCGTTTCCGTAATTTCCCGCACTGACGGCGCTATCAATTCTAGCAACGTTGGTCCGGTAAATTTTCTGACCAACGGCCTCGGTATTTAAGGCACTTTCATACTGTTCTTTACTTTCGACCAGATTATACTCACCTGACACTAATTTATCCAAAACAGCCTCTAACTTTTGCGGATATCCTATCCACTGGATTCTGTTATTCTTGATCACAATAGTTGCTGGTATTCCGCTAATACCAGCTTTTTGCAGCCAATTCTTAGTCATTCCTCTTTCATCATTATCTACCAATACATCGAACCTCATTTTCTCTGCATTTTTCTCAACAAAAGCCTTTACCATTGACGTACATGATGAATATGGTTGTTTGCCTGTCCTTTCCGAGGCATCTACCGCGATAATGCGAACTTTGTCATGATACTTGTCTGCTAATTCCGATAGATGAGGCATCGAGGCTATGCAAGGGACACACCAAGTTGCCCAAAATTCTAAAACAAATATCTTCTCGCCATCAAATCCTGAAATTGGGCTTCCTTTAATCCAAGAGGAGTAAACCAATGGAGGAGGGACATCACCAAATGTCAATCTATTGTTAACGGGTTGGGTAAATCCTGATTTCGATGCTAAGATCAGGATGAGAAACGTAGCCCCGAATTTTGAAAGCTGGGTCATTCTTTTTCTAAAATAGGTATTCATTTATCGTCTTCTATATTTTAATTAATCATTCCGCCAGTAAATGCTACTGATCTTGTTTAAACTACTCCAGCTTTTAGTCTCTGAGGCAACTATGTCATTTGGATTGTTCTGAACCACAAATTTTCGAAGTGTACCACCTGTAGAACCGCTATAGGTCGCTACGTAAAGATCGTTGGCAGAGGTACTGGTATTCTGAATATCAAACTTCAACATCGTAATTTCATCAGCGCCGAAATCCTTTATAAGCTTGACTTTTTCATTTCCGGAACTGTATTCATACCCGTAAAGTTTAGCACCAACTGCATAAAACAGGTAAGAGCGGTTTGAGTAAAATGCGTATTTATTTGCTTTGTCTAAATCCGGAGCTAGGTTAAACGTAGGACGGTAATACGCTATTTGGAGCCTGGTTCGTGGATAAAATTTATAAATATGAAAGTTATTCGTCGCATCTTTCATCAAGGCATATGCATTACCTGAAACAGCGCCGCCCTCAGTATTAACCGTATTTTCCATGTAAACCAGATCACGACCCGTCCCGCTCTGATCCCAAGGGAATTTGGTCGCATTCAAAGTGAGCGGGATTATAGAATAGAAATAGTTAGAGTTGTAAACAAACCGCTTATTATCTTTATCAAACAGCACGAGAGAAGAACTTGTAGCTAAAGGAGAATAAGCTATAAATGGAGCTAGGCGCGCATACACATTATCCACTTGGTTGATCCAATCCCCATAGCTTTCCGGGGCGGTGTAAGCTACATTTTCATTTTTATTTAAATAACCATTGCTCCAGATAGCAGCCCTTACCCCAGGGATCTGGACGCCATTAATGGACATCGGGGCAAAACTTACCGGATAGTTGGGTTCAGCGAAAGTCAAGGAAAAAAATGACAAACTTTGAAGCGTTTGAGAAGGATCAGACCGGAAAGTATTCCTGTCAATGTAATATGAGCCCTCATTTGTAGAAACCCAAAGTTTGCGGTTATCTGCGCTGTTCGCTGACACACTACCTGAATAGTAAACCTCCCTGGCACCTTTTAAAATGGGCAATCCGCTATTCAACAACAGGTTTTTCAGGATCAGCTCATCACCATTTGCACGCATGGCAATCATCTGCAAATCAGCATTTCCACTATTGTCATTGCCAAAAATAAGAAACCCTCTTCCCACGACAGTTGTTACACGCAGCGACGAAGTTTTCGTAAAGGCTACATTTGTTTTTTTATCCGTCACACGGTAATAAAGCGTATAATCTCCAGGAGTCAACTCCACCTGTGTTTTTAAATTGCGTTCTTTGCCTATAATGGTACCGGCGGCAGTTGGAGTGGCCACCGGGATTGCTTTCCAGGAATAATCGTAACTACCGTTTGCTCCCGCATCCTGAGTCCAGTTAATTTCAGGCGTAATCTGTAGTTCATCGGCTTTATAAATTACCTCATAATTTGGTAAAAAACCTGAGATACTGCCCTCATTAATTTCATTAGTCTCTATCGAGGACTTTTTACAACCCCCAGAAATCAGTATGACTGCAAGATAAAGGGTGAATATGATATACTTTTTCATGATGTTTAGATTATGATTAATAGATAAACTATGGCTTATATGGAACACCTAAGGTAGAAGTCCAGGTGACGCCGTAAACCCACATTAATCTGCCATCTGCTGGCTCGATCACCGGGGTTCCTTTTGCCATTTGCTCTCGTAAATATCGGGAAAGCGTATTCGCGACAGTTAATGCGCGATCCACCCCCATTTTTTCCGGGGTGAAATCCGAATAGGTTAAACCGCTAAGTCGGCACATCAAATCATATTTTCCCGGTGTAAAAGCACCCCAGTAACTGTCCTCGCTTCCAGAAAAAACCGCGCCGTACCATGCCCAGACAGGCGGTTGTACCAGAAGGTCGGAAAACCGGATGGCATGATAGCGGGCATCAAACTTTGCATTGCCGATGACATTCTCCTGCATAGTGGGGATTGGATACCAAACGGGCATGGTCAGTTTAAAGCTTTCATTTTCCAATAGCCGTAAACCAAGCTTAACTTCCCTGGTCCGAAGGTCTGAAGTACGCTTGAGTACAACGGGTATTTCACCGTAGAACTCATTCGCCTTTACAACATATTCCTGTTTTATCGGCTCATAATGCTGGCCTTCAATAGCCGTTGTACTGTCTTTATCCACCACCACTTTAAATGCCCGGTCATAGGCCACACTATTTCCCGTTATATTCACCCGTAGCTTCATGGTAATCGTCGGCTCAGTTGTATTAAGGAATGAA
>Ga0157370_10007133_pt1 | contig 12189 bp, 11 predicted proteins | sample C35metaG_FD_113463 | JGI IMG/M metagenome (GOLD analysis project Ga0157370, IMG submission 113463) | Corn rhizosphere microbial communities from Kellogg Biological Station, Michigan, USA - C3-5 metaG | ecosystem: Host-associated > Plants > Roots > Rhizosphere > Soil | place: USA: Michigan...
AACAGATTGGGCGAGCTCGCACAATTCTCGCGCGACTGCATCATCAGCTTCAAGTTTTCCGTGGTATGCACCGATGCGCAACGCGACGCCCACCGGATGCCCCGAACTGGCCATTGATTTGAAATCTGGCGAAACGCGCGCTATCTGAATGTGGGGCGTGAAATTGATCTCGGCCGCCCGATAGACCAACTCTGTGAACTGTGCACTTTCTGTGCGGACTGCCGATTGCACTGCGGGAGTCCAGGCGCGCTGCCAGACATAGGCCTGGTTAGACAGCCTGCCGCGCGATCGTTTGGTCGAGTGGGGTATGGAGAAAGCGACCAGCAGGCATATGCCGATCAGAGCCCCGACGAGAGTCAAGCGTAGCGGCACACGTTTCACGCGAGCGCAGACTCCTTTCTGACGCCTTGTGAACCTGTATGGTCTTACCAGCGATAATGTACCATTTCTTTTGTCGTCGCCAAATCAAGCTTTGCCCATCAGATTCTTGATCATGAATCGCTCGAGCCCTTCATAATCGCGGGCGGTGACGTAATCCTGCCATGCCTTGCGGTCGATGCGATGGGCCAGATCGACCAGATCGAGGAACGTTTCCTTCGAATGTTTGAGATGCAAAAAGGCCTGCCCGGCGGGCTGGGTGCGCATGGCTTTGACATCGAGACCGACGACCTCTCCATGTTTGCCATAGCCGTGGCGGACCAGCACATCGACCTGGTTGAAGGCGCGACGAAGGTCCACCGCGCCAAAGGCCTTGTCCTGATCGTATTTCAGGCCGTTCTGATCGTTCAGATGCACGCTCCAAAGCTTCTTGTGAAACAGCGCGTAGGCAAATTCATCGGATGGATCGAGGCCGGCGAGAATCGCGTGGGCGGATTCGATAAGCACTCCGACGCGGGAGGGATCTTTGGTCTTGTAGGCCAGGGCGAGGAAGTGGCCGGTGGTGGGCAGATACATCAGGTCCATCGGCTCATTGGGCTTCATCTCACCCAGCACGCGAATGTTCTTATCGTAATCGAGCATCGCATCGACGAACTCCAGCATGTAATTGAAGCTGGTGACGGCATCTTTGCTTTCGCGGATGTAAGTGCCTTCGCGGGCCGGCCACCAGACGAACTTCTCGCTGCCGAGAATGCGACCGACATCAATCGCGCGCTTGCCGCGCTCCAGAGCCCACTTGCGGTCGGCGGCGCTGTTGCTGGTGACGGGACCATCGACGCCATGGGCATGCTCCCAGTGGCGTGGCGCGAAAATCTCGGCCTTGAGCCCATTGTCATCCAGCATCTTGCGGATTTCTTTGGCCTTTTTTTCCCGCTGCGATGCGGAGAATTCATCCGGCACGGCATCATCATCGTGGAATTGGACGTAATCGAAGCCGAGCTCCTTGAAGGTCGAAAGCTTCTGATCAAAGGTTCGATCGGCACGCACCGCCGGGCCGAATGGATCGGCTCCGGGATGAAGATTCCACGGGCCGGCCGAGAATTTGAAATCCTGCTTGTTGCTCCACTTTGACTGTGCCATCGCCATTCCTCGCTTTGCCTTTGTTTGCGAAAACTCCCGCCCAATTTCCCTTCGGACTGGAGGCTAACACTCTACGATTCGGGCCACGCAAATCCAGCGGGAGCTGACTCATTGCTTGATTGCCCGTGCAACGCCCGCATAATGCCGCAACTTCGATAACTTGCTGTCAAAGATACGAGGCGTCATGAAGCGGGCCGCAGTCTTTTTTGATCGGGACAACACACTGATTCGCAACGACGGATACCTCGGCGATCCCGAGGGCGTCGTGACCATCGACGGCGCCGCCGACGCCATCGCACGCGTGCGGAATCTTGGACTAGCCGTGCTCACGTTCAGCAACCAGAGCGGCGTGGCTCGCGGGATGTTCACCGAAGACGCGGTGCGGGCCGTCAATGCGAAGATGGAACAGGTGCTGCTTGAGCAGAACCCGGCGGCGGTGATCGATGCCCACGAATTCTGCCCCTATCACCCCGAAGCCACGAACGAAACCTATCGGCAGGACAGCGATCTGCGGAAACCCAAGCCGGGCATGATTCTTCAGGCGGCCGAGCGATTGGCGCTTGATCTGTCACGAAGCTGGGTCGTCGGTGATGCTCCGCGCGATATCGAAGCGGGCAAAGCCGCCGGTTGCAAGACGATTCTTTTTCACGATCCCAACCTTCCGCCATCGGAAGCGGCGCGCCAGGCGGCGACCATCGAGCCGGATTTTGTGGTGTCGTCACTGAGGCGTGCCGCGCAGATCATCGCCCGCGAATCCGGCGCGACGGAGCCAGAACAACCGCCGATCGATCCGGGCCATGCGACAAACGAATCTGAAGCGGCTTCATCATCCCATGCGACCGAAGCCGATCATCGCCGCGAGGCGACCGAGATGGGTCGAAGTGGCGTCGGACGACCGATGCAAAAGCCCTCTCCTGGGAACCGCACCCCTGCCGCACCGGAAAACCCTGCTCCCGCACACGTGCCCCCGCGCGAAACCAAAATCGAAATCAACACCGCCAAGCTCGAAACAATGGTGCAGTCCATCGTCGAAGAGCTTCGGCGTAATCGCACCATCCCCCAGACCGATTTTTCCGTCAGCAAATTGATGGCCGGCATCGTCCAAGTGCTGGTCGTGCCGGTATTGTTCTACGCCTACCTCCATCACGAATCCGGCCCCGTCACCGACGCCCTCCTGCTCGCGGTGTTTCTTGAAGTGCTGACGATCGCGCTGCTGGTGATGGGACAGCAGAGATAGCGACGATAGCCTCGGGCCCGCCTGAATGATCAGCGATCACCTAAAAATAAGCGACCGGCCCATCTGGCCGTTGCTCGACTTTCAACCCAAATTTCTCTGGCGATTTGGACTCCGGCGAGCGCTCGACAAATCCCCTGAGGAGATTAGCAAATCTCGGCCCAGACATTTCCGCCACTTCTAACAGGAAGACATCGGCATCATCGCCGAGGAGCAGGAGATTGTGATAGCAATAAGCGATCGACATCAGATCATCGCGATAATCGGCGCCGCCATCGCGGATCGACATGGCGATCAGCTGCTCCCTCATCCGCTGGTGGGGCGTCAGGTCGGCTCGATCGTAATCGGTCGGACTGCGCCAGGGCTTCTGGCTCTCCAACACGCCTGCCTGATGGCGCTCCCGCACAAGTGCTCTTTGCGACGGCGTTGCAGATGAATACAAGTCGTATAAGGCCGTCTTGAACTCTTCCCGGAAGGGAAGAGCCTCGATGGAGGAAAGTCGCGACTGAAATTCCGCGTCAGTCATCGGACTACTCGATCGCGTACAGCGCATCCCACTCATGCGCCGTTGAAAAGACCGGCACGCCCATAAGCTCCGGGCGAAGCTGCCGAGCGGCTGCCGTCGCGGCGGCAATCAATTCGTCAAACCGCGCCACGACCAGATGCTCCGTGATTTCGGCCGCGAGTTCAGTGCTCAAAGGTTGCGGGGGATCGGTCCCAAATAATGACTCAAATGCCTTCTGAACTTTCTCCAGCCCCGTCAAATTAAACGATGCATCCGTTGCCGCATCCCATCCTGAAAGCCAATCAGCATGGAATGTCAGATCCCAAATATCACCACCTGTGCGATAAGCAAAACCGTCAAAATACCAGCGATCAGGATTGATCGAGAATCCATTCATTTCAAAATACATGACCGCAACGGGAAACTTTTCTGACGCGGCGCGATGAGAATCAGCAATGTATCTTGCGGCATCGACGACATGATGCAGGTACGTCTGGCCAACGATTGCGTGATAAGGCGTTTGACGAATTGAGCGCAGACCTTCTTCCAGAAATGCAATGCAATCTTGGAGCTTTCCGTGTGGAACCATTTGCCTGAAATTCGAGTGGATCGGCGGCACGTGGCCTCCCTTGAACGTCCAGCACGCGAAGCTCTGAGATTGAACTCCTTCGCCGTTACTGCCCCTCCCCGCCTCTTACCCGCACACTCGCCGCATGCCCATCCAATCCTTCGGCTTGCGCGAGCGAGCGAATCGCTTCGGCATCTGCAGCCAGCCCCTCCGCTGTGTATCGCACAACGCTGCTGCGCTTGAGGAATTCGTAGACGCTGATCCCGCTGGAAAAGCGGGCGGTGGTGTTGGTCGGCAGACAATGACTCGGTCCGGCCACATAATCGCCCGCGGCCACGGGGCTGTATGGCCCGACGAAGATCGCTCCCGCGTGTCGCAGCTTGGCCAGCGCGCCATCATTGTCGCGCGTCTGGATGTTCACGTGTTCGCAGCCGAAGGCGTTGGCCAGCTCGATCAGCGTGTCCATCGATTCATCGAGAATGATCGCGCTGCATTCGCGCAGTGCGTTATCGAGCGGGACTTGTCGGCTCAGCCAGCGCCCCTGCTTTTCGATTTCGCCCTGGACGCGCAGCGCCAGCACATCGGACGTGGTCAACAGAAAACAGCTTCCCGGATCGTGCTCGGCCTGGGCGATCAAATCGGCCGCGACGAAACGCGGATTGGCCGTCTCGTCGGCAAGCACCAGAATCTCGCTGGGGCCAAGGAAGCCGTCGATTCCCACGAAGCCTGACACGGCACGCTTGGCCAGCTGCACCCAGCGATTGCCCGGCCCGACAATCTTGTCGACCGGCGGCATCGTCTGCGTGCCAAATGCCAGCGCGGCAACCGCAGCCGCTCCACCCGCGCGAAAGACCTGCGTCAACCCAAGCTCATGACATGCGGCCAGGACCAAATCAGTTTTGCCGTATTTGCTGGGCGGCGAGCAGACGACGATCTGGCTCACGCCCGCCACTTGCGCCGGAACGGCCAGGTGAATCAAAGACGACGGATAGGATGCCTTTCCCCCCGGGAAATAAAGCCCAGCGCTGTCAATAGCGGTAAAGCGCATACCCAGCGAAACGCCCGGCCGCTCGAGCATCGGCGGATCGGTTGGCATCATCGCCGACTGGTATTCGCGAATCTGATCGATCGCCCGCTTCAGTGCCGATTGCAACTGCGGCGTAATCCGCCCCGCCGCCTCGGCCATTTCTTCGGGCTTCACTGCGATCTGGTCGGCGGTGAAATTCGGATCATCAAACTTCTGGGCCTGCTCGACGATTGCCTCATCCCCCCGTCGTGCCACGTCGGCGATGATCGTCATCACCGTCTGCATCTCGCGTGTGCCCGCCTCGCCCTTGCCGACGCCAAGCTCGATCGGGTCCAGTCGCAGCCGGCGCAACAGCCCTTCGATGCGCCGATGATCCTCAGTATTCGAAAAACGCAAAAGCGGAATCATGATCAGCCGATCTTATGCGACCAAGCTCATAAGGGAAGCGCGGGGCGGCGGAGACGCGGTTTTGTGATAACGAGGGCCGATGTTCGCGAGGTTGAGCGGTCCCGTTAGCGCCAAGAGCGCCAAGTAGCCAAGAACGCCAAGAATTCAAATGAATGATCAGATCTTCCCGTCACACCTGCAGAATTCAGGAATTCATTACCAAAGAATTTGCTAAAAGTTCTTATCTTGGCGTTCTTGGCTTCTTGGCGCCCTTGGCGCTTAAAATTATGCAAGAGGCACGTCGCCACAATCCCATTTTCCACCTCGCCGCTTTCCATTACACTTCCCGGCCCGAAAGGATTTTAAGACATGCTGATTCACACGGTTTTTTTCTGGCTCAATGAAAAAGCTCCCGCCAATGAACGCCAGCGGCTCGCCGAAGGCTGCCTGACGCTGCTGGGCAAGATTCCCACGGTTCGCCACATCTGGGCGGGGCCGCCTGCCAACACGCCCAAGCGCGACGTGATTGACGACAGCTACGACGTCGGCCTGACCGTCGTACTGGACGACCTGCCGGCTCACGACGTCTACCAGGAGCATGCGCTTCATAAGGAATTCATCGCACGACATAAGGAACATTGGAAGCGCGTGCAGATTTATGATTATCGGTGAGGCGAAGTTAAATGCGGGCGCCTCCTGAATCCGCTTTATGTTGACGCTGGATCTGTCTGCTCAAGGAAAAGCGCCTAAGGATGGCTGCAACCCCACAAACGATCTGGCGGGCCCCCGCATATTTGCCCTACCTTCAGCCGCCGTTGACTGAAGAGACAATTGCCACGGCGCAGCAGCAACTAGGCTATAAGTTGCCGTCCGAATATCTGGATCTGTTGCGGGTGCAAAACGGCGGCTACGTTCGATACACGCTGCCGGATGTGCCCCATGACGTCATTGAGGGTATCGGCCCGTATTTCCCCTCGTTACTCCCCTTCGATTGGAACAACGTTCAGGAATATGTCAGCTTTCCTTTGAAAGGACTCGTGCCGTTCGACGGCGATGGGCATTGGCATCTATGCTTCGATTACCGCCAGAATGCGACGGCACCGCTAATCTCGTACGTGGACATCGAATGCAACCGGCAGTCCACCGTCGCCAATTCGTTCGCGCAGTATTTGTCCATGCTTCAGCTGGAAGTGGGAAAAGAGTACGTCATCGAAACGGAAGAGGACATTAACGCTCTCATCGCCCATCTAGCCTCCGCACTTTCGGTCAGCTTCGCGCCGCCAAATTCGTTTGCGCAGGGATATCCAGTGTATCGCGCCGCATTGGGCACGACCGACCACCCACAATGGTTGTGGGTCTCCGCCAACAAAGTCCCGCGAGGCTTTGTGCGCCCTGACGATGCGCGATATGAGCAACTGAAAAACCTGCTGCCTGGATTTACCCGACGCTTCCCAGAAGTACCGGAAAATGCCTGTTTCATGGTGGCGACCGAGGACGTTCGCCCGAGAGTGCTGGGTGCGTGCGCCCGGGCGCGAATCAATGTGCGGCCGATCATTTCGTACTTTCAATAGTTCCGCACCGTCCGAATAAAACCTTAGATGCGGACGTGAGCATGGCTAGCATTTGGAAATGCGTCCCGCCATTCCCAAAAATCCTCTTGCCTCGCTTGCTTTGCCATTTGTTCTAATCTGCCTGCCGCTGGGCATTTATTCGTGCCGAAGTCCATACCAATCGCTTCTGCTCGCGGGGAAGAAGCAACTGCCGTGCGTGGCTGAATTCGTCAGTCTCTATCCAGACTCTCGGCATCTGGCTTCGTACATGACCGGCGTTGCGGGGCCACCAACCTGGACTTCGACAGCGGGGATCGATGGCCGATATATCCTGCGCATGGAAATGCGCGTCACCCCGAACAGATCCCTCAGCGGGTTTTCCGGAAGTGGAAACCCGCAATTTACTTTGCAGGAAATTACGCAGGTGGTAGTCGATTCTGCCCACAGGTCCACTGCGGTCTATCCAGGTGCCATGAGTCTGGCATTCGGCTTGGACGAATGGAAGAAATTGGTCGCGGCCAAGGGAGACTTGTCGGTCCTGGGCATCACCGAAATTAAAGACCAGCCCGTCCCAAATTTCGATGGCTCCTGGCAGGAGGGAGCCGGGGAGAAGATGCCAAAGGAGTGATACTTCGCGTGCAAGATTTCGAAAGACACCCCAGAAAACGAACTTTTGGGACCCTTAACGGACAAATGTAATGCAGGCGCTCCGGGACGCGCACCGCAAGCGGTTGCGGCTAAACGGCAGAGGGCGCCGCGGGGCGGCGGCGATGGAGTTGAAGCAGCGCGGAAGTGAAAAGGGAAGGAGCCGGGCACGAGGTAAGTGAATTTTCGCAGTACCGGCGCGCGGCGCGGTATTCCTTCAATCTTCACGATCCCTGCGCCGGCTGCGTCGCACTCGTCGCGGAATTGAATCGGAAGATCGGGCCGTGGTGGCTATCGAACAGGAGCAGGATTCCGAGCCAGAATTGGATAGCAATCGCCAGGACGGCAAGGATCAGAAGAATTTGCGTGGCGCCGGCCTTTTTCCTGCCCCAGCGCGCGACGCCGGCGAGGATTACGGTCAGCGCGATAATGCTCAGGCCAAAGGCGAGGTGAAGCAGCAGGCGAAGATGGGTGTGGGTGTCTTTCAGATCATTGACATTGGCGCGAAGGGAATCGGGGGAGAAATTGCCGGTGACCGACCAGATCCCGGCGGCAGCGGTCAGAAGGAACAGCACAAAGGCCAGCATCCAGAACCGCCCGGGAAACAGCACCGGCGGCTCGGTGACGATCACTAGATGCGTGCGCGTTGCGCCGACCGTTTCGGTTTCGACCGTCACACGATCGGGCAGCGGATCGCCGCTGACGGGGTCGGAGGGAATCGCCGCCCCGGGCACGGCTGGGCGAATAACTTTGCCGGTGAGGGCGTTCGGCTCTTCTTCCTCCCCAGGCACGGGCGTTACCACTCTTTTTTCCAGCCGGCGAATGGTCAGAGCCAGCGCCAATACTGACAGCGCCACTGCGAAGCCGGCCAAAGCCGCATGCAGTTCCAGCGGCGGAATGAACCACTTGATGCCATGACGCGAGGCGGATCCTTCTTCATCGGCTACGCCCGTGTGCGTCCGCACCACATCGGCCCGGGCAATCGACATGCTCGGCGATTCGACTGCCGTGCCCATGCGGTAGACCGACTCTCCGCCGAACCAGGCGCCGATTGAAAACAGGAACATCGCCAGGATGAAGAACAGCGCGACGATCCAGTGGACGCTCCGGCGGAACATGTCGGAGCCGGCGATCCACATCACCACAGCGACGGCCGCGAGGGCCGTGCCGATGCTGTTGAACCAGATGTGATAGGTCATGTACTGGCGCTGAGAATCGCTCCAGGAACTATTGGCCATGACCTGATGCCAGCCGCCATGCCCATGCCCCACCGCTTCGCGGAAGGCATAGAGCCCGACGACGAGCGTGGGGATAGCGAGTAATCCGCCCAGCAGCAGCATCCATCGCCCTGCCGCGCGAAAATAGCCGCGCGGCCAGAAGAAGCTGAACAGCTCGATCAGAATCCCAACGCTCAAAAAAGCGATTGGATAGTGCAGCAACAGCACGTGCCAATTGGGGCTGATGAACTGATTGGGCATCGAAACTCCATTCCCTATGCAAAGTCAGTCGGTTCCGGGTTGCAAATCTTTCAGCGCTCCGAAGATCGCGCGCAACCATCTTAGCGTGAAGGAGAAAAGTTCACCACGGAGTCACTCCAGACACGGAGGCCGGGTTCTGCTGAAATGCGTGCGCTGCGAGGGACGTTGTCTTCAGCGCCAAGGACGCCAAGGGTGCCAATAGCGCCAAGCTCTGGTGCTCGACACAGATGGGGCTGTACGAGCGCAGCCGCTCTCCGAGGTATGGCGCTTCATGCTTGAAGATGCAGCTGACGCCCAGGTAGTGCTTCATCCAACAGGCTCCGCGAGCGCGGCATTACAGAGAAACGATCACGAGTGGACGCTTATCACCTGATCGAAACACGTGCGACAGCCGCGGGGCGCGCGGGTGAGACACACATTTCAGTGGAAAAAAGCCGCCTGGAAAGGTCGGTCGGCGTAAGTGGATGTGCGGCGGGGTATTATGTGGCGACGAGTGTAAAATCACTTGACAAAAGTGCGGGGCGCATGTACCGACTTTATCAACAAATTGCTAAATACCTAACTTATTATCCGTCATAGTCTTATCGCAAAATCAGGGGTCATTTTAGGGGTCCAAAACGGTCAAAAAGCGCCCCGTTTTGTCTCATTCTGTTCCATGTTCGGTGACGTACTATCGTATCCGTTTGGAGATGCGCGAGTTGCGATGACGGACCAAATGGGGCGCGGCGGGGCGCTTTGCGCGCTGCGCGCCCCGTTTGCGCCTTCGTCCAGTTTAGCCGACCTTGTCGGGCGTTCCCCCGATCGCAAATCCAGGAGCAGCGCCCGATGAACCGGCCGGCTAAGCGGCACGGGACGCGGGTACCTGGCCGAGGGGAGAAAAGTTCCACGTAGAACAATGACCGAACATTCTGGAGGCTAGAAAATACCTCCGCGAACCTGTGCGCTTCGTCGTAAACTCTTCTTTCACCCGCTCGCATTGCGCTTGATGAGCCAACGGGTGAGACCGGCAATGGAAATGATCAGCAGCACGGCGAGATAGCGCAGGCGCTTGCGCGTGAGGGCATCGGATCGGCGATATTGATCGACGCAGACGGCAAGGATGATGATGGTGCCGGTCACCATTTCCTGCACCCAGTTGGACAGGCCCATCTTGGTGCAGCCATTGGCGATGACGGTCATGATCAGCGCGCCGATCAGGGTGCCGGAGATGGTGCCCGATCCACCCATCAAACTTGCTCCACCGATGACGACGGCGGCGATGATGTCCAACTCTTTGCCGACGGCGGTGGTCGGGTCGCCCAGCGTCAGGCTGGAAAACTGCAGGATGCCAGCCAGCGCGCCGAACAGCCCAGCCAGCATGTAGATCAACACCTTGTCGCGCTCGACGGCCACGCCGCAGAGTCGAGCGGTAAGTTCGTTGGAGCCGATCGCAAACACATGCCGGCCAAAGCGCGTGTAGCGGAGCATCGCCGCGACAAGGATCGACAAGGCGATCATCAGCCAGACGCCGGTTGGCACGAGCATCCATTGCTCGCCGGGGCCGAGCATGCGGAGGATGTGATTGAGCCAGGTTTCTCGCCCGGGATCGACAGTCGTTTCGCGCGCCCAGCCCTTGGCCAGCCCGCGCAGCGCGCCCCACATGCCCAGCGTCACGATGAATGATGGGATCTGCCCGTATGCGACGAACAGCCCGATGAAAAAACCCGCGGCGCACCCGACTGCGATGCCTCCAAAAGCCGCGAGGATCGGCGGCCAACCGTTGGCCAGCAGCGACGCAACCACGACGGTTGTCAATGCAATATTCGAACCGACGGAAATATCGATCCCGCCGCTGATGATGACGATGGTCGCGCCCAAAGCCGCGGTCGCGACTACGGCCGTCTGCATCAGCATCACCTGGAAATTGGCGACGGTCGCGAATTCACCCACCGCCCAAGGCGAATATTGCAGGCCCCAGAACAGCGCGATGATCAAGACCAATCCAATCAGCGGGCCAAGCTGCACGGGAATCTGAAACGGGCGATTCACGGTGCCGGTTTGATAATCGAGCGTGGTCGTCATATACGATTCTCGCCGGCTCCAATCGCCTCGGTCATGATCTTGTGTTCGTTAGTCTCTTCAACAGCCCGCGCCGGCCCAAGCCGACCGCGACACATCACTGCAATGCTATCACAAACGCCCAGCAACTCCGGCAGATAGCTGCTGACAAGCAGCACCGCTTTTCCGCTGCAGGCCAGCTCATCGATCACGCGGTAGATTTCGGCCTTCGACCCGACATCGATCCCGCGCGTCGGTTCGTCCAGCAGCAGAATGTCGGCATCATGATGCAGCAGCCGGGCGATGGCGATTTTCTGCTGATTTCCGCCGGACAAATCGGCGACGGGTTGGCGCGAAGATCGAAGCCGAACACCCAGCCGATTAATCCACGGAGCCGCCGCCGAATCGAGATTGCTCGGCGAAGGGACCTTCGGCAGCTTCGAAAGAGCAAGGTTCTCGGCAATGCTCAGTTGCAGGGCGAGCCCTTCGCGCTTGCGGTCTTCGCTGACCATGCCAACGCCCTGCCGCCAGCGCGCGGCAGGTGACGCAGCACCGCTGAATCCCGCAATTCGAATCGAGCCATTGCGAATGGGTTCGAGACCAAAAATAGCGCGAAGCAATTCCGTGCGCCCTGAGCCCATCAGGCCGGCAATCCCCAACACCTGCCCGCGCCGAAGTTCCAGCGAGGAGGAAATCGGAAGCGTCGACCCGGCCAGGTCCTTCAGATCCAGCACAACGTCACCCGCTTTGCGCGGCGATCGCGGATAGAGCTCATCCACATCGCGGCCGACCATCATTGAAATAATGGCATTGTGCGCGAGCGAAGCCGTCGGCCCACCGCCCACGCTCTTTCCATCGCGAAGCACGATAACGCGATCGCTGATCGCCTGCACTTCTTCCAGAAAATGAGAGATGTAAACGATCGCCAGCCCCTGCTCCCGCAGGCGACGGACCAGTTCAAACAATCGCTGCACATCCGCGCGCGTCAGGCTGCTGGTCGGTTCATCCAGCACCAGCACCCGGCAGCCAATCGCGACCGCGCGGGCAATTTCCACAAGCTGCTGCTCGGCAATCGGAAGCTGCCCGGCCGGAAGCGTCAGTGGAATGTCGCTGCGCCCTACCGCTTTGAGCCCTGCGGCGGCTTTCTCGCGAAGCTTGCGCCAATTGAGAAACCCCGCCCGCGCCGGCTCAAGCCCTAGGCAGATGTTCTCCATCACGGAAAGATGCGGCGCGAGGGACA
>Ga0157370_10007138_pt1 | contig 12185 bp, 11 predicted proteins | sample C35metaG_FD_113463 | JGI IMG/M metagenome (GOLD analysis project Ga0157370, IMG submission 113463) | Corn rhizosphere microbial communities from Kellogg Biological Station, Michigan, USA - C3-5 metaG | ecosystem: Host-associated > Plants > Roots > Rhizosphere > Soil | place: USA: Michigan...
GCTCGCCATGGCGTGATCCGGGTTACGGTATGTAGTGAGCGACTAATGCGAAGGATCCCATGAGCGAGACCACCGGCATGCAGGCACCGCGCCCCCGCAGCACCAAGCGGATGGCGGGTGGAAAACAGGCGCCCACCATCTACGACATCGCGGAGCTGGCAGGCGTCAATCCTTCCACCGTATCGCGTGCCCTCAGCACCCCCGGCCGGGTCAGTGCCAAGACCCAAACCAGGATCGAGGATGCCGCGCGGAAACTGAACTACCAGGTCAACGCCTTTGCCCGGGCGCTCCCCACGGGGCGCACCCGCACCATTGGCCTGATAGTTTCCGACATCACCAACCCGGCCTATTTTGACGTCATCCGCGGCGCCGGGACCGCCGCCTCCGCCCGGGACTACACCTTGATGCTCGCAGAATCCACCGAATCTGCGGAGTTGGAGCTGACGGCCGCCCGCCGCATGCTGGCCACGGTGGACGGCCTGATTCTGGCCAGCCCGCGGCTGTCCGACGCCGACATCTCGCAACTGGCGTCGCAGAAGCCCGTGGTGGTCATCAACCGGGCCGTGGACGGCGTCGGCTCGGTGGTGGCCGACACCGAAGCGGGCGTGGCCGACGCCCTTCGCCACCTGGCGGCGATGGGCCACCGCCACATCGCCTATGTGGCGGGGCCCGAGCGGTCCTGGATGTCCCAGCGCAGGTGGGAGACCATCAAGGCCCGCAGTGACTGGTCGGGCCTGTCCGCCACCGTGGTGGCCTCCGGCGTGCCCACCGTGGACGGCGGCAGGCGGGCGGCGGCTGCTGTCAGGGAAGGCTTTGCCACAGCTGTCTTTTGCTACAACGACCTGATGGCGATTGGGCTCATGCGGGAGCTGCAGGCGGCCGGCGTCAACATTCCCGACGAATTCAGCATCCTTGGCTTTGACAACATTTTTGGCTCCGACTTCACCACGCCTCCACTTTCCACCATCAAGTCCCCGCTGCATGAGTTGGGGACCACCGCACTGGGCTACGTTCTGGAGGAACTGGACAAGGGTCCGGGACCCCACAGGCTCCCGGTGCTGCGGACCGAACTGGTGCTGCGGGGCTCAACGGGTCCCTCACCCCGGCAGGCTCCGGGGCCGGGTGCCGCCACGGCGTGATTGATTCATCCCGTACTGAAGGAACCACCCCACAGAAGAGAAGTGATGACCGTTTTTAACACCGGGCTCATGTCCGTGACCTTCAGGAAGCTGTCCTTGGCGGATATCGTGCAGCTGGCCGCCGATGCCGGGCTGGGAAAGATTTCCTGGAGCGGCGATGTCCACGTTGTGCCGGGCGATGACAGCCAGGCGGACCGGGCCCGGGAACTGTGTGCCGAAGCCGGGATCGGGATCGAGGGCTATGGCTCGTACTGGCGGGCGGACGGCACCTCCATTGACTCAATTGCCGCCACGGCCTCGCGCCTGGGCGCCCCGCGAATCCGCGTCTGGGCAGGCAGCACGGGTTCCGCCGAAACCAGCGACGCCGAACGCATCCGCATTGCCCTGTGCATTGCTTCGGCGGCAGACCACGCGGCAGCCCGGGGGATCGCCCTCCACCTGGAATTCCACCGCAACACGCTGACCGACACGGCGGAATCAACGCTCGCCCTGCTGTCGGACATCGCCGCAGCCAGGGAGGTTGAGGGGCAGCCCGTGCGGAGCTACTGGCAGCCACGCCCGGGCATCCCAGATGCCCCGGCCCTCGCGGAACTGGAACTGCTCAAGGGCCAGGTGGACGCACTCCACGTCTTTTCGTGGCAGGCAGACGGCAGCCGGTTGCCGTTGGGAGAGCTTTCCGCTGCCTGGCGCGGGCGCCTGGACGCACTGTCGCACGGCGGTGCCCAGGAAATTGACCTCATGCTGGAATTTGTTGCCGAGGACAGCCCGCAGCAGATGCTCCTGGACGCCCGCGAACTGCATTCCTGGCTTGCCGGGGACCCGGGCCTTCACAAGTCAAAGGACGCCATTCATGGATAATGCGGGCAGCAGGGGCAACGCCGCCAAACTGCGCTTTGCCGTCGTCGGTGCGGGCATGATCGGCACCCGCCACGCAGCCGTCATTTCCGGGCTGGGCAGGGAGGCCGTGCTGGCCGCCGTCGTCGACCTCAACCTGGCCAAGGCCGGGGCCCTGGCCCGGCAGTACGGGGTTCCCGAGTACAGTTCCCTGGGTGCGGCCCTGGCCGCGCACCCCATCGACGCGGTGGCCGTGTGCACCCCCACGGGCGTCCACGGCGAGGTGGCCATCGAGGCCCTGCAGGCCGGGCGGCACGTGGTCATTGAAAAACCGGCGGAAATCACGCCGGAAAAAGTGGACGCGATCATTGCGGCCCGCGACGCTGCCGGCAGGACGGTCACCGTCATTTCGCAGCACCGCTTCGACCCGTCCACGGAGATCGTCCTGGAGGCGCTCCGCAACGGCGGCCTGGGCAGGCTGACATCCGGCATTGCCTCGATCGACTGGTGGCGGGGCCAAGGCTACTACGACTCCGGGTACTGGCGCGGCACCTGGGAGCTGGACGGGGGAGGGGCGCTCATGAACCAGGGCGTGCACACCGTTGACCTGCTGGTCGCGGCCCTCGGCACACCCGTGGAGGTGTTCGCGTACACCTCCCGCACGGCCCACGAACGGATCGACGTGGAGGATGTCGCCGTTGGCGTGGTGAAGTTCGACGGCGGCGCGCTGGGCATGCTGCATGCCTCCACTGCCGCCTTTCCAGGCCTGAGCGCCCGGTTGCAGGTCCACGGCGACCGTGGCTCGGCCGTCATTGACAACGACCAGCTCAGCTACATCCACACCACCCCGGCCGGCCAGGCGCCGGAGGAAATATTCTATGGCGGGGCAGGTGCCGGCAACCAGCTGGAGCACTACGGCCCGAACCTTGGGGGAGCCCCGTCCGCCGGTTCCGATCCGGCCGAGCTCTCCGACGCCCATGTCCGCCAATACCTCGATTTCCTGGCCGCCGTCCGGGACGGCAGGCCCCCGCGCGTGGGGCTCGAGGAGAACCGGCTTTCGCTCAGCGTCATCACGGGCGCGTATGAATCCGCACGCACGGGACTGCCCGTGCGCCTCGCCTGAGAAACCCGATGGCCCAGATGCCCCAAGGGAAGGACACCGTGAACCCGGACACCCCGCGCCGGCCCCGGCTTGCTGTGAACCCCATTGCCTACTGGGCGAGGGACGGAAAGACCCCAGAGGTGCGGGGACGGGCTTTTGAGGAACTGGCCGGCATCGGCTTCACCGCCGTCAAGGCAGATGTGCCCGAAGGGATGACGGCCGGCGCCTACCGTGACTGGATTGCCGGCTTTGGCCTGGCCCCGTCCCTGAGCCTGTTCAACTCAGCCTTCGATGAAACCGTTGACATGAAGGCCGAATTGGAAAGGGCCCGGTGCTTCGCTGCCGTCCAGGCGGAACTGGGGCTGGACCGCACCATGGTCTCATCGGTTGAGCTGCCCGCCCGCCGCGCCGAACCCGCCGTCGGCACGGATTTCAACGTAGGCCGTCTTGCGGCCGCCATCGAGAACGTGGGGCGCAGCTGCGAAGTCCTGCAGTCGGAAGGGCTGCGCCCGCTCCTGCACCCGCACGTGGGAGGCGTCTTTGAGACCGAACACGAAATCACGTCCCTGCTGGACACGCTGGGGCCGGACACCATCGGATTCGGCCCGGACACGGGCCACCTGCGCTGGGCGGGAATGGACCCTGCCGCCATGGTCGCCCGCTATGCCGACAGGGTTGGCGGGATCCACATCAAGGACGTTTTCCCCGACTACCTGGAGCCGGCCTCCCGGGCGGGCATGGCCTACTTCGAGGTCACGGGAACCGGGCGGATGTGGGCCGAGCCGGGCCTGGGCGCCCTGGACCTGCCGGGCATCCTGGCCGCCATGCCGGCGAACTACGACGGCGACTACATGGTGGAGGTGGACCGTCCCAGTATGGAATCACTGTACGACAGCCACAAAATCTCTTTCGACTGGGCGGCCTCGGGATTGAATGGCAATTTTTTGGCAACCGGTTGACAACGTTGATGGGAACGAAGGACTATTGAGCTATGTCACACTTCCTCTCGCCCATCGCCACGCGCACACTGTTCCCGGCGGACGCCGCAGCCGACGTCCAGGCGGGTGCGCGGCCGTCTCCGGCTGCGGATCCGGACCGGCTGCTGCCCGCCGATCCCGGCACCCGCAGCATCGCCCGCGAACTGCTGGCACGGGTTGAGGGCCTGCCCATCATCTCCCCGCACGGGCACGTGGATGCGGCCATGCTGGAACAGGACACCCCGTTTCCGGACCCCGCAACTCTGCTGGTCAGCCCGGACCACTACGTGACCCGCCTGATCCACGCCAGCGGCGTTCCGCTGGAGCGCCTGCGGGTGGGCGGCACCACGGCCGTGGAACCCCGCGAAACGTGGCGCGAGTTCGCCAAGGCGTGGCCGCTCTTTGACGGCACAGCTTCCGGCTACTGGATGCGCGACTCCTTTGAGCACGTCTTTGGCCTGTCCAGGGAGGTCAGCGAGGAAAATGCCGACGCGCTGTTTGACGAACTCGACGCCAAGCTCAAGAGCCCGGCATTCCGCCCGCGCCAGCTGTTCAAGGAATTCAACATCGAGGTGCTGGCGACCACTGACGATCCCCTCGACGAGCTGGCCGCCCATGCCGCCATCGCCAAGGACCCCACCTTCGCCGGCCGGGTGCTGCCCACCTTCCGCCCCGATGCCTACATCAAGTTCGCCGCAGCCGGGTGGGCGGAGCGGGTTGAAAGGCTCATTGACACGGCCGGCGACGGCATCGGCGGCTACGAGGGCTACCTCCGCGCCCTGGAAAACCGCCGCCAGTACTTCGTGGAGCATGGCGCCGTCTCCGCAGACCACGGCGTCCGCACGGCACAGACGCTCCGACTCGAAGCCGGCACTGCCGCTGCCCTCTTCGACAAGGCCCGCCGCGGCGAGGCCACCGCCCAGGACGCCGATGTGTTCGAGGCCCACATGACGTACCAGATGGCCCGCATGTCCGTGGCGGACGGACTGGTCATGACCATCCACCCCGGAGTGTTCCGCAACCACCACACCGCATCCTTCAACACCTTCGGGGCGGACACCGGCCACGACATCCCGTTCGCCGTCAGCTACACCGAGGCCCTGCGCCCCATGCTGGAGGACTTCGGCACGGCACCCGGCTTCCACTTCATCCCGTTCACCATTGACGAAACTGTCTTTTCCCGTGAAATTGCGCCGCTGGCCGCGTTCTACCCGTCCGTATTCATTGGCGCCCCGTGGTGGTTCCTGGACGCGCCGGACGCCATGCTGCGCTTCCGTGCCGCCGTCACCGAAACAGCCGGCTTCTCCCGTTCCTCCGGTTTCATTGACGACACCCGCGCGTTTTGCTCCATCCCTGCCCGCCACAACACCTCGCGCCGCATTGAGGCGAGCTTCCTGGCGCGCCTGGTCGCCGAGCGCCGCGTCAGCGAGGCCCGCGCCCATGAGATCATCGTGGACATTGTCGACTCCGCACCGCGGAGGGCGTTCAAGCTGTGACCGAACCGTTGAATCGAAGCACCGCACAAGCTGCCCCCGCGGCCCCCGTGCGCATTGTCCACCTGGGCTTGGGCGCCTTCCACCGGGCCCACCAGGCCTGGTACACCCAGCACGCCAGCGACGGCGCGGAATGGGGGATCGCCGCCTTCACAGGCCGGCGTCCCGATGCCGCCACTGCACTGGCCGGCCAGGACGGCCTGTACACGCTTATCGAGCGCGGCGAGGGCGGGGACCGGTTTGAGCTGATGTCCGCCATCGTGGAAGCGCACGACGGCGCCGACGTTGCCGCGCTGGCCCGGCTCGTTGCCGCGCCGGCCACGGCCATTGTGACGCTGACCATCACCGAGGCCGCATACCACCTGGGGGCCGACGGCACCCTGGACTTCGCCAGCCCTGCGGTCCAGGCTGACATTGACCTGCTCCGACAGGCCACCGCCCCGGGTGCCGCCGGAACTGCCAACGACGACGGCGACCGCCCGCCCGCCGCTGCCACGCCGGCCGGCCGCCTGGTCCAGGCACTCGCGGCCCGCCGCAGCACCGGTGCCGGGCCCATCGCCGTCGTCCCCTGTGACAACCTGGCCAACAACGCTGCCGCCGCCCGTGCCGCCATTGGTGGCCTGGCCGACGTCGTCGATCCCGGGCTGGGAGCCTGGGTCGCGGAGAACGTCAGCTTTGTCGGCACCTCGGTGGACCGGATCACCCCGCGCACCACAGAGGCGGACGTGGCGCTGGTGGAGGCTGAGTGCGGCTACGTGGACTCGTCGCCCGTGGTGACGGAGCCGTTCAGCGACTGGGTGCTCTGCGGAGCCTTTCCCGCCGGGCGCCCGGACTGGGCAAGCGCCGGCGCCGTGTTTGTTGACACCATCGAGGACTTTGAAAACCGGAAGCTGTGGCTGCTCAACGGCGCCCACTCGCTCATGGCGTACGCCGGCCAGTTGCGCGGCCACGCCACGGTGGCACAGGCCCTGGTCGATCCTGCCTGCGCCGGCTGGATCACCGAGTTTTGGGACGAGGCCGAACGCAACCTGCCTGCCGAGGGCCTGGGCATCCCCGCCTACCGGGCCGCGCTGCTGGAGCGTTTCAGCAATGCCCGCATTGCCCACCACCTGGCCCAGATCGCCATGGACGGCTCCAGCAAGCTGCGCATGCGTGCAGTGCCCGTCCTGAAGGCAGAGCTCGCGGCCGGCCGGCCCGGCACCGGTGCGGCCCGCATGATCGCCGCCTGGGTGGCATTCCTGCGCGTGGCCCGTGCCTCGGGCAGCACCCTGGCCGACTCGGCCGCCGTCGAACTTGGCGCAGCCCTGTCCCTGCCGGCGGGGGAAGACCTGCCCGCCCTCCTGGGCATCCTGGATGCCCGGCTGCCGGGGGACGCCCCGGCCGCTGCCGCCGTCGCTGCCGCATTAGACGGATTGGCCGTGCAGCGACCGGCCTAAACTGGCCGCACAGGCCCAAGTACCTTGTCTTTTCATCCCCTGACCGCCTCCCGGAAGGAACCCCGCCGTGAAAATTGTTTCCGCAGAAGTTTTTGTCACCAGCCCCAGCCGCAATTTTGTGACCCTGAAAATCACCACGGATGAGGGGGTGACGGGCATTGGCGACGCCACGCTGAACGGGCGCGAACTGGCCGTGGCCGCGTATTTGAAGGAGCATGTGGCGCAGCTGCTCATCGGCCGGGACCCGCACCGCATCGAGGACACCTGGCAGTTCATCTACCGTAGTTCCTACTGGCGCCGCGGCCCGGTCACCATGGCCGCCATCGCCGCCGTCGACATGGCGTTGTGGGACATCAAGGGGAAGATTGCCGGGCTGCCGGTGTACCAGCTGCTGGGCGGGGCCTCCCGCAACGGCCTGCGCGCCTACGGGCACGCCTCCGGCACCGACATCCCGCAGCTGTTTGACTCCATCCGCGAACACCTGGAACTGGGCTACAAGTCGGTGCGGGTCCAGACCGCCATTCCTGGCATCAATGCCGTTTACGGGGTGGCGGCCCAGGCGCAGGCCTCAGGGGAGCGCTACGACTACGAGCCGGCTGGCCGGGGCACGTACCCGCAGGAGGAGGACTGGGACACCCGCGCCTACCTGCGCCACCTGCCCACCGTGTTTGAGGCCGTCCGCAACGAATTCGGCCCCGAACTGCCCCTGCTCCACGACGGCCACCACCGCATGACCCCCATCCAGGCGGCGAAGCTGGGCAAGGCATTGGAGCCGTACGACCTGTTCTGGCTGGAGGACTGCACCCCGGCCGAGAACCAGGAGGCCCTGCGCCTGGTCCGTTCCCATACCACCACCCCGCTGGCCATCGGCGAGGTGTTCAACACGGTGTTCGACTTCCAGACCATCATCAAGGAACAGCTGATCGACTACGTGCGGGCCGCCTCGACGCACTTTGGCGGGATCTCGCCGCTGAAGAAGGTCATGGACTTTGCCGCCCAGTACCAGATCAAGTCCGGCTTCCACGGCCCCACGGACATTTCCCCCATCGGATTCGCCGCCCAGCTCCACGTGGGCCTGGCCATCCACAACTACGGCATCCAGGAGTACATGCAGCACTCCGACAAGACGAACGAAGTGTTCCAGCAGTCGATGACCTTCAAGGACGGCTACCTGCACCCCGGAGACAAGCCCGGCATCGGCGTCGAGTTCAACGAGGAAGCCGCAGCGGCATTCCCGTACCAGCAGGCCTACCTGCCCTACAACCGGCTCATTGACGGAACGGTCCACGACTGGTGAACCGCGGGGCAGCGTTTCCGGCCCGCCGCATCGTGGTCATGGGGGTGTCCGGCTGCGGCAAGAGCACCATCGGCGCCCTCGTCGCAACCGAACTCGGCCTGCCATTCACGGACGGGGATTCCCTGCACCCGCTGGAAAACATCGCCAAGATGGCCGCCGGCATCCCACTGGACGACGCCGACCGCGCACCCTGGCTGGCCGTCGTCGGCCGGGAGCTGGCCTCCTCCGCCAACGGCCTGGTGGTGGCCTGCTCGGCCCTCAAGCGCAGCTACCGGGAAGCCATCCTTGCCGAGGCGCCCGATGCTGTGTTCCTGCACCTGGACGGCAGCCGGGAGGTGCTGGCCTCCCGGATGGAGGGCCGGTCCGGGCACTTCATGCCGGCCGCCCTGCTGGATTCGCAGCTTGCCGCCCTGGAAGCGCCGGGGGATGACGAGCCCGCAGTGGTGATCGACATATCGGCGCCCGTGGACGCCCTGGTGGGCGACGCCGTCGTGCGCCTGAAGGGCATCGCCCTGCGGCAAAGCGCCTAAGCAATGAAGCGAAGCCGATGGGGCCGCCCGGGGCAAGCTTTGGTATACAAGAGAGTATGGATACACCAGTGGACACCACAGCAGGAACGCCTGCCACCCGCGTCATTGTCATGGGCGTCTCCGGCTCCGGCAAGAGCACCATCGGGGCCCTCGTGGCCGACGCCATGGGCTTCCCGTTCCTGGACGGAGACTCCCTGCACCCGCTCGCCAACATCCACAAGATGGCTGCGGGAATCCCGCTCGATGACGCGGACCGCTGGCCGTGGCTGGAAATCGTGGGCGACGAACTGGCCAACACCAAGGCGGCCGGCATAGTCATTGCGTGCTCGGCGTTGAAGCGCAGCTACCGCGATGTCATCCGGGCGAAGGCACCCGACACCATTTTCCTGCACCTTGACGGCTCGCTGGAAGTGCTCGGCTCCCGGCTGGAGGGACGTTCCGGCCACTTCATGCCGCCGGCCCTGCTGGCCTCCCAGCTGGCCGCCCTGGAGCCGCTGGGCAAGGATGAAAACGCCGTGGTGATCGACATTTCCGCCAGCATTACCGAACTGCTGGCCGAGGCCGTGGCCGGCATCAAGCTGGCGGCAGCCCGCTAGCCATGGCCAGCGCCGGTTCCCAGCACAGCGCCGGAACGCAGCACAGCGCCGAGGAACAATTGACTGTGGGACAGCTGGCCGAACGAAGTGGCGCCACCGTGTCCGCCCTGCATTTTTATGAGCGGCAGGGCCTGATCTTTTCCACGCGCACGGCGGGCAACCAGCGCCGCTTCCGGCGTTCGGTGCTCCGGCGGGTGGCCGTCATCCGAGCGGCCCAGCGTGCCGGCATCCCCCTGGCGCTGGTGGCCGAATCCTTCGCGGAACTGCCCAGCGACGGCGTGCCGGACAGCGCCGACTGGCAGCGGCTCTCCGAACACTGGCGCGGCGAGCTGGACGCGCGCATCGGGGCCCTCGAAAAGCTGCGCGGGAGCCTGGGCGGCTGCATTGGCTGCGGCTGCCTGTCCCTGGCCGAATGCGGCTTTGTGAACCCGGACGACAAGGTGGCCGGGCAGGGGCCCGGCGCCCGGGCCTTCGATTCCTCCCGCCAAAACTAGGCACTGGCACCCGTACGCGATTTGACCTCAACCATGGTTGAGGTTTTAGTGTTGCTTGTGGCCCTCCTTTTCGTGGCGGGCCGCCGCGAGAGGAACCATGCCCCCATGAGCACGCAAGCCGAAATGCCCACAGCCTGCCCCGATTCCGGCCAGGCAGCCGCCAACTTCAAGGCAGCCTTCGGCGGGCACCCGGCCGGGGTGTCCATCATTACGGCCGACATTGGCACGGGGCCCGTGGGCATCACGGCCTCCTCGGTGGCCTCCGTCTCCGCGGAGCCGCCCATCCTGGCCTTTTCCCTGGCATCCCAAAAGGGTTCCGCCGCCGCCATCGCCGTGGCGGATTCCCTGGTGGTCCACCTGCTCACGGCGTCCGACGTCGGGCTGGCCCGCGCCTTTGCCAGCCCCACCACCGAACGCTTCACCGGCGCCATGGTGTGGACACGGCTGGACACGGGAGAGCCCTTGCTCATGCATGCCGGCTTCGCCCTGCGGTGCAAGGTCCTGAGCCGGACCGCGGCGGGTTCCTCACTGCTGGTGGCGGCCGCCGTGTTGGAGGTCATTGCCCCGGAATCCCCGGGCGAGCCGCTGGTATATCACCAGCGCGGCTACCACGGCCTGGGCGGGCAGGGGCTCCCGACGGAAAGTTGAATGGCGCGCCGCCGCCCCGGGGGCCGGGGCAGGCGCTCATGTAGACTGAAAAACCTATGGAAAGTAAATCTAGGGGCCGGCACAACGGTTCGCCCAGCGTGGGATCACGCTCCGGTGCAAACGTTGTACAAGCCGGCAAACCCCGCACGCGAGCCCACCACACCACCGCCAACGCACCGGCCGGCCCCAGCGCCGACCACCCCCCGCCGGCGCCCGGCCCCCGCAGCCGAACAGCTGAAACGGGGGACCTGTAATGGAATGGCTCCTCCTCGCAGCAGGCCTGCTCCTCATCCTGGGGACCGGGTTCTTTGTGGCCGTGGAATTTTCCCTCGTGGCCCTGGACCAGGCATCGGTGCAGCGCGCCGTGGACGACGGCGACAAAGCTGCTGAACCTCTGTTGCACTGCCTCAAGTCCCTGTCCACGCAGCTGTCCAGTTGCCAGCTGGGCATTACGCTGACCACCCTCCTGACCGGCTTCCTGATGGAACCGTCCCTGGGTGCACTGCTCGCCGGTCCTTTGGACGCCCTGGGCGTGCCCCCCGCTGCGGCTGCCACGGCGGCCCTCATCACCGCCATGGCGGTGGCCACCCTGCTCTCCATGCTCATTGGGGAACTGGTGCCCAAGAACATGGCCATCGCCAAGGCGTTCGAGGTTGGCAAGGCCGTGGCCCGCCCGCAGCTTGTCTTCACCGCCATCTTCAAGCCTGTCATCCTGGTCCTCAACGGCGTTGCGAACAAGGTCCTGAACCTGTTCGGCATGGAAGCGAAGGAAGAAATCTCCGGGGCGCGCTCGCCCGCCGAACTCGCATCCCTGGTGCGCCGTTCCGCCGCCATGGGCACCCTTGACGAGGGCACGGCGCGGTTTGTGGCGCGCACGCTGAGCTTCGGCGAACGCACCGCGGCCGACGTCATGACGCCGCGCATGCGCGTGGAAACCATCGAGTCCGAACAATCCGTGGCGGACATCATCGACGCCGCCCGGCGCACCGGGTACTCGCGCTTTCCCGTGATCGGCGATTCGCCTGACAACATCCTGGGTGTGGTCCACCTGAAAAAGGCCGTCTCCATTCCCTTTCGGAAGCGCGCCGCCATTGAGGCCGGCGCCATCATGACTGACGTGCTGCGCGTCCCCGAAACAGTGCACCTGGACGCTCTGATCCTCGAACTCCGCGAGGGGAACCTGCAGATGGCCGTGGTCCAGGACGAATACGGCGGTACGGCAGGTGTGGCCACGCTGGAAGACCTCGTGGAGGAAATTGTGGGTGAGGTTTCCGACGAGCACGACCGCACCAAGCCCGGCATCCTGCAGGCCGCCAGCGGCGACTGGTATTTCCCGGGCCTCATGCGCCCCGACGAGGTCACCGAACGCATCGGCCCGCTCAACGTCCCCGACGAGGCCGCCTACGAAACCGTGGGTGGGTTCATGATGGCCGAGCTGGGCCGGATCGCCCGCCTCGGCGACACCGTCCCGGTGGAAGGCGGCACCCTGGTGGTTGACCGGCTGGAGCGGCGCCGCATAGACCGCATCCGCTTTGTCCCGGCACCGGACCCCGCAACCGGGGAACCCGGCAGCCCCGGACGTTCCGGGCACGACGGCGGCAAGCACGACGGCGGCAAGCACGACGGCGGCAAGCTCGAC
>Ga0157370_10007139_pt1 | contig 12184 bp, 14 predicted proteins | sample C35metaG_FD_113463 | JGI IMG/M metagenome (GOLD analysis project Ga0157370, IMG submission 113463) | Corn rhizosphere microbial communities from Kellogg Biological Station, Michigan, USA - C3-5 metaG | ecosystem: Host-associated > Plants > Roots > Rhizosphere > Soil | place: USA: Michigan...
GCACTGGAACATGCCGGCGTGGCACGGCCTGATCTCGCCTCGATGGCGCGCGAACTGGGCCAGGTCGTGCACCGGGACGCATCGGCGCTGGCCGCGCGGTTTTCCCGCCTGCGCCGGCACGGAGCGGATCTCGAACGCTGGATGCTGGTGCAGCGAAGCAAGCCACCGGTAAGCGTGATGGTCATGGCGTGGCCACCCAACTACCGCACGCCGGTGCACGACCACGCCGGCCTGTGGGGGCTTGAACTGACCCTGGTCGGCGCGCTGGAGGTACAGTCCTGGAGCCGCGACCCCGCTTCAGGCGACCTGCGCGCGCTGGGTCGCGACTGGCTCGGCCCGGCCGACGGAACCTGGTTCGAGGGCGACCAGAACCACGTGCACCGCTGCCGCAATCTTTCCGGGCACGACATGGCGCTCACGCTGCATGTCTACGGTGGCGAACTGAGCCAATACCATACGTACGAGCAGGTTGCGCCGACTGCAGGGTGGACGTCCCGCATGCAGCAAGGCGTGCTTGCCGGCCATCTCCGTTTCTGATCCATCCAGACCGCCGACCGAGCCGAGCCGCCCATGTTCCGACGAGTCGCCATCATTGGTGGCGGTGCCGCCGCCTCTGCCCTGCTTGGCGAACTGCTTGGACGCCGACTGCCGCAACCGCTGCACCTCGACTGGTACACGGGGGGGCGCGCGCCGGTGCGCGGCGTGGCTTACAGCACCCGTTCGGACCACCACCTGCTGAATGTGCGCGCGGCCTCGATGGGCATGTTTGCGGGCAGGCCCGGCGACTTCCTCGACTTCATGCGACGCCACGATCCGGCCGTCGCCGGCACCGACTTCCTGCCGCGCCGTTGCTATGGCGACTACCTTGAAGCGCAGGTGGCGCAGGCGCTGCAGCAGGGCAAGATCAACGGCCACGACGTGCACATCATCCCGGAGCAGGTCGATGCGATCGTGCCGGAACGCGACCACCTGACCGTGATGCAGGGCGAGGAGAGCCGCCAGGCAGATGCCGCCGTGCTGGCGGTCGGGGCTCTGCCGGCCCAGCCGCTGGCGGGCGTCAGTGCCGCCGCCTTGGCCAGCCTGCGCTACGTGGTCGACCCATGGGCTCTGTTGAACGACGCCGAACCGCGGCGCGCGGCGCCGGGCAAGGTCGTGCTGATCGGCCTGGGCCTGACCGCCGTCGACGTGCTGCTGGAACTTTCCGCGCGATGGCCGCGCACCCGATTCGTTGCCGTTTCGCGTCATGGCGTGCTGCCGGAGGCCCACCAGCATGCCGCCTCCGCCCCCGCGGACGACGGCACCACGCTGCTCGAAGCCATGCGCGACGCGCCTGAAATCAGGCGCTGGCTGCAACTGGTGCGCGAAGCGATCGACGCCGGCACTGACTGGCGCACCGTCATCGACAGCCTGCGACCGCACACGCCCGCCTTGTGGCACGAACTGCCGCTGCCACAGCGCGAGCGCTTTCTGCGCCACGCCGGCTGGGCCTGGCAGCGCGCCCGCCACCGCATGCCGCCGCAAGTGCACGAAGCCATCTCGAATCTGGAAAGTGACGGCCGCCTGCAACGCCGCCGCGGGCGCCTGCAGTCGGTGGACGTTGTCGGCGATGCGCTGCAGCTGACCGTGCGCCGCGCCGGCGCGCACCACACGCTGGATGCCGACATGGTGATCCAGACCGCGGGCCTGGATACCGACATCGAGCGCACCGACCATCCCCTGCTGCGTCAGCTGCTGCTCAACCGGCACATCATGGCCGATCCGCAGGGTCTTGGCGTGATGGCGGCGGCAGACGGCCGCTTGCGGCACGACCACGATCACTGGCCGCACCTGTTCGCCATCGGCAGCCTGTTGCGCGGTACGTTGTGGGAATCGACCGCCATGCCGGAGATCCGCCAGCACGCCCATCGCCTGGCCAACCAGTTGCTCGGCGAAGCATCGGCGTCCGGATAGCCGGGATGAACACCACGATGCTCACCTTGTGCATAGGCGTCCTGCACCTGCTCGGGGTGTTCGCCGCCATGCATGCGGTGACCCGCGCACGCACACCGCAGGGAGCGGTCGGCTGGGCACTCGGCCTGCTGTTGCTGCCGTACGTGACCTTGCTGCCGTATCTCTACCTCGGCTCCAGCCGCTTCTTCGGCTATCACGTGGGACACCCGGCACCGATCCCCGGCGCAATCCCGGCGGCGTCGAACGCGCTGACCGTCGAGCCGGCCTGCGCGCGTTTCGCGGCGATCGGCGCCCTGCAGCGATGGCCATTTCGCGGCGGCCACCAACTGCGCCTGCTGGTCGACGGCGAGGCCGCATTCGAGGCGATGTTTTCCGCGATGGCGGCCGCCGAGCAATGTCTGCTGGTGCAGTTCTTCATCATCCACGACGACGCGCTGGGCCGGCGCCTGCAGCAGATTCTGCTGCAACGGGCGGCGGCGGGCGTGCAGGTATTCGTGCTGTTCGACGGGGTCGGCAGCCATGCCCTGCCGCAGCGTTACGTCGAGAAGCTGCGCGCCGGCGGCGTGGCCATCCACCGCTTCGCCACGCATCGCTGGCGCAATCGCTTCCAGCTGAATTTCCGCAACCACCGGAAGATCGTGGTCGTCGATGGAACGCTGGGCTTCGTCGGCGGCCTCAACGTGGGCGACGAATACCTGGGCCTGAAGCCGCCGCTGTCGCCCTGGCGCGACACCATGCTGGAACTGCGCGGGCCGGCGGTGGCGGACCTGCAGAGATTGTTCGCCGACGACTGGCAATGGATCACCGGTCAGTTGCCGCCGCTGCTGCCCTCGCCGCCGGGCGAAGGGACGGCCAGCGCCCTGATCGTGGCCACCGGGCCGGCCGACCCGCTGGAAACCGGTTCGCTGTTCTTCACCGCGGCGATCCACTCCGCGCGCGCGCGGGTGTGGTTGAGCACGCCCTATTTCGTGCCCGACAACGCCGTGCGCTCGGCCCTGCAACTGGCCGTGCTGCGCGGAGTCGACGTGCGCGTGCTGATCCCTGCCCGCCCGGATCACCGCACCGTGTTCCTCGCCTCCACCTTGCACGCCCATCATGCGCTGCGCGCCGGCATCCGGATGTTCCGCTACCAGCCCGGCTTCCTGCATCAGAAGGCCATGCTGATCGACCATGACTGCGCCGCGATCGGCAGCATGAACCTGGACAGCCGCTCGTTCCGGCTCAATTTCGAAGTCGGCGCGCTGGTGGTCGACCCCGAGTTCGCCGGCAAGGTGGAGGCCATGCTGGACGAGGATTTCTCCCGGGCGCTGGCCATCACCGACCGCGAATATCATGATGCGCCGTACCTGCGCCGCGTCGCCATGCACGTGGCGCGCCTGTTCGATCCGCTGCTTTGAATGCATCCCCACACTTGCAGGAACACGTCTCCATGCGAAAGCTGCTGATGCTCCTTGGCCTGCTGGCCGCTTGCGCCGTCGGTCATGCCGCCGAACCGGCTCATTTCGTGTCGCGCTCGCTGCAGCTGCATGGCAAGACCTATCGCTACCAGGTCTTCGTGCCGGACGGCTGGACGTCCGGGCATGCGTGGCCGGTGGTGCTGTTCCTGCACGGCAGCGGCGAACGCGGCAGCGACAACCAGGCCCAGTTGAGCCAGGGCCTGCCGCCATGGCTGAAGCAGCACGGCAAGGGTTTTGCCGCCGTGGTGGTGATGCCGCAGGCTCCGCCGGACACCGCGTGGGAGGGCGCAACCGAACAGATGGCGCTGCAGGCGCTGAGCGACAGCGTCGAGCACTGGCATGGCGATCGCCGGCGACTCTATCTCACCGGCCTGTCGATGGGCGGCTACGGGGCGTGGCAGATCGCCCTGGATCACCCGGGCATGTTCGCGGCGGCCGCGATCATCTGCGGCGGCATCCACCATCCCAACGACGACGACCGGTTGTATGTGGAGGGCATCCCGGTGGACGCGGTCGATCCCTACGCCTGGGTCGCCGCGCATATCGGCAAGTTGCCGACCTGGATCTTCAACGGCGCCATCGACGACGTGGTACCACCGGCCGAATCCCATCGCATGCACGCCGCCCTGCTGGCGCGCGGCGACGAGGTGCGCTACACCGAATTCCCCGGCATCGGCCACGGCGCGTGGCCGATGGCCTACGCCACGAAGGAACTGTGGCCGTGGATGTTCACGCACCGGTTGCCGGCACCCGAACGCAAGTAGATTTCTCCAGCAGGCGGGATGAAGTCTCAACCACCCGGCGTGGCAAGCGGTTGGATCGGGCTGTCCAGCGCCACCATTTCATTACCCACCAGCGCGAGCCGGCTGGCTGGCGATGCTACCTGTGAGGCCGTGACGTACCTCGACGAATCGCTGGCGGGGCGGAAGTGAGCGGCGTCGCCATCGGTGCGGCCCTCCATATCCAGAGCGAAGGTCACCGGGAAGCGGACATGCGAGACCACCGGCTGACCATCGACGACGATGGGTTTTGCTTCGGCCTTCCGTACGGAGTTCAGGACCGCCCGAACGAAAAATCTGGCCGGACCGCCATCCGAAGTCAACGCCGCGACCACCTTCGGATCTGCAAGATGACCATCGGTGCCCACCGTGGCCTCCACGACAATCCTGGCTGCACGCAACTCTCGCGCCATCTCCTGGGGATAAGATGGGCACGTCAGGCCCCAGTAAGGCCCGTTGCCAAGATAGTCCACCTGGACCTGCGCGCCGCCGTTCCCATTCAACTGCGCCTTGAGCTCGATGATCAACCAGGTCATCGTGACCACCGGCTTGCCGTTGATACGGGCGGGATAAAAGGTCCACTTGGCCAAGGTGCGCTGCACGATGCCGGCAAACGGGTCTGTCAATTTTTGCATCGGTGCGATGTCGGTCAGATGGCCGGTCGCATCCACCGCCACCCGCACCCGGATCGGCGGAGTCGTCATCACCTTCTGGTCGCTCGTCGCCAGAGCCAGAGACGGCAGCAGCGTGAAGGTCAAGAGCAACTGCTTCAATGTTTTCATCGTCTGGCTCCGTGAGGGTTCAAGGATCACTCGGACAAAAGGGTGGCGAGGAGCTATGGATTCCGGTCGTGGACATCGCGCACGCGGTAGCCGCCGCTCAGCACCCAGCCAAGATAGACCCCCAGCGAAACCCCGAGCAGCTCGCACAACACGCGCATGCCCAGATGTTCCGGATCGTGCATCCCGGCCAGCACGGCGGTGAGCAGCGGCCGCGACTGCAGGTTGCTGTAGTTGAGGTAGAACAGATCCCACAGGTCGCCGCTGAAGGTCAGGATGCTGGCCAGCAGGAACGCCCAGCCGATCTTGCGTGCGTGGCACCAGCCATGGCGGCGCCCCAGCCAGTGCAGCAGCAGGAACAGCGCCAGTGCCACCATCAGCGAAATGACGCCCGCCTCGATGCCGCCGACGATGCCACTGCCCATCCAAGTCTGGTCGTAGTGCATTTCGCCCCCTGAGAGTTCCTGATTTTTCAAACTCGAAGCCGGCCACGGATGGCCGGTCGCGGATCAATCATGCAAATGATTGATCCGCGAGAGCGAGTCCGGACAAATCCGCTGGGAGCGGATTTGAACAGCCGTAGGCTGGCCCGCAGGGTGCATGCCAAGGATGGCATGCATACATGCGCCGGACTCGCGACTGAAGAAAACCACATGAAGTGGTTTTCTTCACAAGCCCCGAGACGTGACACGACGGCAGCCATTATGCGCCGCAACGAACGGCCCACTAGACTGCACCGCATCATCCGATCCGAATGCCGTGCATGAACCCCCTCGCTTCCGCCACCACCGCGTTGATCCTGGTCGATGTCCAGCCGGACTTCATGCCCGGCGGCGCGCTGGCCTGCCACGAAGGCGATGCCATCGTCGAAGGCATCGACCGGTTGCTGCGCCGGCGCCGCTTCCGCCACGTGGTGGCGACCCAGGACTGGCATCCGCCCGCGCATGTCTCGTTTGCCAGCTCGCACCCGGGACGCGCCCCGTTCGAGCAGATCGGGTTGTACGGTCAGCCGCAGACACTGTGGCCGGACCATTGCGTGCAAGGCACGGCCGGTGCGGAACTGCATCCGGCGATCGACTGGTCGGCGCTGGATGCGGTCATCCGCAAGGGCAGCGACCCCGCCGTGGATTCCTACAGCGGTTTCCGGGAGAACCACGGCCCGGACGGCAGCCGCCCCGGCACGGGACTGGCCGGCTGGCTGCGCGAGCGCGGTGTGGACGAGGTGGTCGTGTGCGGCCTCGCACGCGACGTGTGCGTGCTGTGGACGGCGCAGGACGCGGTGACGCTTGGCTTTCGTGCCAGCATGCTGTGGGATCTCACCCGCCCGGTCACACCGGCCAGCGATGCGGCCACGCGCGATGCCATGCAGGCCTCAGGCATCGTTCTCGCCTGAGGCGCGCACCTGCACCGAGCCGTCCTCTTCCGCGCTGATGCTCAGCGTGATCGGGCGACAGCATACCTGGCAGTCCTCGATGTACTGCTGGCTGAGAATCGACGCATCGACCAGGATCTCGATCGTTTCGCCGCAATAGGGACAGTCGATGAGGCTGGGCGTGAGCATGGCGGAGTCCCGGTCAGGAGGAGCCAAAGTACAGCAGCTGCACGGTCCGGGCGACCTGTCGCTCAACCCCGGCGCAACGACCAGGCCTGCGGCAGGCCGATCCAGAACAGCCCGTCGCGCGCGCAGCGCGGCGCCAACTTCAGCAGTTCGTTGTCCTTGCTGACCAGCCAGCGCGCGCCCGCGGCCTGCGCCAGTTCCAGGAACATCTGGTCGTCCGGATCGGCGCAGCGCGGCAGCCGCACATCGGGCGCGGGCGTGGCCAGCTCATCGGGCAGGCAGCGCACCAGCGCATCAAAGGCCAGCTCGATCCCCGGACGCGCCCCGGCGCTCACCGGCACCTGCGGGTAGTGCAGCACGCGCAGCCATTCGGTGCGGCAATCGGCCCGCGTCACCGCCTGTACCCGGCCTTCGCGCATCGCCACGTGCAGCGCCGCGGATTGCGCATCGTGGAACAGGAAGATGTCCAGGCACACATTGGTGTCCAGCACCACGCGGGGCACGTGCGGGAAATCGGCAGTCATCGGTACATGATGGGGCATGCGGGCCGCGCGATACACTGCACGCTTTCCGACCGGGATGACGACCATGGCCGAGCGCGAGTTCGACAACTACCTTGCCCGCTCCGGCGCCACGCTGGAAGGCTCGCGCTATTCCGCGTGGCTGGCGGTCACCCCGCGCAGGAACGGCTTCCCGATGTATTTCGCGATCTGCGAGAACCGCAGCTTCCGCGACAAGACCATCGCCGAGACCGCGGCGGCCAAGGCGCTCGCCGACATGCTCGGACTGGAAGCCGACGGCACGCCGATCTTCCCCGAAGGCTATACCGGTTTCGACGACGACCAGCCGGCCGCCGCGACGGAATGAGCCTGCGTCCGGCACGCATGCCGCAGCGCGCGACGACATCTCACAGCGTCAGCAGCACCTTGCCGATCGCCTCGCGGCTTTCCAGATACGCATGCGCCTTCGCGCCGTCGCAAAGCGCAAAGCGCGCGGCGATGTTCGGCCGCAGCCGACCGGCGCGGATCTGCGCAAACAAAGCGGCCGCCCGTTCGCGCCGGATCGACGCGCTGGTCAGCACGTTCCACAGGTCACCGCCGGTCAGCGTGAGCGAGCGATCCATCAGCAGGCGCGGATCGACCGGATCGGGCTCGCCCGCAGCCATCCCGTAGAACACCACCGTGCCGCCGATGCGCGCCGCGGCGAGGCTGTCGCCCAGCGTGCGGCCGACCGAGTCGTAGACCACATGCGCGCCACGACCCGAGCTCAGCTGCTTCGTCTGTGCGAGCAGCTCGTCGTAACCGCACGCGGCATCCGCGCCAGCCGCCAGCACCGCGGCGCGTTTGGTGGCGCTGGACGCCACACCCAGCACCGTCGCGCCCAGCGCCTTCAGCATCTGCACCAGCAGTTGGCCCACACCACCGGCTGCGGCATGCACCACCACCACATCGCCGCGGTGCACCCGATAGCTGTCGGTCACCAGATACTGCGCGGTCAGACCCTGCAGCAAGATCGCCGCGGCGGTATCGAACGTGATGTCGTCTGGCAGCGGAATCAGCTTGTCGAGATCGACCGCGACAAGCTCGGCATTTGCATACGGCATGTCGGCAAAACCGACCCGTGTGCCCACCGGAAACAACGTATCGCCCACGGCTGACTGCTCGATCATGCCCACGCCTTCGTAGCCGAGAATCCACGGTGCCGTGCCGCTCAGATGATAGTTGCCGTTGCGCCGGTACACGTCGGCGAAGTTCAGTCCGATGCTCTTCATCCGCACCAGTGCCTGACCTGGAACCGGCAGCGGATCGGGGTGCTCAGCCCAGTGCAGTACGTCGGGGCCACCAAAGCGATCGAAGATCAGGGCGAACATGGGGTGACACTCCGGCGCGGAAGGGGTTGGCCATTGTCCCCCGCCGGGCGAGAAATCGCATGCGTGTCATGCCGCCGTCAGGAACCGGCCCAGTGTGCTGTTGAAGGCGGTCGCCGATTCCAGGTTGCAGATATGGCGACCATCGACCTCGGCGTAACTGCCCTCGGCCACGCCAGCGGCAATCACCCGCAGGTCGGCCGGCGTCGTGACCGGATCATCGTGGCCGGCAAGTGCCATGGTCGGCACGCTGATGCGACCGAGCTCACCTCGAAAATCGGTATCGATCAACGCCGCGCAGCAACCGGCGTAACCCTCGACCGAGGTTCGCTGCAGGCGCCCCAGGATATCGGCCACGGCAGCGGGTTCCGCCGCCGCAAACGCCGGGGTGAACCAGCGCGACACGGTGCCCGCCGCGATCGACGCCATGCCGTGCTCGCGCACCTGGGCGATACGCGCATGCCAGCCCTCCCTGGTGCCGATCTTCGCCGCGGTGCTGCATAGCGCCAGCCGATCCAGCCGTTGCGGCGCATGCAGCGCCAGCCACTGGCCGACCAGGCCACCGATCGACAGTCCGCAGAAGTGGGTGCGCTCGATGCCGAGCGCGTCGAGCAGGCCGAGCACGTCGTGGCCGAGGTCGTCGATCGCGTACGGCGCTGGCGGCGTGGCGGAACGTCCGTGACCGCGCCGGTCGTAACGCAGTATCCGGAAGTGCTCGCCGAGCGCTTCGACCTGACGGTCCCACATCGTCAGGTCGGTACCCAGCGAATTGCAGAACGTCAGCCACGGGCCGTTGGCGCGGCCGTCGACGCGGTAGTGCAGGCGAACGCCATGGACGATGACGAAGCTGGGCGTCGGTTCCATCGCTGTGCTCACACCCGCTCGATGGCGAGGGCAATGCCCTGCCCCACGCCGATGCACATCGTCGCCAGCCCGCGCTTGCCGCCGCCGGCCTCAAGCTGGCGCAGCAGGGTCAGTGCCAGACGCGCGCCGCTCATGCCCAGCGGATGGCCGAGCGCGATCGCGCCGCCGTTGGCGTTGACGTGGGCGGCATCGTCGGCCAGCCCGAACTGACGCAGGCAGGCGAGGCCTTGCGCGGCGAACGCCTCGTTGAGTTCGATCGCATCGAAGTCGTGGATGGTCAGGCCGAGATGGGCCAGCAATTTCTGCGTGGCCGGGACCGGGCCGATGCCCATCACGCCGGGCGCCACGCCGGCGGTGGCCATGCCCAGTACCCGTGCGCGCGGGATCAGGCCATGGCGTTGGGCCGCCGCGGCCGAGGCCAGCAGCAGCGCCGCGGCACCGTCGTTGATGCCCGAGGCGTTGCCGGCGGTGACGGTGCCGGGATTGCCGAACAGCGGCTTGAGTCTGGCCAGTGCGTCGAGACTGGTGTCGGCGCGCGGGTGTTCGTCCACGCTGACCTGCACGGTTTCACCACGCTTGCGGCCCGGCACTTCGACGGCGATCCGTTCACCATCGAAGAAACCCGCGGCTTGCGCGACGGCGTAACGCTGCTGGCTGCGCAGCGCGAACGCATCCTGATCCTCGCGCGAGATGCCGTATTGCGCGGCCACGTTTTCGGCGGTCTGGCCCATGGTCTCGACGCCATACAGCGCCTCCAGCGCCGGATTGACGAAGCGCCAACCCATCGTGGTGTCCTCGATCAGCTGATTGCGGGCGAACGGCGAGGCCGCCTTGCCCATCACGAACGGCGCACGCGACATCGACTCGACGCCGCCGGCGATCGCCAGTTCCAGCTCACCGGCACGGATGCCTCGCGCGGCGCTACCCACCGCATCCATACCGGAGCCGCACAGGCGATTGAGCGTCACGCCCGGCACCTCGATCGGCAGGCCGGCCAGCAGCAGGCTCATGCGCGCGACGTTGCGGTTGTCCTCACCGGCCTGGTTGGCGCAGCCGAGAAATACTTCGTCGATCTGCCTGGCATCCAGCCCCGGGTTACGCGTCAGCAGCGCCTTCAGCGGCACCGCGCCGAGGTCGTCGGCACGAATGCCGGCGAGCGCGCCGCTGTAGCGGCCGATCGGGGTGCGGATGCCATCGACAATGAATACGTCGCTCATCATTCGGCTCCTTCCTGCTTGCCGTGGGCGGCATCGGTGCGTTCCTGCAGCGCGCGCAACGTCTCCAGTTCGGCAGCTTGCGGCACCAGGGTTTCAACCACGTTGTCGGCGAATTTGATCGGCCAGCCGGTGGCCTCGGTGATCTGCTCGCGCGTGATGCCCGGATGGATCGACACCACGATCAGCTCGCGCGTTACCGCATCCGGCTCCATCACGCACAGGTCGGTGACCACGACCTGCGGACCCTTGCCGGGCAGGCCGGCGCGCTGGCGCGCATCGCCGCCGTCCATGTGACCGACGCTGGTGACGAAGTCGAGTTTGTCGACGAAGGCACGCTTCGACTGACGCATGATGATGAACACCTCCTTCGCCGAACCGGCGATTTCCGGCGCGCCGCCGGCGCCGGGCAGACGCGTCTTCGGGGCGTCGTAGGGGCCGATCACGGTGGTGTTGAGGTTGGCGAATCGATCGATCTGTGCCGCGCCGAGAAAGCCCACGTCCACGCGTCCGCCCTGCAGCCAGTAGCGGAAAATTTCCGGCGTGGAGACGACGGTGTCGGCGGTTTCGGCCAACTCGCCGTCGCCGATGGACAACGGCAGCACGGTCGGCTTGGCGCCGATCGGGCCGGATTCGTAGATCAGCACCACGTTCGGCGCGCTGGTCAGCCGCGCCAGGTTGGCCGCGGTGGACGGCAGGCCGATGCCGACGAAGCACACCGCGCCATCGGGCAGGCGGCGGGCGGCGGCGACGGTCATCATTTCATTGGTGGTGTAGGTGCTCATGCATCCACCTCCGGCCGGCTTTCGGCATGGACGCGCAGGAAGCCCTCGAAGTCCTCGGTGTCCAGGATGTGGCGTTGGATCCACGCGGTGAACACCTCGCGGTTGCGCGCGATCGGGTCCCACGCCAGGTAGAAGCGGTTGCCGCGCTCGTAGTAGCCGTGCGCGTACGACGGCGTCGCGCCGCGCGGCACGTGGCACACCGCACTGACCACCCACTTGGGCAGGATGCAGGCGTTGGCCGGGGCGTCCAGTTTGTCGACGATTTCCTCGACCGTGACGATCACCTTTTTCGCCGCCAGCGCGGCTTCCTTCTGCACGCCGAGGATGCCCCACAGCAGCACGTTGCCCTGGCGGTCGGCCTGCTGGGCGTGGATCACGGTGACATCGGGCCGCACCGCCGGTGTGGTGGCCAGCGTCTCGCCGGTGTACGGGCAATCGATGAAACGGATGCTGTCGTTGACCTTGGGCAGGTCCGAGCCGATGTAACCGCGCAGCACCGCGAACGGCAGCCCGGAGGCGCCGGCGACGTAGGCGTTGGCCATGTCGGCGTGGCTGTGCTCGCGGATCGCGAGCGGGTGCGGCCAACCCTTCTCGACCGCGTCGCGCAGGCGGTGCAGCGAGCCGACGCCGGGGTTGCCACCCCACGAGAATCGCAGCGACGTCGCGCAGCCGGCGCCGATCAGCTGGTCATAGATCAGGTCCGGCGTCATCCGTACCAGCGCGAGATCGCGCTTGCCCTGGCGGATCACTTCGTGACCGGCCGCGTGCGGAATCAGGTGGGTGAAGCCTTCCATCGCCACGGTGTCGCCGTCGTGGATCAGGCCGGAGACGGCCTCGCGCAGTGAACAGATATCAGCCATGGGTAACCTTCATATCGCTAGGTGGGGGCCGGCTTGCGCTCAGCCCTGATCGCCGCCACCAACAGGCAGCA
>Ga0157370_10007140_pt1 | contig 12183 bp, 9 predicted proteins | sample C35metaG_FD_113463 | JGI IMG/M metagenome (GOLD analysis project Ga0157370, IMG submission 113463) | Corn rhizosphere microbial communities from Kellogg Biological Station, Michigan, USA - C3-5 metaG | ecosystem: Host-associated > Plants > Roots > Rhizosphere > Soil | place: USA: Michigan...
GAGTCGGATTGTCATCGGCCCATTATCCGGCAAACCCGGCCCGCGCAGGGCGCCGGGTGTTCACACACGCAGTGCCTCGTCGGCCGGAACGGCCTGGTCAGCGTCGAATACCTGGTTGCGGCCAGCCCGCTTTGCGCAGTACATGGCGTGGTCGGCGCGGCGCAGCAGCGCGGCCAGGTCGTCGCCGCCCCCGCGCAGCACGGCCAGGCCGATGCTGCCCGACACCTCCAGCCCCGGGATGGCCAGCACCCGGGTCACCGCCTGCACCTGCTGGCGCACGCTTTCCAGGCGGGCGAAGGCGCTGGCGCGGTTGGCGCCCGGCAGCAGCACCAGGAACTCTTCACCGCCCATGCGGATCACATCGTCGCGGTTGCGCACCGAGTCGCGCAGCTGGCGGGCCACGGCCACCAGCACCTGGTCGCCCACGGCATGCCCGAACTGGTCGTTGATGTCCTTGAACAGGTCGATGTCCAGGAACCCGATCGCCAGCGGCTGTTCGTCCTGGACCGCATGTTCCAGGTACTGGGCCAGCCTGCGCAGGCCGGCGCGCCGGTTCGGCAGGCCGGTCAGGGCATCGGTGTCGGCCAGCTGACGCAGTTCGTCGCGCTGCTGGCGCAGCCGGCCCAGGCGCAGATTGAGCGCGTAGGCAGACATCATCAGGAACCAGGTGGTCGCCAGTTGCAGGGACTCGATCCGGTAGGCCACCAGCCACTGCGCGCGCAGCGCATCGGCCATGATCATGATCCACCAGGGCGCCAGCGCGCTCAGCCCGGCCAGCGCGTAGCGGTCGCGGTGCAGGAGGCCCCAGCTGCCGGCCGCCAGGCAGGCGACGCAGCCCAGCACAAACAGCCCTTCCAGCCCGGCGGCCACGCCCGGCAACATCGCAAAGTGCATCCAGGGCACGCCCAGGCCCAGCGCGAACAAGCCCCACAGCAGCACGTGCTGGGCCGGTCGCGAACGTGGCCAGCGACGGTCGCCGCCAGACAGCCGCCACAGCACCGGCAGCAGCACCGCTTCGGTGAACGCGGACAATGACACCAGCCACCACGACGCGCGGTTCTCGACCGGCAACCACGGCTCGGGGTACCCGCTCAGGCCGCCCAGCACGGCCTGCCACAGCACCAGCAGCAGGCAGATGGCCACGTAGATCAGGAACGAACGGTCCTTGGTGGTCACATAGCCCATCAGCGCCGACAGCGCCAGGGCGATGGCCACCGCCACACAGGCCGCGCGCACCAGCAGCCGGGCGGTGTCGTCCTGCTGCACCGGGCTGGGCGCGCCCAGCTGCACGGTGGGAATCCAGCGCGGCTTGATCGGCGCGGCCCAGGACACCACGATCGGTTCGTGGTCGCCGGCCGCAGGGACCACCACCATGCCCACCCCGGCCCGGAAGCGGGAATCGCGGGTGCGCGCGTCATGCATGCTGCCGCAGATCTGGCGGTCACCGTGGCTGATCCGTACCTCGCCGGCCAGGACCCCGAACACGTCCACCGCCTGCGGCTCGCCGGACCAGCCGCCCGCAGGCGCGGGCACGTGCAGCACCTGCTGGTGGCGGGCCAGCACTTCGGCAGTGCAGGCGCGCTGGGGCGTACGTTCGGCGGTAGCGGCGCCCAGCAGCAGCACGTCGGTGCCTACCCGGCTGGTGGCGGCGAGCACGGTGTCGGCGGCCGCCCAGGCGGGCAGCAACAGCAGGGCCAGCAGCAGCTGCACTGCGCCCCATTCCATCCACCTGCCGCGCCATCCCCTCACACCCTGCCCCACCCTCGATGCCGCCACGCAGGTCGCGTGTCGCCCCTGGCCGGGATTATCGCCCGAACCCGCCGCTTTCACGCGGCGCGTCGCCATGGGCCCGGCGGGCCATGGGTCTCATGGCAGGCTCGGCCGGCCTTCCGAGGGCAGCGCACTGCGCCCCGGCCACAGCGCCGGCTGGGTCATCCGCTCCAGCGCCATCGGGCGCTCGATCGCATACCCCTGCAGCCCATCCACCCCGAGCACCTGCAGCTGTTCGGCCACCTCGGTCGATTCCACCCATTCGGCAATCACGGTCATGTGCAGCTCGCGGCCGATTTCGGTGATCGCGCGCACCGCCGCGCGGCTGACCGGATCGATGTCCATGTCGCGCACGAACACGCCGTCGATCTTGAGCATGTCCGCCGGCAGCTGGCGCAGGTAGCCGAACGAGGACAGCCCCGAACCGAAGTCGTCCAGCGCCACCTGGCAGCCCCGCGCCTTGACCGCTTCGATGAAGCTGCGCGCCTGGGCCAGGCTGCTGATCGCCGCGGTCTCGGTGACCTCGAAGCACAGCTTGCGCGCCAGCCCGCGGTTGCGCTCCAGCAGGTCGCAGACGAAGGCCAGGAAACTCGGCTCGGCAATCGACTGCGCCGACACGTTGACGTTGCACAGGCCCAACCGCTGCACGTGCGCCGGGCACACCTGCAGGTGGCGGAACAGCAGCCCCAGCACATGCCGGTCCAGTGCCATGCCCATGCCGTAGCGCTCCACGGCGGGCATGAATTCACCGGGGCCCTGCAGCACGCCATCGGGGTTGCGCATGCGGACCAGCACCTCGTAATGCAGGAAGCCCGGATCGCCCACGCGCTCGATGCGCTGCGCATACAACAGCATGCGGTTCTCGGCGATGGCACTGGTCACCCGCGCCAGGCGTTCGGCTTCCTGCCGGCGCTCGTCCAGCGCCATGCGGCTTTCGTTGTAGCAGTGCACGCGGTTGCGTCCGGCTTCCTTGGCGGCATAGCAGGCGCTGTCGGCCGCACTCATCAGCCAGTTCACATCGACCGCCTCGCGGGTCACCTCCACCACGCCGATGCTGCAGCTCACCCGCAGGCTGCCGTCGCCGTGCTGGAAGTTGGCCTGCCCCAGCGAACGCACGATCCGCTGCAGCACCTGCTTGGCCTCGTCCTGGGCCGCATTGGCCAGGAACAGCGCGAACTCGTCGCCGGCCAGCCGCCCTACCCAGTCACCCTCGCGCACCGCGCCCACCAAATAGTCGGCGAAGTTGCGCAGCAACTGGTCGCCCGCCGCGTGGCCCAGCCCGTCGTTGACCAGCTTGAAGTAATCCAGGTCGATGTAGCACAGGCTGTGCACGCCGCCGTGGTTGCGCACGTCCAGCAGGGCCTGCTCCAGCAGGCGTTCGATCTCGCGCCGGTTGATCAGCCCGGTCAGCGGATCGTGGCTGGCGTGGTGCTCCACCTCGCGGGCCAGCGCATGGTTCTGCGACACGTCTTCCACGATGGCGAACACCGACACCTCGCGGCTGGCCGTGCGTACCAGCGTGCCGCTCCAGCGCCCCCACATCAGCCCGCCGTCGGCGCGCCGGAAGCGCAGTTCGGCCGGGCGCAGCTGGCGGCCCCAGTCGATGCGGCCCGCGTCGTCGAGCACCAGTTCTCCTTCGGCGACCAGGTCCTGCAGGGACAGCCCGAGCAGCGCATTGCGCGCGTACCCCAGGATGTCGGCCATGGCCTGGTTGACCTCCAGAATGCCGCCGGTATGGTCGAACTTGAGCATGCCCACCGTGGCCTGGTAGAACGCCGCACGGAAGCGGCTTTCCTGCTCCAGCAGATCGCGCCGCACGCGTCGCGACAGCATCACGGCGACGACGGTGATCAACAGCACCGACAATCCGCCCACCAGCAAGGTGGTGATGCGCACGATGGAGGCCGTACGTTGCAGCGACATCGAAAATGCCTTGGCCCGCGCCTGCAGGTGACGGTCCAGTGCCTGCACCTGATCCAGCAGCAGCGCCTGGGTCACCGGTTCAATGTCGCGGCGGGCATGCAGGGCCTGCGCCGCGCCGACCAGACCGGCCAGCTGCAGCAGCGGCGCGTCGGTCTGCCGCCACAGCCGCACCGCATCCTTGAAGTAGCCCAGGTGGCCCAGGTAACGGAACGACAGGATCAGGCGGTTGATATCACCGGGTGCATTGCCGCCGGCCAGGAACCCGCGCCGGGCCCGGGCCAGGTCGGCGTCGTCCTGCTCCAGGGCGCGCCGCGCGTCCAGGTCGCCCAACGGCACGGTCAGCGCCTGGCGCGCCTCGGCCAGATCCCCCGGCCGGCCATGGGTGATGTAGCGGCTGAGCGCGAAGCTGGCCTGCTGCTGGCTGCGCGACCAGTGGCTCTGGCCGACGATCCACGCGGTGGACGCGGCCTGCAGTTCCTGGATCAGCGCGGAAATACCCACCAGGCCGATGGCCATGCCGGTCAGCAGGACAAAGCGCAGGGTCAAGCCCCGCGTGAGATACGGTACCGCTGTCGCACCAACATCCCTGCCAGCTGCCAGCATCGCCGATCCCCCCGGAGCCGTGAAGCGGGTGGTGTACCGAATCCATCAACCTGCAGGCTAGTTCGGCAGATGTTGTGACCGTGCGAAACCCGCCGACAGCCGCGCGGTGGCCTTTCCACACCCCGGAAACGACAACGCCAGCCCGAAGGCTGGCGTTGTCTGGATCGCGTGGGCGATCAGCCGTTGCGCGGACCGCGCGGCTTGAAGCCGTCACGGCGCGGCGGGCGATCGTTGCCACCCGGACCGCCCGGACCGCCACGATGGCCACCCGGACCACCCGGGCCGCGCGGCTTGCCACCGAACTTCGGCTTGAACGCCGGACGCGGCGACGGGGTCAGGTCTTCACCCGGCTCGACCTTGCGCATCTGAAGCTGCTGGCCCGACACCCACACCTTCTTGAGGTGGGTCAGCAGGTCCTGCGGCATTTCGGCCGGCAGGTCCAGCACCGAGAAGTCGTCGTGGATGTCGATGCGGCCGATGAAGCGGCTTTCCAGACCGGCTTCGTTGGCGATCGCGCCAACGATGTTGCCCGGCTTCACGCCGTGCACGTGGCCCACTTCGATGCGGAAGGTTTCCATGCCCGGCTCGGCGGCACCGCGCGGGGCGATGTCACGGCGCGGGGCGCGTTCGAAGCCAGCGTCGTTGCTGCCGAAGTCGCCCTCGGCACGCGGCGGACGCGGGCCACGGTCGTCTTCACGACGCGGACCACGTTCGAAGCGCGGCTCGAAACGGGCCGGACGCTCGCCACGGTCGTTGCTGCGCTCGTTGCGCTGGTGCGGAGCACGCTCCTGATGGGCACCACGCACCGGCGGGGTCAGCAGGAACGGCGAATCGCCCTGCAGCAGCTTGGCCAGCGCGGCGGCGATGTCGATGGCCGGTACATTCTTCTCGCCTTCCAGGCGCTGCAGCAGGTCGCGGTAGAACTCGGTGCCGCCGGCATCGAGCGCATCGCTGATGCGGCTCATGAACTTGCTGATGCGGGTGTCGTTGACCGCGTCCACGCTCGGCAGCTGCATCTCTTCGATGGGCTGGCGGGTGGCGCGCTCGATGGCACGCAGCATGCCCTTTTCACGCGGGGTGGCGAACAGGATCGCGTCGCCGGTGCGGCCGGCACGGCCGGTACGGCCAATACGGTGCACGTAGCTTTCGGTGTCGTACGGGATGTCGTAGTTCAGCACGTGGCTGATGCGCTCCACGTCCAGGCCACGGGCGGCCACGTCGGTAGCGACCAGGATGTCCAGCTTGCCTTCCTTCAGCATGCCGATGGTGCGCTCGCGCTGGGCCTGCTGCATGTCGCCATTGATGGCGGCCGCGGCCAGGCCGCGCGCCTGCAGCTTCTCGGCCAGCTCTTCAGTGGCCGCCTTGGTGCGCGAGAAGATGATCATCGCGTCGAACGGTTCCACTTCCAGGATGCGGGTCAGCGCATCCAGCTTGTGCATGCCGCTCACCCACCAGTAACGCTGGCGGATGTTGGCCGAGGTCGTCGTCTTGCTGACGATGGTGACTTCGGCCGGGTTCTTCAGGTAGGTCTGCGCGATGCGGCGGATCTGCGACGGCATGGTGGCCGAGAACAGGGCGACCTGGCGGGTCTCCGGCAGCTTCTTCAGCACCGCTTCGACGTCGTCGATGAAGCCCATGCGCAGCATTTCATCGGCTTCGTCCAGCACCAGCGTCTTCAGCTCGGACAGGTCCAGGGTGCCGCGCTCGAGGTGATCGATCACACGGCCCGGGGTACCGACGATGACGTGCACGCCACGGCGCAGGGCCTGGAGCTGCTGGCCATACGGCTGGCCGCCGTACACCGGCAGCACGCGGAAGCCGGGGATGCCCGAGGAATAGGTCTGGAACGCCTCGGCGACCTGGATGGCCAGTTCGCGGGTCGGCGCCAGCACCAGCACCTGCGGCTTGGTCTGGTTGAAATCGAGGTTGGACAGCACCGGCAGTGCGAAGGCGGCGGTCTTGCCGGTACCGGTCTGGGCCTGGCCGAGCACGTCGCGGCCTTCCAGCATCGCCGGGATGGTGGCAGCCTGGATGGGCGACGGGGTTTCGTAGCCGACGGTGGCGACGGCCTGCATCACAGCGTCGGACAGGCCGAGGTCTGCGAACAGCAGCGGCGCGGAGGATTCTTGGGACATGGGGAACTCCAAAGCACTGCCGTTAAGAAGGCAGTGAGATAAAAAAGGGGATGGTCCGCGCTTTGGGCGCCCTTTCTTATCGCGTGCCCTGGCGCTGCTCGGTCGGAGGAGAATTCACTCACTCAGGGGGCGATGATACCGCATCGCACCTGAACAACGTGTACAGCTTCCCATCTGCATGCCGTTCTGCCGCCCGCTGGCGCACAATACGCGCCCTTTCCCGGCCCGGCCACATGGCCGCGCCCTTTCCCAGGATACCCGCTCCATGCAGACCCTCGAATTTGAACTGGACCGCGACTACGTCGAGCTCAAGCAGCTGCTCAAGCTGGCCGACCTGGTCACCAGCGGCGGCGAGGCCAAGACCGTGATCGGCGACGGCCAGGTTCTGGTCGATGGCGAGGTCGAACTGCGCAAGGCCTGCAAGATCCGCGGCGGCCAGGTGGTGCAGTTCGGCGACACCACGATCAACGTACTGGCCGACAGCGACGCCCCCTGAGCCGCCTCAGACCCGTGCCTCGCGCTGGGTCAGGTGGGCGGCGATCAGCTGGCGGAACGGGGTGACCCCCTGCGCCAGCCGCAACCCCGCCCTGCGCAGCACCCGCGCAGGCAGCCGGTCATCGGTGTAGAGCGCGGCAATGGCATTGGTGGCTTCGTACAGTGGGCGGGACGCCAGCCGGTGGCCGCGTTCAAAGCTCGCCAGCCCGGCCGCGGCGCCGATATCGCCGCCGCGCGCCGCCGCCTGGTTGAGCACGTTGGCCAGCCGGTGTGCGCCGGCCAGGCCCAGGTTGAACCCATGCGCGGTGACCGGGTGCATGCCCACGGCCGCATCGCCGATCAACGCGCAGCGATCGCCCACGAACGCATGGGCATACACCCCCACCAGCGGATAGGCCACCGGGACCGCGCTAGGCACCATCGCCCCCAGCCGCTGCTCGAACAAGCCACTGATGCTGTGCCCGAAGCGGGCCGGGTCCTGCGCCATCAAGGCCTCGATCTGGCGCGGCGGCAGGGTGATCACCGCCGAGGCCTGGTCGCCATTGAGCGGCAGCAGCGCCATCGTGCGACCGTACCCGAACCACTCCCACGCGGTGTGCTGGTGCGGCACCTCGATCTGCATCCGGCAGACCAGCATCGACTTGCCGAAGTCGCGCATGCGCGCCCCGATCCCAAGCATGCGCCGGGTACTGGAGAAGCGGCTGTCGGCGGCCACCACCAGGCGCGCGGTCAGGCGGCGTCCATCGGCCAGGGTGACCACGCTGCGCCCCGCCCCCGGCACGATCCCGGCCACGCGCGCTTCATCCAGTATCTGCAGGCCCGGCTGGTCCTGCACGCTGGCCCAGGCGGCACGGCGGATCAGATGGTTGGGTACCAGCCAGCCCAGATCCTGCGTATCGCGCTGGGTGGCGGCAAAGGTCAGGGCGAACGGCGAGCGGCCGTCCATCACCTTGGCGTCGCGCAACGGGGAGATCTCGGCCGGGTCCAGCCGCTGCCAGATGCCCAGCGTCTCCAGGATCTGCCGCGAAGCATGGGTCAGCGCAATCTCGCGGCCATCAAAGGCGGCCTCCGCCAGTGCCGCGCGCGGCTGCTGTTCCACCAGCGCCACCTGCAGCCCGCTGCCGCCCAGCGCGCGGGCGAAACACAGCCCGGCCGGGCCGGCGCCCACCACCACCACGTCCACCGGCTGCTCCGGCATGCACTGCTTCTGGGTGGGTTGGTCCGACATGTCCGATCCTGCGGTAACGGGTCCATGCCAGCTTAGCGTCGATCGCGCGCGCCCCGCCTTGATCTGGATCAGCGGCCGCAGCCGCCGTTCACTGGCCCGTTACAGCAGCGCCCACAGCAACAGCACGATGCCCACCAGCGAGGCCAGCCACACCAGGCTGCGCACGTACGGCACACCGGCAGCGTACAGCGGCAGATACACCACCCGTGCCCAGAAATACAGCTGCGCGGCGAGCGCGGTCAGCCCGTCCTGGCGCTGGGTCAGCACCACCGCCAGGATCGCCGCCGCGAAGAACGGGAAGGTCTCCATGAAATTGGACTGCGCACGCTGCAGGCGACCGGTGAGCGGCCGCACCGGCGGATTCTGCCCATCGCGGGCCGACGCATTCCACTGCAGCCCGCGCTCGCGGGTGACGGCAGTGGAGGCGGCAAACAGGTGCACGATGCCCAGCACCATCGACCACACCAGCATCTGGATCTCGATACTCACGCTGCACTCCTCAGGAAATGACGGGATCGATCAGGGGGTAGCGGCGCGCACGCTGTAACCGGCCAGGCGCCAGACCCGGTCTTCGTCCAGTCGGAACGACACCAGCTCGCGTACCGGCTGGGCGCTGTTGGCAAACCGGGTGGGGAAGCTGACGTTGATGTACAGCCCTTCGGGCACGGTTGCACCGGCGGCGTACTTGACCCGGGTCACCACCGGCTGGCCGCGCGCTGCCAACGCACCGAGGCGCTTGCGGTCGGCGTTGAGCTGGCTGACGAAGGCCTGTTCGGTGACCGATTTCTTCGCCACGGCCGAGGCCCCTTTCCATGCCTCGGCGGCACGGTTGGTGTCCACCAGCTGCGCCACCTGCAATGCGGCCGCACTCATTTCCGCATCCTGCTTGTGCACCTGCGCCTGCTGCGCCGGGGTCAGCGCCGGGCGTGCAGCGGGTGCGGCAGCGGGTGCGGCAGCGGGTGCCGGGCGCGCAGGGGCCGGCGCGGGCGTGGCCGGCGGCGGGGTCTGGGCCTGGGCAACAGCAGCAAGCAGGAACGAAGACAGCAGCAGCGGAACACGCATCAGGACACCGTTGGCTGGAAGAATCCAGGCCAGTCTACGGGAACCCCGTGAGTGGTTCGTCAGTTGCGCTCGGCAGTTTCCGGCGAGGGCTGGCCGACGTCGCTGGCGGTACGCTCGGCCGGCGCGTCCTGGCCGGGTGCAACGCTGGACGGCAGCAACGTGGACACGTCGATTTCCGACAGCGGGCTCTCGTCCGGGCAGGTGGCATCGGGGAATCCGTAGCGCTGCTTGAGCGTCTGCCCGCAGCTGTTGACGGTTTCCAATTCGGCGCCTTCGCGCTTGCAGGTCTGGTCGAAGGCGATCAGGAACGCGTCCTTGCGCCGCACGAAATCATCGCCGCACTTGCGCATCTGCTTGATCCGCTCCAGGTCGTCCTGCACCGCGTTGGTGCCATCGAGCCCGAACTGGCGCAGCTCGTCGCTGGTCAGCAGGCGCAGGCTGCGGTTGGGCACGGTCATCATCAGGTCGGCCACGCCCACCGCCACGCCGTTGCGCTGCAGGTAATCCTTGACGTTGTCGTAGACCTCATGGAGCTCGCGGTTGAGTTCGGCGCGCGAGGTGGCCTTGGAACTGATCCGCATCATCCGATGGATGCCGACCTTGCCGGCCACCAGGCGGTTGTCGCCGGCGGCCAGCACGAACACGCAGGCGCTGTGGCAGACCGAGCCTTCGCGGATCCAGATGGTCCAGTTGGATTCGCCGATGCGGTCGCCGGCCACGATCGCCGCTTCCACCTGGCCGCCGCTGGAATCCAGGTCCAGCACGCGCTTGGAGATGCGTTGCGCGTCGGCCACCATCGCCAACCGCGCCACCAGCTCGGAGAAGCCGGGGTTGATCTTGCCCACGTAGCGCACCCGCACCAGCCCGCGCTCCACGCACGGTGCCAGCGCGGCGTCGATGCTGGCGCGATCCAGGCTCTCCAGCGCCATGCCATCGCCGCCTTCGCCGGCGTAATCGGTGTCGCAGCTTACCCACGCCTTGCCGTTCTCCAGCGCCGCCTCGCCCCAGCCCTGGTCGCCGCGCTTGGGTGGCAACGGTGCCGGTGCGGGCGCATCGGCGGCATTGAACGACACCATGTGGTCGCCATCGGCGGTCTGCGCGCGCACCGCCTTGTCGGCGGCGGTGACGTTGCCGGGATTCTCCAGCTGGCTGCAACCGGCCAGACCCAGGCACAACAGGGGCAACCACCACGACTTGAGCAACATGAACGACCCGGTATCCGTACGAAGGAGCGCGCGCAGCGGCGCGTGAACACACAGTCTAGTGCGCGCGACCGTCGGCGCGGGAACCTGCCCTGAACCAGAGCGGCCGGCGTGCGCATTGCTGTCCGAAAATGGCGAGCCGGGCGCGGCCGCCGGGCATAGACTGGCCCCCATGGACACCGCCCTGCCCCTGGACTACGCCGCCTGCGAAAGCGCCCGTCTTGCCCGTGATGCGCGCTTTGACGGGGTGTTCTTCACCGCCGTGCGCAGCACCGGCATCTACTGCCGGCCGGTGTGCCCGGCGCCCCCGCCGAAGCCGCGCAACGTGGACTACTACCCCACCGCCGCCGCGGCTGCGGCTGCCGGCTTCCGCCCGTGCCTGCGCTGCCGCCCGGAACTGGCGCCGGAGGCCCAGGACGCGCTCAGCAACGAAACCCTGCAGCGCGCGTTGGCCCTGATCCACGATGGCTACCTGCAGGACGCCGCAGTACCGGCGCTGGCCACCCGGCTGGGCCTGAGCGCGCGCCAACTGCAGCGCCTGTTCGTGGCGCGCCTGGGCGCGGCACCGGCGCAGATCCATGCCACCCGCCGCCTGCTGCTGGCCAAGCAGTTGCTGACCGAGACCGCGCTGCCGGTGACCGACGTGGCGATGGCCGCCGGTTACAACAGCCTGCGCCGCTTCAACGCCGCGTTCGTGGACGGCTGTGGCATGCCGCCCACCGCCATCCGCCGCCAGCGCGGGGCCCTCGATGACGGTGCGCTGAGCCTGCGCCTGGGCTATCGGCCGCCGCTGGATTTCGACGCGATGCTCGGCTTCCTGCGCCGTCGCTCGATTCCCGGCATCGAATGCATCGACGCGGACAGCTACCAGCGCGTCATCGGACCGCCCGAGCGGCCCAGCGTGCTGCGGGTCACCGCCGACCCCAGGCGGTCCGAACTGCGCCTGCAACTGGGCCAGGTCGACCCGCGCGCCATCCCCGGGATCGTGCGCCGGGTGCGCCGCATCTTCGATCTCGATGCCGACCTGCGCATCGTGCACACCACCCTGGCGCAGGACCCGCTGCTTGCGCGCAGCATCGCCCTGCGGCCGGGGCTGCGCGTGCCCGGTGGCTGGGATGGGTTCGAAGTGGCGGTGCGCGCCGTGCTCGGCCAACAGGTCAGCGTGGCCGCCGCCACGACCCTGGCGCGCCGCGTGGTGGATCGGTTCGGACAGGATCTGGCGGACATGCCGGCCGGACTGGACCGCCAGTTTCCCACTCCGCAGGCGCTGGCCGAGGCGCCGCTGGAGAGCATCGGGCTGCCGAAAACGCGCGCCGCCACCGTGCGCGCCGTGGCCCTCGCCGTGGCCGAAGGCCGCCTGGATTTCAGCGCCGGCCAACGCTTGGAGAGTTTCGTTGAACGCTGCGTGGCCTTGCCCGGGATCGGGCCGTGGACCGCGCATTACATGGCATTGCGCGCACTGGCGCTTCCCGATGCCTTCCCCGCCGGTGACCTGGTCCTGCAGCAGGTTCTGGGCGACGGGATACGCCTGACCGAACGCGCCACCGAAGCGCGCTCGCAGGCCTGGCGACCGTGGCGCGCCTATGCCGTGCTGCATCTGTGGCACCTGTCCGCCCCCACCTCTGGAGTGAGCCCATGACCCTCTTGTACGACACTTTCGACAGCCCGATCGGGGCCCTGACCGTGGCCGGTGACAGCCTGGGCATCCACCACATCCTGTTCGAGAACAACCGCTACGACGCGAAGGGCCGCGCGCACTGGCAGC
>Ga0157370_10007141_pt1 | contig 12183 bp, 12 predicted proteins | sample C35metaG_FD_113463 | JGI IMG/M metagenome (GOLD analysis project Ga0157370, IMG submission 113463) | Corn rhizosphere microbial communities from Kellogg Biological Station, Michigan, USA - C3-5 metaG | ecosystem: Host-associated > Plants > Roots > Rhizosphere > Soil | place: USA: Michigan...
GAACATCCCCGTCTTGCCGTACAGCGCGCGGATGTCGATCACGTCCGGCCCGATCGTGCCCGAATAGGTCGGGAAGTCGAGCTTCTTGTCGCCTTCGTAGTTGAGTGTCGCCTTGCCTTTCGCTTCCATCGTCTCGCGCTCCGCTCTTTCTCCGCGCGCCTCAGGCGGCGCGCAGCATGTCCACCACGTCCCGGAGCTTCGCCTCCGGCGCCTCGGCCCTTCCCATCACCACATCGAGCAGGTCGTTGTCCGGCAGCTGCAGCAGGGCCTCGAGCGCAGCCGCCTCCTCCTCGTTCATCCTCGGTCCCGGGCCCGCCCAGAAGCGGTCGAACACCAGGTCGAGCTCCAGCAAACCCCTGCGGCTCCTCCAGCGCAGCCGCTCGAGCGCCCGATCGTCCATCGCGGCGGCGCTACACCGCCCTCTTCGCGAGCAGCGACCGGATCCTGCCGATGGCGAGCGAGGGATTGAGCCCCTTCGGGCACACGTCCACGCAGTTCATGATCGTGTGGCAGCGGAAGAGCCGGTACGGATCCTCGAGGTCGTCGAGGCGCTCGTTGGTCGCGGTGTCGCGGCTGTCCGCGATGAAGCGGTACGCCTGCAGCAGTCCCGCGGGGCCCACGAACTTGTCGGGGTTCCACCAGAAGCTCGGGCAGGCCGTCGAGCAGCACGCGCAGAGGATGCATTCGTACAGGCCGTCCAGCTCCTCGCGCTCGGCGGGCGATTGCAGGCGCTCGCGCTCCGGCATCGGCCGATCGTCGATCACGTACGGCTTCACCGAGTGGTATTGCGCGAAGAACTGCGTCATGTCGACGATCAGGTCGCGCACGATCGGAAGTCCCGGCAGCGCCCGGATCACGACGGGCTCCTTCAGATCCGAGAGCTTGGTGATGCACGCGAGCCGGTTCTTGCCGTTGATGTTCATCGCGTCCGAGCCGCACACGCCCTCGCGGCACGAGCGGCGAAGCGACAGCGTGTCGTCGAGCGCCTTGATGCGCACCAGCGCGTCGAGGAGCATGCGGTCCGAGGGGCCGATCTCCAGGTCGTAGTCCTGGAAATACGGCTTCTCGTCCTTCTCGGGGTTGTAGCGCTGGATGCGGAATTTCATCAGTACACCCGTGCCTTCGGCTGGAACGTTTCGACGGTGAGCGGCTTCAGGTGCACCGGCTTGTAGGTGAGCCGGTCGCCCTCGCGCTGCCAGAGCGTGTGCTTGAGCCAGTTCGCATCGTCGCGCTTGGGATGATCCTCCCGATCGTGCGCTCCGCGGCTTTCCTCGCGCGCCGCGGCCGAGATCATCGAGGCGCGCGCGGTCTCCACGAGGTTGTCGAGCTCGAGGGCCTCGATGCGCGCCGTGTTGAACACCTTCGACTTGTCCCGGATCTGGGTGCGCTTCGCGCGCTCGGAGATCGCCTTGATCTTCTCCACGCCCTGCGCGAGGAGGTCGGGGAAGCGGAAGACGCCGCAGTGCGCCTGCATCGTGCGCTGGATGTCGTTCCTCACCTCGCTCACCTCCTCGCCGCCCGACTGCGCATCCAGGCGCGCGACGCGGGCGCGCGAGAATTCCGCCGCGTCCTTCGCGAGCTCCGGCATCGCATCGCCCTCGCGGGCGATGAACTCCATCATCGCGCGCCCGGCGCTGCGGCCGAACACGAGGAGGTCCGTGAGCGAGTTCGTGCCGAGGCGGTTCGCGCCGTGCACCGAGGCGCAGCCGCACTCGCCGGCGGCATAGAAGCCCGGGATGTGAACGTCGCGGCTGCCGTCCCACACCACGACTTCGCCATGGAAATTGGTCGGGATGCCGCCCATCTGGTAATGCGCCGTGGGCACGACCGGGATCGGGTCCTTCACCGGGTCCACGTTGGCGAACTTGATCGCGATCTCGCGGATGCCGGGCAGGCGCTTCTCGATGGTCTCGAGCCCGAGGTGGTCGAGCTTGAGGAGCACGTGGTCCGCATGCTCGCCCACGCCGCGGCCTTCCTTGATCTCGGTGGCCATCGCGCGCGAGACCACGTCGCGCGAGGCGAGGTCCTTCATGTTCGGCGCGTAGCGCTCCATGAAGCGCTCGCCGTCCTTGTTGAGGAGATAGCCGCCCTCGCCGCGCACGCCCTCGGTGATGAGCACACCCGCGCCAGCCACCCCGGTCGGGTGGAATTGCCAGAACTCCATGTCCTCGAGCGGGATGCCGGCGCGCGCCGCCATGCCGAGCCCGTCGCCGGTGTTGATGAACGCGTTGGTGGACGAATGGAAGATGCGCCCCGCGCCGCCGGTGGCGAAGAGCGTCGCCTTGGCGTGGAAGATCGCCATCTCGCCGCTTTCCATCTCGAGCGCGGTCACGCCCAGCACGCGCCCGGATGCGTCGCGGATCAAATCCAGCGCCATCCACTCGACGAAGAACTGCGTCTTCGCCATGACGTTCCTCTGGTAGAGCGTGTGCAGCATGGCGTGGCCGGTGCGGTCGGCGGCGCACGAGCTCCTCTGCACCGGCTTCTCGCCGAAGTTCGCGGAGTGGCCGCCGAAGGGCCGCTGGTAGATGGTGCCGTTCTCGTTGCGGTCGAAAGGCATGCCGAAGTGCTCGAGCTCGATCACCACCTCGGGCGCCGCGCGGCACATGAACTCGATCGCGTCCTGGTCGCCGAGGTAGTCGGAGCCCTTGATCGTGTCGTACATGTGCCAGATCCAGTGGTCCTCGCCCATGTTCGCGAGCGCGGCACCGATGCCGCCCTGCGCGGCCACGGTGTGCGAGCGCGTGGGGAACACCTTGGAGAGCACCGCCACGCGCAGGCCGGCGTGCGCGAGCTCCAGCGAGGCGCGCATGCCCGAGCCGCCCGCGCCCACGATCACCGCATCGAACTTGCGTACCGGGATCGTCATCTCATGGCCCCCACAGGATCGAGAACGACCAGATGAGGTAGAAGACCAGCACCACGGCCACCACCACCTGCGCCCCCAGCCGCAACGCGAATCCGTGCAGGTAGTCGATGAGGATGTCGCGCATGCCGATCCACGCGTGCCAGATGATCGCGACGATCGCGAGCAGCGTCGCCAGGCGGAAGAAGCCGCCCGCGAAGAGCGCCTTCCATTGCCCGTACGACGCGGGCGAGCGCCACAGGATGTAGGGGACGGCGCACAGCGTGTAGAGCGCCATCACGACGGCGCTGAAGCGCTGCACCAGCCAGTTGCCGACGCCGTAGTGGGCGCCGACCGGATTCTTCTCGTAGCCGTGCCTCACCATACGCACCCCGCTACGGCGAGCGCCGCGATCGCGCCCAACGCGAACACCGCGAGAGCGGAAGCGCGCGCCGCGGGCTTCCCGGCCCAGAAGTGCATGTCGAGGAGGAGGTAGCGGATGCCCGCGAAGAAGTGGTGCGCGTAGAACCACGCCGCGGCGACCACGGCAAGCTTCGCGACGGGATTCGCGAGGAGGTCACGCCACTTCGCGTAACCCGACTCGCTGTCGAGCGTCGACTGCAGCATCCAGAGCAGGAGCGGCAGGATCGGGAAGAAGAGAGCCGCGCCGGTGATGCGATGGAAGATCGACAGGACGGCCGGCGGCCAGTGGTGCGCCAGGTTGAGTTCGTAGTACTTCGGCCTCGGCTTCGACGCAGCGCTCATTTTGTTGGTTGTGCCCCTGGCAAGGATCGGCGATTCTATCTCGGGTGGCATGGTGTCCCCAACATCAGCTGAGCTCGTTGAAATACGAGAACCCGTCGGTGCGGCACAATCCTCGCCGCCACTCCACGGGCTTGTCGCCATAGGTGAACGCGACGCGATCGACGCACAGCAACGGCGCGCCCTTCGGCACCTTGAGGTGCGCCGCGGCGACCGAATCCGCCGCCACCGCGCGCAGCCGCTCCTCGGCGCGGATCATGCGCACGCCGAACACCGACTCGTAGAAGCTGTACACGGAGCCGCCGAATTCCTCGAGCTCCGCGAGCGTCATTCCGGGAAACTGGCGCGCGTCGAGCACGATCTCGTCGAGGATCATCGGGCGCCCCGAGAACGACATCACGCGCTTGAACGCGAGCACCGGCGCGCCCGCCTTGAGGCCCAACGCCGCGCCGCTCTCGCCATGCGCCTTGCCGCGCTCGAGCGCGAAGAAGAGGTTCTGCGGATGGATCTTCTCCCCGGAATCGGGCATCACGCGCAGGAACCGGTATTGGTACGACGGCTCGCAATGCGAGGCGACGAAGGTGCCCTTGCCCTGGCGGCGCACCAGGATGTGCTCGGCGGCGAGCTCGTCGATCGCCTTCCTCACCGTGCCCTGGCTCACGCGGTAGCGCGCGGCGAGCTCGATCTCGGAAGGAATCGCCTCGCCCGGCTTCCATTCGCCGGAGACGAGGCTCTGGGTAAGCAGGATCTTGATCTGGTCGTAGAGCGGCCGGAAGGCAGGACGCATCCGCGGACCCACGGAGGGCGATCGCTGCGCGGCTCGGGCGTCTCTCTTCATCTCTTCGCCATCGTATCATAGCTTTTTCGAGAAGTCTTATATAAGATAGAGGTTTGGCACGGCAAGGGCGAATCGCACTTTCCTTGCCTTTTCAAAGGGTTGCCTGGATGAACCCGTATTACCGGCCCCGCCGGTCCATGCTCTACGTTCCCGGCTGCAACACCCGCTACCTGCACAAGGCGCGGACGCTGCGGGTGGATTCCGTGATCCTGGACCTGGGCGACCCGATCCTGGTCGAGAAGAAGGTGGAGTCGCGCCGCCACGTGTGCGAGGCGGTGCTCGCGGGCGGCTACGGCCGGCGCGAAGTCGTGGTGCGCGTGAACGACCTCGACTCGCCGTGGGGCCGCGAGGACGTGAGGGCCGTCGCCAGGGCCGGCGTGGATGCGGTGCTCTTCCCGAACATCGAGTCGCGCGCCGACGTGGAGGAAGCGATCGCGCTTCTCGACGAGTCCGGCGGCCCGCACCTCCCGATCATGGTGATGATCGAGAGCCCCCTCGGCGTGCTGCGCGCCGAGGAGATCGGCGCGGCCTCCGACCGGATCGCGTGCATGGTCGTCGCGACCTCCGACCTGCGCAACCAGCTCCACGGCCGGCGCACGCCCGACCGCGTGGCGCTGCTCTACAGCCTTTCGCACGTGCTCCTGGCCGGGCGTGCCCACGATCGCTCGGTGGTGGACGGCATCTCCACCGACCTCAAGGACATGCAGTCGTTCGAGTACGGATGCCGCCTCGCGCGCGACCTTGGCTTCGACGGCAAGAGCCTGGTGCACCCTTTCCAGCTGCCCTACTGCAACGACGCGTTCACGCCCAAGCCCCACGAGATCGCGGCGGCGAACGAGGTGATCGAGGCGCTCGACCACGCGCACCGCGAGGGACGCGGCACCGTGGTCGTGAACGGCCGCCTCGTGGAAGGACATCACGTGAAGGCGGCGCGGCGGCTGCTCGCGATGTCGGACCTCATCGCGAAGCTCGAGGCCGGCTGGTGATCGGCTTTGTGCGAAGCGCCTACAATTACGGTCCCGCGAAGGAAACGCACGATGACGGCAGGTGAACGATTCAGGCAGGCGCTGAAGGAAGAGAAGCCGCTGCAGGTGCCGGGCGCGATCAACGCCTACCATGCGATCCTCGCGAAGGCGAGCGGCTTCCGCGCGATCTACCTCTCGGGCGGCGGGGTGGCCGCGGGCTCGCTCGGCATGCCCGACCTCGGCATCTCGAACCTGGACGACGTGCTCACCGATATCCGCCGCATCACCGACGCGTGCGACCTGCCGCTGCTGGTCGACGTGGACACGGGCTTCGGCGCGAGCGCCTTCAACGTCGCGCGCACCACGAAGTCGCTCGTGAAGTTCGGCGCGGCCGCGATGCACATCGAGGACCAGGTGGGCGCCAAGCGCTGCGGGCACCGTCCCGGCAAGGAGCTGGTCTCGAAGGAAGAGATGGCCGACCGCATCAAGGCGGCGGTCGATGCGCGCACCGATCCGTCGTTCTTCATCATGGCGCGCACCGATGCCATCGCGTCCGAAGGCCTCGAGCGCGGCATCGAGCGCGCGCTCGCGTGCGTGGAGGCCGGCGCCGACGGCATCTTCCCCGAGGCGGTCACCGATCTCGGGATGTATCGCAAGTTCAAGCAGGCGGTGCAGGTCCCGGTGCTCGCGAATATCACCGAGTTCGGCAAGACCCCGCTCTTCACGCTCGAGGAGCTGCGTGCGGCCGGGGTGGACATCGCGCTCTATCCCCTCTCCGCGTTCCGCGCCATGAACGCCGCGGCGCTGGCGGTCTACGGCGAGCTGCGCGCGAAGGGGACGCAGAAGGGCGTGGTCGGCACGATGCAGACGCGCGACGACCTCTACCGCTACCTCGGATACCACGAGTACGAGCAGAAGCTCGACGCGTTGTTCGCCAAGTCGAAGTGAAGGGAGAAAACGACATGTCCCAGGCAGCAACCGCCCCCACCACCGCGCCCAAGCCGAAGAAATCGGTGGCGCTCTCGGGCGTCACCGCGGGCAACACGGCGCTCTGCACGGTGGGGCGCACCGGAAACGACCTGCATTACTGCGGCTACGACATCCTGGATATCGCGGAGCACTGCGAGTTCGAGGAGATCGCCTACCTGCTCGTGCACGGCAAGCTCCCGAACCTCGCCGAGCTCGCCGCCTACAAGCAGAAGCTCGCCGCGCTGCGCGGCATTCCCGCGGCGGTGCAGAGGATCCTCGAGGCGATCCCCGCGAGCACGCACCCGATGGATGTGCTGCGCACCGCGTGCTCGGCGCTCGGGAGCGTCCTGCCCGAGGGCGAGGGCCACAAGCTCGCGCCCTCGCGCGACATCGCCGATCGCCTCATGGCCTCCTTCGGCTCGATGCTGCTCTACTGGTACCACTACTCGCATTCCGGGCGCCGCATCGAGGTGGAGACCGACGACGATTCGATCGGCGGCCACTTCCTGCACCTGCTGCACGGACGCAAGCCCTCGGCGCTCTGGGTGCGCTCCATGCACACCTCGCTCATCCTCTACGCCGAGCACGAGTTCAACGCGTCCACTTTCACGGCGCGCGTGATCGCCGGCACCGGCTCCGACGTGTACTCCTCGATCACGGGCGCGATCGGCGCGCTCAAGGGGCCGAAGCACGGCGGGGCCAACGAGTTCGCCTTCGACACCATCGGCCGCTACGACACGCCCGACGAGGCCGAGCGCGACATCGTGAGGCGGCTCGCGGAGAAGCAGGTCATCATCGGCTTCGGGCACCCGGTGTACACCGTGGCCGACCCGCGCAACCAGGTCATCAAGGAAGTCGCGCGCGCCCTCTCGAAGGATGCGAAGAACATGAAGCTCTTCGACATCTCGGAGCGCGTCGAGGAAGTGATGTGGCGCGAGAAGAAGATGTTCCCCAACCTCGACTGGTACAGCGCGACCAGCTACCACATGATGGGCGTGCCCACCGCGATGTTCACGCCGCTCTTCGTGATCTCGCGCACCTCGGGCTGGTCCGCGCACGTGATCGAGCAGCGCATCGACGGCAAGATCATCCGCCCCTCGGCGAACTACATCGGCCCGGAGAACCTGCCGTTCGTCCCGATCGGGAAGCGCCCATGAGCCGCGCCGGCGCAGCGCTCGCCACGGCGGCGCTCGTTCTCGCCGCCCTGCCCGCGCACGCGATCAACAAGTGCATCGATCGCCACGGCAAGGTGTCGTACCAGGCGGCGCCCTGCCCCGAGAGCTCGAAGCAGGAGAAGGTGAGCGTGATGCCCGGTCCCGCGCCTTCCCCGGCGCAGGGCGCCGCGGCCGCGAAGGCGCCGGCATTCGGCCCCACGGGGCTTCTTTCCGAAGGCGAGGATCGCGCCGATCCGCGCATGGACGCGATCGTCTCGACGCTCGCCACCTACGAGGGCTGCGAGATCGCCGCGCCGCAATTCGCGCGCGAGAACGCAGCGAAATACGCCGCGTGGCGCGCCGAGAACGCGCAGCTGCTCGACCGGCTTCCGCATTCCGGCCGCTACATCAAGATTCTCCAGATCGAGCGCTCCCGCGTGCAGAACCAGCTGGGCGATCCCGCCGCGCGCAAGGCCTTCGCCGGCTCGTGCGAATCGAAGCTCGGTCCGGTCCTCTCGCCCAAGACCTCCAAGTAGACGCCCCGAAGAATGTCCGCACACATCAGCAACGTCCGCCCCGACTTCGACAAGGTCATCGTCGACATCGTCGACTACGTGCACAAGCACAAGATCGCTTCGCGCGGCGCGTACGAGACCGCGCGCTACTGCCTCATGGACACGCTCGGCTGCGGGTTCGAGGCGCTCGAGTATCCCGCGTGCACGAAGCTCCTCGGGCCGATCGTGCCGGGCACGATCGTTCCCAACGGGGCGAAGGTGCCGGGGACGCCGTACCAGCTGGACCCCGTCCAGGCCGCCTTCAACCTCGGCGCGATGGTGCGCTGGCTCGACTTCAACGACACCTGGCTCGCGGCCGAGTGGGGCCATCCCTCGGACAACCTCGGCGGCATCCTCATGACGGCCGATTGGGTCTCGAGGAACGCGATCGCCGCCGGCAAGGCCCCGCTCACGATGCGCGACGTGCTCACGGGCATGATCAAGGCGCACGAGATCCAGGGCTCGATCGCCCTCGAGAACAGCTTCAACAAGGTGGGCCTCGACCACGTGGTCCTCGTGAAGGTCGCCTCGACCGCGGTCGTCTCCACGCTCCTGGGCCTTACTCGCGAGGAGACGCTCAACGCCGTCTCCAACGCGTGGATCGACGGGCAGTCGTTGCGCACCTACCGGCACGCGCCGAACACCGGCTCGCGCAAGAGCTGGGCCGCGGGCGACGCCACTTCCCGCGCGGTGCGCCTCGCCCTCATCGCGCGCACCGGCGAGATGGGCTACCCCTCCGCGCTCACCGCGAAGACCTGGGGCTTCTACGACGTCCTCTTCAAGGGCAACGCCTTCAAGTTCCAGCGTCCCTACGGCAGCTACGTGATGGAGAACGTGCTCTTCAAGATCTCCTTCCCCGCCGAATTCCACTCGCAGACCGCGGTCGAAGCGGCCATGACGATCCACCAGGAGCTCGCTCGCCTGGGCCGGACGGCGCAGGACATCAAACGGATCACGATCCGCACGCACGAGGCGTGCATCCGGATCATCGACAAGAAGGGCCCGCTCGCGAACCCGGCCGATCGCGATCACTGCATCCAGTACATGGTCGCGGTGCCGATCCTCTTCGGCCGCCTCACCGCCGCGGACTACGAGGACGCGGTGGCGAAGGACCCGCGCATCGACGAGCTGCGCGCGAAGATCGCCTGCGTCGAGGACAAGCAGTTCACCAGGGACTACCACGATCCCGAGAAGCGCTCGATCGCCAACGCCCTCACCGTGGAATTCGCCGACGGCAGGAAGATGAAGGAAGTCGTCGTCGAATATCCGATCGGCCACAAGCGCCGCCGCAAGGAGGGCATGCCGATCCTGGTCGAGAAGTTCAAGACCAACCTCGCGCGCGTGTTTCCAGAGAAGCGGCGCGCGCAGATCCTCGAGCTCTGCATGGACGCGAAGCGGCTGGAAGCCACGCCCGTGCACGAGCTCGTCGACCTGATGGCGCCCTAGAATCAGCCTCACGATGCGTACCCACCTTGCCCTCGCCTTCACGCTCGCCCTCGGCGGATGCGCGACCAGCTACCAGCTCGCGCTCATGCCGCACGACCGCGGCGTGATCTACCACGGCGTCGCGGAGGATCGCGGCGGCGGCGAGGGGCCCATCTCCATCACCATCGACGACAAGACCTACACCGGCACCTGGGTGCAATCGACGCCGTCGCATTCGACCGCTTTCGTGGGTGGCGGCTGGGGCTGGTGGGGATGGCGCGGCGCGATGGGCGGCATGGTCTCGATGGACAATCCCGAGGGCGTCGAATCGAAGGCGCTCCTCAGCGCGCCCGACGGCTCCGGGCTGCGCTGCGACCTGCGCACCGATCGCGGCACGGGCGCGGGCATGTGCCGCGACGACCACGGCCGCACCTACGACGTGCAGCTCCGACCGAAATGACGTCGTTCCCGCGCAGGCGGGAACCCATCCAAACCTCTTTCCCAAGAAGACCACCGCCATGGCTAACACGTTCGATACCCTGAAGACCTTCCAGCCCGCGGCCGGCAAGACCGGACGCTACTACTCGCTGCCCGCGCTCGCGGCGAGATTCCCCAACGTGAAGCGCCTGCCGGTGTCGATCCGCATCGTGCTGGAAAGCGTGCTGCGCAACGTGGACGGGAAGAAGGTCACCGAGGAGCACGTGCAGCAGCTCGCCAACTGGAAGCCGACGGGTCCGCGCAGCGACGAGATCCCGTTCATCCTCGCGCGCATCCTGCTGCAGGACTTCACCGGCGTGCCCGCGCTCGTCGACCTCGCGGCCATGCGCGGCGTGGCGGGCCGCATGGGCAAGGATCCCAAGGTCGTCGAGCCGCTCGTGCCGGTCGACCTCGTGATCGACCACTCGGTGCAGATCGACAACTATGGCGCGCCCAACGTGCTCGACCTCAACATGAAGATCGAGATGGAGCGCAACAAGGAGCGCTACCAGTTCCTCAAGTGGGGCACGACCGCGTTCGACACCTTCAAGGTGATCCCGCCGGGCGTCGGCATCTGCCACCAGGTGAACCTCGAGTACCTCGCGCGCGGCGTGTTCGAGAAAGAAGGCGTGTACTACCCCGACACGTGCGTCGGAACCGACAGCCACACGACGATGGTGAACGGCATCGGCGTGGTCGCGTGGGGCGTGGGCGGCATCGAGGCCGAGGCGGGCATGCTGGGCCAGCCCGTGTATTTCCTCACGCCCGACGTGGTGGGCGTGAACCTCACCGGGAAGCTGCGCGAAGGCATCACGGCCACCGACCTCGTGCTCACCGTGACCGAGATGCTGAGGAAAGCGAAGGTCGTGGGCAAGTTCGTGGAGTTCTTCGGCGAGGGCGCCGCCTCGCTCGCCGTGCCCGATCGCGCAACCCTCGGCAACATGGCGCCCGAGTACGGCGCGACCATGGGCTTCTTTCCGGTGGACGAGAAGACCATCGACTACTTCCGCAACACCGGGCGCTCCGCCGAGCAGGTCGCGGCGGTCGAGGCGTACTACAAGGCGCAGGGCATGTTCGGCATGCCGCGCAAGGGCGATCTCGACTACTCGCAGGTGCTGGAGCTCGACCTCTCGACGGTTCGCACCTCGCTCGCCGGGCCCAAGCGCCCGCAGGACCGCATCGACCTCGGCAGCATGAAGAGCCGCTTCACCGAGCTCTTCTCCGCGCCGATGCTCTCCAACGGCTTCGGGCAGAAACCGGAGGGCCTCGGCAAGCGCGTGAAGACGAAGGACGGCGTCGAGGTGGGCAACGGCGACGTGCTGATCGCGGCGATCACCTCGTGCACCAACACGTCGAACCCGAGCGTGCTGCTCGCGGCGGGCCTGCTCGCGAAGAAGGCGGTGGAGAAGGGTCTCACCGTCTCCCGGCACATCAAGACCTCGCTCGCGCCCGGCTCGCGCGTGGTCACCGAATACCTCAAGGCCGCGGGACTCCTGCCCTACCTCGAGAAGCTCAACTTCTTCGTCTCGGCGTACGGCTGCACCACGTGCATCGGCAACGCCGGTCCGCTCGATCCCGCCGTGGAGCAGGCGATCGTGGACAACGACCTCGTGTGCGCCGCGGTGCTTTCGGGCAACCGCAACTTCGAGGCCCGCATCCATCCCAACCTGCGCGCGAACTTCCTCGGCTCGCCGCCGCTCGTCGTGGCCTACGCCATCGCCGGCTCCGTGCTCAAGGACATCGAGAAGGAGCCGCTCGGCAAGGGCAAGGACGGGCCGGTGTACCTGAAGGACATCTGGCCGACGTCGGAAGAGATCCAGGCGCTCATGAAGTACGCGATCGACCCGAAGGTGTTCGGACGCATGTACGGCGACCTCGGCAAGGACAACCCGATGTGGGCGAGCATCACGACCGCCGGCGGGAAGGTCTACAACTGGCCGAAGTCCACCTACATCGCGGAGCCGCCGTTCTTCGAGGGCTTCGCGATGAGCGTCGGCAAGGCGCACGACGTGAAAGGCGCGCGCGCGCTCGGCGTCTTCGGCGATTCGGTCACCACCGACCACATCTCGCCCGCGGGCTCGATCAAGGACACCTCGCCCGCCGGCAAGTACCTCATCGAGCACGGCGTCCCGAAGCCCGACTTCAACAGCTACGGCGCGCGCCGCGGCAACCACGAGGTGATGATGCGCGGCAC
>Ga0157370_10007143_pt1 | contig 12182 bp, 11 predicted proteins | sample C35metaG_FD_113463 | JGI IMG/M metagenome (GOLD analysis project Ga0157370, IMG submission 113463) | Corn rhizosphere microbial communities from Kellogg Biological Station, Michigan, USA - C3-5 metaG | ecosystem: Host-associated > Plants > Roots > Rhizosphere > Soil | place: USA: Michigan...
GATTACACAGATGAATACAGTTGGCCACGGATTACACGGATGGACACGGATTAATACAGCCAATACAAATTAATACAGATTAACACAGATGATACAACGGCTGGCGCCGTCGTATGTGGCCTTCGATACATTGTAGTTGTAAGCTGGTTTTCTCGCGGTTCGCAAGTGCGATCAGCCATCAGCCATAAGCGGTAAGCCTTTCTCCACAGATGATACAACGGCTGGCGCCGTCGTATGGGGCCTCCGTTACTTACTAATGGTACTTATTTTCTCGCGGTTCCCAAGTTCGATAAGCCATCAGCCCTCAGCCATAAGCCTTTCTCCTGAAATTCCATATATGTTTTATCAATTAAAATTGTACCTCCTCTTAAAATATTCAATAAGCATCCCGGCTTTTTCATTCACCCGCTGCATCGCATTGCGATGGTTTACGATCACCCTGATATATTGTAAAAGAGTATTGAAGTATTCATTGAGCAATGGCTTGCTCGCCGCTCCAATGAATGGGAGGGATAGTGAATCAACATCTGGTAAGGGTTGATCCAGTAAATTCTTATTCAAGGAAGCGTTTGCATGAAAATCAATGAGCTGGTTAAATAAGTTGCGCAAATTATCCTGGGATTCCTGGTAAACGGTTCTTTCATAGTTTTCAATTACGTTACAACGTTGTACATAACTGGTGATGCTATCGGCATCTTCCTTTTTCAGCATGCGGTAGCCACCCGCATTGGCCAACTGGACGATCGTTCTTTGCTCTGGGCCAAATCCATTATTAAATACCGTATTTTTTGCTATTACAAAAAAAGAGGCAGGGTTTTTATTTTGCAGTAAGCTGTCGTAGCAGGATCTGAAGACAGAAAGATGTTGGACTTTTATTGTTTCTAATCTTATGATACGACCCAATTTTGTGGTGTCTGTTTTTAGATCTTCATAAAAAGACTCAACATAATTGTCTGCCCTGTTGTGTTCAACTCTGTGTTCACGTATGTTTTCAACTAAGAATCCCAGGTAAACAGCAAGAAACAGCATGAGGAATTCCCAGAGGTAATGGGTCCATTTTGTCCTGGATGTGTGGGGGTGATGGTGTACTTCCATTGGGGGGCGTTGTAAGATAAATCTAGTGAATTTTTTGTGTTTGAGCTTATGGCTTATGGCTGATCGCAGTTGGGAATCAGAAGGAATTGAGTTACAATTAGAAAATAACAGAGTCGCAGGCATACAACGGCGCCAGCCGTGTATTATCTGTGTTAGTTTGTATTTTCTGTGTCTATCTGTGCGATCTGTGTTCATCTGTGTACTGTATTATTAAAATTTCAATTATCTTTTCGCGGCCGCATCTATTTTCCTCTAAAGCTAACAAGCTGCATCAAATCAACCCGAATATGGAAGTACACAAGCACTCTCAGCACCTTACCCATAAGAAAAGATGGCCCGAATATATACTTGAGTTTTTTATGCTGTTCCTGGCCGTATTCCTTGGCTTTGTTGCTGAGAACATCAGGGAGCATAATGTGGAGCGTATAAGAGAAAAGGATTACCTGAGTTCAATGCTTGAAGACCTGAAGTCTGATACAGTCAACATACATACTTATTACAACAGTGCAGATAGCTCTATATCTAAGGTAGATTCACTGATAAATTTATTAAGAAGTCCTGACCGTGATGCCTTCGGCCAAACTATGTATTATTATGCGAGGGAGATCACAACAAAAGTTGGAAGATTTGTACTGGCAGACAGGGCCTTCGAGGAAATGAAAAGTTCTGGATCTCTCCGGCTGATAAGTGATAAAGCGCTTTCAGATTCAATTTCGCGCTATTACGCAGACCAGACAAGATTCAAGGAACAGGCAGAACTCCAGATCGTACGAATGACGTCCTACTGCGACATCGTAACTGAAATTTTTGATGGGGCTGTGTTTCAAAAGATGTTACAACGTTTTCCTTACAGGGTCAATCCCCCAATGGGGAATCCCCGGCTGCTAACAATGGAAGTAGCTAAGATCAACAAACTTATCGGGCAGCTGCATTATTATAGCGCGATAATTGTGATCAATTCAAGTCGTGCAAAGCAGAAGGAGGCAAGTACGGAGCGGCTTATTAAGATGATTCAAAAGGAGTATAGGCTTTGAGGAGTTAAATACAAATACAATTAAACCACAGAGGACGCAGAGGAACAATTCAATTAAACCCTGATTTCTCATATCAATTATCCTCATTAAATTTCACTTTCAGTTTTAAGCTGTCTGTGATAATAATTGAGATCATGTTTGGAACGCCGCCAAGATCATTAAAACTAAAAAAAGAGTCCAGGACCTTACCTCCATTATATAATCCCATGTCTATCCAGATATCGTGGGTGCTTTTAATGCTGAAACGATCAAATGTTTTAATGGTGTCCATTTTGTAATATCCTTTTTTCAGCGATAAATATGTGCCATTGTTTATTTTAACGACAAGGCTATCAAAATTCCCTGGATAGTCGGAGTGAACGGTAATTGTTCTTTTCCGGTGAATGCAACTGCAGAGGCAAATGGTGACAAGGAAAAGAAATAATTTCATAATTGTGTAGTCGGGTCTTATTTTAAATCGTACTCCCCACGCAGCTTTTCCAACAGTTTCGCATTTAATTCCTGGTAAGCCGCATATTGTTTTATGGAAGTGCCGAGGCAGCGCTGCTGGTAACTGCCGGTGAGATTCAAAGACTCCGTTTTATCAAACACATCTGGCTTATTAAAATGGAAGGGAATTATTTCGTTGCTGTGCTCATATTTTGCCAGCGCATATACCAATAATTCTTTGTAGCGATTATTTACCTGGTCAAAAAATTCGAGATCATTGTGTTTGATGAGGTAGGGCAGGATATACATGTCCAGGAAATTGGATTCGAACTGGTTCCTTGTGCGCACATTGGCAATGGCCACAGAAAGATCCCCGGTTAATTTTTGTATCTCGGTGCTTTTAAAATATCGGAGTGTACCCGAATTGATCAATTGATGCAGGATGGCATCGTTGGGCTCAAATAAATTAGTGGCGAATACAACAAACGCGTAGTTGAAGTGAATGGCAAAGGTTTTTGAGCTGCTGTTGATGGAGCTATCCCGGAAATATCCTTTCAGATAAGTAAACGATGAATCTCGTTTAAGCCGGTTCTGCTGTATATTTTGTATGGCAATGGAATCATTCTTCAACTCACTATAAAAACTAATGGCCAATTCTTTGGCGTGATGCTGTTCTGCTTTTTGTTCTCTTAGATTCTCAGCTAAAAATCCAGCAAACACGGCAAGGAATAACATCAGAAACTCCCAGAAATAGTGGGTCCATTTATTGCGTTCTGTGTGAGCGTGGTGGTGTACTTCCATTAGAGACCTGTATTTTGGGAAAAGTTAGGTAAATTTATAATGGCCGTGAATAATTGAATTCACGCATGGCAGCTCCTGGAACGCTCGCATCATTATAACCTTACCATGGAAGTACACCACCATCCTCACACTCCCGGCAAAAAATGGACGCATTACCTGTGGGAATTCCTTATGCTTTTCCTGGCTGTGTTTTGTGGGTTCCTGGCGGAAAACCAAAGAGAGCATATTGCTGAAAGACATAGAGCACACGAATTTGCGCGCAGCCTTGCCTATGATCTCTCCCGGGATACGTCAAACATGTTATACATTATTGGCCGCATCAACATTCAGATCAGGAACACGGACAGTTTGAAGGCTTACCTTCAGCGTCATAAATTCTCCGAGGTTCGAAATATTGATCTTTTTAGCCTGACAATTGTAGATCGTTACCCAGCTTATCGCTGGAGCAGGTCCACACTGGAACAAATAAAAAACTCAGGGAGCCTGCGCTATTTTAGTGACACTATCATTCGATATATATCCGCCTATGATGCCTTATCCCGCCACATGGATGAAGATCACAGGAATGATGAAGAAATGGCAAACCGGGCAACTGCATCCAGGGAAAGGATCGTAGATGTTAGTTATGCGAATGAATTTACGCAGTCATTATATCTGCATTTTGATTCAGTGATAGGATCGAACTATTACCGGGAATTTGCGGCTAATGATAAAAAAACTTTGCTTACTAAGGACAGCATAGCACTGAAAATATTTTTGAATGAAAGACTTAATATCAGGCTCAACCTCTATGCAAGAGCCAATGATGAACTCAAATCGCTCATTGGACAATGCAGAAAATTGATCAGCTTATTGAAAAATAAATATGATTTTCAATGAACTGGATGGTTTGCATTTTTTAATACAGGTTAACCACAGCGGACACAGAGGAACACAGAGAAAATACAGAAGGAAATAACGGAGTCTCCGCATACGACGGTGCCAGCCGTTGTATCATCTGTGTTAATTGTATTTATTGTATTAATCTGTATTAATCTGTGTCAATCTGTGGAATCTGTGTAACCTGCCTTTGCCGGCAGGCAGGTCTGTGGCCTGTATTTAAAAATGGTGAGTGCAGAAACCAACATGGCAAACAATTACCCTCAAAACGGTATAGCCTAACTTTAATATTTTACTACCTTTTCCCCCTTATGCCACAAAAGCTAAGTTCCCTTACTATCATCTTTACCTTCGTCGCAATTCATTGCTGCGCGCAGGCACCCAAACTTATTTTACCTGTTGGCCACTACGGCCAGGTATATGATGCGATCTTAAGTCCAGACCAGCGATATGTTCTTACGCGCGACCGAATGGAAGTGCCAAGACTATGGGATGCACGCACGGGGTTATTGCTTGCCAACCTCAGCGGCCATAATGGACGGGTATACCGCATGGCCTTTAGCCGCGATGGAAAATTGTTTTATACAAGTTCCGTGGATGGCATCAGCATTCTTCGCAATGGATCTAACGGTGCACCCCTGTTTACTTTTCGAACACCAGGTTCTTTTTTTTATGCTGCGGCCTTCGATCCAACTGGTAATTACCTCGCCGCTGCTTCTGATACCAGCATCTGGATCTGGGATACGCGCACCGGCAAGCTGGCAAAGCATTTTGGAAATACAGGAAGAGAAAATGAAGTCTCAAGGATATCTTATAACGACAGGGATGACTGCATTCTTACAGAAGGTGCGACGATCGATCATTACTGGGATGTTGCGACCGGAAAGCTTTTACTTCAGCGAAAATTTGATGAAAAAAGCAAGATAATGATCCCCAAATCTTTTACTACTGATACTTCGTTTACTTCCTCCACTCAATGGACCTATGGTAAGGAGCAGCCGCATAAATACAAACTTGTTTATGCTGATGATGAAATTGACAATAAAATAGAGGTCATAGACAGTTCGGGCAAACTGGTCTCCACTATCAAAGGATACACAAATGTGATCGGGCTGCTCAATTATTCGCCAAAGGGAGATACGCTTTATGCTGAACCGGACGACCGCATGTTCAACACGGCCTGGGACCCAAAATTGGCGCAGATGGTACGAACCATTGCTTATACAGGAATACCAAGACCTATTCTCTACCGGGGCGACAATGAACCTAACAAGAATGTGATGTTCAACCGCGACCGTTCACTGGCCGCGGTAAAAAGCGATAACTATTTTAGCATCTTTGATGCTCATACGGGCCAGCCACTTTCGCAATTTTCCAGGAAGCGGGTTGAAGAGAAGGTTCGTTACGGCTTTTTTTCGGATGACAATAAGATGTTTGTTTCGGTGACCTATAGCGAAAAAGATCCGGCGATCGTATGGGATCTTAAGACAGACGAAATGATCACGGCCCTGCAATTTGACAAGGACCTCACTATTTCCTACGCCAGTTTTTCAAGTGATTACCAATGGCTGGCACTATATGGCTTCAGTTATATAAAAAAAGGTGCTATTTATATTTATGACCTGAAGGAAAATACTCTTATAACTACTATCCCACTTAATAATGAACAGGATATCATGAGCGGAGACATCAGTCCCGACAAATCAATGGTCTGCTATTCTGATGCCAATGCCAATTTCAATGTGTATGATATAAGATCCAAAAAGACGATCTATACGATCAAAGAAGCGGGGAATTATGTGCGCGCCGCGATATTTACCCCCGACAGCAAAGCGGTGGTGCTCTCCACCAATGATAATTTGGTGAAGGTCGTAGACCTTGGCAGTAAGAAGATCCGCTATAGTTTTTTCCCGGTAGACAGTACGGGATACATCAGCCTGATCCCAACTGGTTATTACCAGGGTACACCGGATGCGATCAAATTGCTTCACTATGTTACTCCCGACCTGAAGGTGATCTCCTTTGAACAATTGGATGTTAAGTATAACCGTCCCGATAAAGTATTGATGGCTGCAGGAAATAAGGATAGCATGCTGATCAAGAGTTATCGAAGGGCATGGGAAAAGAGGATAAAAAAACTGAATATCGATACCACGACATTTCGTGATAATTATAGTGTGCCTTATTGTGATATATTAAATAGAGATGAAATAGAAGTGGCACAGCGACGAAGCGATATCAGCATTCATATTGTGGCCCATGACAGTCTGTATAAGCTGGACCGTTTTAATATCTGGGTCAATGAATCGCCGGTATTTGGTCAAAGAGGTATCAGCATCAGGAAAATGGGCCGCAATCACCTGGATACTGTCATTGTTATTCGCCTCTCACAGGGAGAAAACCGCATAGAAGCTTCGGTGATAAATGTAAATGGAACTGAAAGTTACCGCATGCCGGTTCTTACAAGATATGATCCGGCAGTGAAGCAGGCCGTGAGAACGCATTTTATAGGGATCGGTATCGACCGGTTTCAAAACAGCAACTATAACCTGCAATACAGTACCAAGGACATTCGTGATCTCGCGGCAGCCTTTCGCAGATCATATGGTAGCGACCTGGTGATCGATACCTTGTTCAATTCTTCCGTAACGGTGGAGAATGTGCAGAAACTGAAAAGATCATTGTTATCAACAACGGTCAATGATCGCGTGATCATTGCTTATTCTGGGCATGGACTGCTCAGCAAGAATTTTGATTATTTCCTTTCCACTTATGCGATAGATTTTGAAAAACCGGAACAGAAGGGACTGCCCTATGATGACCTGGAGGATCTGCTGGACAGTATTCCTGCCAGACAAAAGCTGATGCTGATCGATGCCTGTCACAGCGGGGAAGTGGATAAGGAAGAGCTGAAGAGAATAGATAATGCGAATAGTGTCAACACGAACGCGAAGGGCGCTAAGCCAGTAGCTTACGAAACGGAGGGGAGGCTGGGAATGGAGAATAGTTTTGAATTGATGCAGCATATTTTTGTGAATGTAGGGAAGAGTACCGGTGCCACGGTGATTTCGGCTGCCGGAGGAACGCAGTTTGCTTTGGAAAGAGGAGATCTTGAGAATGGCGTGTTTACTTATTCTATATTGGAAGCGATGGAGAAGAATAAAACGATCAAAATAAGTGAACTTAAAAAGATCGTTGGAGCAAGAGTGCTGGAATTAACGAATGGAATGCAGAAGCCTACTTCCCGGAATGAAACAATAGCGGTTGATTGGAGTTTGTGGTAGTAACAGCCGGCTTATGGCTTATGGCTGATGGCTGATCGCAGTGGGGAATTGGAGGAAGGCTTTTTTAATACAAGTTAACCACAGCGAACACTGCGGAACACAGCGGGAATACAGGCGCCAAACAGGCTGTTAATCTTTGTGCGCCTCAGTGATCTATTTCAGACCAAGCCTTTCCATAAGCGCTTCTTTTTTGGATTTGGAAACTGTGAGCTCTTCACCGGTTTTCAGTTTCAGGTATCCCCCGTCAGCGCGCACAAAATGTGTTACAAAACCCAGGTTGACAACACTTGAATGATGGATGCGTTGGAAAAGGTCGGACGGGAGCAATTCTTCAATATCTCCCAACGTTTTCGAGACCACGATATGCCGTTTATTTTCCAGGAAGACTTTTGTATAGGCTCCTTCTGCCTGGCAATAAATAATATGGGACACTTCAACGAATTCAAAGCCATTGCTGTTGGCCAATGCGATCTTTTGCTGACCGGAAGGCTGGTTGATATTTTTTAGCAGGTTTTTGATATTCGCCTGCCCCTGTTGCTGATCGATCTTTTGTTGTGCCTTGTGTACCGCTTCTTTTAGATCATTCGCATCGATGGGCTTCAATAAATAATCAACAGCACTGATGCGAAATGCTCTGGCAGCAAACTGGTCATGGGCAGTAGTAAAGATGATGCTAAATGGTATGCTGTCAAACATCTCGAGCATTTCAAACCCATTCATCCAGGGCATTTCGATGTCAAGGAAAATAAGGTCAGGGTTCTCTTTCTTTATTGCGTTGATGCCATCTTTTGCAGAATGACAAATAGCAACTACGTCTACCGAGTCACAATGTGCCGCCAAGTCGGAACGAAGTAACATTGCATTTACCGGTTCGTCATCTATAATGATCGCTTTTATCATGTCATTGCAGGCTGAAGTTAATTACAACTTTTGTTCCTGTGGCTACCCCATTCTCATATTTGTCCATTATTTCAATGGAGGCTTCTGATTCGTTGAGCAACTTCTCAAGGTCCAGCCTTGTTTGCGACAAACGAATTCCTTTGGACTCATGGAGTGCGGCAGTGGCAGGCTTGTTCATTCTCGACATCTCCCTGCCAATTCCATTATCATCCACTATGCATATTATTTCGTCATCCTCCCCCTTAACTGTGACGGTTATCGATCCATTGTTTTTTGGAACGATACCGTGCCAGATGGCATTCTCAATAAAGGGTTGAATTAGCAGGGCAGGCACTTTCACCGATTTAAGATCCAGGTTGTTATCCACCACAAACTTTTGGTCCAGCATCGGGCCGAAACGCATTCCTTCGAGTTGCATATAGAGCTTGCAGGTTTCGATCTCGTCATAAAGACTGATCTGTCTTTTGTCGGAGTTTTGGAAAAGTGTACGGATCAATTTGGAAAAAACGGTCAGGTATTCGATCGATCTCTCCTTTTGCCCTTCCTGGATCATGGCCTTGATCGAATTCATGCAGTTGAAAATAAAATGCGGGTTCATTTGTGCGCGTAGCGCCTTTGCTTCCAGTTCCAGCAATTCCTTTTCATTAAGGGCCCTGGCTCTTTCTGCCGCCAGGAGTTTTGTTTGAAGCGAACTCACAACAAACCAGGATTTGGACAATTTAATTAAGAAGGTAACAGACAAATAGGCGACAAAGACCAGGGCGACCTGCGAGAAAGAATAATAAGAGATAAAGAAATAGTTGGGCATTAGCTGGTTGGACCATTCTGAAAAGAATTTTTGGTTTAGCCAGGTAAAGACCAGGACACTTAACAAATTAAGTAAGACGAATAGTTGCCAGTTATTGGATCTTCGCAATTGCGGGATCAGGATCTCGAGGTCAATATAAACAGGCGGAATAATAAAAACATGAAAGAGAACGGTATATATATAATCGATCCTGGTTGGCCTTGTCCCGATCTTAAATACGTATAAGAAAATAAGAAAGGAAGCGCCCCAAAACAAAAGGTGCTGGATCATTCGAAACCAGGGTTTATTGATCATATCACGACCGACTGGCATAGTTTATTTTTTTCGATACAGGTGAATGGTCCTTTTTTCATCGTATAGACCCTCATAATTCCCATATTTCCCTAAAAACTTCTCCATTTCTTCTGAAGAGGCAGTAATGGAAAAGGTGCCAAAAAGGGCATCATATTCATAACTGATCCTGGCCCTACCGCTTAATATGATCTCCCTTATCTTTTCCCCATTGAAGAACCGGAGATTGACCTGGTCATTACTGATCCATTCTACTTTAGCAATATTGGATGCATCAAAAGTTCCTTCGAGATCATAAGCGTCTTCGTTATGATTGTCCAGGCATTCTAATGCGGAAAGGTTCAGGTAATAACTTTGGTCTATTTTGACAAGTCCTGCGACCCATGAATAATCTAAGCCGTTTTTGGAATAAGTGGCGATATAGGCCTTCTGGTCGGTTATACTATCCATTGGTGAGTAGTTCTTTTTTTTCAGATCATTCGCCGATAAGCGATACCTGGATTCGTTTACTTTTTGAATGTGGTAAATGGTCGATCCGTTCTCCCATTGGCCCCTGAGACGATCATCAGTGATCAAGTTATCTGTCCTTATAAGCGGCATTAGAATAGTAATGCAGGAGGAAAATGATAAGCAACAGAGGGCGACTATGATTATATATGTGCGCATAAATTAGTAATAAATTACCCGTTCGCATTTTAATTCATCTATGAACATCTTTGGGTTGTTACCATATTGGATAATGAATTTTTGAAGTTCTGCTGTTTCAGCTGTGATCAGGATATTGCCATCGACCACTAAATGCCTGATGTTTATTTTATTTGAAGTAATAAGCTGGTCCATAAAACTTTTATTGATACTCCGAATGGTAAAATGATCTTTGTTCTCGATATCTATCCTATAGCTCGAGTGGGCTTTTACTACCTGGTCCTTATAGCTCTTATCAATCATACTGGCGCTTGCCGTTTCTGCGGGGTAGTTATCAAAGTAATAGTTGGATCCTATCTTAACCAGGAATACAAAACTCTGGTTAATTATCGTCCCGGCGCTGTCGGATCTTGTCAGGAAATAGCCTTTGTCAGCAACCTCAGCAATGGCGGGAGCCAATTCCTTTTTTCTTTCGGAAGGGATAGGCTTGAATTCAGCAAACCTGGTTTTGTGGTCTTCTGAATATTTCCATGTTCCGATGAGAGAGGGGTTAAAGGCAATATCTTTTTTGTAAAAAATAGGATAAAATGTGACAAGCCCACCGCAGCCGCTTATCGCTATGACATAAAGTAAAACCAGTAATCTGATGGTAAATCTTTTCATTTCTGATTTGAAAGAATAAATGTACAACCGGGTTTGGCATACTGAAGCTCCGTTTTGCAGATACCCTTTTATAATTGGTAGTTTCACGGAGTGACGAGGCCCGGAAGGCGGTAAGGCGAGAAGAGCACGGTAAGGGGCCACAATTCTTCCCATGCCCTAGTTCAAGGTAAGGAAAAGCTAGCAGGTAGTTTTTCTGAACTGAATTGTCTTTGCGTCTTTGACTTTCAACTTTGCGGCTTTGCGTGCTGTATTTAAATTGTAATACAGGCACGCAAAGGCGCAAAGGTTAATACAGAGGCGCAAAGAAGGTTTCTCTACTATATTCTTTCTTGGAGGGTTCGTAGCATTATTCCTTTACATCCAACTCCGCTATTTCATCCTTATAATCCGAGGGGAGGAGGAATTTCTTCAGCAGCCAATCCATTCTCATCAGCCTGCTTAATTTATAGATGGGTACAACAGGAGTGAGGAAGGAGAAATCGCTGAAGTTCAACAACTCTTTTACACGGTAAGGCACTACCAGTTTCTGTCCTTCCAATAAAACTTTGAAACGAATAGCACCTAAATGCTTTTTATATTGTTTGAAGAGGTCTTCGGTGTACTTGCTTTTTTGAAGGTCCTGCTGCAGGTGTTCTTCTCTTACTGGCAGCCATTGCAGGTAAGTGGAAGGAAGTTCCTTCAATCCCATTCTTGATCCAAAGCGGTAGAACACATTGTACACTTCCTCTTTCTCTTCTGGCGTTAATTTCTTCTCCAGCAATTCGTAAGCGGCAATGGAATAATGGATCAGCATAAATAATACATCGCGGTATGCCCAGTCAGGAATAACAGCGCCGCGGTTTTGTTCGACGGTTGTATGAATGTTCCTGATATTGTCGATCGTAGCTTCCGCTTTTTCCTTTGTTGCAAAGATGATCGTGCGCGCATAGCGTACAGTAGAGAATAAACGGCCAATAGGATCTGCTGGTAGCCTGCCTGTAAAGTAGAGCCAGTCGACAGCCTTGTTCAATGCAAATTCGGCAGCTGAGCCAGCGAAAATGAATAGTACGGTGTCGCTTTTCCCCCAGATCTTGCGGACAATAGAATTCTTTTCGACGAAGTTTTGCATGGGGGTGATTTCTGATGTAAAGTTAGGAAGTGAAGGGCTTATGGCTGCCGGCAGGCAGGTCTGTGTCATGTATTAATCTGTGCGAATCCGTGTAATCCGTGGCTAACTGTATACCTTCATCATTAATGACCACCTACTTCATCAGCGGGCTCGGCGTTGATCAGCGAGCTTTCCAACGGATCAAACTATCTGAAAAAAGTCATATTGTCCATGTGAAATGGATAGAACCTTTGCGAAAAGAGACA
>Ga0157370_10007144_pt1 | contig 12182 bp, 12 predicted proteins | sample C35metaG_FD_113463 | JGI IMG/M metagenome (GOLD analysis project Ga0157370, IMG submission 113463) | Corn rhizosphere microbial communities from Kellogg Biological Station, Michigan, USA - C3-5 metaG | ecosystem: Host-associated > Plants > Roots > Rhizosphere > Soil | place: USA: Michigan...
AAAAATAAAAACAGTAAGAAAGAAAAAGGAAGATTATCCTTTAAACAAGAGGAGTTTTCATTGGATTAATGAATACCCATTCAACAAGTAAGAGATATTACATGAAGTAACACAATGGCTTTAAGAAAGTTATATAAATAAGATTGACGCAATGCGTAAATTTGAAAGTTAAGAGACATTTTAAAAACATAACCTAAAAACATCTAAAATTTAACCATTAAATACAGAAAAAATGAGAAACAATATTTATGTTTTGTTATTATTATTTTTATTCACAAGCGTTAATGCCCAAGAATATTCAAAATTAATAAGTGAAGCTAATAAATTATATGAAACAAAAGACTATAAAATGTCTACTGATTTATATGATCAAGCTTTTAAAATTGAAAGTAAAAATCCAAGTCACTTATATAATGGTGCATGCGCATCTTCTTTAGCAAGAAATACAAAAAAAGCTTTTAAATGGCTGAACTTATCAATAGAAAATGGTTGGACAAATCTAAAGCACTTAAATTCTGATACTGATTTAGAAAATTTACATTCAAAAAAAGAATGGGGGAAAACAATTGAAAGATTAGAAAAAAAATTAGAGCTAATAGAAGCAAATTATGACAAACCATTGCAGACTGAATTATTGGCAATTCTTGAAGAAGACCAAAAATATAGAAAGCAAATGAATGAAACTCAAAAAAATTTCGGTCCAGAGTCTAAAGAAATGAATGACCTTTGGAAAATAGCAATGCAGAAAGACTCTATTAACTTATTAAAAGTAAAAAAAATATTAGATGAAAAAGGTTGGGTGGGTAAAGACAAAGTAGGTGCACAAGCCAATAGTGCAATATTTCTTGTCATTCAACATTCAGATTTGGAAACACAAAAAAAATATTTACCCATGATGAAAGAAGCTGTAGCAAAGGGAAATGCTAGTTCAGGTTCTTTAGCTTTGTTAATTGACAGAATAGAAATTCGAGAAGGTAGAAAACAAATATACGGAAGTCAAATAGGAATCAATCAAAATAATAAAACCTACTATGTTTTACCTTTAATTGATCCAGACAATGTAGATAAAAGAAGAACAGAAGTTGGCTTAGGACCAATCTCTGATTATGTTAAAAATTGGAGTTTAATTTGGGACGTTGAAAAGTATAAAAGAGAATTACCTGAATTAGAAAAATTAAATAAATAGAATTACAAAAACGGCGGGTTTAGGGCTTCCTTAATCCGCCGCTTCTAAATCTAGAAGTTATTGAGCATAACCTGGGATTGAGTTTATTATTACTTGAAAAATTTGATGTAATAATCGAGAGCGTAAAATAATGAAATCGGACACGTTCTGTGAATCTGTGAAACCAAAACAATATACAATTTAACATAATATAAATTATAGGATTTTTATTATAGTACCAAAATAGAGTATTAACTGCCCTCAGAATGCTTTATTTCCCAAATTTTCCAGCCAAATACGCTGTAACGGTTTCTAAGAGCTCTTCTTTTTGTCATAAACCGCTCAAGAAACTTTTCTAAATTTCCTTTATTATCGATTTCCTGAAAATAAACTTCATGATCTGTACTGTACACTGTTGGATTGTTCTGATCAGGAAATCCATCTCTTTGCCCTGTACGATTTTTTTTACTTCATATTCCTCTACAAGTCCATCCAGTTCTTCATAATCCTCTGAGTTTTCTTTAAAAGGTGTGAAAATCCAATCTTTATAAAAATATTGACCGTACGTACGGCAATTCATGGTCAGAAAAAAGATGATGACTGAAGCTGAGACACTAGCCAGTTTTCAACAAAACTTTTATCAGCACGCAAACCCTCCTAACTGCTTAATTTTACCTGCAATACTCTTATTCATGTATTATAATTTATAAATATATTATGTTAAATTGAAACTATTCAAAGTCTCTTCCTGATCTTAAAAATACAAAATCTTGCCACATGACAGCTTTTATCATTATAAAACACAATACCTTTACTCTAACCAAAAAATAAAATAATATGAAACCTAAAATGATCTGGGCCAATCTGGCTGTAGCCAACCTTGAACGCACAGAAAAATTCTATACAGAACTGGGATTCAAGCCCAACAACCCACACAGTTCTAATGAATTGGTAAGTTTTTTTATGGCAGGAAATGAATTAATTGTCCATTTTTTCTTAAAAAACGTCATAGAAAACAACCTGAAAAGTATGAAATTTGGAGACCCTCAAACTTCTAACGAAATTATATTCACTCTTTCTGCGGAAAGTAAAAATCAGGTAGATGATTGGGCTGAAGAAGTAAAAAATGCAGGAGGAACCATTGTTTCAGCTCCTGAAAGCTTTGGAGAAAACTATTATGGTTTTGTGTTTGCAGATCCGGATGGACACAAGTTTAATATCTTTTTTATGTAGACTTATAACCTATTTTTCCCTATATTTGACATTCAACAGATACATATGAACCGCGCGAACTGTCTGCCTCCTCCGGCACCTTAATATTTTCAATTTAATTGGAAGCTTGCTCATGTCGTTAACTCATTAACGGCCAAAGTCTTTATGCTTCTCATTCTAAAAAAATATTAATTCAAAACTTTACAGTTTATTCTCTAATGAAAAAATCATATTTATTATTACATCTGGCCGTGATATTGGCCGGATTTACAGGTGTATTCGGAAAACTGATCACTCTTAATGAAGGCTTATTAGTCTGGTACAGACTCCTCTTCTCCTCCATTATTTTATTTTTTATTTTAAAACTCTTAAGAATTCCAACAGATATTCCTTTCCGGGAAAAAATTAAGATTTCAAAAGCCGGATTGCTGCTTACGTTACACTGGCTGCTATTTTATGCCAGTATAAAATATGCCAATATATCTATTGGTGTGGTATGTTACTGCCTGACAAGCTTTTTCACAGCAGTATTCAAGCCTGTAATTGATAAGGAGAAATTCAAGCTTTCAGAATTACTTCTTAGTATGCTTACAATTTTGGGAATTAGTTTAATATTTCATTTTGATACTTCTTATCAATTAGGAATTATTTTGGGTGTATTTTCATCAGCATTCGGTGCTCTTTATACCATATACAATAAGCGTCTGGTAGACCATTTCGACACGAAATTGATCAACTATTATCAGATGATTGCCGGTACTTTATGCTGGGGAGCATTTTTGCCCGTATACCTCCTCTATTTCCAGTCAGATAGCATAGTCCCTGACTTGAAAAACACAGCTTATTTGGGCATTTTATCACTTTTTTGTACAGTTGGCTTATATGTGATGTTTGCAGAAGTTTTGAAGAAAATTTCTGCCTTTACAGTTAATTTAACCTACAATCTGGAACCTGTGTATGCTATTATTATGGCCTTTTTATTTTTTGGAGAAAGCAAAGAGGTCAATCTTGCTTTTTATATAGGATTGGTGTTTATTATTTCATCTGTGGTTTTACAGACAGTAATTTCTTTGAAGAAAAAAAAATGATAAGCGATTTTATTTAAACCAAAACCGGACACTTAAGTAGTTTAAGTGTCCGGTTTTATATAATATATTTATTCTTAAAACAAAAAACTATCCATTCATTCCCAAACTGTTATACAGCTGTACCTGCCATATTCCCAGAACCTCTTTCAGCATCACAAATGTAAATGCGGCATTATAGCTGTTCGGAAAAATCGTTATTTCAGTATCTATAAAATCTGAGGCCTGTGGAACAGGATTCAATCCAAATGTCTGAAACAGAGAAACAGATCGCTTCATATGAAACCCGGAAGTTACCAGATATACACTGGAAGGAGTCATCTGCTTTAGTATCTTGCTGGAATATTTTGCATTTTCATAAGTATTCATGCTTTTATCTTCTTTGATGATATCAGCATCCGACACGCCCATTTTCTTAAAATTTTCACTGAACAATTCTGCTTCGCTTTTGTGTCCTCTTCCCTTTCCAGAAATCAATATTTTACATGGTAGATTATTTTTCTTGTATTCATGATACAATTGATAAGCTGTAACAATTCTTGAATAAGACATGGTATGCAGTTTCTCTGTATTGTCGAAATCTACAACTCCTCCACCTAACACTACAATGACAGGGTTCTGAGCAGTCATATTCTTAGTATTAGAAGTATTCACATAGCTTTTCTGCAAATATTCGGAAGTTAGTTTACCCAGAAAGCCGTTTCCAATAAAAATGATCATTAAAACGGTCAATACACCGATTCCTATCCTAAGGTTTTTGCGCTTATTTTTTCTTTTTAATAAGGTTATTATAACTATCGCAAGAAATACTAAAAAATAAGGTTCTGTAAAAAGCTGGAAAACACGGAATAAAAGGTCTAGTAAAAATTTCATCTTCAAATAATATGGATTAATGTATAGAAAACATCGAGACCACAAAGATAAAGGAATTTCCTGAGTACAGCTTTTGACGGCAATAGACAATTAACAATTATTTAAAATAATTTAGCCTGATTTATCTTTCTGTTTATACAATTATTGTATACATTTGCAGTCAATAAACAGCACACTCTTTAGTGTGTTAATAAAAAAACAATACCTACCCAAATGAAAAAGCAGAAAAGAATCGCCGTTTTTATAACCGTACTCCATATATTTTTGGACAGACATTTTTGTAAAGAAAAGAACAAAAACTCGTCCTTACATATAAAGAAACAACTCCAACATTAAACAACTGAAAAACAGGTATTTCTGTAATAAAAATTTGAACTATTAAGAAAAGATTAAGCTGTTAAGAATATTAATTAAATATCTAGAGATATTCAAAAAGCAGAACGCTTCACTCAAATTGATTTGAATCTTAGCTTTACTTAAAATCTTAAGTCCTCCTTAATGGTTCAAAAAAAATAATCTATTGCTGATCAAACAGATATCACAGATTATCATATCCAAAAAAATCTGCGCAATTTCCTAAATCTGCGAGAGACTACCATCCGCTCCATCAGGCAAGTTCGCGTGCCTATCCTTAGCTCATTAAAAAAATCAAATCATACTTTTAAAATTTTACATTTACATCAGAAAATACAATTTATTGTTGACTAATTACCGTTTATATCATTAAAAAATTATAAACAAATTTGATTTCAAAATTAATGTTATCTCAATGCAATATGGTTTTTAATAAAATACATTTGTCTTGTAACTTTAATACAATCAATCACATGTCAACAGTTCTCAAAACATTTGTAGCTTATCTTAAAAGACCTGCTCTTTATCCTGAACTGGGCAGAAAAATCATTAAAAATACGATCAACAGAAGAAGTCCGTTTAAAGGAAAAGTAAAAACAAATTCCTGGGCTGCATCCATAGCGGTATCTCAAAAAGAGGCTGTTTCCAGACTTTTCTCAATGGATACAGATCATTTCAGAGAAATATATGCTGATACTCTGGAAAAAGCAAACTTAAAAGAAAAAGAATGCCCTATTACAATGGGTGGTCCCGGCGCACTGGAGCTTATTTATTATGCATGCGAATTTACCAAAGCACAAAACGTTCTTGAAACTGGTGTAGCTTACGGATGGTCTTCTTTAGCTATACTGCTTTCCCTTAAAAAAAGAAACGGCACGCTATATAGTTCAGATATGCCTTACCTTGCTCAGGATGGCGATCGTTTTGTAGGATATGTTGTTCCTGAAAACCTTAAAAAGTTTTGGAAGTTATTTCGTTTTGCGGATAGAGAATCTTTGCCTAAAATTTTAAAAAAAGTCTCCTTTTTTGATGTTTTCCACTATGATTCTGACAAAAGTTACTACGGAAGAATGTGGGCTTATCATCAAATTTATAAAAGATTGAAACCCGGAGCAGTGTTTATCAGTGATGATATTGGCGACAATTCAGCGTATCAGGATTTTTGTAATAAGAAAAAGATTAAGACTTCTGTAGTAAGATATAGCGGAAAATACATTGGAGTTTTTATAAAACAATAAAGAAAACTATCCATATCGCTTCCTCAGGCAAGTTCACTTGCCCATTCTTCGCTTCCTCAAAATATAAAAGGCCATTCTCTAAAACTTTGCGCTTAAAATTCTAATAAAATATTTGAATTAAGGAAATAGAAAAAATCCCGGATTATTAATCCAGGATTTTTTTATTATTCTTTTTAGAAATTGAAGTCTATTTTCATTTACTATTCTAGTTTCCTTTCATCTTTACACCAAGGCCAAACTTAGGGTTGCTCATTTCTTTACCATTCTTATCATGATATACCATAGGATAAGTTTCAAATACAGCCTTCTCTTTTGGAATGATAACATAGTACTTTCCTTTTCCATAGGAGTTAAGTAAATTAAGAAAATAATAAGCTTTTATTGATTGAGCTGCATCATAAGTTTCTCTGTCTACAGTTGCTTTTTGAAGCATAGAATAAACAACTTTTTTATTCTTCACAAATAAAAACATTGAGGTATTATCAGATTCCCAGATAAAATCATCACCTATAGGTAATTTCATTCCTAACTCTTTTTCCGCTTCCTGATTCAAAGAAATTGGCATCATAATAAGTAAAGAATCCCAATCAAAACACTGAGTATCTTCTTTTAAATTAATTATTTCACCAATTTTATTTTCAGCATTTACTTTTGGAGACAGCCTTTCTTTAAGTTTTATCAGACATTCCGGATTATTTTGTCCATTACAGGAAAATAGAAAGAATAGTAATACAAAAAATATAGATCTGGTACTGACGTTATTTCTCATTATTGATCAGGTTGACTTTGAAATAGCAATGTTCAAAAATAGCATTTATCCCCCATAATCCACTTCCCTTTCCAGGATAATCTGGTTTCTGCATACCGTCACCAGTATCTTTTCTCCCGCCTGAAAGCCGCATTGCTCTACCCACTTCCCTGCAATTCTTATTTCCGGGAAGTACACTATTTTGCCATACGCTCTTGAAAACGATTTGAGGGAAACCGTAAGGTTACGATTGCGCAGTTCATTATATTTGCTGCGGTTCATTCTTATTTTTCTTTTCATATTTGTTATTTTTCAACAAATGAAAACATAATCCGGAGGATATGCCAGTTGAGGAAAGAATAATTTATTCAGAATGAGAGATATCTTAGAAAAGTATTTATTTTAAAAAGGAGCTTCATTTTTTTGTTCTAAAGCTTTATATTTGTTATTATGAGTTACACAGATATGCAAAATAAAAAAATACATCAGGGTAGAAATATAAAGCGTTTCCGCGAAATGCTGGGGATCAAACAGGAAGCATTGGCTTTTGAACTGGGCGATGACTGGAACCAAAAGAAAATCTCCCTTTTAGAGCAAAAAGAAACCGTAGAATCTGATATTCTGGCACAGGTAGCTCAAATTTTGAAAGTTCCCGCGGAAGCGATTGAGAATTTTGATGAGGAACAGGCGATTAATATTATTGCAAATACATTTAATGATGAAGCATTTATTGGTAATTCAGGGGGAACCTATCAGATAAATCCAATTGAAAAAATTGTTCAACTTCATGAAGAAAAAATTGCTCTTTATGAAAGAATGTTAAAAGAAAAGGATGAAATGATGAATAGATTGGAAAAAATTCTAAAGAATAATATATAAAGCCAAAATTTCGTATTTAATTATATATGGGAGAAAAGTCAAAATACATTGGAGAAACTGGAGAAAAAACAGTTGAAAATTTTTTAAAATTAATAGGATGGATAAATGCCAGTAAAGGTAGCGAATTTCCATGTTTTGATACAGAAAATCACAATAAAGAAAGAACACATGGGCTAGATTTTTACTTTAATTATGTTTCTCCGTTAGTTGATGGCGTTTTAAAAAAAATTAATATTTCAGTAAAATTTACAGATAAGCCTTATCCCTCTTCACCAGGAGAAACATTTAAAAAACACTTTATTGACCTAGTTGAAAGTATGGAGTGTTTTAGATTTTCGGAAAACTATAAATTAATAAGCTCATCTGTATCGGAATACTATAATACTTCAGATAATATAGGTGTCTTATTTTGGCTATCTAATAAAAGTCATGTAAATGATGAGATAACACACAAAATATCTGGTGTAATGCTTCCTAAAATTTATAATTATGATGCGATATATTTAGTGGACAATAGAAAACTAGAATTCATTTACTCAAGTATTTCATACGCAAAAAAAATAAATTCAAACTTTGAAGTAAAGTTTTTTTATCAGGACACAGGTAAAAATATAAATCCTATGATAAAAAAGTACTATGGAGATGTATTACCTGTGGAATTTATAAATTCCAGTGTATTACCAATACGACTTGAAGACCCTACAAATAAGTCTACAAAATTGGTTTTAACATGTATCGATCCATTTAATACTGATGATTTAAAAAAACTAATATCATTGGCTCAAGAATTAACAAAATCATGGCCAAGTGACATTATTATTGGCTTTCCAGACTATAATGAAATTAATCACTCAAAAGATGTAGTAATAGCAAAATCAGCGTTTGAAAATAATTTCATTGAAAAGCTTCAAGTAGTTTCATTTTATCCAGACTCTAAATCTTTACAATCATGAAACAAGAGCATAAAGATGTAAATAAGATACTTCCATATGGTGAATTATTAAGAGGGTTTTCTAATCAAGGATACCTTGTTAAAACTGATTTGAAAAAATTTCTAAAAAATAGAGGAGTTTTTGTCAATTCATCAGAAAAAGATAAACTAGTACCTTGTATTAGTTCATTGTTATTAAGTCCTAAAGAATTTGATGAATTACGTGAGTACCAAAATACAAAAGAAGATAATTATAAAAAAAATACTAGTAGACTAAAATGGAACTCTTCTACTTCAATATTTGAAGCAATTAAATCTTTATCATTTGAAAATCTAATTCCAAATGAAGGTATAAACTTTTATCTAGTAAAAGAGCCTACAATAAATTTAAATTCTAAAAATAAAGATAAAATAATAATCGAATATGAAATCGAAAGAAATGATTTAAACAAAAGTTTTTATGAGTCTACCAATAGGTTTAAAGGAGAATTAGAAATAGAAAAGATTTCGGAAACCGAAATCAAGTTAACAAAATCATATACATCTTCTGAAAGTAATTTTGTAGCTGATGCCCTGATAAAACAAGCTGTTACTAATTTCAAAAACCAAGGATATGTTCATAGAAATGAAAAATTAATAAAGATACTATTTGGTGACTTTAATAATGAAAATAGAATCGTATTTTTTTATAGATTATCCACTAATATGAACAGCGATTTTTTTAAATTCAATGATATTGTAAACATGGAATTTAAACCAGATAATGTAGAGCGACTACCAAAAGAAATCGAATGGATGCAGAATAAAAGTGAATTAAAATTGAGGGGTAAGAGCATACACACAACTTTTTTTATCAAAGAAAAAAAATATCACAAAAATTTACAATTTTGGGAAATGGAATCTTCTTATGATTTTGAATATGAATCTCATAAAGGATCTTGCAATTTAGTATTTTCTTTTAAGGACTTTTTATTAAAAGAAAATTTAGCAGAATTTGAAATAAATATTTCAAATTTTAATTTGGTTAATAATGTGGAATATTCGAATAGAGACAAACTCATAGTTAAAAATAAACTTCTTAAGGAATTTGAGAAAAACAAAGATTTAGTTTATAGTAATTTTTTACAATATACTAATGACAAAAGAACTCTTGTTAAATAACAAGAGTTCTTTTTACTAATTAGAAAATATATAGTTTAACTAATAAGAATAACTTTTATTGTATCATTTATATTGATACAGATGGTGACCATTAAACCATAAACTTATCTTAAAATCCTACTCCACAACTACTTATTATCATTATTTTTCATACATTCACATGATTTTTATAAAAGCATATTGAAAGCTCTTGTTTACTACTATTTTTAATCAAAAAAATGAAAATAGATTCATTAATAACAACAAAACAAGTATAGTTTTCAATTAAAAGCACAATCATATATATGTTGAAAAATTTTAAAACCATTCGTTTTTTATTGCTTCTTCCGCTTACATTTTGTGTGTTCGGTTTTCGTCCTCCCATCAATGAAGAAGAAAAGATGCAGATCATCATGGTCAATACAAAGAATATTTTGTCTTATCTGCATTACAGCCCAAAACCTATTAATGATGCGTATTCAAAAGAAGTGTATAAGCAGTATTTTGAATCAATAGACCCTACAAAAACCTATTTCCTGCAATCCGATATGGATGAGTTTCGCAAATACGAAACCAAGCTGGATGATTACCTGAATACCGGAGATTTGACTTTTTATAAACTGACAGTCGATAAATTGTATCAAAGGATTGATGAAATTGATAAAATGACCAAGGATATTTTCAGCAAACCGATCAATCTGGAAGAAGATGAAATCCTGACTTTGGAACCTAAACTGAAAAATGCACCTGCCAACAAGCAGCAGCAGTATAATGAATGGAGGAAATATGTGAAATACAATATTCTGCAGGAAATAGAATCCATGAACAGGAAAAGCGAGGAAAAAAAGAAGGAGGATAACAAAGAAAACAGCAGTAAGCCCGAAGTACTGACCCAGGATGAAAAGGTAAAAAAAGCAACAGAAAACGTTAAAGATCTTCTGGAAGATAAATTTATCCGGTTCAAGAAAAGGCAAAAAATGGATTGGTTTACCGTATATATGAATGCCTATACTCATATTTTTGATCCACATACCAACTATTATTCACCACAGGGAAAGAAAGATTTTGATATGGACTTCACAGGAAAAATAATCGGAATAGGTGCCGTAATCCAGGAAAAGAAAGGAAACCTTTTTATCGGCACACTATCCATTGGAGCTCCGGCATGGAAGACCAAGCAGCTGAGTGAGGGTGATAAAATTTTAAAAATAAAATCTACCCCCGATACTGATCCTGTAAATGTTGTGGATATGCTTTCCAGCGAAGCCATAAAATTAATCAGGGGTGAAAAAGGAACTCCCATTACTTTAACGGTACAGAAAAAAGACGGAACTATTCAGGATGTGACAATGATTCGCGAAGAAATATCGATTGAAGATACTTTTGCTAAAAGTATTATCGTAAATGCATCCGATAAAAAATACGGACTGATCAATTTACCAAAATTCAATGCTGATTTTGAGGATAAAGATGGCAGAAATGCATCTGATGATATTAAAAAAGAAATCATCAAACTTAAAGAGCAAAATATCCAGGGAATTGTTCTTGATCTTAGAGATAACTCCGGAGGCTCATTAACGGAAGTTGGAGACATTATGGGGCTTTTCATGGATGCAGGTCCTTATGTACAGGTGAAGGATGGAAATGGAAAGATTACCACTTTAAAAAATAAAAATGAAGCACCCATCTGGAACGGCCCACTTGTGATTCTCCAGAATGAATTATCCGCTTCTGCGGCAGAAATTTTAGCCGGAGTAATGCAGGATTATGGAAGAGCTGTTATCATGGGATCACCTGTTTCGTATGGAAAAGGAACCGTGCAGGTATTTGTAGATTTGAACAGGTTTCTCAATACTCAAGAAGACTTTGGTTCCATAAAACTAACCATTCAGAAATATTATAGAATCACCGGAGAGTCTACGCAGAGAAAAGGGGTAAGCTCAGATATCCAGATGAAAGATGTCTTTTCTTATGCGGATATAGGTGAAAAATATGATGACTATGCATTAGCCTGGGATAAAATACCGGGAACAAGCTTCAACAAACGAAACTTTCTCAATATTCAGGCTTTGCAGAAAGTAAGTGAAGAAAGAATTGCTAAAAACGATAATTATAAATTGTTACTTGAATATGCCCAATGGAGAGAAAATCTGGGTAAACAAAAAACAGTACCTCTGAGCATGCAAAAGTACAGCGACCTGATGAAGGAGAGAAAAACTCAGGATGATAAATTCAAAGTTTTAAAAACATTAGAAAGCGGACTTCAATTCACCCTATATCCGAAGGATATTGAAAGAGAGAAAATTGATGCAGCCTTCAAAAATAAATCTGAAGTATGGGTTAAAAACCTGAAAAAAGATCTCTATCTGCAGGAAGCTATACATATCGTTGAAGATCTGGAAGTAAGATCATAAGCATACTTCTTTATTCAAAATTTAAATTACAGAGCTCAAAAGTGTATTTTCCTACATTTTTGAGCTTTTCTTTATTAAAATTAAAATTTTTTATAAAAATATTTGCGTAGCTAAATAACTACACATATATTTGTAGTCAAATA
>Ga0157370_10007147_pt1 | contig 12181 bp, 10 predicted proteins | sample C35metaG_FD_113463 | JGI IMG/M metagenome (GOLD analysis project Ga0157370, IMG submission 113463) | Corn rhizosphere microbial communities from Kellogg Biological Station, Michigan, USA - C3-5 metaG | ecosystem: Host-associated > Plants > Roots > Rhizosphere > Soil | place: USA: Michigan...
AAACCGCCAGAAGGCAGGTTTTTCAAGGCTTCCAAAGAACTCAAAAGCGCTCTGTGGAATGCAAGATGGTGCCCGAAGCCGGAATCGAACCGGCACGCCCTTACGAGCGGGGGATTTTAAGTCCCATGCGTCTACCAGTTTCGCCATTCGGGCGGTAGCGCGGTCAAGCGATCTGAAAGCTGGCAAGTAACGACCTGGCAGTTCTGACGCTTGTGCAGCAGAGGTGGAAATATATACATCCCACCCCCGTGAAGCAAGTTCGCAAATGCCCATTTCAAGACTAAATCTTGCGGGACAGCGCAAATAAAAAAGCTCCGTAAATCATCGATCTACGGAGCTTGTTTAAAGTGGAGGCCGAGGTCGGTATCGAACCGGCGTAGGTGGATTTGCAATCCATCCACAAAACAAGCTATTTCAATAGGTTAGCAGCTTTACGGTTCCGCAAGCTACTGATTTTTAACGACCTGCATCCCACGTATTCTCAAGGGCTGGCCTCGGGTTGCGGAACAGATATTTGTTGCGCTTCCCAGCGTTAATGGATTCAGCTGCTACGCTGGGCCCCATTCACGGAGGATCGCGATGCCAAACTCAGACCTGCTCCCTTCCCTACTGTTTAAAATCAATGAAAACCAACTCGCCCTCGAAGCCGCAATCATGGAACTGACGCTCTGGGTTGAGCAAAGAGGATCAGCGGAGGTAGCCGGCAACGTACGCGGCGCCCTGCAAACGATCGACATGAACGAAGAATTTATCAAAATGAGCCTCGCCATACTCATGGCGCCGGAGTGAGCACGCAGGGTCAGCAATCGGCCGATTTTGTTGAAAAAGTCGGCCGTGGTTTCCACGACAGGAACGTACGCGTTTGAGATTGAAATCTTTACTTTGATCAGAGGATTCCGGGGGCAGATTTCGCGTAGCAACGCGCAAAAAAGGCGTTTTCAGCGGGCAGTCTGGAGGAACCGACTTTTTCAACAGAATCGGCCAGAAGCAGTCATCGCATGGCCCAGTGTATCCGGGATGATTCACGTCTCATTCACAATCATGCATGGATTCTACTGAACTACAGTCAACCGCTCTCGATGATGGTGTTCCTGCGTTTATCTAAGGCCTCTTGGTGAGCCAAGATGATTTTCGCGCCCATCGAAGTGAAATCCGTATGGTCAACCAGCGCACCCGCATAGACACCCCATGCAAAACCCCGGGCGATTGAAACGTGCTCTAGAATGGCCAGTTCCGTGCGGGCCTGAATGATGTTTTCCAGCGACGTCTCCCAAGCGCATTGCAGCGACTCCGTCGGCAAACCCACAGAGAGTGGGTCGAGCGAGTCTATGGGGGATAATTCGTTTACGCGCTGCAAATGGGCGCTTCCTGTTCAAGTTGGGCCGTATACAAATAGAGCATAGCGCTAGGCGAGGCATCAGTATTACGATTTTTAGACGCCATTGGTGTTCCCTGCCAATCCGGCCACCCCTGTCGCCCCGCCGAATATATTGACATCCGATTGCAGCCTGGCGCACAGGGCAGAAATCGGCCAATTACTGCCTGTCGCGAAGGACTGCTATTGGCCGATGTTTGAAAAATAAGTGCTTTGTACAATGCTTGGGGTTTGTCTGTGATTTGCCAACGTTCAGGCCAGCTGACTGCGCGGCTGGCCCTTGGAGAGAAAACCGCCCGATGGGCTGACCATCTACTTGCTGCCATAGGTGTTGTCGCCATCCATGACCAGGCGCTCGGCCTAACCGTCGCCACACAAGTCCAGCCTTCGTATGTCAGCAATTGGTACTGGGCAAAGCAGTCGTGCAGCTCGAAGACATCGATGTCTTTCGGACCAATTCCGACCTATTGGTAGGCAATGTCGGCAGCCAGGCGGTGTTAACGCCGACTGAACGCTCACCTAGGAGGCTGTCGCAGATTGGTCCAAGGCGAAAAATCTAATGACCTGCATGGCCTAGTTTAAAGATGAAATCTTCTGAAAACCTAGGTCCGTTTTCAATTGGCAGAATCATCGTTATCGGGTCAGTTTTCGGTCGACGACAACACTCGGGGCGTTCCGGGGCCACTTGGCGAGCACCTCCCCAAAACTCAACTATATTGCTCCTAGGGGGAGATGCCGGATACGACATCCGAGTGATTGTCTTGATAGATGACAAATGACAAGAAGCTAGGCGACTAGCTGTGCAGTTGCCCTAGCTCGTGTTTGCTTGCACAGCATTTTTCTATTTGGGGACAACGACATGCTCGTATCATTGCACTTCGCCGCCTTGTTTGGCGGCCTAATCCTGAGTGCGTCGGTCCTGGCCGCCGATGTCGACGCCGCAACATACCACTATCCGTTGACCAACCCGTTCGAAGCTACCATCCTCTCAACACCGCCCGAACTTCGCCCCGAGTTGCCACTCGACGACGACATCAAACAGAGCGACTACTCCCTCAACCTGCTGCCACATCGCGAATTCGAACTGCCTGCCAATTTTTGGGCTGTGAAAAAACTACGCTACCGCATGGCCAAACAGGACCACCCAGCCCCGCTGATCTTTCTGATCGCCGGCACTGGTTCGCCTTACTACAGCAGTGTCAACGAGTTCCTCAAGAAGCTGTACTACAAGGCTGGCTATAATGTAGTGCAGCTATCCTCGCCCACCAGCTACGATTTCATGACCTCAGCCTCACAAGTGGCCACCCCCGGAGTGACCAGAGACGATGCCGAAGACCTGTACCGAGTCATGCAGGCAGTGCATGCTCAACAATTGAACGTACCTGTCACAGAGTACTACCTTACGGGCTATAGCCTTGGGGCACTCGATGCAGCGTTTGTTGCCAACCTTGACGAGTCCAGACACAGCTTCAACTTTAAACGCGTGCTGCTGCTCAACCCTCCAGTCAGCCTCGTCACTTCGATAGCCAACCTGGACAAGCTGGTGCAGGCCAAGGTCAAAGGTATCGACAACAACACGACCTTCTACGAGCTGATGCTTACAAAGCTGACCCGCTATTTCCAGCAAAAGGGTTACATCGACCTCAACGATGCCCTTGTCTATGACTTTCAGAACTCGCACAACCGCCTGTCCAATGAGCAGATGGCCATGCTGATCGGCACGTCTTTCCGCTTCTCGGCAGCTGACATCGCCTTCACCTCCGACCTGATCAACCATCGCGGCCTGATCACCCCGCCCAAATTCCCGATTAACGAAGGTACCGACCTCACGCCGTTCTTCGAGCGAGCCTTAGAGTGCAACTTTGACTGCTATATGGCGGGGCAAGTCATCCCCATGTGGCGCGCCCACACCAACGGCGGTAGCGTGCTGCAACTGAATAACCAGGCCAGCCTCTACGCACTCAAGGATTATTTGAAAACCAGCACCAAGATTGCCGTGATGCATAACGCCGATGACATCATTCTCGGCCCTGGTGATCTCGGCTTCCTGCGCAATACCTTCGGTAACCGTCTGACCGTGTACCCGCACGGTGGGCATTGCGGCAACATCAACTACCGCGTCAACAGCGACGCCATGCTGGAGTTCTTCCATGGCTAGAAAACTTCTCTTCGTTGCAACGCTGTTGAGCGCTGGCATGGTCCAAGCCGAAGGCACCGTACCGCCGGCGCCCAACGTCGTCGAACCCGATGACTACACCCAGCCGCTCAAGCAACTTGAATTCAACCCTGGCCTGGACCAGCGCGAGTTCGAGCGCTCGACTTTAGACGCCTTGAGCGTCTACGACCCTCTGGGGAGCTGGAACCGCCGGGTCTACCACTTCAACTACCGTTTCGACCAGTGGGTTGCCCTGCCAGTGGTCAACGGCTACCGCTACATTACACCCAGCTTTCTGCGTACCGGGGTGAGTAACTTCTTCAATAATCTGGGCGATGTCTCCAACCTGCTAAACAGCCTGCTGCAGCTCAAAGGCGAGCGCTCGATGGAAATCACCGCACGGCTGCTGCTCAACACCACCGTCGGTATTGCAGGTCTTTGGGACCCAGCTACTAGCATGGGCATTCGAAGACAAAGCGAAGACTTCGGTGAGACCCTGGGTTTCTACGGCGTGCCGAGCGGCGCATACCTAATTCTACCGTTCCTTGGTCCATCCAACCTTCGCGACACCGGCGGACTAGTCTTCGACTGGAGCACCGCCTCGCAAATCAACTACCTCAATGTCGCCGAGGTCAGCAAGAATCACCCGGAAATTTACCTGCTGCGCGCCATCGACAAGCGCTACACCACCAACTTCCGCTATGGCCAGATGAACTCACCGTTCGAATACGAAAAAGTCCGCTATGTGTACACCCAGGCGCGTAAGTTGCAAATTGCTGAATAGCCTCAGCCTGACAGACATCTATGGGTCGAATAGCGACCACGACGCACCGTGACTGAGCCACCCTTGTCCTCCCTCAACCTGGAGGACAAGCCATGAACTCAATTGCTACACATCGCCATCAGCCTTGGAACAAGGGAAAGCTCGTCGGGCAAAAGGCGCCGCTCCGAGTCAGAGATATCTGGGCTATCCGCGTAAGACTTCAGCTTGCTGAGAAGACACGGGATCTGGCGCTCTTCAACTTGGCTATCGACTGCAAATTGCGTGCCTGTGACTTAACCAAGCTGCGAGTCCGAGACATAGCCCATGGGGAACATGTGTCGTCACGAGCCATCGTGATGCAGCAGAAAACCCACCACCCAGTGCAATTTGAAATCACTGAGCAAACCCGAACGGCTCTGGAGGCTTGGATGCATCAAGCCCACCTCCACAGCGAGGACTTCTTGTTCCCGAGCCGTTTGCACGACTCAGACCATCTCTCCACCAGACAGTACGCTCGAATAGTCAAAGCGTGGGTGACCGCCATTGGCCTCGACCCAACCATGTACGGTACTCACACGCTACGGCGAACCAAGGCATCGTTGATCTATCGCAGGACAAAGAATCTGAGAGCAGTTCAACTCCTGCTGGGGCATACGAAGCTTGAAAGCACCGTCAGGTACTTGGGCATCGAGGTCGATGATGCCCTGGAAATGGCAGAGCAGACAGAAGTCTGACCATCCATTGCGACGGTCTACCCCAGACCGTCGCTATCCGACCCAAAGCTGCCCTTCGTGGACGGCTGTAATCGGCCAATAGCGGCCCGTCGAAGATATCCCTGTAACGTTCATTGAGGCTCGCAATGAACGCTACGTGACAATGCCAAACGACGAGTGCTTATCAGCCGCTATCGATCGTACGCTCCGTTTGCCGGCAAACCTGCATAGATGGAAGGGTATTAGAACGTTACCCGTAACAACCCCACAAGGCCGTTCTCATGAGCGTCGCTGGCTAATTGGCCGTTGTAGATCAGACTCAGGTTGGTACTCGGGGTCAGCGCCGCTTCCATCCCCAGATTCACGATGGTCACGTCCTCGGCCAACGGTACGCCGGGTATCGAGAATGTGTTTGCTGAGCGGGCGAACGATTGTGTGTCGACAGGTTCGAGATCGCCAAATGTATGGCGCCAGCCCAACCCGCCTTTCACCCTCATGGGCACGTTATTGGCGAGGAAGGCGTAGCTGGGCCGTATTCCCAATGTGCTGTACGTCACATCGTTGTCGCTGCTGTCCACGGAGAGTGCAGCAGGCCCACCGTGTTCGGTGAACCCATCGGCGTTCACCTTCACCCACGCGAGGTCGGCATAGGGCTCGAGTATCATCGGCCCCACATTGAACCTGTATCCGACATCGCTGAAGACCTGGCCGGTATTGGCCGAGTAGTCGGCGTGAGGGGAGTCACTGAAATCGCCGAAGTTCACGGTCCGGCGCGTATCGATTTCGTTGAACGTGTAGCTGGTGCCCGCCTTGAGCGACCACGGCCCGAGCAGCGTACCGACGTACGCGCCAACGGTGTAATTATCGCCATCGGCCGAACTGTAGCGCGCGTCCACATTGGACCGTGTGTAGCCGAACAAAACGCCCAGTGTGGTGGTGTCGGTGATGCGCGAGTCGATCCCCAGAAACGTCCCGCCGGTATCAACCGATAGGTCACCTTGTTCGCGGTGTGCGCCGACACCTTGTATCCATGCGGTCAGGTTCGAAGCCAGTTGCACCGTATTGTCCGCAGCATGGTGGGGGGTGACCGGCGCCCCCAATGGCGTGTCGAGACGGTCAAAGACCGCGTCCCGCACGAAGTGGCTGTCCTCCAGCATCACGGTCATGAGCGATGGGTTGATCTGACCCGACAATTGATCGAGAGCGACCCGGATTTCGCCCACGGTGGGCAACAGGATGATCCCGCCGAGGATCGGGTTGTCTGGCGGTAACTCATCCACGGCGCCCCCTGTTGATTCTTGTGGCGGGGTGATCGCTATGGGGGGTTGTGGTGGCACCCCGACTATGGGGGGGCTGGCGTGCCACCCGGAGAGTACCTGGTCGAAATTCGCGCCCAGGGTAACTTCCCAATGCAAATGCAAATGCAAATGCAAAGGCCAATGCCGGAGTGCCACTTTTCCACTGCTATGCTGATAACATCTTTTTCCTTCACTAGAGACGAGCAGCATGGCAGCAGAAGGCAAGCATTCCCTGCTCACTTTCAAGGTTATGGCCGGCTCGGCTGGAGGCGTCCTTGTCGCTTGGGCTGCCACAAAGCTCCTCGACACTTACTTCGAGCTGACGTTGCTGGCCGTTATCAAGGGCTGGCTGCTACGTGCGTGGAACTGGCTTCTGTTAGAAACGCCCATGCCGAACTGGTCGCTGCTGATGTTTATCGCGGCGCTGATCAGCACTCTCGCTGTAGCAATTTACTACTACCGCACCACTGACGGAGCTTGCGGCGAGCTACATGAGATAGAGCGAAAAATTTACAAAGCGAACAACCCTCAGTTTCCACAGCTGACAGAGAACCAAACACTGTTGATGGAAGCGTTGGCCTATCATGCAAACTTCAGAAAAATTGCAAACTTAGACTCGGTTTGCAAACTTGTGTCACTCAGCAAGTTGGAAGTTGAAGAAGGGCTTAAGCAACTCCAGGTCAAACGTCTTGTTAAGCAAAAAGTGACACGGGGTACGTTCGGCGCCACCATTTTTGAACTTACCTTGGCAGGCAAGGACTATGCGTTAGAGCGACTTGAACTAACGTAGTAAAGAAACACAGGACGCGCCCTGAAGGCACTTCTTGAGTGACAGAATTCACCCGACGGGTGACACCTCGTTCCTTCCAATATTTCTCCTGCCAAGCTGATGTCTTCATGGAAAAATCGCGATGCCAAACTCAGACCTGCTCCCTTCCCTGCTGTTCAAGATCAACGAAAACCAACTTGCACTCGAAGCCGCCATCATGGAGCTTTCGAACTGGGTCGAGCTACAGGGTGCGGCTGATGTCGCCGACAACGTGCGCTACGCTCTTGAAGCCATCGACAAGAATGAAGAGTTCATCAAGATAACGCTCGCGTTGATGATGACGCCGGAGTAACGGCATTCGCAGGCCACTGTCGCTCGCTACGTCCGCAATGGACTTTTAAAATCGCGCCAGCGCTATGACAAATCGCGACATAGCGAGCATTCAGCTATTGAGGTGCCGGTTGAATCCAGCCAATAGCAGGCATGTAAACAGACCCAAATCATGACTCGGTAAAGATGAGCTATCTTGTCAGCGACTCACCGCCATCAGGTGATCGCCATCAAGTAAGGATGCTTTATGAATCGCCCCCCCTATCGCCACGCCCTCTTTGCACTGACGTTCATCACGACACTCTCCACTGCAGCTTTGTTGGCCACTCAGAGCTACGCCGCCGAGGCCACCTTCGTCGGGCCTGTAGCCGGCACCAAGGTGACTGAGCCGTACGTGCGCATGATGGCGCGTGAGGCGTACTTCTGGGGTTGGCCGATGGCCAATATCTTCAACCGTCGCCAGGCCTTCAAAGACCTTCCCGAGCCGGGTTTGATGGGCGGCATTGTGCCAGTGGCACCGATCAATCAGCTGTCGCTGTTGAGCGACTACATCGACCCCGCCGAGCGGCTGGTGGCGTGTCCCAATCAAGACGTCGTGTACGGCGCCGGCAGCATTGCCCTGGACCTTGAGCCCGTGGTGCTGCAAGTGCCGGATTTCGGCAGTCGGTTTTGGGTGTATCAGGTGGTTGATCTGCGCTCGGACAGCTTCGCCGAGCTGGGCAAAATGTACGGCACTCAACCTGGCTTCTACTTGCTGGTCGGGCCGGACTGGAATGGCAAGGTCCCGGCCGGCATTACCAAAGTGTTTCGTGCGCGCACCAACACCGGTTTCGTGATTCCCCGCGTGTTCCAGGACGACACCGCCGCCGACCGCCAGACAGTGCAACCGGCGCTGGCCGGGATCGACATGTACCCGTTGTCCAAGTACGACGGCAAGGTCAAAAAACGTGACTGGGCCAAGCTGCCGAAATTTCCCGCCCAAGCGCAAGGCAACGCCGAAACCAAGTGGGTGATGCCAGAGAAGTTCTTCGACGAACTGCCTGCCCTTCTCAAAGATGCCAAGCCATTGCCGGGTGAAGAAGCCCGTTATGCGCAAATGGCCGCCCTGAGTGCTATCGCCAACGCAGATCCGCAGCTCAAGGCAGCGATGATCGACGAGGCGAAAAAAGCCGACAGCGAAGTGATCGATCCGCTGTTGCAGTTCCGCAACTACGGCCTGCAATTGCCAGATCACTGGAGCACCATCAGTAACGGCGCGGCGTTCGGTACCGACTATTTCACCCGCACGGCCGTGGCACGCTCGAACATTTTCGTTAACCAGCAGAAAGAAACCAAATACTTCTATCAGGATCTGGATCAGGCAGGCGCGCGTCTCAATGGTCAGAACGGCTACAGCGTGACCTTCGCCAAAGACAAGCTGCCCCCAGTCAAAGGCTTCTGGTCGCTGACGCTGTACAACGAACAACACTTTTTCGCGCCCAATGACCTGAAGCGTTATTCCATCGGCACCAAGAACAAATCCCTGCAAGCCAACGCCGACGGCTCGCTGACGATTTATGTGCAGAGCGAATCGCCGGGCAAGGACAAGGAAAGCAACTGGCTGCCTTCGCCCAAAGACGCGGACTACTCGTTGTATATCCGTGCCTATTGGCCAGAGCCCGCCGCACTGAATGGCCAGTGGGTTCCGCCAGCCGTAGTCAAAGCCGATTAATCAGAACAGGACGTCAATCATGAGTACCTCAGGTAAAACCCTGACTGCCTTGACCCTGGGCATTGCAATCAGCATCAGCGCCCAGGCCGCCACGCACTACGAGCAACTGGCCGATCTGCCGTTTGCCGGCGGCTATCCAACACTCGACGGTGTGGCGCAACTGAAAAACGAGCTGTTGTTCCAGCGCGCCGTGCAGTCTTACATCTGGGCCTTGCCCGCGCTGAACATGTACGCCATGAAAGAAGGCTCGGAGAAAACCTTCGGCGCGGGCTACAACGTGTTGCCGATCTGGAAAGACCGACTCAATGCCAGGACACTCGTGACCACGCCGAACTCCGACGTGATCTATGCCATGGGCTATCTCGACCTGAAGCAGGAAGGTCCGATGGTGATCGAGGTTCCGCCGGGCTTGCAGGGCATTCTCGACGATTTCTTCCAGCGCCCGATCTGCTCCGAGGGCCAGATTGAAGGTCGTCAGTGGTGCGGCGATGTCGGCTTGCCCGGGCCGGACAAGGGCAAGGGCGCCAAGTACCTGGTATTGCCGCCGGACTACAAAGGTGAAGTGCCGCCCGGTTACCTGACTTACCGCTCGCGCACCTATGGCGTGTTCGTGTTCTGGCGCGGGTTCTTCAAGGATCCGAAGCAACTTGAGGGGCCAGTGAAGGTCATGGAACAGACGCGCATCTATCCGCTGGGTAAAGAAGCCACGGCCAAGGCAATGGCGTTCCCGAACGCTTCGAAAACTCCGGTCAACATGCTCTACCCTACCGATGGCAGCGCATTCGACATGCTCTCGCGCTTTATCGACCATGAATATGTCGACCCGCAAGACATGGAAATGCGCGGCATGCTCGCCGCCCTGGGCATCGTCAAGGGCAAACCGTTCCAGCCTGACTCGGCAACGCGGGAGCTGCTCGACAAGGCCGCGAAAACCGCCAGCAAGATCGGCCACGCCATTTCCTATACCCCGCAGACCATTGTCACCGGTGGCACCTGGTATCCGGATCGCAAGTGGCTGAATGTATTCCCCGGCAACGCCACTTTTACTGCCGACACTTTCAACTACATCGACCCGCGCACAGGATTCTTCACCAACGCCTATTCGGCGAGCCCAGGCATGGCGGTGAACATGGAGAACGTCGGGGCCAAGTACCCGGCGACGTTCGTCGATGCCAAAGGGGAATTCCTGTCGGGCAGTAACGTTTACACGCTGAACTTGCCAAAAGGCATTCCGGCGGCGTTGTTCTGGTCGGTCACGGCCTATGACTCGGTGACCGCCTCCGGTCTGGATAACGGGCAACCCTTCCCATCGCTGAACACCATGGACAAACCAGTGGCCAACGCCGACGGCTCGATCGACGTCCACTTCGGCCCCGAGTCACCGGGGGCTGGAAAAAACTGGATTCGGACTCTGCCTGACAAGGGCTTCTTCGTCATCCTGCGTTTGTACGGCCCGACCAAGGCGTTCTTCGATAAAGCCTGGAAACCTGGCGATTTGCAGAAACAGTAACGAGAGACACCGCCAGGCGATATGAGCACATCAGAGTGCTCATATCGCCGTGGGGTTGGTTTGACGGAACCATGTTTTACCGCCGGTCAGTGGCAGCAATGGGGGGTGGATTCAACCGGTCGATTCAACACTTATGGCGACGGTCCTGACTGTTTGTTTGCAGCTCTTTGCCCGAGGCTGTCACAGCCATTAGCTGCCATTCGTGACAGACCGCCATCGGCCACAAGGGGACATCGATACATTCAGAAAGCGGCCACTTTTCTTGACCCAAATACTCCGCACAATCGCACCCGGTATTGGGGACTATTCCCCCTTCACCGGGGTTTCTCATACGTCTGTTCAAAGCCTGTAGCCAAGAGGAGCGCGGCGTAGAGTCATTAGTCACCTCCTGTCACTTTTGGCAGAAAGCTTGCATCGTTCCCATCCCGGCTCGAAATCAAACATTTCGCCAGCTGGGCTAGTAGCCGTGGCTCATTGCTCGAGTATTGCCACGCGCTCCGCAGAACCCGTCAGAGGTGTTTGCAATGAAACTAGATACCGGAAGGTTGACTCCTAGTCCATTGTCCAAAACCAGGCTGGCGCTGAGTATCTCTGCTGCCGTGTTCATGTTTGGGCTGGGCTTGTCCCAGACCCAGGCAGCCCCCCTCGACAATACCGATCCACCGCCTCCTACCGACCCATCGGCGTTCACCAATCAGCCTGCCGACCCCAATGCCGCATTGAGGGACTTGCTCAAGCAGCCGCCTGCAAACGTCGGCGCCTTCGACTTGCCCAATGGCGTGAGCGGCAACCGCAAGACCCCCTTGGTCGATAATGTGCTGCCACCCGATCTGCAACCCAGCTTCAATATCCCCACCAACGGTAATGCCAGCCCGGTATTCGGGGCTCAACCGTTCTCACAGAAGCTAGAACTGTTCGAGGAATTCGGTTCGAACAAACTGGATGCGGCCGACCCGCCATCACCCGTGCCGTTTCCGGTCCCGACGGTGGGCCCCGCTCCGGCGCAAGATCCATTGAAGGTGGCGCGCAGTGGCCCGTCACCGGCTGCACTGGATGCCTTTCTCAGGCAGCCGGCATTGACGCCCTTCCCGACAGAGTTCTCCAACGTACTGGACCGCAACCCCTGGAGGGCACAGATCGAGGATTTCCTCAATCGCCGGGTCGATTCGCCCGCAGAGGGCCGGCCACCGGGAAAAGGCTGGTCGCACCAGCGTTTCAATGAGTTTTTCCCGCGCGACGCCTTCAAGACTGTGCAAGCCGGCGCGCACGTCAACAGCGGCTTGCGTGATCGTATGCAACGGCATAACTACGCCGTGGGGGAATTTGCGCCAGGCGGGCTCTATCACAACACCAATGGCGACCCGGCCAACGAGGGCACAACCAAGGGCATTCAAGTGCAGTTTCATCCCAACATGCCTGTCCAGGACCACAATGCGCTGTGGTCATTCGACGGCACCTTTCCGCCCAAACTGCTTCAAGTACGCTATGGCCAAGCGATGCTGATGCGTCATTACGATGCCTTGCCCATTGACCCATCGGCCAACCGGGGCTTTGGCC
>Ga0157370_10007148_pt1 | contig 12180 bp, 8 predicted proteins | sample C35metaG_FD_113463 | JGI IMG/M metagenome (GOLD analysis project Ga0157370, IMG submission 113463) | Corn rhizosphere microbial communities from Kellogg Biological Station, Michigan, USA - C3-5 metaG | ecosystem: Host-associated > Plants > Roots > Rhizosphere > Soil | place: USA: Michigan...
GATGCTGCGCGTGAACGAGTGGATCCTGGATGGGATTCAGAAGGGCGCGGCGAGCCCGATCATCACGTTGGGGTGACGGTGCCGCGCGGCCGCCTGATCGTATTCGAGGGACCCGAAGGGGCGGGGAAGACGACGCAGCTCGGCCTCCTCGGGGCATGGCTCGCGGCTCGCGGCGTGGAGCACGTGCGGGTGCGCGAGCCCGGCGGCACTCCGTTAGGCGACGAGGCGCGGCGCCTGTTGCTGGACACGCCGGGCGGTCTCGACGCGCGTGCCGAAGCGCTCTTGTTCATGGCGTCGCGCGCGGCGCTGGTGGCCGGAGTGGTCGAGCCGGCGTTGGCGCGCGGCACGCTGGTGCTCGCCGACCGGTATTTTCTCTCGACGTACGCCTACCAGGTGGCCGGGCGCGGCCTGCCCGAGCCCGAAATCCGCGCGGCGAACGCGCTGGCGACGGCCGGCGTGTCGCCCGACGTGACGCTGCTGTTCGCGGTGCCGGCCCCCGTGCGCGCCGCGCGCGCGGCGGCACGCGGCGCGCCGGACCGCATCGAGCGCGCGGGCGATGCGTTCCACGCGCGCGTCGAGCGCGCGTTCGCGATGTTCCTGTCGCCTAACTGGCAGGCCGGGCACCCGGAGGCCGGGCCCGTAATCCCGGTCGATGGCGACGGCGACGCGGCCGCCGTGTTCGAGCGCGTCCGCGCCGCGTTAGGCGAGCGCTGGCCCGACCTGCTCGCCGCCGCCGCGCCCGCGCCGGCCCGGGGGCGCTGAATGAACCGCTCACGGGCCGTCGTCGCGCTCATGGTGCTCACCGGCGCCCTCGTCACAGGCGGCTGGTTCCTGCAGCGCGGATTCGCCAGCGACGTCGCGCCGGGCGGCTCGGCTCTCTTCGATCACGTGCTCGAGCGCGTGTCCACGAACTTCGTCGACTCGATTCCGCGGCAGACGCTCTACCTGAAAGCCGCGGCCGGCATGGTCGACGGGCTCGACGACCCGTATTCGGCGTTTCTGCCGCCCGACCAGCTGCACTCGTTGAACGAGACGACGTCCGGCTCGTACGTCGGGTTAGGCGTACAGGTCGACGTGCGCGACGGCTGGCTCACGATCATGGCGCCCGTACCCGGATCGCCCGCCGAGCGCGCCGGCATCCAGGCGGGCGACCGCGTGGTGTCGATCGACGGCCAATCGACGAACGGGTGGAGCCTGGATCGTGCAAGCCGCGCGCTGCGCGGGCACCCCGGCACGACGGTGTCGCTCGAGGTCGTACGCTCGGGCGTTGGCGACCGGCTGCCGTTCCATATCGTCAGGCGCGACATCCACGTCGCGTCGGTGCGGCATGCCATGATGCTCTCCGATCGCGTCGGCTACGCCGGCCTGGTGATCTTCAGCGATTCGGCGGACGATGAGCTGCGCAACGCCATCGGCGCGCTGCGGCGCCGCGGGATGCAGACGCTCGTGCTCGACCTGCGCGGCAATCCGGGCGGGCTGCTCGAGCAGGGCGTCGGCGTGTCGAGCATGTTCCTGAATCGTGGTCAGGCCATCGTCGACATGCGCGGGCGCGTGCCGTCGGCAACGAAGGACATCCGGAACCAGACGGCGCAGCTCTGGCCCGATCTCTCGGTGATCGTGCTCGTGGACGGCCACACGGCGAGCGCCGCCGAGATCGTGGCCGGAGCGCTGCAGGACCACGACCGCGCGCTGATCGTCGGCGCACCGACGTACGGCAAGGGCGTGGCGCAGTCGGTGTTTTCGTTAGGCGACGGCGCCGGCGCGCTCAAGCTCACCACCGCGCGGTGGTTCACGCCGTCTGGACGCAGCATCCAGAAGCTGCACGCGGACACGTCGTCCGACGACGCCGACAGCGCGATCGCGCGGCCGGACACGACCCACCGAGTGTATCGCACCGATGACGGCCGCACCGTCTACGGCGGCGGAGGCATCACGCCGGACGTCGTGATGGGGGTCGACACCGCCAACGCCGTGCTCGCCTTCCAGGAACAGTTAGGCGCCGGCATCCAGAAGTTCCGCGACGCACTCACCGAGGCAGCGTTAGCGGTGAAGAACGCGCACGAGGTGAAGTCGGCGGAGTTCACCGTGACGCCTGCGATGCGCGACTCCCTCTGGCGGCATCTGCAGACCAAGCACATTGGGCTCGACCGCGCGCACTTCGCCGCCGCGACGCCGCAGATCGATCAGTTGCTGGGGGCGGAAATCGCGCGCTTTGCATTCGGGCCGGACGCGGCGTTCCGCCGGCAAATGACCGGCGACAGCGTGATCGCCGCCGCGCTCGATCTGGCGTCGCGCGCTCACTCGGAGCACGACCTGCTCATGGAAGCCGCGTCGCGGAGCGTGAAGCCGGTGACCGTCAAGCGCCCGTGACCGAACGCGTGTTCGTGCTCGGCGCCGGACGGGCAGGGCGCGGCCTCGCGCGCGCGCTGCGCGCGGGCGGCGTGGACGTGGTCGGCGTGCACGGCCGACACACCGGCGATCCTGAGGATCGCGTGACGGTCGGTGCGCTCCCCAACACGATTGCCGACGCGACCACCGTGCTGGTCACGGTGCGTGACGCGCAACTAGATGCCGCCTTGCGGGAATTGGCCAAGGCACCGCTGCGAGCCGATGCCGCGGTGCTCCACGCGAGCGGCAGCGCCGATCCGCCCGCGCTCGCGGCGCTCCGATCGCGCGGCCACGCCGCTGGCACGTTTCACCCGCTGGTCCCGCTGGCCGATCCTGCCCGCGCGCCGGCGCTCCTGCGGGACGCCTGGATCGGCGTCGACGGCGACGACGCGGCGCGCGCCCGCGGCCGGGCGCTCGCTGCTGCGTTAGGCGCGCACACGCTCGACATTCCGGCCGGCCGCAAGCCGCTCTACCACGCGGCCGCGGTGCTGGTGTCGAACTTCCCGCCGGTGCTGCTTGCGTTAGGCGAGCGCGCAATGGCCGAGGCGGGCATCCCGCGCGATCTGGCCCGCCGCGCGCTGCTGCCGCTCTGGACCGCCGCCGCCGAGAATGCGCGCGCCGCGACGTTCCCCGCCTCGCTTACCGGCCCCGCGGTGCGCGGCGATGACGAGACGGTGCGCGCGAATATGTACGCGCTCGCGGATGATCCGACAGCGCGGGACGTCTATCGGGTGATGACGGAGACGATTCGGGTGATGACGCGCGCGTGAAAAAAGCGCTTCCCCAGGACTCAGCCTCCCTGGCCGAACACCTTCACGCCCTTCGGCACCTTGAACTCGAACGCGTCCTTGTCCAGCGTCGCGTTAGGCGTGAGGCGGTTGAGCAGGATCCGCCGCTTGAGCCCCTGCTGATCGATCGTCTCCACCTGGCGGATCAGTGCGTCGTCGTCGTCCACCCAGATCGTCGCCTTCGAGAAGGGGAGCGACGGATCCTTCGGCACCAACGTCACCGCGGTCGTCACGTGCCCGTCGATCGTGGCGGAGCCGGCGTTCGTCATCGCGTAGCGCGTCTCGGGCGAATGCAGAAACCACGTCGCCACATCCGGGACCTGCACGCCGCTGCTGTCCAGATTCGTGCGGATCACCTGGCCCGGATTCGTGCTCGGCAGGTACACCCACACCACTTTGCCGTTGGCCACGATGCGGTCGCCGGCGGGATCGGTGAACCGCACCGAGACGTCGCCGGGAATGCGCTGCTGCAGTTCGCCGTGTGACGTCACGTCCGATCCCGTGAGCGGATTGGTGACCGTCTGCGTGAACGTCGCGCGCAGCGTCTTGATGTTCGTATACACGCGCTCGGCGTGCTGCACGACGGACTGCTGTGCGTGCGCGGGCGCACACGCGATGAGAGCGAGACCCACGATGGTCGAGACAAGTCGCATTGATGGTATTACACTCGTGCGGCTGCGGTGCTCCCTTGGGGCGCGGGCGCAAGCCGGCGCCCAATGGCGCCCGCGATCGAGCGCAACTCGCGCACCAACTGCGCGAACTGCTCGGGATAGAGCGATTGCGCGCCATCGGAGAGCGCGCGCTCGGGGTTGGGATGCACTTCGACCAGGATCCCGTGCGCGCCTGCCGCGACCGCCGCGCGCGCCATCGGGATCACCTTGTCGCGAATGCCCGTGCCGTGGCTCGGGTCGGCAATAATCGGGAGGTGCGACAAGCCCTGCACGATCGGAATCGCGGTGAGATCGAGCATGTTGCGCGTCACCGTATCGAACGTGCGCACGCCGCGCTCGCAGAGAATCACGTTGGGATTGCCCTCGGCGAGCACGTATTCCGCGCTCAGCAGCAGCTCGCCGATCGTCGCCGCGAGGCCGCGCTTCAGCAGCACGGGTTTGTCTAACCGCCCAACGAAGCGCAGCAGCGAATAGTTCTGCATGTTGCGCGCGCCGATCTGGATGACGTCGCCGTACTCGGCTACGAGCTCGGCGCCTTCTTCGTCCATTGCCTCGGTCACGATCGCGAGACCCGTTTCCTGTCGCGCGAGTGCCAGCAGCTCGAGTCCGCGTCGGCCGAGTCCCTGGAACGAGTACGGCGAGCTCCGGGGCTTGAATGCGCCGCCGCGCAGACACGTGGCCCCCGCCTCGCGCACCAGTCGCGCGGCCGTGACGATCTGGTCTTCCGACTCGACCGAGCACGGTCCTGCGATCACCACCACCTCGTTGCCTCCAACGGAGACTCCGGGCGCGATCTTCACGAGGGTGTTTTCGGGGCGCCATTCTCGGGACACCTGCTTGTATGGCTGCGTGACGTGAATCACCTGCGCCACGCCGGAGAGTGCCTCGATACGCGAGCCGTCCACGCGTCCGTCGTTTCCGACGAGACCGACCGCGGTGCGCTGCGTGCCGGGCATGGGACGCGCTTCGTATCCCATTTCCTGGATCACCGCCACCACCGCGTCGACTTCCTCCTGCGACGCGCCGTGCTTCATCACGACCAACATTCAGATGTCCTCGATATCGATTGCCCAACCGTCTGACGCCAACACGACCGGACCGGCGTAGCGCGTCGCGATCGTGGCGCGTATGTCCACGGCTTCGACGGGTGGATAGAAGTGTGTGAGTACCAGCCGCGCGGGTTCCATGGCCGCCGCGAGCGCCGCGCACCGGGACGGCGAGAGGTGCGTCGCGATCGCCATCTCATCAGGGAGCGAGCATTCAGCCAACAACACATCGCACCCGCGCGCCGATTCCCAAGCCGCCAGGGTCGCGTCGTATCCGGTGTCGCCGGTGTAGACGAGACGCCTGCCGCCGCCCCTGACACAATATGCGATGCTCTCCGGCGTATGGGGAACCGGTCGCGACTCGAGTTGCACGCCGTTTCCGAGGTCGAGCGTGTCAGCGGGCGCGGTCTCACGCACCAGCAGCGGGAAATCGGGTCGTCCAACGGGGTCGCCGAAGATCGACGCAAACGTCTCGATGAGCCGCGCCGTGCCCACCGGACCAATGATTTCGACGGGCTCCGTACGCGCCGGCAGTGTGCCGTAGCGCCACGCCACGAGCAGCGTGGGCAGGTCGAGCACGTGGTCGGCGTGAAAGTGCGTGATGGCGACGTGCGTGATGCGCATCCAGTCGGCGCCGATCGTCGCCAAGCGGTGGGCGATGCCGCTGCCGCAGTCCATGAGCAGCGTGACGCCGCCGACCTCGACCAGGTGGCCCGCGTTCACGCGCGTCGGCGACGGCGCGGCGGTGCCGGTCCCCAGAGTCGTTAGGCGCACGACCGGCCGGTCCGTGGTCGGCTACGCCTAACGGAGCTCACGCGCCGACCGCGGCTTCCCTCGCTGTTTCCAACTGCCCGCCGCGCAGCCGCACGCTCACGAAGGACGACACGCCCGGCTCCTGCATCGTCACGCCGTACACCGCGTCCGCCGCCTCGGTGGTGGTGCGCGGATTGTGCGTGATGACGATGAACTGCGTGCGCTCCTTGAACTGATTCAGCATGCGCACGAAGCGGCCCACGTTCTGGTCGTCCAACGGACCATCGACCTCGTCCAGGAGACAGAAGGGACTCGGCTTGGTGAGGAAGATGCCGAAGAGGAGCGACAGGGCGACCAGCGCGCGCTCGCCTGTGGACAGCAGGTGGATGCGCTGCGTGCGCTTGCCGCGCGGCGACGCGTGGATCTCGATGTCGCAGTCGAGCGGCGCGTCGGGATTCTCGAGGCGCAGTTCACACTCGCCGCCGCCGAACAGCATCATGAAGATGTGGTGGAAGTTCTCGCGAATCTGCACGAACGTCGTGAGGAAGAGCTCGCGCGCGGTAATGTCGATCTCGCGGATCGCCTGCTGCAGCGACGTCTTCGCGTTCTGCAGATCGGTGCGCTGGGTGCTGAGGAAGTCGAGGCGCTTCACTTCTTCATCGTGTTCCTCGATCGCCAGCGGATTGACCGGGCCGATGGCCTCGAGCTCCGCGCGCAGGGCGTCGAGGTCGGCGCGAAGTGTGTCGTCGTCTACCTCGAGCGGAGCGACCGTGGCGAGCATCTCGTCCAACGGGCGGCGCCACTCGGTTTCGAGACGCTCGCGGATCATGGCACGGCGGCCCGAGAGCTCGGTGAATCGCAGCTCGGTCTGGTGCAGGTCGTCGCTCACCTGACTCGCGCGGCGGTGGGCGTCCGCGAGCGCGTGCTCCTGGTACTCGAGCTCCGCGTCCGCGCGCTGGACGTCGGCTTCGGCGTCGCGGAGATGGCCTTCCGCATCGCCTAACGCAACGCGGCGCGATTCGAGATCGAGGCGCCACGCCGCGATGTGCTCGGCGAGCTCACGGTCGGCGAGGGCGATATCCCCGAGCTCGGCCATGAGCGCCTCGAGGCGCGCGCCCGCGGTGACGGCGTCGTTCTCGAGCTGCCGGTCGCGGTCGGCGGCCACCCGCAGGCGCGCCTGCAACTGCGCTTCGGTCACCTGCCAGCGGGCGCGCTCGTCGCGGGCGGCATCCTGCGCGCGCTCGCGCTCTGCCAGCTGCGCGGCGGCCGACGCGCACTCGGCGTCCCGCACCGTGACCGCGTCGCCCGCGGCCTCGGTGCGCCGGGCGAGGTCGCCTAACCGCTCGGTCAGCTCGCCGCGGCGAGACGCCACTTTGTCGACGAGCGCGATGACGCCGGACAGCTCGCGAGCCGCGCGCTGCTCGCGCCGGTCCGCCTCCTCGCGGACGCCGGCCGCCTGGCGTTCGGCGTGCTGGGCTTCGGCGAACGCGTCCGCCGCCGCCGCGGCGGCCGCGGTCGCTTCGCCTAACCGCGCCCGCGCCGCCTCGGCGGCCACGGCGGCCACGGCGCGCGCGCGCTCGGTCGCGTCCAGCTCCTCGCGGAGCCCGCTGAGCTCCGCGCGCCGGCGCAGGGGACCCGGACCGGCCGCCGATCCCGGCAGCCACACGGCGCCGCGCGCGTCCACGAACGCCGCGCCGCCGGCGATGGCGCGCACGCGGCCTAACAGCGCGCGCACCCATCCCCGCGCCGGATCGGAGGATTCGACGAGGCGTGCGAGCGCGTCGTCGGACTGGGCTTCGTCCTGCGCCGCATCGAGCGGCAAGAGCAGCAGCGGGCCGGGGTTCGTTTCGGCGTGCCACGCGCGAATCGCCTCGGCGGCGCCAGCATCGCGCACGAGCACGGCGTGCACGCTGGCGCCGAGGTAGCGCTCGACCGTGGCCGCATCCGCGGCGCCCGCGCTCAAGAAGTCCGAGAGGGGACCAAGCACCGCGCCATCTCCGAAGCGATCGCGATCGCGCAACAGACGCGCCGCGGCCGGTGCCAAGCCCACGCGCTCGCGCTCGAGCGACTCGAGCGCGTGCACGCGTCCTTCGAGCGACGTGTGTTGGTCATCGAGCCGCACGAGCTCGGCGCGCGCGACGTTCTCGGCGGCGCGCGCGTCTTCGGCGGCAGCTTGGGCGGCCGACAGGCGCTCGGCGGCGGCGGAGGCGGCCGCGGCGCTTTCCTCAGCGGCCGTGGTCGCGATGGCGAGCGCGCGCGCTGCGTCGGCGAGCACCGAATCGACGTGCTCGCGTTCGGCGCTCAACGCGTCGGTGCGTTCCGCGAGCTCGGCGAGCTCGCGTTCCGCGCCGTCGGTGTCGAGCTCGAGGCCGCGGAGCTCATCGCGGAGGCGGCGCAGCTCCCGGTCGGCGGCGTCGAACGCCGCGCGCGCCGCGCCGACGGCGCCGCGCGCGTCGTTCTCCGCCACCTCCCGCTGTTCGCGGGCCGAGCGCGCGGCATCGAGCTCGCTCTCGAGCGCCGCGCGCTCGGCCCGCGCGGCCTCGCGCTCCTGGGCCAGCCGCGTGCCGGTCTCTTCGCCTAACCGACGCTCCTCTTCGGCGCGCTGGCGGCGCGCCAGCGCGTTGCGCTGGCGCTCCTCGCCCACGCGCACTTCGCCCTCGAGCTGCAGCGTGTCCTGCTGCTGGGCCGCCACGAGGCGGCCCAGCTCGGCGCGCCGCGCCTCGGCCGCCGCACGCGCGCTGTGCGCGCGCGCGCGGCGGTCGTCCGCGGCGCGGACGTTCTCCTCGCTCGCCGGCTGCCCCGCCCGCAGCTCCGTTAGGCGAACCTCGAGCTGCCGCAGCTCCTCGTGCCACGCCGCCATGTCGCGCTTGGCCAGCGTGATCTCCGCCGTGTACCGCTTGGCCATGAGGTCGGTGTGCCGCTCGGCGCGCTTGCGCTGCCGGGCGAGCGACCGCACCTGGCTCTGCACTTCGGAAATCAGGTCGTCGAGCCGCGACAGGTCGACCGTCGTCTCCTCGAGGCGCCGCTCCGTGCTGCGGCGGCGGTCGCGATAGAGCCCTACGCCGGCCGCCTCCTCGAACAGCTCCCGCCGGTCGTCCGGCCGATCGGAGAGCAGCGCGTCGATCATGCGCTGCTCGATCACCACGCCCGAGTCCGCGCCGAGTCCCGTGCCGCGCACCATGTCCTGGATGTCGCGCAGGCGGCAGGGCGCCCCGTTGAGCACGTATTCGCTCTCGCCCGACCGCGAAAGGCGGCGCGTGATCACGACCTCGCGGAACGGTACCGCGAGGGCGCCGTCGTCGTTCTCGAAGTGGAGCGACACCTCCGCGATGTTCACCGCGCGCCGCGCCGACGACCCCTGGAAGATCACCTCTTCCATCTTCGCGCCGCGCAGCGCCCGCGCGCGCTGCTCGCCCAACACCCAGCGCACCGCGTCCGACACGTTGGACTTCCCGCATCCGTTAGGCCCGACGATCGCCGTCACGCCGGGCTCGAAGACCAGGTGGACGTGATCGGCGAACGACTTGAATCCGTGGAGTTCGAGCCTGGTGAGGCGCACTAGAAGACTCTCCCGATGCGGTAGGCCACGCGCGGCTGGTCGCCGTTGGCTTGGAAGCGGTACAGGAGCGGTTGGGCGGCGTCGATCGAATCGAACGCGCCGGCGTACAGGTTTACGCTGCCGTCGCTCTGCAGTAAGGCGTATACCGGCAGACCCTTGAGGCGGTAGCCATGCGTGAACATCGCGGCCTGGTCGCGCGCGACGCCGGACTGCACGAGGATCGTGAGCGGCAGCGTCGTGACGTGCCCCTGCACGCGCCTGAGCACGCCGCGCTGCCGCAGCGCGCGGAGCAGCGAGTCGGCGGCGAACCGTGTCTCGAACGCGCCGCCCACCACGAGCATTGGCCCGGTCGCGGGCTTGCCTTCCTCCGGCGCGATGGTGAGCGCCGGCACTCCCTTCCGCGTCTGGTCGTCGATCAGCACGTTGGCACCGCTGCCGCTCGACACTTCGGCGATTGCCACCGCAAACGCGGACGCGTGGGCCGAATCGGACGGATTCGCCACGAGCGTGCCGGCGGCGACGTCGGCGGCGGCGTTGGGCATGCGCGCCGTACCCGAGTCGGGCGGCGTCGCTCCGGCGGAGGGCAGCGCAGCCTGCCCGGCGGCGCTCTCGGCCGCCGGGGCATCCGCGGCGTGCGACGCCTCTGCGTTAGGCGATGCGCGCGGGACGTAGCGATCCGCGGCCCAAGTGGCGATCGCGATCACCGCCACGGCCGCCGCGGCGACGCCGGCCCAGAACGGCACGGGCCGCGCGCCTAACGATCGGACGGTGGCCAGGTGTCCGGACGCCGGCCGCGCCGCCGACCCGACCTCGGCCCGTTGGGCGAGTTGCTCCTCGAACTGCGCGTCCGACATCACCGGCGCGGACTCGTCCACCGGCTCCATCGTCTCGACGCGCGCGTGCGCGAGCAGCGGCACGCTCGCCGGCGGGTGCGCGTCGCCCACGAGGACGATGCCATCGGTTGCCAGCGCCGCGGCCTCGGTGCCCGCCGCGTCGTCCGGCGCGATGACCAACAGCAATGCCCCCGCATCCCGGAATCCCGCGGCCAGCGATGCCCAACGCGGACTCGCCAGGATGGCGTCGTGATCGATCGGCCGAGGCCCGCTGGGAAGCAGGAGGAGATTGCGCGCCGGGTCCACCGGATACGCGACTTTGTTGAGCGACACGCCCTGGAAGAACGCGTCCATCAATCCGTACTCGAAGTCGAACGGAATCAGATCTTCGATCGGTTTGAGCTCGCCAACGACATCGGCCACGCACACGCGGCGGCGCCGCGCCTGAGCGCGCGCTATGCCGAGTGCGACTTCGGCCGCCGCGACGGGGTCGGATCCGAGGACCAGCGCCGACGCGCGAAAGTCGAGCGCCGACGCGATGCGCTGTCCTTCGTGTTCCCACGCCGAGGTGATGGTGTGGTCGAGCGGAGAGCTCACGGTCACGGTACTCCGGGATAGATCCAGTACGATGCACCCGACGCCTTGGCGACGCGCAGCGCATCGTCCTTGGAGGCGTACGGTCCGAGCACCACGCGATAGATCATGGCGCCGTTGCGCGGCGCTTCCACGACGCGCGGATGCGCGCCGTCGACCGCAATCGTGCGCGCCAGCGAATCGGCCAGGGCTTGGGAGCGCAGGGCCGCGAACTGCACCGTGAACCCGCCGAGGCCGACATTCCGCGCAGCCGTGCTGTCGTCCGGCGTCGCGGGACGCGGTGCGGTGGCGGGTCGGGCGTCGGTCGCGTCCGTCGTGTCGGCCGGCGTCGCGAACACGTTGCCGGTGTCAGTCGGTTGCGCGGCGCCCGTATCCGCGCGGCCCGTGCTGTCGCCGGCGAACGTGAGCGGCTGGTCGGGTGCGTCGGGGCGGCGGAAGCCGTTCCACACGATGAAGAGCCACGTGTCGTCGGCGCCGTCCTTCACCGTTTTCTCGACGCGCAGCGACTCGCCGTCGGCCAGGAGGACGTCGTGCTTCGAGAGGAGCGCGAGCCATCCGTTAGGCGCGACGGATGGCAAGTCGGCGCGCCACTCGGTGGACACGGCGCCCACGAGCCGGTCGGTGCCGACGTTGATCACCCACGCGGAGTCGCCCTCGGCCGGCCGCGCGAGGACGTAGCGGCCGGTGGGGTCCATGCGCAGGTCCACGGCCTGGCCGCCTAACGGAACGCGCGTGTCGATCTTGTGCGTGTACCGGTCGATCACCACGATCGCGTCCGTCGAGTCGAGCGCGACGTAAATGCGGTCGCCGCTGGGCGTCGTGGCCAGCGCGCGCACGCGATGGTCCAGGTGCACGCTCGGCACGGGCTCGAGACCGCGGATGCGCAGCCCAATGAGACCCGAGTCGACCGTGAAATACACGCGGTCACCCACCATGGTGCGCACCGCGCGCCCAACGGCGGGTAGGTGTGCCGTGTCGGTGAGCTGGCGATCCGGCGGATGCATCTGCCACACGGTGGTCTTGTCGCCGTGATCGGAGACGAGCAGCAGCGAGCCGTCGGGCTCGGGGATTACGTCGTGCGGCGCATCAGGCGGCTTGAACGTCCATTGTCCCGCGGGCGTGAGACGCACGACGCTGCCGTCCTTCGTGATACCGTACACACTCGACCCGTCGCTCGACGCGAGCCGCGTGAGCTTGGGCTTCGCGTCGCGTGACACCGCGCCGAGTCGCAGATCCACGCGCACCACGGCGCCCTTCGCGTCGACGCCGGTGACGGACCCTGCCTCGTCGTCGAAGCCCAACACGCGTTCGAACGCCGGCGTTTTGTCCGACGACTTCCAGATAGCCGAGTCGAATGTCGGATATGCGAACGCGCGAACGAGTCCCCCCGCGCGTGGAAACCGCAGCACGAGCGCGTCGGGACCAGTGGACTGCTTCGGAGCGGGATGATCGGCAGGCGCGGCGGGTGCGCGGGCGCGCTCGTTCCGACCGCACGCCGCCAGCACGAGCGCAATCGCGAATAACGCTCTACGCACGACGTGCAAGTTA